>CEOF01212434.1_pt1 | contig 138713 bp, 143 predicted proteins | sample 361311 | NCBI WGS metagenome assembly CEOF01 (sample SAMEA2619667, study PRJEB7988) | marine metagenome | biome: marine biome (ENVO:00000447); feature: surface water layer (ENVO:00002042); material: "saline water (ENVO:00002010), including plankton (ENVO:xxxxxxxx)" | depth 5 m
CTGATCCTGATCCGGGTGCTGATCCTGATCCAACTCCTGACCCGTGAGAAAAATTTAATTCCTACTAAAGAAATTCTCTAGAAGCGAATACCCTACATTAGTCAAAATAGATTCCGGATGAAATTGCACTCCTTCAACAGGAAAGGTTTTATGCCTCAATCCCATTATGAGACCATCATCAGTTTCTGCAGTAACTTCAAGATCATCTGGAAGAGTATCTCTATCAACAATTAATGAATGATATCGAGTGGCTTCAAAAGGGTTCGGTAATGACTTGAAGACGCCCTTGCCGTCGTGTTTAATTAAAGATGTTTTTCCGTGCATAACTGCCGGAGCCCGAATTACATTGCCTCCGAAGAATTCACCTATACATTGCAATCCCAGGCAGACTCCAAAGATAGGTATCTTTTCTTTAAACTCTTCTATTAATTCCATGGAAATTCCGGAGTCATCTGGAGTTCCTGGCCCAGGACTTATTAGAATTGTGTCTGGATCTAAGTCTGAGACCCCATCAGTCGTCAATTTATCGTTGCGGAACACAATGGGGTTAAGGCCAAGCTCTCCGAGATACTGGGCGAGAATATACACGAATGAATCGTAATTATCGATAATTAAAACACGTGAAGTCACGAATTGGAGGGTAGTAGAGTTCTTATAAATCCACCACTATATACCGTTCTTCTTAGCAGTCTTCTATTATAGAAGTATGGGAAAACCACCAAAAGAGCGTACGCAGAGCAAGAGGATTACCGAGAAAGGAACTCGACCCGATAATCTACCTCCGATCGGATCCTCATCTATGGGGTATGTTTCCTCAAAGAAAGTCAGTTCCCGATGGGTTGCACCAGCCATGTTTGGGTTGTTAGGGGCTGGGACTGCAATGATCATTGTAAATTATGTGGACCTTTTACCTGGTGGCACTAGCAATTGGTATCTTCTTGGGGGGTTAGGACTTGTCTTAGCCGGAATTGTCACAGCAACACAACTCCACTGACCTAATAACCCGGTAAAAAAACCATTGAAAAGTAGGTAATTACATCTATGTAATTATCCCCAAAGTTTCTCACACCCTGTGGATAACTAACAGTTTCCCCTTTAATAACATCATTAACATAAACAACATCGTCCACAGGAATGAGATATTCCCCAAAATTAGTTGAAGCTATTCTTCGTTGATTACTAGATCCATTTCAGACATACAATGCCTCGGGGGATCAGGACTCTCGTCTGTCGCAACAAGCATTCTGACTTCGCTACCACATGACGCGCATCGAAAATTTAATTTTACTTTTCTTAACTCTCCTGCGGGAGGAGGCTCAGGAAGAGGAGTAGCTAATAAACGAAAAATACTGAATCCGATTTTTAAGATAACGTAGCCAATTGCAATCGCAAACAAGACACTGATTACAGTACCGAACATAACTCTATGCTAGGGGAAATTTCCGACCTTGATCATAATCAAAGTCAATGATGGAAGAATCCGATTGGAACCACGACAATGATCTTAAGATGTGGCAGTCTCTACAAATACTTAAACTTTTGCTAAAGGATAAAAATGGATCTTGAACTACCACTTCTCATAATAAGAATTGCCTTAGGTCTTACATTGGCTGCTCACGGGTATAACAAATTCTTTAAGGGAGGAAGAATCGAGGGAACTGGAAGGTGGTTTGACAGTATGGGGATGCGCCCCGGTAAGGCTCATGCCTTTCTTGCGGCATGTGGAGAAATTGGATCGGGCTTTTTTCTCGCAGCGGGACTGCTCACATCATTCGCTGCGTTAGGTTTTGTTGGACTGATGTCAGTTGCTTACTGGACAGTCCATAGTAAAAACGGTTTCATGATTATTAATGAGGGGTGGGAGTATGTTTTCATACTCGCTATTTCTGCAGTGACGGTAGCGATGATAGGACCAGGTGACTGGTCATTTGATCATGCAATTGGTTGGGACAATGAACTAGATGGATATACAGGTCTTCTTATTTCGGCAGGCGGAGGAGTTCTTGCTGCAGCAACACTTTTGGGGGTGTTCTACCGCCCTCCCAAAGAAGAAAATATTTAATTGAAATTTATCGACGCTTTTCATTTCGCATATCAAACACAACTTTGATAGCACCTTTAGGCCCTGCCTCAGCAGCATGACGTATAGCATCTTTATATCGGTCAAGTGGATATGTTGCAGATACAAGCCGGTCAAGTTGCTTCTCGCGGACAAGATCAAAGGCTAAGTCATAGCTTGTTCGAACCGAACCATCGCCAAGAACTTCCGTTCCGTAGGTGTAGGAGCCTACTATTTCTATTTCGCGATGCCATAGCGAAGTTAAATCGATTGTGATGGTACCAGGTATGCCCATCATCACGATTCGTCCTCGTGGTCTAGTTATATCCAATGAAGTAGTAATAGATCCAGCATTTCCTACAGCATCAATTGTTACGTCAGCTCCACCTGATAATGAATTTCCTATCATGCGACATCCTGTAACGCTTCGAACAGCACGCTTGAGTTCTTTGGGTTCAACAACAAGATCTGCACCAAGTTCACTGGCTAAGGTTTTCTGTAAGGGGTACTTAGCTGCCGCAATAATCGTTCCTGCATTAGTAAAGGAGCGCACAGCACCTATTGCACATAAGCCCATGGTTCCAGCACCCTGAATAACGACCACATCGTCCGGTTGGATATTAGCTTTTATGGCTGAGTGGACCCCGCCTGCAGCAGGCTCAAGGATAACAGCCGCTTCATCTGATAAGTCAGAAGGAACTTCATGTATCTGTGAATTGTGGGCAACGAGTTGGGTGCTCCAACCGCCACCAGTGTCGGCACAGAACCCAACTTGAATACCATCTCCTATTGGTCCGCTTAGAAGGTACCCATAATCATCACCATCTCCAGGTCGAGCACCCTCAAATGGTGGAAGCTCTCCTCGGCTTTCAGCTCCTAAAACAGGCTCAAGCACTACTCGGGTGCCATCCTCAAGTTCACCAAAAACCTCATGTCCTGGAACGAAGGGGAATGAGACCAATGGGTCGAAGTATCGACTGGACTTTCCGTCCACTGTTGCTAAATCACTTCCACAAATTCCTGAAAGAAGTGGAAATACCCTCTGCCATCCTTCAGTTGGTATCTCTGGCGGTTCTATGTCTCGTAATTGCAGCGGCCCTATCTCAGATCCAACCCCAGGAAGGAGGCGTGATCCAATAGATGCGGCTGCATACCTCAATTCTTTTCGCTCAAATATCAAAGCTTTCACGTAGTTAACACTAGAGGCTTTAAGGATATTTTGGTAAAGAAACCAATATGATTTTAAAACTAAGATATTGCTTTTACGTTATGTAGATTCAAAGAAAAAAAACTTGAAGTACCATTGCTCGTAACCGTGTGCCACCCTTTATAAAGAGCAGTCAAGGAGATTTAATGCAGGATTTTAAAGATTTTCCAGGCGTAGCACTCGTGGTAGGTGGGTCGGGAGGCATTGGATCTGAAATTTGTAGGCTATTTGCAGAAAAAGGAAGCAACGTTGCTTTTACATATAAGAGCAACGTTGAAAAAGCTGAGTTTCTCGCAAGTGAAATATCAGACTTAGGAAAGCTTGCGGTAAAAGAATCAGTTGATTTAAATAACCCAGAGGAAATAGATAGCTTTATCGAGTCTTTACACAGTGCTGGTGGTGTACACACCTTAGTTTTTGCAGCTGGGCCAGTCGTCCCTCAGCAACATCTATCAAAAATTTCACCATCCTTGTTTTCACAACATCTTCAGTTAGAAGTTAACGCATTCTTTTCTTCTGCGATCGCTGCACTTCCTCAAATTAGAGAAAATCAAGGAACTATTATTGCGGTAACATCGGCAGCTACTGATCGATATCCGATTAAAGACGGTCTTTCAGCAAGTCCTAAAGCAGCTATTGAGGTTTTAGTTAAAGGTTTAGCGAAAGAAGAAGGCAGATACGGCGTTCGGGCAAATGCTGTGGGACCTGGAATGCTAACTGATGGCATGGCGTCAACACTCATTGAAAGAGGCGATTACAGTCAAAATGACCTTGATATTGCAACTGCCAACATTCCTTTGGGGAAATATGGTCAAGCTATTGACGTGGCGGAAGCTGTTTGTTTCCTAGCTTCATCAAAAGCTCGCTACATCACTGGACAAATCCTGAATGTTGATGGTGGTTACACTGCCTAAAGTATTTAAGAGTTATCTAAGTTACTTTCAATCAAAGCTTGATTAAATACTTTTTGGAGTTCATCTCGAAGGTCTTGGGTGAATTGTTTTCGGACTGATGTCGGAACTCTTCCTCCATCTGGACTTGCTAGCTCCATTGGTTGTCCTACGACTATTCGAACTCTTGATCGTTTAGGAAATTTTGACCCAGGAGGTAAAGCTGGTTCCGTTCCTCCTATCCCGATAGGTATGACTTTTGCTTTTGTTCTTGCGGCTAAAAAAGCTGCCCCATCATATGTTTCGCCTACAGTGCTTCCTGTCTGTCTTGTTCCTTCAGGAAAGACAATTATTGAGGAACCGCTCTCGAGAAGAGATTCTGCAGCTTTAAGTGCATCACGGTCAGCGGCTCCCCGGTTAACTGGAACTCCTCCAAGTGCAGCCATAATCCATGAAATTAATCCACCAGAGAAAAGACTTTCTTTCGCTAACGCATGAATCATTCGTGGAGTCTGGACAACAAGTAATGGTGCATCAAGATTTGACCTGTGAACCGGAGCAAGAATTACAGGCCCAGGAGTATTTAAAACATGTTGATTGCTTCCCCTAACACGAAAATACGGGTAAAGAAAAATACGAATGAAATACCAAACCAATTTTCTAAATAAACGCCCAGTAAAGGAAGAAGATACTCGTAGCGCTCGTTTCTGTCTTTCGCCTAAATTAGGCGATTGAGAAGACATTTTTACCTCCCGTGATAGGGAATAACTTAATCAAATGTTGCGTGCGGTTTATTTTCTTTTAAACCTGTCGAAGTGACGCGAATAAATTCTGCCTTTTCCCAAAATTCAGGGATAGTTCGAGCATTGCTATAGCTCATTCCGCTCTTTAAGCCAGCAACTAGCTGGGCTATTAATTTTGCTACCTCTCCTTTGTAAGGCACAACTCCCTCTACTCCTTCAGGAGCTCGTTGTTCAAAATATTCATCATCAATTGCTTCGCCCGTTCTGATAGCGCGTGCTTCTATCGCTTCAAAACTTGCCATTCCTCGAACACGTTTGACAAGCCCTTTAGGTGATGACTCCACTTCACCCGGACTTTCTTTGGTCCCAGCAAACATTGAACCGATCATGACGGTGTCAGCACCGGCAGCGATTGCTTTAGCAATATCTCCCGATGTTTTGATTCCGCCATCTGCAATTACTGGTATCGGAATTTCACCTGCTGAGAAGATGGCTGTCAATTGAGGAACCCCGACTCCTGCTACGAGTCTTGTGGTACATACACCGCCAGGCCCGACGCCTACTTTAATAGCATCAGCCCCAGCTTCGTAAAGGTCTTCAGCACCAGCCTGCGTAGCAACGTTACCGGCGATAACATCCGTATCGGGAAATGAATTCTTTAATTCCTTTAATGCATCAATCGCATGCTCGGCATGTCCATGTGCTATATCAAGGACAAGAACATCTACACCGGCTTCAACTAATGCCTTACTACGAAGTAATGCATCGTGGTCGGTTCCTACAGCTGCTCCTGCTACGAAACTTGAGTTCTCGTTCTTTATATTTTCTACCATTTGGGCTTGAGATTCCACTGTCATAAACCTGTGAAGAATCCCAACTCCTCCTAGGGTTGCCATTGTGATAGCCATTTCTTGCTCACATACTGTGTCCATATTGGCAGCAAGAATCGGCAGCTCTATTTCAATATTTGTAGTTAGTTTTGTTTTTAAAGAGACATCTTGTCTACTACGTATTGAAGAGCGCCGCGGAACAAGAAGGACATCATCAAATGTCAATCCAGTCTCTAATCTTTCAGATGCTTTGTTGCCTAAGGTCATAACACTTTCCGAATAATTTAGTACCGCAAGAAGATTAGCTCAGGAAACGCTTATCGCCTAATAATTTATCAATCTCATTTCTTGTATCGAAAGTAGTGAATAATCTTTAACGGAGGCATCATAAACACACGAATAGGATCTCATGACTACCTTTTATGGCCCATACTATGAAGAAATGGAGAAAGGCTTAATCTTTCCTTCTCCACCTCCGGTCACTATTGATTCGGGATTGGCTTCTGTTTATCAATCTATTGTGGGCGAAGCACTTCCATTAGTTCTTGATCAAAGAATAAGTAAGAATGTCACTGGTTCAGAACATAGAATTGCAAGTCCTGGATTATTGCTTCATCTTTCAATTGGGGCAAGCACAGTAGCGACAAAAAAAGTTATTGCTAATCTTTTCTATCGTAATGTTCGGATACTTCGACCAGTTTTTCTAGGTGAAACATTACATACAGTCACTGAAGTTGTTGCGATGCAGGATAGTCAATCTAAGAATACAAATGCTTTAAGAGGGAAAGTCCTTCTTAAGATCACAACCTTTGCAAATGATGAAAAGGTACTTGAGTACTTTCGTGCACCTTTGGTTCGACTTAAGGGTCAGGAGTTACCGGGCCATAACGATGATTTAGGTTCTGACCCTGACCTCAACCTGAATGATTTTCAACAACCCGGTTATGAAGACTGGGACCTAAAATATCTCAATAACTTTGAGATAAATGGCACTCAAAAGACTTTTAAGGATCCGCTAAAAGATGTTGTTGACCAAGCTCTTTCTTTAGTTCGTTTGACGCAAAATGTGGCTGCAGTTCACAGGGATGTAGCTGCATCTCCTTATGACAATCGTCTTGTTTACGGGGGGCATACCGTTGCCTTGGCACAGTCATCGTTGAGCAGAATGTTTCCCAATACGGCAACTATTCTTGGGTGGCATTATTGTAACCATACTGCTCCAGTATTTGAAGAAGATATGCTCTCCTTTGAACATGAAATACTTCAAGAACAGGGATTCGGGTCAGGGAAACTCAAGGCTGTTCGGTCAAAGGTATTCGTCCACAGAGGTACTGAAGAGCCTCAAGAGGTTCTTGACTGGGTTCCCGTCATTCTTACAAGCTGAAATGGAGACTATCGATGAATGAAGCACTAAGTTCTTTTCTACTAGATGGGAAGGTCGCAATAGTAACTGGGGCCTCGAGTGGAATTGGTGAACAAACTGTTAAGCTTTTCAGTCGCCTTGGAGCTTCTGTTGTAGCTGCAGCGAGAAGGGAAGAACGACTAAAGGACCTTGCCAGTAAATATCCAAACGTCATGCCAATAAAGTGTGATGTTGGGGATGAAAATGATTGTAATAAGTTGGTTGACGCTGTATTTGAAGAGTTCGGAAGAATTGACATTCTTATAAATAATGCTGGGATTAGTGACCCTGTCCCAGCTTTAGAAGAGGACCTTGAACAGTTCCGAAGAGTAATACAAATAGATTTAATTTCTTGTTTTCATCTCGCAAAATTATGCGCTAATCATATGAAAGATCAAGAGCTTGGAGGGGCGATAGTTAATGTTGCCTCAGTGCATGGGTTTGTTGGTTCATCTCCCAACAATCAGCCTGGGTATACGGCTGCAAAGGGGGGTCTTGTAAATCTCACTAGAGAACTTGCTCTTGAATGGGCACGATATGGCATCAGGGTTAATGCAATAGCGCCCGGTTACATAAGTACTGAATTGACCGACGAAATGATTGCTGGCGAAAGTGGTAGAAAATGGATTGAGCGAAATACTCCTCTTCGGCGCCCTGGCGACGTCTCCGAACTTGATGGGGCGATGCTCTTACTTTCTTCAGATGCGGGAAGTTACATTACTGGCGAAACTATTGCAGTTGATGGAGGCTGGTTAGCTAGGTAGTTCAACCTATCCAACATCTTTGCAAGAATTAAATATTCGCCTACCGTATGGTTAGATAAAAGGATTAAGTTGATGAAGGCAGCAGTTTTTAACGAGGCGAACCAACCCCTCATTATTAAAGAGATTGATATAGAAGAGCCCCGTTCACGAGAGGTAATGGTCAAAATATCTAATTGCGGAATTTGCCATAGTGACTTGTCAATGTTGGATCTAGGCGGTGCTGGTCAACTCCCTGTCATACTTGGGCATGAAGCTGCTGGAACTATTGAATCAATAGGGTCGGACGTAACGTCTGTTAAACCCGGAGATAAAGTTTTAGTTACCCCTCTTGCATTTTGTGGCCAATGTTACTGGTGTGCTCGTGCTGAACCTACTGCATGTGTTGAGGCTCAAAGTTTTACTAGCGGTTTACGACCCGATGGCACATCTCCATTTTCAATTCACGGTCAGTGTGTTCACCGTGGTTTGGGCGTTGCCGGTTTCGCAGAAAGGACAATTGTCCAAGAATCCGCAGTCGTTAAGCTTGATGATGACACTCCGCTTGATATTGCCTGTGTTATAGGTTGTGCCGTTCAGACAGGTGTAGGTTCTGTGTTCAACAGTGCGAAAGTTGAAGTTGGTTCAACTGTTCTAGTGACGGGCCTTGGTGGAATAGGCATATCAATAGTGCAAGGAGCACGGATAGCGGGAGCGCAAACCATTATCGTTTCCGACCCAGTTCCTGAAAGAAGAGAAGCCGCATTACATTTTGGAGCTACCCATACAATTGATCCGCTCAATGAAGAATTACTTCCAAAAGTTCTCGAAAGAACAGGAAATATTGGAGTTGATTATGCCTTTGAAGCAGCAGGTGTAGCAGCCTTGGTAGACGATTGTGTTAACGCATCAAGGATAGGTGGAACTACAGTTATCGTTGGGGTTGACGCCACTCTAGCGTCCGTACCTATTCTCCCCGTCATGTTGGCAACAATGGGAAAAAAAATAATTGGTTCTCTGCTGGGAGACTGTCACCCACAAAGAGATATCCCTCGGTTTGTGAATCTATGGAAGTCTGGGAAACTTGATCTAGATGCAATGATTAGCCATCGCGTTTCGCTACAGGAGATAAATTCAGGTTTTGAAAATGTTCGCCAAACCAAGGGTATTCGGACGGTTGTAGAGGTAGCTTCGGCGTGACCAATTCAGCAGAACAACTTTTGGACCTAAATGGAAAGACCGCTATTGTCACCGGCGGAAGCCGGGGAATAGGTAAATCTATAGCAAAAACCTTTTCCCAACACGGGGCAAAAGTCATAATAACGAGCAGGAAAATTGACAGTTGTAAGTCAGTAACCAAAGAAATTACTCACAATGGGGGCATAGCTCACCCAGTAGCGGCTCATATGGGCGATTTGGCAGATATTGAAATGCTTGTGGATACAACGGTTGAAGTTTTTGGCGGGATCGACATCATTGTCAATAATGCTGCAAACCCATTAATGAAAGGAGTTGGTGAAATAACACCAGAAGCCTGGGAAAAGGCTTTAAATACTAATCTTCGTGGCCCAGTGTTTCTTGTACAAAGTGCTTTGCAGTACCTAGAGAAAAGTGACGGAGCCTCCATCATAAATATTCTGAGTAATGCGGCGTACATGTATGCAGCGCATCACCTGCTGTACCCGGTAGCTAAGGCGGGACTTGAAGCAGCAACGAGATCAATGGCTGCACAGTTATCAACAACTGGAATACGGGTAAATGCTCTTGTTCCTGGAACCGTTGATACGGACATGGTCAGAGCCATGCCTGAGGAATTTCAGAAAGCATCAGCAAAAGCTTCCCTTCTTGGAAGAGCAGCCAGCCCCGATGAAATATCGATGATGGCCTTGCTTCTAGCTTCAGAAGGAGGAAGTTTTATGACTGGCCACACATATTTTGTTGATGGAGGACAAAGTTACCGGTGAGATCAATATTTGCCTTGGAACAATCTGATTCGCCTTACGACCAACAAATTATTGACATTAGTTGGTTAGAATTTTCCTCTTCTTTAATCCTTGTAGCATTGACATTTTTTCTATCTTTTGCTTTGAAATTACAGATAGAGAAATCGTTACTTCTCGCTTCTTTTCGGGCTGCGGTGCAGTTACTAGCAGTAGGTCTTTTCTTTACTGCAATATTTGATCATGGGTTTTCAGAGCTCTGGTCTTGGCTGTGGGTTCTCTTTATGATCCTGTTAGCTACCACAATCATCCGTCGACGTGTTCCATCAGTAAGAGGTCTTTCACCTGTTGCTTTACTCGCTATTCTTATCTCAGTTGCGCTAGTAATAGGCGTTATTTTTCTCCTTTCTGTTATTGAGTACACACCCATAAATATTGTTGTGATATCAGGAATAACGATAGGTAATATTGTGCCGTCCGCTGTACTTGCAGTTCAACAACTTAATCTCCAAATAATAAATCGTCGTTCGGAGGTTGAATCTTTACTTTCTTTGGGAGCCGATAAAGAAATTGTAACGAAGTTTTTGGCACCTCAAATTATTAAAACAGCTATCACAACGCAAATAGAAAGAACCAAGGTCGTTGGACTTATTGCCCTTCCTGGAGCAATGACGGGTCTACTATTAGCGGGTATAGAACCAATGGATGCAGTACTTATCCAATTAATAGTCATGTATATGATCCTTGGATCCGCGACTGTAACGGTCTGCATTCTTGTATGGTTTGGTCTGAAGCTTTCATTTACAAATGACTTACGTCTAGCTTCAGAGAAATAATCTTACTTATTACATTTCGCTAACGTAATGGTCTATTTCTTTCGCAATATCTTCTGGAGTCTTTTCGACAGTATCAATTTGGATAAAAGTGTCGTAAATATTACGACGACTTTTGAGCATTTCTGTGATTGTTGTGAGGGGGTCCGGTGTGTTGAGCAATGGGCGATTTTTCGTCTCTTCTTTTGCAGTTAACCGTTTAAAAATTTCGTTAGGAGGAGCGGTTAAACAGAAAAGAATTCCTGACTTTCGTAATGCCTCGACATTTTTAGGATTGAGGACTAGTCCTCCACCAGTTGCAATAACTATTCCAGAGAATTGAGCAAGGTTAAGAACTACTTCGTTTTCACACTCGCGAAAATACTGTTCACCATGACGTGCAAATATGTCATTTATCGGACCATATTGTTTCTGAATTTCATCATCGGTGTCTATGAATCCAATGTTTCGAATAATTGATATCTCTTTACCTACAGAACTTTTCCCTGTTCCCATAAATCCTGTGAGGATTATATTCTTTACCACAATCAACGCTCCCTGATATTGAAGTCTAGACATGTCGTAGGGCTGAAGGGAGCAATTTCTTTACTATCAAAGTCAGGCTAGGTTGTAAATGTGATCACAGGAATACATCATGTAGCAATTTCAGTCCCCGACCTAGATAAAGCAGTTGAGTTCTACCATGGAACTCTTGGCTTTAAAAAGATATTTGCTAATAGCTGGAACGGTGATCGAGAAGAGGCTGATCAAGTTATTGGATTAGATCGTACAAGTGCAAAAGTACAAATGCTTAAAGCAGGAAATGCTTATTTAGAACTCTGGGAATATATAGAACCCAAACCAGAAGAACAGAAAAAAGATTATTCTCCCGCAGATCATGGGATAGCGCACATTGCGTTGCAAGTTACAGACATCAATGAAGAATTTGAACGTCTACAGACATCTGGAATGACTTTCCATCAACAGCCCGTAGATCTCGGGAATTCGTCAGCAATTTATGGTCGTGATCCCTTCGGAAATATCATTGAATTATATGAAGTAACTGGAGAACGGTCTATATAAGTAGTGGTCGATAAACTCCGTCCCTAACTAATTGTTTAACAAATGCAATTTCGGAGGCTATTGTGGCTACGCTCATAGCGGAAGGTTGCCAGAGCGGACGAATGGGGCGGCCTCGAAAGCCGTTGTGGCGCATTGCGTCACCGTGGGTTCGAATCCCACACCTTCCGCCAATTAGTTTTGCTTGGCCTGTGTCCGTCGGAGTAGAGGGTCAGCTACGGCTAAAGTTTTATCAGCAACACGTAAGACTCGGCCTGCTGCGCCCGGAGTTGTGTTATCTACTAGATTACCCATGACCTGAAGCGTCATGTTTGCCATGAATTGATTCGATACGGCGACACGCAGACCAGAACGCAAAATTAAAGGGTGTCCTATTAGGTATGAAAATCGGCGACCTGTTCTTAAAAACCCATCAAACCTCTCTCCGATGATTTGATCGTATTGGGATGAAGCAGTCTGAGGGTTTTCTAGGAAGAGATCAGAAATAAGCATCCCTGATTCAAGACTGTAATCAATACCCTCGCCGTTCATAGGATTTATGAGCCCCGCAGCGTCCCCGACTGCTACCCAGCCGTTTCCGTGACGCTTTTGAGATGTCATTGGTAAACGCCAAGCTCTAGGCTTCTCAAGATAGGGTCCGACTTCCCATTCATCGGCAATAGAATCACGGTAAATATCGCAGAGGGTATTTAAGTTTAGTTTCCGAAATCCTTTCATAGTAGAAAGGGCGCCAACTCCTAAATTGACGGTTCCTTTTCCTGTTGGAAACATCCACCCGTAACCAGGGATAGGCGTACCGTTAGAATCTCGCATCGCAAGAGATGCCTCTAAATATTCATCTGCATGTCGCGGACTTTCAACATAAGTCCGAATAGCAATTCCATATGGCTCATCGGTTTTTCGTTCTGTACCAAGCATCCGAGCCACTTTTCCAGGCGCTCCTGATGCAGCTACCACAAGTTTAGAAGTCCATCGATCAGAACCGCATGTAACCCCAATAACTTGATCACCGTCAAACATAGGAAGAGCTTCTGAATTATAAAAAATCTTGGCACCAGATTGTGAAGCCGTTTCAAGTAGGTGCGAATCTAACTCTTTTCGAGTCCATACAGCGCCATATGAAGGGAAGGTTCCCCCGCTAGGCCATTCAAGTTCCCGCCTTGTTTTACCGGCTATCATTCGCAAGCCAGTAATTTTATGGACACCTTTAATATCAATCTCAAGGTCTTGCAGAGCCCCAATTGCTCTTGGTGTCAAGCCATCTCCACACACTTTGTCGCGACCCAGAGAAGACTTTTCAAAAATAGCCACGGAAGCACCACCACGCGCAGCTTGGATAGCTGTAGCAGCACCTGCAGGTCCACCGCCGATAATGATTATGTCAAAGTCTGTCACAAACTACAGGGTGCCTCAGAGTTATGTATAAACCGCACTTTCCGTCAAAGTTTTCGTGGTCATTAGTCACGTTTACTTTGAAAAAATTTTTGCAATAAACGCCCACATTCTTCTTGAAGGACTCTGGGAGTTACCATAAATTCGTGATTCAGACGAGGGTCACTTCCCAATTGATACAGGCTTCCCAAGGCACCAGCTTTTGGATCCTCTGCTCCGAAAATGACTCTGCTTACTCTTGCCAATAATGCAGCTCCGGCACACATTGGGCAAGGCTCTAGTGTGCTTACAAGTATTGCGCCATCTAAACGAGATGTACCTAATGCTTTTGCAGCATCTCGGATAGCGAGCATTTCTGCGTGTGCCGTAGGGTCATTTTGTAACTCACGTTCGTTATGTCTGCTTGATAAGACTTCGTCATTAAGAACAACAATTGCTCCGATTGGTATATCGCCATGTTCCTCAGCCAGCCTCGCTTCTGCGATCGCCATACGCATCATTTCTTCATCATTCATTCTTGTTTCCAGTCAGATAAATATTGTTATCCTCCACTATTGCTGTAAGAGACTCAAAGTACCACTGACCTTTTACTTTTACATATATATCTTGGTATCTACCAATGATTTTGTGACGTGAACCATCCTTATGGGTGTATAGCATTAAAAACTTCCAATCTCCGGAAGCAGAGTTACCTGAGATTTTCAGTACAGGGTTAGTCACAACATGGCTCGAACAAACAATAAATCCTGCATCACGTAATCCATACATAAAAGCAGCAATTTCTTTCCGTCCCACGTGTTTACGTGAATCAGCATGACTAGTTGCACCAATCTGTTGCCAAGTTCCACTCTTTGAGAAAAGCGATGAGACTACTTCTCCGTTATGGTCATCATCACATGCATCACAATACGCTACTTTGAGCTGACGGATAGCTTCAAGGTCTTCCATCTCTTCCACTCTCGACTTTAAATTTTGGATTATACGATCAGTGGTTTCAGCAACTTTGATTTGTTGTTTGAAGAGTTTCTTTTCAGGCTTTGGACTAGCTCTATTGAACTTCAATTTACGTCTCATAAGGCAATCTTAAGCAGAGATTTAAACTTCTCAAATACGGCGACTACTCTACTGAAAGAAGAGAGGTGAGAATGACAAAGGTGAATGGGAGATTTGAGGAAAGATTTCAGGGAGTTGCAGAAGCTTTACAAAGGAATTTTATAGATCCGGGAGAAATCGGCGCTTCAGTCGCGGTTGTCCATAACGGCGAGTTGGTCGTAGATATTTGGGCAGGCCATAAAGATGAAGAACGAACAGAAGAATGGCAGAGCGACACAATAACTAACGTATGGTCAACTACAAAAACGATGATGGCCATCTCAGCGCTAGTGCTTGCAGATAGAGGTGAATTAGATTTTTACCGCCCTGTTGCAGACTATTGGCCAGAGTTTAGAGCAAAAGGCAAAGGCGATATTGAAGTCCGCCATATAATGTCTCACACGTCTGGGCTCTCTGGATGGGGCAAAAAAGTCTCAATGCGAGATGTATGCGATTGGGAAAAATCAACCGCAATTCTTGCAGGCCAAAAGCCTTGGTGGACACCTGGAACAGCTTCTGGTTATCACATGCTCAATCAAGGGCATCTTGTAGGTGAAGTGATCAAGAGAATAACGGGTTTATCAATTGGAACATTCTTCAAACAGGAAATTGCTGACCCATTAGGTGCTGATTTCCATATCGGTTTAGACGAAAGCGAATTTCATCGGGTTTCAAATGTTATTTATCCCAAAGCAGATATGGGGGACCAATTGAAAGAGTTCACAAAATCATTAGGGAAGTATCGAGTCAGTGGAAAAGTCGCTATGAAGACTTTCATGAATCCCAATCCAGATGATGAAAGTGCATGGGAGAGCTGGTGGAGAGAAGCTGAAGTTCCTGCAGCTAATGGACATGGCAACGCACGGGCTGTTGCGACTATTCAAGGTTTAATAAGTAATGGTGGCGAGATGAATGGAAAAAAACTTCTCAAAGAAGAGACCATTGATTTAATCTTTGATGAACAATCAAATGGGCCAGACCTTGTACTTCTGATGCCTCTCAGATTTGGTATTGGTTATGGTTTACCTAATGAAGAGTTTCCTTTTCTTCCTCAAGACGGAAAGGTGTGTTTTTGGGGTGGTTGGGGTGGATCCTTAATCGTCAACGACATTGATAACGGGCTTACAGTCGCCTACATGATGAATAAGATGATGATGACAGTAATGGGTGATACGAGAGGACTCAGTATCCTTGAAGCCGCTTATGATGCAATAACATAAACGTTACGCGGAGGAGGTGGGATTCGAACCCACGGTAGGTTTCCCTACACACGCTTTCCAAGCGTGCCGATTCGGCCGCTCTCGCACTCCTCCTGAAATCACTTGAAATATCAAGAGGTTACTTAGGGTAGTCATGAAAATTATCAATCCAACCTTCATTGCAAAGTCAATGCAAATACGCACGGCCTTGCTTATTGTTTTATTCATTCGCTACGATTAAAGATGCATCCGCTTTCGGATGTGGCGATTGGGTCCTGTGCAACCAGTGCCCGTGAACCGAGTCAGGGTCGGAAGGCAGCAGCTCTCAGCGGAATCACTGTTGTGCCGCAGATCACCTAATCGTCACTTCCAAGAGCGGATGCTTTTAGAACACAGAAAATCTGAGGAGATTCAGTGTTACTTCTACACGTGGCACACGTGGCAACTAGTATCTGATCGATGGCTTATCAATCTTTATACCGCCGATACCGTTCTAAAACCTTTCAAGAATTAGTTGGGCAAGAGCATGTGGTTAAAGCATTAAAAAATGCTGTCACAGAAAATAGGGTTGGTCACGCATACCTCTTCAGTGGCCCACGCGGTACGGGAAAAACCAGCACTGCACGAATACTTGGGAAAGCACTTAATTGCACAAACTTACAAGAGGGCGGTGAGCCTTGTTGTGAATGCGATTCGTGTCTTTCATTTATGGATGGCACATCATATGACCTTCAAGAACTTGATGCTGCATCTAATAATGGAGTTGAGGCGGTTCGGGAACTCATATCAAAAGTTGCGCTGGGATCTCCTGGAAAAATAAAAATTTACATACTAGATGAAGTACATATGCTCACAACAGGAGCTGAGAATGCTTTGCTTAAAACGCTTGAAGAGCCCCCCAGCCACGTTATCTTTATTTTGGCTACAACTGAACCCCATAAAGTAGCTCCAACAATTCGAAGTAGAACACAGCACTACGAATTTGAATTACTATCGGCCGATGATTTAGAGAAACATGTTCGGTGGGTCGCTGATGACGCCGAATTGCAAATTACTGACGAAATGGTCAACTATGTGCTTCGATCTGGTGGGGGATCGGCTCGTGACACCTTATCTGCTCTTGAACAAGTCGTTACGGCAGGAAGCATTCCCCATGATGAAGATACGGTAGGGACAATACTATCAGGGATAGCTCATGCCGACCCAACTCTTGTGGTTGGTGGATTAAACCAAGCAATTCAAACAGGAAGAGACCCACGAGTTATTGGAGAGGCTCTTATAGGTAGATTACGCGACGCTTTTTTGTTTGGTCTAGGTTCTTCTATTGAACATTTATCTGATCATCAAATATCGCAAGCACGAGAACTTCATGAGAAGACGAAACTAGCGACTCTTACTCGATCTATTGAAACTATTGGCTCAGCTCTTATAGGGATGAGGCAGTCATTTGATCCAATTATCGACCTTGAGGTGGCCCTTATCCGTTTAACACACCCTACATTGAGTACAGAGTTATCAGCTTTAGTCGAACGTATTGAATTGTTAGAATCAGGTATACAGACAGGTTCTAATCTGGTGAGAGAAGCGGAAACCTTGCCTTCTGCTACTTCAACTTCATCAGACGAGGAGGTCTCTGAGGAACCAGATGCTGAAGAGAAAAGTATTTTAGAAATGTCTCCAGTTGGATCAGAGCGAATAGAAGAGGCATGGAATGCGTCCAAGCAGGACCTTAAAGGTTTGAGCAAAGCATTGTTTAAAGAGCTCGCAATAACTCTTATTGAAGGAGATGTTATTTACCTTGCAGCCCCTAATGAAACTCATCGTCAGAAATGTGAAGAACGGTTGCATGAGGTCACAAGTGCATTAACTGAACGCACAGGCAGAAATTTAACAATTGAAGTGATACTTGAGACTGCTTCAAGTAAAAAGTCAGTAGCTGAAAATAAACCAGAGATACCTGTTGAGGAAGAAACGGAAATTTCGGATGTTCATTCCTTAGAAGATGCTCCAGCCAATTCTGGAGATGAACTGTCTGTAATCAGCAAAAGCTTCCCCGGTGCGCAAATCATTGATGAGGACTCGTAATGGATCTATGCACTAACTTCCGAATACTAAGAGTTTCATAAATGAGTGTGTATACCCCTGCTCTTCAAAGATTGATAGATGAATTAGGAAAGCTTCCTGGAGTAGGACCTAAATCAGCTCAACGTATTGCTTTTCATTTGATTAAAAGCTCTGAGCAAGATGCATTTAGCCTGGCCAATGCTATTAACGAAGCAAAGAATAAAGTTCGATTTTGTGAAACATGTTTTAATATGAGCGATGGTTTAACTTGCGTCATATGTGCTGATACACAGCGAGATTCAAGCCTAATCTGCGTTGTTGAAGAAGCCCGTGACATTATTGCTTTGGAAAGAACGCATGAATATAACGGTCTCTATCATGTTTTGCAGGGAGCAATAAATCCAATAGATGGAATAGGACCTGAACAACTAAAGATCCGAGAATTACTTATGCGGCTCAATACACAGACTGCATCCGAAGTGATTCTATGTACAAATCCTAATATTGAAGGTGAAGCAACTGCCATGTATTTAGCAAAGATAATAGAACCGCTGGGAATACAGGTAACACGAATAGCTAGCGGTCTTCCAGTCGGAGGAGATTTAGAGTATGCAGATGAGCTTACTTTAGGCCGTGCTCTAGAGGGGAGAAGGAAAATCTCAGGAACCTGAGAAAAAACCCGGGGTGACTGACGAGTGGTGAATTCGCCAGCCACCTTCGGAGGAGGGGAAATTTAAAAATTTTTTCTTACAGATATCCACATCCACTGGAAAAACAAGCAAATGTTTAACTGCGTATCCCTTAAACCTGTGGGAAATTATAGCCAAAGGTTACATTTATGTTACATTACGACACTTATATTGTCAAAAGAGGTCAAATTCTGGGAAAAAATAACGCTTTACCGCCAGAAAAGGAGCAAATCCCGTCACATTCCTGACATATAGATGATTAATAAAATTATACGAAGTGGAATCTTAAACCTTCATGATAAGAGCATCACCTTGCCCGCCACCACCGCAAAGTGCTGCTGCTCCTAGACCTCCACCCTGCCGGCGAAGCGCATACGCAAGAGTCAGTGCTAAACGATTTCCAGACATTCCAATAGGGTGACCCAACGCAATAGCGCCACCGTTAATGTTAACCACTTCACTCGAAATTCCTAAGTCCTCCACAGAAGCTGCCGATACAGCTGCAAATGCCTCATTTATCTCAAATAAGTCAATATCATCAAGACCTACTTCAACAGATTCAAGCGACTTCAGTATGGCCCGCGAAGGTTGAGTTAAGAGACTCGTATCAGGTCCAGCTACCTGACCATAAGAGATAAGGTTCGCCAAGGGCGAAACGCCATGATTATCAGCAAAAGTCTTTGAAACCACGACAATTGCTGACCCACCGTCCGAGATCTGACTCGCATTACCAGCAGTTATATTTCCACTCTCGGCAAAAGCTGGACGAAGTTTCCCAAGGTTAGCAGAATCAGTCCCTTCCCGAACTCCCTCATCAATAACAAATTCGATAGGGTCACCTTTTCGTTGAGGGATCATAACTGGGACTATTTCATCTCGGAGCGCTCCAGAAGAAATTGCAGCACTCGCACGGAAATGTGATTCAGCAGCTATTTCATCCTGAATGTCGCGATCAATAGATGCTGAGGCTGCGTACCGTTCCGTTCCCTCACCCATTAATTCTTTTTCAAGTGCACAAAATAAACCATCATGTTGGATGACATCTAAGATCTCGGAATTACCATACCGGTAACCGCTTCTCCCCTTAGGGATAAGGTAAGGGGCATTAGTCATTGATTCCATTCCGCCCGCCACCACTACATCAGCATCACCGGCTTCAATCATTTGCGCTGCAAGATAAATAGCGTTCAGTCCTGATAAGCAAACCTTATTGATAGTTATCGCTGGAGTTGACATTGGTATCCCAGCTCTAACTGCAGCTTGTCTTGCAGTCACCTGCCCGGTACCTGCCTGAAGAACTTGCCCCATAATCACATAATCAACCTGGTTGGGATCAACATTTCCTCTCTCTAAAGCGCCTGTTATAGCAAATCCACCCAACTCCGCAGCTGAGAAAGCCGACAATGACCCCGAAAGTTTTCCAATAGGGGTGCGTGCCCCTGAAAGCAACACCGTATTTTCCATCTAAACTCCAATCAACAGATAAAACCTAGCTGACCTAACAACTCATTTACACTAACAGATAGAAAAACTTTGGAGAGAACATGATACTCACTGAAATAGACCACATAGCCATCGCCGTTCATGACTTAGAGGCTGCCATTGCATATTACAAAGATGCGTTTGGAGCAGACGTTCATCACCGAGAGATAGTTGAAAGTGATGGAGTAGAAGAAGCGTTAATAAAAGTCGCGGATAGCTATATTCAACTGACTGCGGCGACAAATGAAGATTCTCCAATAGCAAAATTCCTAAGCAAAAGAGGAGAGGGTCTCCACCATGTTGGGTATCGAGTTGATGACTGTAGCAAAGCTCTAGCAGAAATGATTAAAGCTGGTGCCAACCCGATAGACGAAGCACCTCGTCCAGGGTCTCGAGGTACGACTGTAGCTTTCATCCATCCAAAAGGATCATTCGGGACTCTGATAGAACTTGTACAAGAATGAAGATAGTGTCACTTTCTGTGGCAAACTGCAGTCATGCGAATTCATCTCGTTGACGGAACATATGAGTTATTTCGACACTTTTTCGGGGCTCCCTCACATATCACCAGTGACGGTAAGGAAGTTGGAGCTGTAAGGGCAGTAGCCAATAGTATGCTTTCCCTGATTGAGCAGGGAGCAACTCATATCGGTATAGCCACAGATCATGTGATCACCTCATTTAGAAATGAACTTTATGAGGGGTACAAAGACGGCTCCGAAATCGACCCAGTGATACTTAGCCAATTCCTGCCACTTGAAGAAGTCTTAGATGTTCTAGGATTCACAGTTTTTCCTATGATTGAATATGAGGCAGATGATGGATTGGGCGCTGCAGCACATAAAGCTGCGCAACATCCAGAAGTACAGCAAGTTATTATCTGCACGCCGGATAAAGACTTAGGGCAATGTCTGACTAGCGATGAGAAGATAATTCAATACGACCGACGAAAACAGGCTCGCATAACCTATCAGACAGTAATAGAAAAATTTGGAGTGTCACCTGAATCAATACCTGATTACTTAGGTTTGGTCGGTGATACCGCCGATGGCTTTCCTGGTATCAAAGGTTGGGGCGCTAAATCTTCAGCTTCGCTACTTTCCCACTACCATCACATTGAGAATATTCCTAATGACTTCAACGAATGGATTCCTCAAGTTAGAAGTTCCCAGAAATTATCAGAAACTCTTAACGATGATTATGAATTAGCTCTTCTCTTTAAACTCATAGCAACAATAGACTACGACGCACCAATATTTGAAACAGTTGATGATCTCAGGTGGAGCGGACCTAAGCAAAATTATGATGCCTTCCTTAGAAGCATTGATGGTGAACGAATCATTCAACGACTCGAGAGTATCTCAGTTGATTGACAACATTGAAGTGAAGCAATCAATCTGCTTCAATTAGAAGATGGAATTAGATCGCGCCACAAAATGGGCTAAGGATACTCATCATGGGGTGTTAATTACATTGAGGAAGGATGGTCGATCACAGTCATCCGATATCTCTTATGCGTTCATCAATGGAAAATTCTGTATCTCGGCGACTGAGTCAAGAGCGAAAACGATTAATCTTCTGAGAGACAAAAGGGCTGTTCTACATGTCACCTCACCTGAGACATGGTCATATATCTCATTTGATGGAACTGCTGAAATTTCCGAAACAGCAAAATTACCCAATGACGCAGTATGCAATGAATTAGCGAAAATTTTCACTGAAATTCAAAAAAAACAACACCCTGATTGGGATGAGTTTAATGAAGCAATGATAAATGACAAAAGATTAGTAATCAGATTTGTTCCCCAACACGCAGTGGGGCAGATTAACTAAATGGACCTCTCACAAAACCATCAAGAACTTGAAGATAACGGATACACCATTGTCAAGAATCTAATTGATCCTAAATTGATTGAGGAACTCTTAGAAGCAGTTGAAAAGTTAGAGTTTCGACTTCAACGGTCACCCGATAACAATAGATTTGAAGGAAACCGAACAACCAGAACATACAATCTTCTTGCTCATGGTGATATTTGGCAGCAAATTCCTGTCCAACACCAAGTTCTCGAACTTATTGAAGGTGTTATTGGTGAGCAATGCCTTGTTTCCTCCCTTGCATCAATATCACTAGCTCCTGGAGAAACAGCCCAAATATTGCATGCTGATGACCAAGTGCAACCGTTAGCCAAACCACATATCGCAACAGTGTGTAACTCCATGTGGGCTCTGACTGACTTCACTGAAGAGAATGGAGCAACACGCGTGGTTCCAGGAAGTCATAGATGGCAGAATCCAGATTATTTTGGTGATCAGAGCAATATCAACAGTGTTCCCGCAGAAATGCCTAAAGGATCTGTGCTCATATGGCACGGAAGCACATGGCACGGGGGAGGAGCAAATACCACCAAAGACCACGTCCGCATCGGAATCGCAATGAATTATTGTGCTGGTTTCATACGACAGCAAGAAAACCAGCACCTTGGAATCCCACCTGAGATCGTCGCTACGTTTACACCGCAACTAAGACAATTATGCGGATTTGGTATGTACCGAGGACTAACAGGCAACATAGAAAAACATAGCCCTGCTCATTTGCTTTATGGTGATGAGGAAGAAACCCAACTCTGGGACTACGACCCAATAAATCCTGAATAGAATCTTGGAGAAAAAACAATGACAACAATCAATCCGTTCATAATTGATATTCCCGAAGAACAAATAAATGATCTTCACACCAGAATCCGCAATACTCGATGGCCAGAAGAAGAGTGCGTTGATGACTGGACCCAAGGCATACCCCTTGCTTACACAAAAGAATTAGCAGAATACTGGCTCAATGAATACGACTGGAGGACTTGTGAGGCAAAATTAAACAGTTTCGATCAATACACCACGACCCTACAAGATCTTAACATTCATTTCCTTCATCAAAGATCACCTCATGAGAATGCGTTTCCCTTATTGATTACTCATGGGTGGCCCGGTTCAATAGTTGAGTTTCACAAAATCATTGATCCCCTCACGAATCCAACTCAATACGGAGGGACTCAGGAAGACGCCTTCCACGTTGTCTGTCCAACGCTCCCCGGATACGGATTTTCAGGTAAGCCAACTCAAATAGGATGGGGTGTAGAAAAGATAGCTAAAGCATGGGACGAGCTTATGGTTCGACTCGGATACGAAACCTATGGGGCACAAGGAGGGGACTGGGGAGCGGCAGTAACCACTCAAGTAGGAAGAAATGTAGGAAATTGCTCTGCTATCCATCTGAACATGCCAATAGGAAGACCAACAGCAGAGTCGCTACAAGAACCCGATGATGATGATAAACGTGCTCTTGAACGCTTAACCTATTATCAAGAATGGGATTCAGGGTACTCTACGCAGCAAAAAACTCGACCCCAAACTATAGGTTACGGATTAGTAGATTCCCCAGTGGGACAAATGTCATGGATCATAGAAAAATTCTGGAGTTGGATGGATTGCGATGACCATCCAGAAAACGTTCTAACAAAAGATGAACTCTTAGACAACGTTATGATGTACTGGTTGACAGCCTCAGGAGCATCCTCAGCAAGACTCTATTGGGAAAGCTTCGGAGGTAGCTTTGGAGGTGGCCAAAAGGTAGAAATACCAACTGGGGTCGCATCGTTCCCTGGAGAGATACTCCAATCTCCTCGAACATGGTGCGAAAATAGTTATAACATAACTCATTGGACAACAATGCCAGTAGGCGGTCATTTCGCAGCCTTTGAACAACCAGACCTCTTGGTATCTGACCTACAAAAATTCTTCAAAGCTTATAGATGAAGACTGATACTCCTCTTTAAGGCTCTTCACATTGCCATCCATCTGGAGGAACCGTTAGTTCTATCAGATAATCAAAAACTACTTCAGTAACGCAATCGCTGTTCGTAAGGAATGCGCCATGGCCGTCACCATCAGATGTGATGAGAACAGCATCTCCTATTGAGTTAACCAGTCCTGGCCCCCAGGCAATCGGAGTAGCCGGATCACCTTCCATAGCTATAACAAGCGCCGGTGTTTTCAAATCTGCCGTTCCTATATGCAACGGATCAACAGAGCGTTCAAGTCCAGTGCATCCGGTATCACCACGAATCGCAGAACCAAAATGAGGTAGCTGATCTGCGACCTTGCCTACTGCTTCCATAATGTATGCAGCAGATGGGCGACCAGGGTCATCAGCACAATTCACTAAAAACAAAACTGCCTGTGAGTTATCGTACGTACCATCTTCGCGCCGACCGGCAAGTTGATCAGCTAATATCTGATGAACCGTTCCGTCAGCTTGAGTAATAATGTCATTAAAACCATCGATGAGATCTGGCCATGAATAGGGAGAATAAAGTGCAGAAGCGGTACCAAGTAAAAACTCACCACGTGTTAGTTCCCTTCCACCAGCTACGGAAAGATTTGATTCACGTAAAATATTGTTGACAATATTGAATGCTGCCTCTGCTCCTCCATATTCATTCAAATCGCAACTTGCATCATTGTCACAACTTTGTGCAAAACGATTCCAAGCTGTTTCGAAACCTTGACCTTGTATTGGAGTGAAAGAACTTACATGGTCTGTAGGAGACACGGGTCCATCAAGAATCATGGCCCGAACATGTTCCGGAAATAGGGAAGCGTAAACTGCTCCAATACGTGTCCCATACGAGTATCCCAAATATGAGATTTGTTCAACACCTAAAGACTGACGAATCCTATCCATATCTCGTGCGACGTTATTAGTCCCAACATGTACCGCGAGTTCTCCACTCATTTCAATACAAGCTTCGGCATACTCACGAGCCTCGTCGAATAACTCTGTTAGGTCCTCCCAGTCTTCAAATACGGACTTTTCATCATTGTCAGGACTAAATGGGCATTCAACTTTTGCGGACTCACCAACTCCTCTTGGGTCAAACCCGATTATATCAAATTCAGGAAAAGCAAATTCCCACAATGATCCATACATTGATACCAACTCTGTCCCTGAAGCTCCCGGTCCACCAAAATTAATTAACAAAGGCCCTAATGAACTATTGGCAGATGCTGCAATGCGAATGAGATCAACTTTAATCATTCCTGCTTCAGGATTTTGATAGTCCATTGGGGCATTCACAACAGCGCATTCATAACTTTGAAAACAAGGCTCCCAAGAGATTGGACTTACAGGGATACTTTCATTAATTTTCTGAGTTTCATCAACTCTCTTATCATCGGTGACCGAAGCCTCTTCAAGATAATTGGATGATCCTCCACTTCCGCAAGAAATTAGAACAAATAAAAAAACTATGCAGCCAAAACGGAAGGTGGTCTTGCTTGCTGCTGCTTCATGAAACATTAGTTAACTTTAGGCGATCCATCATTTCTTCTCGTGACGGCCCCAAGGCTGGTTCGGGATCTCTTTGATCACGTTCTGCCCAAACCTTCATTATCTCGGCACTGATTTCAGGCTTAGTTAAAATTGAGGGATCGGCTAGAAGATTCATCATCTTCATAAATCCACGCCACACCTTTGCTGAAGACCGAGTAGCCGGTATTAACCCTTCTTTTAAGATAGATCTTTTCATAATTGCCATTTCATCATCTGGATTTTCAACTGCGGTTCGGCTGCCTCGATCAGAATCAACCGAAGCTTGGTACCAAGGTAAAATATTTTCGTCGACGCTCTGAAGGAAACTTTCAGATTGTGCCACGAAATCTGATCCATGATCATGAATTGCGTTGGCAAGTAGATGAGCTTGCCAAAACCCCGTTGAACAACCTCTTCCATATAAAGGGTTGGTGCAAACAAGAGCATCGCCAATCATATGAAAACCATTTACAACAACTTCACTATTCTTTTTTAATGTGCGCTTTCTATTCAAGAGCCCAGCCATTGAATGGACATCAGTCATCGGTTTAGCCCCAAGATCTATCCATTCTTTAGCCGCAGGAATAGCATTAACAACGCTTTCAAATACGTCTACATCTCTAATTCCCCAAAATGTCTTATCCGTATCCGATGTTGCAAAAGTTATTGAAAACGTGCCGTTATCCCCCCAAAAGACGCCGTATTTCAAATATCCGAGATCACCAGCCACTAATCTGTCACCAATTGGAAGTTCAACCCCTTCAGGCAATCGGTAAAAGCGAGAATAATAAATAATTCCTGTATCCTCAACGACCTCATCAGGTACATCGATTCCAGCATCGCTGAGCCATTGAGGAGCTTTTGAACGGCGACCGTTAGCCGCTACTACACAATCAAAATCTTCATGCTTTCCATCGTCAAAGCGAAGGCCAGTAACTTTTGGGATTACTGCTTGGTCTTTCATAATTCCAGTAACACCTACCCCTGTTCTTATCTTTACATCAGGATTATTTATAACTGTATTACGCAAAACCCATTCAAACGTCGTCCGTCGAGCAGCCAGCATGCGAAGATTTATATCTTCATCCAATACTTCACTATCATCAAGAGTCTTAGGCATATGATCAATCAAATTAATTTCCGTCACACCAGCATCAAGAAGTGCACTGAGAACTTCAGGGTGATTGTCACGTAAAATATTATGCAAACGACCTAGCAAAGCATGCGAATGCCTAACCTGCGGAGCACCACTCCGATTCCACTGAAACGCCTCATCATATGTTTCGGGCATGGGTGTTTGATCACGTTCAATAATTGTCACGCTATGACCATTTTTAGAAAGCTCAAGAGCCGTAGCCAATCCGGTTACACCAGCTCCAACAACTCCAAATTTCACGAAAATACCTCTTATCTAGACACTGCCATCTTAAGGGCGGTCATATTCAATGAGAACTTTTAATGGAGATCTAGTCGCATTCTTTGTAATGAACGTAGTGTCAGCACCAGGTGCCAATCGGGGGTTTTTCATAAAATCACTAAGATGAGCCGAACCAATTACCGCTTCAAGTCGTGCCATCTCATACCCGAGACAAAAATGTTTACCTAAACCGAATCCCAAGTGCCCATAACGTCCCTCATCGCCATGGTGGCCACCTTTCCGTTCCTTACTTAAATGTAGATCATCTCTTCTTATATTAAATTCCCTCGGGCTTCTAAAAATAGTTTCGTCATTATTTGCAGAAGCAAGTTGGATATAAACCGTTTGGTCAGGCGGAATAGTTACACCGCTAAAAGTAACCTCGTTAACCGAATAGCGCAATTGGCCTAAAACAGGAGGAGAGTGACGCATCATTTCTGAAAATGCTGAATCAAATAAATCATGATTATCTAAAACATCAGCCAACTGATCAGGATGTAATAGTAATTGGGTCCACATATTTGCTATTCCCTTATCAGTCGTTTCCCCACCGGCAACTAATAACAGTGAAATAAATGCTTGTATTTCAGACATAGTTAAACGCTGACCTGAAGCCTCTGCATGAACAATCTTTGATATGAGGTCATCCATAGGACATAATTTACGGTCTTCAATTATTGGCTCAACATATTCTGCTAACTCTTCATGGGCTAGCACTCCCATCTTTTGTTTTTCCGAATTAAATCTGGCTAATCCAGCCATCATCGTCGTATACCACGTATGAAAACGATCATGGTCGTCCTGATCCATACCAAGCATGTCCACAATCACGTTAACTGGCAAGCGTGTTGTGAATGCATCAACAAGATCAACTATTGAACCAGAGGGAAAATTATTAATAAGCTGCAAAGAATTCCGATCAATAGCTTCGCAATAAGGCTCAAATCGCTTTCCAACAAATTCCGGAGCAACGATCCTTCTGTGGACAACATGTTCTGAACCGTCCTTATCAAGCATTGTCGGACCGAACACAACTCCTAATGTTTTTCCATATAAACGATTGGAGAAATCCTCGTAATTCGCGAAAGCCTCAACACAATCGGAGTATCTTGTGAGCACCCAAGTCTTCGTTATCTCATCAAAAAAAACTGGCTGCTCATGTCTCATCTGCTCCCAGAGAGGGTAAGGGTCAGTTAAATGCTCTTTACTATGGAGCATCTCGGCAGTAACAGTAGAAAATGACATCGAGAAAACAGTACTTCAACATTTTTTTTCAATCTATTTCATCTAAAAAATTGCTTATTTTCAGGTCATTTAATACAGATTTCAATATTTTTTACAAGAACTAGGCTAGAAGTCATCGGTTTGTTGCAATCTGCGCATTACGCTTACACAGCAATGACTGATTATTCAATGCAAGACAAAATAGAAGAACTTGAACAGAGGAAATCCGAAGCCATTCAGGCAGGTCCTGAGCGTGCAGTGGAACGTCAACAAGAGAAGGGCAAACTCCTTGCCCGCGAAAGAATAGACTACCTTTTAGATGAAGGATCATTCCACGAACTAGACATGCTTGCTCGGCATCGAGCCCACGAAGCTGGTCTAGAAACACGTCCTTACACCGATGGTGTTGTTACAGGATGGGGGACCATAGATGGTCGTAAAGTATTTGTCTTCAGCCAAGATTTCACAGTAATGGGAGGAGCGCTTGGCGAAGTTTTCGCAGAGAAAATTCATAAAGTTATGGATTTAGCTCTATCAACCGGAGCTCCAATGATCGGACTCAATGATGGAGCTGGGGCCAGAATCCAAGAAGGCGTCGTCAGCTTAGATAGTTACGGAGGTATTTTCCACCGAAACGTCCAATCATCCGGAGTGATTCCTCAGATAAGCGTAATCTTAGGACCATGTGCTGGAGGAGCAGTGTACAGCCCAGCAATGACAGATTTTATTTTTATGGTTAGGGAAAAATCTCATATGTTCATTACTGGTCCTGATGTCGTAAAAACTGTGACCGGTGAAGAAGTAACCTTGGAAGAATTAGGTGGAGCAACAAGTCATGCCAGTAAGTCAGGTGTATCAACATTCGTAAGTGAAAGCGAAGAAGAAGTCCTCGATGCGGTCAAAACCCTTCTTACATTCCTCCCAAGCAACAATATGGAAGAACCTCCAAGTATAGAAACCACCGACGACCCAGAACGACTTTGTCCAGAGCTCAACGAGCTCATGCCTGAAAGCCCTAATCTCCCATATGACATGCGAGAAATTATTTCATCTTTAGTTGATGACGGTGAATTCATGGAGTATTTCCCTTCTTGGGCACAAAGTATCGTTTGCGGGTTTGGTCATCTAGACGGGAATGTTGTCGGCATAGTTGGAAACCAACCACTTGTTCTAGCTGGAGTATTAGATATTGAATCTTCATCAAAGGCTGCGCGATTTGTTCGCACATGTGATGCCTTTAATATCCCATTACTTACGCTCGTAGATGTCCCAGGTTTCTTACCCGGTGTTGATCAAGAGTACGGAGGGATAATCAGACACGGAGCAAAATTACTATACGCATACTGCGAAGCGACCGTTCCTCGCATACAGGTGATAACTCGTAAAGCTTATGGTGGGGCATACGTGGTAATGGACTCCAAATCAGTAGGTTCTGACCTTTCATTCGCTTGGCCCACAGCAGAACTTGCAGTTATGGGTCCACAAGGTGCAGTTGAGATACTCCACAGGCGAGAACTTCAATCAGCAGCAGACCCAGATTCAAAGAAAACAGAATTAGTAGATGACTATACCGAACGTTTCGCCAATCCCTATATTGCTGCAGAACGAGGATACATAGATGATGTTATTGACCCATCCGAAACTAGAAAAAAAATAATCGCTGGATTTTCTGTACTGAAATCAAAACGTGAGGACCTACCTCAACGCAAGCATGGTGTAATCCCCTTGTAAAAACAATGATTCAAGAACCGCAACATATCAAAATCAAACCTGAACCAACACCAGACGAAAGAGAAGTGATTCTCCAAGCCTTTGAACAACTCTGGCCAAAAGATGAGAAACCACCAATTTCTTACAAATGGAGATTTAGCGGACGTTGGTGGTCTGATACTTCTAACCCGAGGTCTCTTAATAGATCCTGGAAAAATTAACAAAACTTACCAACTACGCCATCAATAAACAAAGTTATATCGTGAATATCGGAAAATCAGAGTATGAGAAATACCTCACCAGCTCAATTTCTCAACTAAGCGGAAATTGCCTTCTGCTACTGCCAAAAGAAAATCTCCCATCGCGTTTACCCCCATCAATCAATGAACTAAGCGAATGGCCCAATACAGAAACTAACTCTACATTTCATTCAATCCTATCAATCGGTAATCTCGCCTCCGAAACAGACCTACCTCAGTTCTTAACAAGACTCCAACAATATGCAGATCAACAGACGAGGCTCTACTTTTGCGAAAGGACCAAAACTCCCGATGGGTATAGCGGCTCAGCGAAATACGATATTACTGGAACCCTTTGGGAAGCTGGGTGGTCAGTGATCCATTGTGAACGATTCAAGATAGGAAAATCAAAACGTTCACCCTCATACGCATATGGAATAGCTAGAAGAAAAAGATATAAGTAACAGTATTTTATGGCGATAAATAGCACGCCAAACATGAACATTGCGAGTACCGTTAAATCACGTGAGCTTAATTATCCAAAAATTTGGTGGCACCTCAGTAGCTGATGCAGATCGTATGAGAGAAGTCGCGGATCATGTAAAGAGAACAAAACAACATGGCCATTCCGTCGTTCTTGTGGTAAGTGCAATGGGAAAAGAAACTGATCATCTTCTCCGTCTTGCCTCAGAAGTTTCAAGCACCAGACCTGCGAGAGAAATGGATATGTTAATTACTGCGGGAGAGCGAAAAGCTATAGCTCTGATGTGTATGGCATTGCATGATATGGGAGTTCCCGCAGATTCTTTTACAGGAAGTCAAGCTGGATTCTTGACAGACTCAAATCATCAAAATGCAAAAATCCTCACAATAGATCCACAAAGAGTACAAGAGACAATTAATGAGGGTCGAGTAGCTGTAGTCGCAGGTTCGCAAGGGGTCTCTACCGATGACAATGTGACTTTTCTAGGAAGAGGAGGGTCTGATACAACGGCTGTTGCTATGGCTCACGCCTTAAATGCTGATGCCTGTGAGCTGTATACCGATGTATCAGGAGTTTTTACTACAGATCCAAGAGTTTGTGAGCAAGCGAAAAAGATGTCATCTATTAGTTTTGATGAGTTACTTGAAATGACCGCTGTGGGTTGCCCTAAACCGGCTATGCGGTCAGTTGAAGTTGCACGCTCATATGACGTTAAATTACATGTACGTTCAGCGTTCACCTGGGAGCCAGGAACCTGGGTATCAAAGGAGGAAAACATAATGGAAAAACCAATTATCTCAGCAGTCGTTCCGGATACGTCTCAATCCAAAGTGACTGTCTCCGGAGTTCCCGATAACCCTGGGATCGCTGCTGCTATTTTTAGGCCACTGGCTGATAATGATGTAAACGTCGACATGATTGTGCAAAACACGTCAGAGGAAGGCGTAACGGATATTTCCTTTACATTGCCGACCGAACAAATGGAGATAGGCAAAGAAATAATGATGTCAGTAGCCACCGATATAGGTGCAGGTGAAGTAAGCACAGACGATTCAATAGGTCGCGTTTCAGTTGTTGGAGCTGGCATGGCCAGTAACCCTGGCGTTGCAGCAACTATCTTTGAAACTCTTTCCAGCGAAAGTATAAATATTCAAATGATCTCAACCTCAGCGATTCGAGTCTCTTGCGTTGTTAACAAAACTGATATTGAAAGGGCTACAAACATCCTCCACGAAGCATTTGAATTGCATAAAGGGTGAGTAGCAATCGACTGGAAAAACTCCCCATCTTCTCTTCACATCACAAACACTCCCGAAGGATTTATCTTTTGGGGATGGAAAAATAACGCACCTCTCCATGGAGTTGAACTCCGACGCCTAGCGGGATCGTTCTTAGGAAACCGGTGGGCAACACGTGATGCGCAAACACACACATACACCATCAATACCCCACTAATAAATAATCAACCCATTACAGGTTTATTGGCTGAGCCGGAAGATATCTTTAATCTCTTCTCCAAAAAATTCCCAAACCAACGGTGGAGTCCTTCATTACAATGGATGCACGAACTCCTCGCTGAAGTGATCAATGCAATAGCCAATGATTTGATATTCCCCTCCCTTCGCCACGACGGTCTGCGCTGGAAGGCGAACTGGACGTTGCTAAACGACAATCTACTCAAAGACCGACGAAAACAGCTATATATTGCAATGCCAGAAGTAATTGGATTTAAATCAGAAATAGAGTTACAAGAGTTTCAAAACTTATTAACTGATGTCACATGCCGGCAAGCTTTACAATACACGAACTGGAAACCTTACTTATCACGCAAGCGAACCGCGCAAACGAGATCCCTCAGAAATACCTGCTCCGCTCTCGCTGATGCATCCGGCTATTTCATCACAGACGCCGTAGATACTGACAACGCGCTTCTTGACTTATCGGCCAAACTTCAATACGGAAAATTACAGGTTGAGACCGGATTAGATATCTCTTGTCAGGCCAGGCTATTGCCGAGAGGTAATGATGAACACTGGCTATTGCTTTTTGAGGCATATAAACACTCAACCCCTGATCGTGTAGCAACTTGGAAAGAATTACTCACTGATAAACAGACCCTTGATGCGTTTGGATTAACCAAAAATCGTTCTGGTTTGCAGAATTTTATGCACGAAACAATTGAGATGGTGAGCGCAAGTGTTCCAGGGTTAGACCACATAGGTTCCGAAGCCTTGGATGATTCGACATCTCTATCTTTAGATGATGTCTCACTACTACTTCTAGACGGTATTGACATCTGTGACACCCTCGGGATCCCAGTTCTTATTCCAAAAGAATTAATCAGACGAAGGATCAAACTTGCAGCACAAGCGACTCCAAGTGAAAGGGGGGGAATTTCCGCAAATCTCGGTAAAGCCATGGTTGAGGTTGATTGGACTTTGGCGCTTGGCGACCAGTCACTATCAGAAGATGAACTGGTCAAATTGGCAAACTCAAAGAGCAACCTAGTTCAAATAAAAGGTGAGTGGATAAACATAGACAAGGAACAAGCAGAGGCTGCATTAGAAGAATTACAAAAACGAAGAAAAAATGATGAATATCTTACCCCAACAGACCTCCTAAGGATCACTGCTGAACTAGGAGCAGAAGATACCAATACTGATTTTGATACAGCGACATTTTCCCCTCAGACACAGTCTGCCGATGACTGGTTAGCAAAACTTATTGAGGGATTACCAGATGACGACTTAATCGAAGAAAATGAATCTGAACGTTTCAACGGAGCGCTCCGTCCCTATCAAAGAAGAGCTCTAAGTTGGCTGCAGTTCCTTGGACGATTAGGCCTTGGTGGATGCCTTGCAGACGATATGGGTTTAGGGAAAACTCCGACCGCCTTGGCTCACATTCAATCAAGATATTCAGATAAACCTACCCTCGTTATTTGCCCACTTTCTGTTGTGCATAACTGGGAACAGGAAGTTTCCCAATTCACCCCAGACTTAGAAGTTCTTATCCTCCATGGAGCTAAGCGACCTACTGGCGATGAGTTACTAGAACGAGCTACGTCAGTAAATATTGTTATAAGTACCTATGGCACCGCAACTCGCGATATTGAGAATCTCTCAAAAATACATTGGGATCTTGTTGTCTGTGATGAGGCGCAATTCATTAAAAATCATCAGACTAATGCAGCGATAGCAATTCGAGAACTGACTGCTGACCAAAAAATAGCCCTTACAGGCACCCCAGTAGAAAATAGACTTTCTGAACTCTGGTCAATCCTTGATGCAATCAACCCTGGAATGCTTGGAGGCATAAGTTGGTTTAAAGAAAAATTTGCAACGCCTATAGAACAGAAGAAAGACCAAAAAGCTTTAATCGGAATGCGCAAGTTAACAGATCCTTTTATCTTAAGAAGAACTAAAGATGATAAATCTCTCGTGCCTGATCTCCCAGAAAAGATAGAACAAATCGTTTGGTCTCATTTAACTCATGAACAAGCCGCACTTTATCAAGCTGTGCTTAATGATTTCCTAAAAGAAGCTGATCAAGCAGAAGGAATGAAACGTCGAGGTTTGATTCTTGCAACCTTGACGAAACTTAAACAAATCTGCAACCATCCAGCACATTTTTTGGCTGATGGTACCCAAATGGGTGAACGTTCTGGAAAAGTTTCACGCCTCGAAGAGTTACTCAAAGAAATTAGTGAAGCCAAACAACGCGTTCTTGTCTTTACGCAGTACAAAGTCATGGGAGACCTGCTATCAGAACATCTATCAACGACGATTGGAACACGACCAGATTTTCTTCACGGAGGAGTAACAAGAAATAAGCGACAGAAGATGATAGATCAATTCCAAAATGAATCAGGACCCCCGGCTCTCTTGATTTCCTTGAAAGCAGGAGGTACTGGTCTTAACCTCACGTCAGCGAATAGAGTCATTCATTTTGATAGATGGTGGAATCCAGCTGTTGAGGACCAAGCTACAGATAGAGCCTGGCGCATAGGTCAACAAAAAACTGTCTTCGTACACAAACTTGTTTGTAGAGGAACACTTGAGGAAAGAATCAACGATCTGCTAATAGAAAAGAAAGAGTTAGCCTCACAAAGCGTTGGTACTGGAGACGAATTTTTTACTGATATGGGAACTGAGCAACTCCGTGAAATCTTCTCTCTTAATTTAACTACGGCGGTCCAAGAATGATTAAACCAACATCAAAATTGGGAGAAAGCATCATGCAACTCATTGCCGCGTATACGAATTTCAAAGATCCACTTGGTCCAGGTGTAGCCATACAAAGAAAAGGGGCAGTTAGAGACTTTTTTGTTCAACGTGGATCCGTTTCATTTGAAGTGCATGATAAAAGAGAAAGAGCATTTGACGTTGAGATCCATGTCACTCCGCCATCAGAAAATACTCGCAGAGCAGTTCTATCAGGTTCCATCCATGAAGCCGTTCCGAAAGTCAGTGAGATCCAGATACATCATGTTTGTCCTGAATGGGCAAGTCCTTGCCGTCATGAAATAGCTGCTCTTCTTCAGCTATTGAAAGAATGCGAGGATAACCCAAATGTAATACTTCAATGGAGAGGTATAGAGCCAGACAACAAAAGCGAAAATACACCTGAACGAAAAGATGACGTACCGGGTTCAAGAAAAAGCACCATCCAACAGCTTCGAGACAATATGCCAGGTCGGTTTATAAACTTTAAAGAAGAAGCGAATGATGAGTTTGAATTAAACCCACAGATGCAATCATTCTTCTCATTCCCCGATGATAGCAAGAGAACAACTGACATAATTTCTCAAACTTCTATCTCCACAAAAACAAATCATGAACGCACAATAAATATAGATGGCGAAAACGTTTACCCCGTCTTTGAAGACGCTATAGAAACAATTAAGGAATATTTGAGTAAACACTAAACCTTTTTCAGATCAAGTTAAAGAAACCTCCACGAACACCCATTCTTATTAGTACGCTAAAAATATGAAGATAGGAATAGTAGGAGCTACAGGACAAGTCGGCTCAGTAATGCGTGAAATTCTTGTGGAGAGAAATTTCCCACTGGACTCTATAAGGTTCTTTGCTTCTTCTCGCAGTGCAGGAAAAGAGATCAAATTCCAAGGAGAACATATCGTTGTAGAGGACGCTGCTAAATCGCAGTGGGAAAACCTTGATATTGTTTTATTCTCTGCAGGTGGAAAACTTTCAAAAGAATTAGCCCCAATTGTTGCTGCTGCGGGAGCGATGGTAATTGATAATTCTTCTGCATGGAGAATGGACCCGGACGTTCCTTTAGTAGTCCCAGAAGTTAATTCGCATGCGTTGGATGATGCACCAAAGAAAATCATTGCAAACCCCAATTGCACAACAATGGTAGCGATGCCTGTCCTAAAGCCCCTCCACCTTGAAGCGGGGCTTCTTAAACTTATAGTTTCTACATATCAAGCAACTTCGGGCGCTGGACTATCTGGGGTTCAAGAACTCCGAGACCAAGTTCGTGAAGCCGGAGAAAGCGCTATCCAGTTAACTCATGACGGAACGGCGGTTACATTTTCACCCAGCAGCAGTTTCCCAACTCCGATTGCATTTAATGTTGTTCCCTTCTGCGGATCATTAATAGACGATCAGTTAGAAGAGACAAACGAGGAAAGAAAACTTAGAGAAGAGAGTCGAAAAATCCTTGAAATCCAAGATTTAGCTGTATCCGCTACATGTGTAAGGGTGCCTGTCTACACCGGGCACTCACTCGCTATCACAGCTGGGTTTAGGGATCATATTTCTGCAGAAAGAGCGAAAGAGATTCTAAGTGACGTTCCTGCAGTAATGCTTGAAGATATCCCGACTCCGCTCAAATCAGCAGGCGCTGATCCAACATATGTCGGGCGTATAAGGCCAGATACTGTTCTTGAAAATGGGATTAATCTATTTTTATCCGGTGACAATCTAAGAAAAGGTGCTGCCTTGAACGCTATTCAAATAGCGGAAACTCTCATATCCTGAAAAGTATTTTAAGGAGGATCTGTCACGTATCTTTCAATAGCATCTTCCATATTAACTCCCACCTGATTTGCTATTGAAAATACCCATGCGATCACGTCACCAAACTCGTGAACACGCTGTTCATGAGTTCCCTTCCTAATTGCTTGTGCGAGTTCACCTACCTCTTCTGCGAGCCAAGCAACAGACATTGCTATACCGCGTTCTCGATCCTTTTCCCCGTACACATTTTCTATATGAGTTTGAAACTCTGAAATCCGCATACCAACCTCCATCCGTTTACAAGACTATGTCGTAAAGAGTAAAGAAGGGTAAATGACAAACATATAAAGGATAGAACTATATGGTTTATCATCGTTTACGCTACGCTCAGGCTTGCAATGCGGGTAGTGGCGCAGGTTGGTAGCGCGCCTCGTTCGGGACGAGGAGGTCGTGGGTTCAAATCCCGCCTACCCGACCACCAAAATTACAGAAGAGATTTAGCTAGCTTCCGAAGTCGCAAGGCGTTAAGAGGTTTCACGAGCTCAGAGTCTGCCTTCGCTTCAGTCGCAATCCAAGTATCTGCTTCTCGATCCAGTAATAAAATGATCTTTAACGGTTTGAGTCTGCCCGCAATAATTTCATGCCGGAGGTCAAGACTTGCTGCAACTCCGCCCATATTACCGATTTGTAGATCCAAAATAACCAAATCAGGTTCTAACTCAGCAGCGACACTGCGAACATCTTCACCGCGAGTTACACGGCTAACTATAGTTTCGTTACTTGAAAGCGCAGCGAAAGTTTCCTCTGCAGTTTCATCTGAATCAGTAGCTAGGAGAACTTTGCTCATGTGTGAAATCTTACCGCTCAAACACTCCTAACTCTATTCACATCGAAAGATTGAATGGTTATTGTCATGGAACTAGCTATACAAAGCAGTAATTGCGTTTTACACTATCTACTATCTAGTTTGTATTAAAGAGAGGGGCGTCATGTTAGAGATCAGCATTGAAGGAACCAACGATTTTTCTTTGTGTCGCCCTTCTGGAGAGATAGATGCTTACACCGTTGATCAATTTAGAGATGCTTTAAGCTCGTTGGCTACAGTGTCAAAATTACTAATTGATCTCAGTGATGTTCCATTCATGGATTCTGCAGGGCTTGGGGCTTTAATCGGAAGCATAAGAAAAGCAGGAGAAAACGATGGACAGATTGTAGTTTCTTGTGGAAGGGAATCACTTCTGGGTTTGCTCAAAACAACTGGATTTGACCAAATCGTAACCGTCACAGAGTCAGTTAACGAAGCCCTTGATGTCTTAGGAGAATCACAAGACCGATAAGATAGACATATGCTATCTTTCCCTTCTCTTGAGGAAGTCAAGGTTACGCGAACGCATTTCGCTTCTTTTTTAGCACTAATTTTAGTTTGTTTTTTCTTTCCAGTTCAGTTTCTCCACGCACAGGAAAACCAAGAATTATTGGACCCCGGTTATGTCGAAGTATTTGAAGTGAGTGGGCTTTTAGATCAAGTTCTTGCATCTGCACTAGAAGATTCAATAACCGATGCTCAAACAAGCGGAGCAAACGCGCTGATTCTGCAGTTAAATTCAAAACAAGCCGTGATTTCGAATGAAAGATTAGTTTCGATTGGCCAAGCCTTCATGAATTCTTCTATTCCAATTGAAGTTTGGGTTGGTCCTTCTGGTTCCACCGCTCAGGGAAAAGTCGCACAATTAGCTTTAGTTGCTGATTCTTTAGGCGTCTCAATAGGGTCATCAATTGGAAAAACTGGAGAAATAGTCCTCTCTGGAAAGGAGTTTGGATCTGTTTTAATAGAAAAAACTAACTTATTGAGAGATGACATTCTTCAATGGGATGACGCTATTGAAGCTGATCTTGTACAGTGCGAACGCGTATCAGTTGATGAGCTAGGGAAAACGTTAACGGAGAAAGAGCAACTTGCGAGATGCGCAAACCCAACCCTTGGCGACTTTCTTGTAAATCGCGATAGCTTTATTTCTGAAGTCATTGAGACCGATGCTGGACCTCGCTTATCTCCGTTAACAAAAACAAAAATAAATAGACTCAACCTTATTGATCAACTAATGCACACAGTCGCAAGTCCACCTATAACTTACTTGTTGCTCGTATCCGGTCTGGCATTGCTCCTATTTGAATTTTTTTCAATAGGAATCGGAATTGCAGGAGTTATTGGCGCTATTTCGGTCGCATTAAGTAGTTATGGGCTAACCATTCTTCCGATACGACCCTGGGCCCTGCTACTTATCTTCTTCTCAATGATTGCTTTCGCCATTGACATCCAAACAGTAGTTCCAAGAATCTGGACGCTAATTGGACAAGTGATGTTCACGGTAGGCACAATTTTCTTATACAACCAAACAAATGTGCAAATGTCATGGATTCCAATGTCTGTAGGAATCATCGGAATGCTGGTTCTGATGGCAAGAGGAATGCCAATTATGATCCGCGGCAGGTTCGCTACAACTCAAATTGAGAGATCTCGTTAAATAAAAGTCGCTGTTTACTGGTGAATGAACGGAATTTTTCTTAAATTTTCTATTTTTTTCTTGCTAGTAGAAAAAACCATGACTAGGTTCCCATGAAAGGGGGGATCATGAGCGTAGTTCTGAATGATCAGGGATGGCAGGTTCGTGCTGCTTGTCGCGGTCCTCAGATAAAAGTATTCTTCCCTCCTTCGCATTTCGAAAGAAAATCTGACAAACGGGCACGAGAAAGGCGGGCAAAAATGATATGTCAGACTTGCTCTGTCCGCTCCGACTGCCTAAATTATGCGCTTCGAATAGGAGAACAGCACGGAATTTGGGGTGGATTAAATGAAATTGAGCGAAGAGAGATGATTCCGCAAACTCTTCAATCCTTTAATTGATTTAATAAGAATCAAATCTTTGCAACACCTAAAGCCACTTGAATCATGTTGTCAAATGTAGATTCTCGGTCAGTAGAGCTCATTATTTCTTGCCTGATAATGTCGTCACTAACCGTGACAAGGGCTAATGCTTGGACTCCTTCAGTTTGAGAGATTGTATATAAGCCTGCTATTTCCATTTCTACGCCAAGAATGCCATGCTGATTTAACTTGGAAAATAGATCAGAGTCAGGCCCATAAAACAAGTCACTTGTAAAAACCGGACCGACAGACATTGATATTCCAGCAGTATCAGCAATTTGCACAGCTGAGACTAAAAGATCCCAGTTAGCTATTGAGGGAAGAGTTAAGCCGCTGTTTAACTGTTCAATTGCGGCTGAGTCAGTTCCAGCGGCCGAGGCACATATGAGATCTCCTAGTCGAACAGATTCATTTAACCCGCCACAACTTCCGACTCTGATTAGTTTCTTTACTCCAAAGAACCTGATTAATTCTGTGTAGTAAATTAGAGCAGAAGGTATGCCCATGCCAACTGATTGAACTGATACAGGTGTTCCATCAAATTCTCCTGTGAACCCTTCAGCTCCTCGCACAGAATTGACTAATTTTACTTTTGTTAGATAATTTTCAGCAATGAATCTAGCTCTTTTCGGGTCTCCAGGTAAAAGAACGGTTGGCGCATAATCTCCCAATACGCCTTGTAAGTGGGGGGTTGGTCCAGTTTCCATATCTCTCCTTATGCCTGCAAGGCAAACCTAGCTTTTGAGTGATTCAATGTCATATGATTTCGGTTAATCTTTTCCCTGCTAGCCGAACATCGTCCCTCCGGATAGTTGCCCCTATTTCATCAAGATGATTCAAAAGTGGTAAGACAAACTTTCTTGTACTGCCCAGAGTTTCTCTGATCTCACCCACCGTTACGCCGCTAGAATTTTTGCTAAGTAAAGTTGATATGGCCTTTGCTGCTGCTGCTACCGCTTCTTGAGCGAAATAAATGCCATTTTGTTCAACAAGAAGTCCGCGACGAACTAATTCCCTTAATTCTCTAGGGTCTACCTCGTCCGGAGAAGGAGGTTTAAATAGATGAGATCTAGATATCTGCAAGTAAGGGTGATCAGAAAAATTATCTGATCCTTCTTTTCGTAAATAATTGCCCTCAATTGTTACATCATTTAGTTCTTGTATCACTGCATGCTCGTACTGATTAAGCGATGTGATGTCAATACCAAGATTTCCAGCTTTTTCAACTTTTTGCGATAGGTAGCCAATCATCTTTTGCAATGAGTCTGGGTCAACAACCCAACCAGGAACATCCTCGGCCTTCTTTATGCCGGTTAGTGCCTCTAAATGAGAGGGAGTTATCCAGCCTCGCTCTTCAATAATGCGTTCCAACGATCCATCAGGTTTTGCTTCAACCGCTCTTAGAATTGGTTCAGGGTCTAGGACTATTGCTCCGCCTATTGTTTCATTTCTTCCACTTTCCCTTAATATAAGACGATCTCCAAGCATAAGTGGCAGCTTTTCATCCAAATACACACGGATCAACCCCTTACTTCCTGAAGATATTGAATCTTTACCAAGCACGCGAACTTTAACGTACTTTTCTTCTGTTCCTATGTAGGAAAGGTACGCTCCACGACGAGAAACTTCATGCTTGACATTTGCTAAAACGTTTAGTTCAGCATCAAATGTAGAAGTTAGAAACCACTGATCAGGTCTAGTAATTACACTTCCCCTGTTAATGCTTCGATGATCAACGTTGCTTAAATTGATAGCGACACGGGATCCAGGGCCGATCTCCGAGACATGTTGATCGTGGGATTGTAACGAACGTATTTTTGTCAGAAGATTCTCAGGGTTAATGACAATTTGGTCGTCGACCCTTAGAAACCCACCAGTTAGAGTTCCCGTGACAACTGTTCCGGCACCCTTTATAGTGAAAACTCTATCAACCCACAGACGGGGCCTATCGTGGTCTTTTGAGATGGGAGTATGCCTTAGCACATTGCCTAGTTCAGCAATTAGTGATTCAATTCCTTCACCAGTGATACTGTCAACGGCAACCATAGGCGCACTCTCAAGAAACGTTCCCATTAGGTGTTCGCTTATTTCAAGAGCTGCTATTTCCTGCAAGTCTTCGTCTGCTAAAGAAATTTTAGTTAAAACTACAATTCCCTGCTTTACCCCCAATAAATCAAGAATACGAAGATGCTCCTCAGATTGAGGTTTCCACCCTTCGTTGCATGCAACAACAAAAATACATGCATCAACTGAACCAACGCCTGCAAGCATGTTTTTGAGAAATCGTTCATGACCAGGAACATCAATAAATGAAACACTCTCATGGCCAGAAATATCAGCCATAGCGAAGCCTAAATCAATGGTTAGTCCTCTTCGTTTTTCTTCGTCCCAACGATCCGGATCGACTCCAGTTAAGGCATTGACAAGAGTAGATTTTCCGTGGTCAACATGGCCTGCGGTGCAAATAGTGTGGTTTCTCACAGCACTATAGGACTTGCTTAACCGATGCTGCTACCTGTTCATCAAAAGCAGGGTTTATGGTTCTCATATCGAGAAGCGTATTGCCATCTTCCACCCGAGCAATAATTGGTAAATCTCTGTCCGTTCCTATTCTGAGTTGCGTTGAGATATCTCCATCTATGCGGACACCAAATGACGGTATTTCGACCTGTGGTAGTGTTCCGCCCCCAGGAACAGATTTGAGAGGTACAGGTGTTCCTACTCCTAGGTTTTCTGCCCGTTCTTGAAGGGCACCTATAGGTGCGACAGCCATCTTCCAGAATGGAATTCTCTCCCATTCTCGATTTAGGTATCTATGTCCAAGTTCTTGAAGAGAAGAAAGTATCAATGCACCTGGTCTCACCGCCCTTGCAAATGGATGGTTAAGGCACTTTTCAATAAGATCAGCTTTTCCAGCAATAATTCCAGCTTGTGGTCCTCCTAGTAATTTATCTGTAGAAAAAGTCACTAGATCAGCCCCATCTGAAAGTGTTTGTCTCGCTCCAGGTTCTCCGGCCAACCATTTGGGTGGACCACTTTCAAGCCAGAAACAATTCTCGTCAAGCAACCCAGAGCCAATATCTGCTACGAGCGGTAATTCTAGTGATGATAATTCTGCTATGTCAGTAGATTCGGTAAAACCAACTACTTTATAATTCGATTGATGAATTTTCATGATCATGGAGACATCACGATGAGCATCAATTGATCGTTCGTAGTCTTCTCTTCGGGTTTTATTGGTTGTACCTACTTCAACTAGATAGGCGCCTGATAATTCAAGGACATCAGGAACACGAAAACCACCACCAATCTCAACCAGCTCTCCTCTAGAAATCGCTACTCCTTTCCCACCAGCTAAGGCAGAAAGAATAAGAAGTACTGCAGATGAACAATTATTAACTACCATGGCTGACTCAGTTTCACAAAGGTTTGCGAATAAACGCCCTACATAATTTTGTCTTGACCCTCTAGCTCCTGAATCTAAATCGAATTCGAGATTAATGGGAGACCCCGAAAAGGTTGTTGGCCACGAAGCCCGACCCAGATTGGTATGTAAGAGAACACCCGTACCATTAATAACTTCTTGAAGAGACAACTTTTTAAGAGCGTTAATACGTTCACTCAAATTCTCCCATTCACCGTCTTCAATAGCTTTCCTCGCCTCTTGCACAAGAAGAGGTCGCGGTATCCCTGTATCTTCAAATGCACCTACTAAGTCGTTTACTGATGGAGGATATGTTTCCATATATTGACTCTAGAACGGATAATGACGTTTTCTTATAAAAGAAATGAACGAAATATAAAAACGTTTGATTATCATCTCTGGTGAAACGTGAACAAACCGCTCGTAGAATGAAAAGGATGTTTCTTTTGATCATACTTTTTATAGTCGTACCAATAGCAGAGCTATATGTGATTATAAAAGTGGCGCAAAATACGGGCGTTCTAAATTCAATAATGCTTCTGATTTTGGTTAGCATCATTGGAGCGTGGCTGGTTCGAGCTCAAGGAATGGGAATAATACGAAAAATAAAATCCCAATTAGCTGGAGGGCAACTACCTAACAAAGATCTAGTTGACGGAGGATTAGTTCTCTTCGCAGGGGCTCTAATGTTGACACCTGGCTTCTTAACAGATGCTCTTGGTTTACTCTTACTTTTTCCACTAACTAGACCTATTTTCCGAAGCATTATTCTTAATAGGTTCAGATCTAAAACAACCGTTTTTGGATCTTCAAAATTTACACAAACTAAAAGTAACAAATCTCAGAATTCTTTCTTCTTCTATGAGAATGATCACGGTAGAATTATAGATCAAGACACAGATCGAAATAGCGGTGAAACGCCCCCAATGTTAGAAGACGATTGAAGGAAGGTATAAGGCTTAATCATGGAACCAGAAATTGATGAAGGGCCAGAGCCTATAGTTCCCGGAGTTGCTCGCGCTTTAAGCCCGCTCGTGAGGAGAATCCTTGCTCTAAATCCAAGCCCTTTGACTTCATATGGGACTAACACTTACCTAATAGGTATCGATGAAATTGTTGTTATTGATCCAGGACCTGAAAACAGTACTCATTTGGATTCAGTCATAGGATGCGGGGGAGATAGAATCCGCTGGGTAACTAGCACGTGTTCTGACCCTACACATGCTGGTGCGATTGATGAACTTATTGAACGCACAGGCGCTGAGCGCCTAACACCAAAGAATGGGGACAGTATTCTAGGAACTGAGTTTAGAATCACTATTCACGATATGGATGGTCCGGTTTCAGAGCACAAGTCTTTCTTGCTTGAAGAAGAGCGAACACTAATCTGCGGAAAACTTATTTCCGACGATGAGTCGATTCCCCTCATCTCAGGTTCCTCTAACCTCACCTCCTATCATCAGAGCTTTCAAAAGATACAAAAAATGAGGCTAAAAAGATTCGCTCCTGCCTTTGGACATGTCATTGAAGATCCCAAAAAGGCTATTTCTGCAGCTATTCAAGCATTTGAAAAGACAGACAAAGATATCGTCAAGGCATTAAAAAAAGGCGCGAAAACTTCTACAGAAATTGCTACTTCCACTATTCCAAAAGGTTCGGATCAAGAACAAATTGAAAATTTTGCTGCATCAGTTGAGGTTCATTTAGCCAAACTTGAAGAAGAAAAGACAGTTAAACACCTTAAAGCAGGATGGGTTATTCGTTAACTATTCGCAATAGTAACTGAGGTTTCCATAGAAGTATGAGCAGTGCAATCTAATGGGTTGATTTTAGGAACTGCTGCAATTATCTCATCAACAATTGATTTCAACGCATCAGCAGCATGTCCTTCGCCAAGAATCACAGGAATTCCTGTGTCAGAGCCGTCGCTAACGAATGGATCGATAGGAATTGATCCGAGTAGAGGAACGCCCAGATCGTGTGCTAGTTTTTCTCCACCTCCGCTACCGAAGATGTTGTATTGCTTTCCTTCCTCATTAACGAAGAAGGACATATTTTCAATGACTCCTGCGATACGCAAATAATAGCTTTGCGCCATGCTTGCAACTCTTGTGGCTACTGTCTGCACAGTCTTTGAAGGAGTGGTCACCACAATCATGTCTGACCTTGGAAGCATTTTTGCTAATCCCATTTGGACGTCACCTGTACCAGGAGGCATGTCAATCACAAGGTAATCCATATCGCCCCATTCAACATCCTCGAGAAAATGACGCACGGCACGATTTAAAATTAAACCTCGCCAATTAAGAGATGATTTATCTTCATTGACTAAAAATCCCATCGAGATAATTTTTAAAGTACCTGAGCCTACAGATTTTACTAAAGGAACAATTTTCTTTGTCTCTTCGTTTCCAGCTAGTCGACCCTCAACCCCGAGCATTTGGGGAATTGAGAAGCCCCAAATGTCTGCATCTAGAACACCGACAGTTAAACCTTTTGCAGCTAATCCCGTAGCGATATTTGCAGTAACTGAGGATTTTCCTACTCCACCTTTCCCAGATGCAATCATAATTGATTTTGTTGTTCGTGGAATTTGAGTAACTACGTCTTCTTGAGACAAATTAAACCGTGCTCGATCCATAGTCTTTGCGCGTTCTTCATCTGTTAACTCAGTCCATTCAATCTTAACGTGCGAAATCTCTGAGATACTTTTTATTCGTAACCGGACATCTTTTTGTATTTGTGCTTTCAAAGGGCATCCAGCTGTTGTTAAAGCAATCGTGATCTTTAAGTCTCCGTTATCTTTGAAATCGATCTTTTTGACCATGCCTAGATCAACAATGTCTGAACCAAGCTCAGGATCCACAACTCCACGTAGCTGATTTATAACCTTTTCATTGATTTCAAGACCCGCTTGATCCGCACCCATAACAAAATGATACAAAATTTTTTAGCACAAGCCTTTCCTCTATCCATTAGTTTCTTGTAAAATGGAATCAACCCAAATGATGGAGTAAATAGTGATAACCCTCACAGAGTCCGCAACCACAAAAGTAGATGAATTAATCAAAGAAGAAGGTGAAGACGATCTGGCGCTTCGCGTAGCTGTCCGGCCAGGCGGCTGCTCCGGGTTTAGTTACGAAATGTATTTTGACTCTGACATTGCTGACGATGATGAAACAGCAAGTTTTGGTCAGATCAGCGTTGTGGTTGATCCTTCCAGCTCAATGCTTCTGCAAGGGGCGACATTAGATTACAAAGACGGTTTAGACGCATCAGGCTTCAGTATTGATAATCCAAACGCACAAAAGACTTGTGGATGTGGACAAAGCTTTAGCTAATCGTAGATATAGCAGCTTCCATTTCGCTTTTATCAAAGGCATAGTCTAAACGAGCAGTTACTTCATTTTGGCTATTGGCAGTTATGAAACTTGGCTCAAACGTCATCCCATAGTCATCAATAACTGGGGATAAAAGATCCTGTAAGTTACTACTTTGAGAGATCTTCTCAGGGTCAGTATAAACTTCTGCGTGTATTACGTTGAAGTCAGGATTTTCCCCTAGAAGGTTTATAAGTATTTCTAGTGAAGGTCCGCAAATACTTGTTTGACAAAAACCAGGAGTTGAGATCAGAAGAGCTGTAGGAAGAGTATTCGCTAATGCTTCTTTAAGGGTCACAGAGTGGTATGGACACGGATCAAATCGAGTACAAATAACCGCAAAATTTAATGGATTGTCAAAAGTCGGTATTTGGGAATCACGTAATTGTTCCCCAATTTGTATCAGATTATTTTCATCACGTTTGGCAACAATAAATGATAGCGATTGCACATTTCCATCAATTAGATAAGAAATTTTATGGAGGCCAATTTCGTTCGTTTCAAAGAATAGTGGGAAATATGGGGTTGGAATTCCTTCGTCAAATTTGTTTAAGTTCACCTCTATTGACTTCCCTGATGGAAACTGCAAAGTAGCAGAAATTAACTCTGGCACGTTATTTACGATTGGGATGCCATCGGAACCATAAAGGAAAAAAGGTGCTCGCTGCGGTGAGCCTATAGTTAGTGTCGTTGGGCTTATAAGACCGTCAGCAAAGCCACTTTTTAAATATCTGAGATTATTAATTGATTCAGATTTAGCGCTTTGATTTTGGGGAGAGCATGCTAAGGCAAAGGCCGTGCTACTAGTTCCCAAAAGAAATAATCGCCTAGAGAGTTCACCTTTACTAGCTATCAACCTTTGATGATCCATCTCTAAAATCTAACCTTTATCCAATAGAGTTACATTCTCGCTTACTCGCTAGGAGTAGTCTAAGAATATGTCAAAGCCAGTTGGGCCATACTCACCAATCCTGCAATCAGGAGAGTGGTGCATTGTCTCAGGACAGATAGGCCTTCGAGAAGGGGAACTTGTTGCTGGAGGGCTTGGACCTGAGTTATCTCAAGCATTTATGAACCTTAGAAGTCTTCTAAAAAGCAAAGATCTTACCTTAGACAATATTGTTAAAATGACTGTGTTTCTTATAGATATTAATGACTACCAGAAAATGAATGATATTTACATGAATGAATTTGGTGACCACCGACCGGCTCGCTCTGCTGTCGCCGTATCAGCACTTCCATTGGGAGCAGTTGTGGAGATTGAAGCATGGGCTAGGATAGGTCATGCTTGATCATCTAAAGAAGAAATAATAAAAGGAGCACGTTAATGACGGGAACTATCATAATCATCGTTCTTCTTATCATTATTGTTCCAGTGTCAATCATCATGACAGGTCTGTTATTTAGCGGAATATTAGGGACCATCCTCCAAAAACAAGTAGATAGTGACCATGAGGGAACTGAGCTTTACGAACTGAGTAGAAAAAACTTTGAGGAATAGATAATTTTCCTAAAAGGGCAATAGTTGTTTCCTAATTTTATGGGCCCTTAGGTATTCCACCTAGATTGTCCGAAGCTATATCCGACAGAACGGATTGTTTGGATGAGATTAGCGTATTCCTCTCCTAATTTTGATCGAAGTCTCCGGACATGAACATCTACCGTTCGGGCTCCCCCAAAATAGTCGTAGCCCCAAACACGGGAAAGCAAGGTTTCTCTACTAAATACTTTTCCTGGGTGCGATACTAAGAATTTCAATAATTCATATTCCATATATGTCAAGTCAAGAGGACGACCATCAACTGCTGCTTGGTATGTTTCAAGATTCAGGACAAGGTCACCGTGAGTTAGTATCTCTCCTCTGTTATCAACACCTTGAGACCAGCAAAGGTGTTTTAATCGAGCCTCTAATTCTTGATGCCGAAATGGGGTCAAAATAAAGTCGTCAAATAATTCGTCTCGAAGTTCGAGTTGTCCCAATTGTGTAGCATTTAGTAGCAGTAATATACCTTGTTGTGGCTTTGATTTTTTTCTTAAAGATCTAGCGAAAGCGAAAGCATCATTCGGATTCTCGTCAGCAACAATTACTGCTCCGCTCCATTCGTGATCAAGTGACTGTTCATCAGCGATCAACGAGTTTGCAACTGCTTTCCAAGAGAATCCGGCTAGGTCAAGCGATTGTGCCAGCTCAGGTGGGGGTGGGTCGGGGTAGACAAGTAGTGGAGACATCTTTAAATCTTATGGTTCTGAATTCTATTCTGTTCAAAAAGTAAAATAGTTTTTTTCGTTCTTTCCATATTCTTTGATTCCTTACCAAACTGGCAAATAATGCTCTATTTCGAAAGGGGTTACCTTCCCTTGGTAAAGTTCCCATTCAGATCTCTTATTTCTCAGGAACCATTCAAAAATATGCTCCCCCAGCGCAGTAGCGACGAGATCTGAGTCCTCCATGAGGTCCAACGCCTGGCGAAGATCTTGAGGAAGTTGCTTTAGGCCTGATGAACGTGCTTCAGTCCTGTCAATTGACCAAAGGTTATCGTCTGCTTCAGGTGGCAGTTCATAGCCATCTTCAATACCTTTTAGCCCTGCAGCAAGAATAACTGAATACGCCAAGTAAGGATTAGCTGCAGAATCAAGTGCTCTATATTCAATTCTAGTTGACGAGGCTTTCCCTGCTTTGTGTATGGGGACCCGGACCAGAGCAGAGCGATTATTCCTTGCCCAACTTACATAAACAGGTGACTCGTAACCTGCGATCATTCTCTTATAACTATTGACAAGTTGATTGGTGACAGCCGTGAATTCGGGAGCGTGATGCAGAACTCCAGCCATAAACTTCCGTGCAGTCTCGGAAAGGCCCATTTCATCTCCGGAATCATGAAACGCATTTACATCTCCTTCGAAAAGAGACATATGAGTGTGCATACCAGATCCTTGACCTACATCTAGTGGCTTAGGCATAAACGTTGCATGAATTCCCGCATCCAACGCTATTTTCCGGACAATTAACCTGAGGGTCATTATGTTGTCTGCCATGTCAAGTGTTTCGGTATAGCGAAGATCAATCTCATGTTGGCTGGCATTATCCTCATGAAATGAATATTCGACTGGGATACCCATCGCTTCACACATGGCTAATGTCTGACGCCTTAAACTACTTCCTAGGTCCAATGTAGTCAGGTCAAAATATCCAGCGTTATCAAGTGGAACTGGTTGACTAGAATTTTCAAAATAGAAGTACTCAATCTCTGGAGCTGTGAAAAATGTAAACCCTTTTTCTTTCGCTTTTTGCAGGTTTCTCCGTAGTACATGACGCGGGTCTCCAGCAAATGGGGTTCCATCAAGGTTATGTATATCGCAGAAGATGCGGCCAGTTGGTTCTGAAGGATCAACCCAAGGTAACAGTTCAAAACTGTTTGCATCCGGAATTGCTAATACATCGCTTTCGTGAACTCTGCTAAACCCATCTATAGCTGAACCATCGAAATGTAAGCCTTCCTCAAAAGCTGCTTCAAGTTCCGCTGGAGAGATAGCGAGTGATTTTAATTGTCCTAGAACATCAGTGAACCACAACCGAATTAACCGCACACCTCTTTCTTCAACAGTCCGTAATACGTAATCTTTTTTGGGTTCCATATATCATTTCTAACCAAATATTGGCCAAACTCCCCATATCCAGCCCAAATTAACACTCCGTTAACATTACTTTGTGACTTACGCTCTAGAGTCATGTTAAGTAGTAATAGATATTTTTACAGTTTACCTGTTGATGTATCTAACAAAGTTCAGTTTTTATGAAGAATGGAGAAAGCAATTGACTTACAGAGCTGAATATCTCTGGATAGATGGTGCAGAGCCAACCGCAGAGATTAGATCCAAAACAAAAATCTTAGCTGATGGAGATGAGCCCGGTATCTGGGGATACGACGGATCATCAACTAATCAAGCCACCGGTGACAATTCTGACGTTGTCTTGAAGCCTGTTTTTCAGTGCCCTGACCCAATCCGAGGTGGAGACAACATTCTTGTTATGTGCGAAACTTTCCTTACCGACAAAGAGACTCCTCACCCAACAAATACGAGAGCTTTAGCTCGTGCCGCTGAAGAGAAATACGGGGATCAAGATCCTTGGTTCGGACTTGAGCAAGAATATACGATGCTTGACCCGTCTACTGGTTGGCCAGCAGGATTTCCAACAAACGGATTTCCTGGATCTCAGGGACCGTACTATTGCGGCGTTGGAGCTCAAAAGATTTATGGTAGGGACGCAGTAGAAGAACATACAACGCTTTGTATCGAAGCTGGTTTGAAAATATCTGGGACAAATGCAGAAGTAATGCCTGGGCAATGGGAATTCCAAATTGGTCCAGCTGGAACCGTTGAGGTTGGCGATCACCTGTGGGTTGCCAGATACCTATTAAATCGAGTTGGGGAAAAACACAATGTTGAAATTAGCATTGCAGCGAAACCAATGAAAGGTGATTGGAATGGAGCAGGAATGCACACCAATTTCTCTACTCAAGCTATGAGAGAAGGATATGACCCAATCACAACAGCTTGCGAGGCACTTGGTGCCCCTGGTAAACCTGAAGAGCATCTAGCTGGGTATGGCATCGGTATTGAAGACCGACTAACGGGTGAGCATGAAACTCAACGATATGATCAGTTCAGCTATGGTGTATCTGATAGGGGAGCTTCCATTCGAATTCCATGGCAAGTTTCACAAGACCAAAAAGGATACCTTGAAGATCGACGTCCTAATGCTAACGCTGATCCTTATGTTGTAGCAGCACTTATGACCAATACTGTTGGAGAGGCGTTAGCTTAAGTTCACAGAATGAAACGAGACTCTGTTAGGAATAACGGAGCCGAGTATTATTTTCAACAGTACGGTAGTAACAACTTGATCTAGACTTGCCAGTCTCATCTTTCGTGTGACAGGCACCTTGGCCTTTAGGCGTGACGAGGTACAGCAACGAGTTTTGCTCACAGTTTATTCTTACTTCTTCAACTTTAAGTACATCACCTGAAGTAGCGCCTTTGTGCCACAATTCATTTCTTGATGTGCTGTAGAGCACTGCTTCCCCTAATCTGAAAGTTTCCGCAACAGCCTTATCGTTGGCATAAGCAACAATTAAAACTTCTTTAGAGGTAGCATCCTGCACAACAACAGGAATGACCATATGGCCATTCATTCCAATTTTAGATAATTTCGCAAAATCGATCTCTAATTGGCTACCTTCTTCAATTCCATTTTGTTCACTCACAACCACAGTTTACTTACTCGTGCTTCAAAGCCTGTGATATTTTCTCCAAGGACTAATGATAAATAAAATACAATCTCTCTTAGTCAAGTATCCACAGTTAACTAATAACCTCTAACCTTGGACACATGGGAACATTACGAGTGGCTGCCTGCCAGTTAAATCTTAGTGTTGGTGATCTTTTAGGAAATAAACAAAAAATTATTGAGGCATACCAGCAAGCCCTTAAAACGGACTGCGACGTAGCTGTTTTTACCGAACTTGCAGTATGTGGTTACCCTCCTGAAGACTTGCTGTTGAAAAAGGCATTCGTTCAAGACACACAAATTGCACTTCGTGACATCGCAAGTCACATTGAAGATTGTGTAGCTATTTTAGGTTATGTAGATGGTGAAGCAGCAGCTGCTGATCCAGTTAAACGAACCTCAAACGCAACAGCAGTGTGCTACGACGGGGAAGTAGTCGGTACATATAAAAAGCGGGCTTTACCAGATTATGGTGTTTTTGATGAAGAAAGATATTTCTCACCTGGTGACGACCCCCTACAAATATTTCAAATCGGGGGTATCAATATCGGGATAACAATATGTGAAGATATTTGGATACCGAATGGAGTCAGCAAAGATCTCGCAGCTCTAGGAGCCCAAGTGATCTTGAACCTAAACGCTTCCCCGTTTGATAAGGACAAATGGGAAACCCGAGAACTGATTCTTAAAGAACGAGTTGAAGAAATAGGACTCCCAATTGTTTACGTCAACCAGATAGGTGGGCAAGATGAGTTAGTTTTTGATGGCGGGTCGTTTGCTATTAATGAGAAAAAAGAAATTCTTGCTCGCGCCACACAATTCAAGGAAGAGATCCTCTCATTTGATATTGAAATCCCAAATGAACCAAGTGAAGAAAGCGACCAACTTCTTATTATCAGTGATGCGAAGAAGTTAAGGACGGTAGATAATCCTTTGCCCAGCCCGCCTCTTCAAACCTATGAACAGATATGGAATGCATTGTGCTTAGGAACAAGAGACTATGTGAAAAAAAATGGCTTCACTGATGTCTGTCTAGGCCTATCCGGAGGTATAGACTCTGCACTTGTGGCTGCAATTGCCTGCGATGCAATAGGCCCAGAACATGTTCATGCTGTTCTAATGCCGTCCCGCTTTTCAAGCGAACACTCAATAAGTGATGCCGAGGATTTAGTCAAGAGACTGAACTGTCATCAAATAAAAGTCCCTATCGAACCTGCACATGACGCTCTTTTAGTGATGGGGAAAGACCATTTTGCTAGCTTGCCATCAGGAATTACCGAAGAAAATATTCAATCTAGAATTCGCGGAACAATGCTAATGGCATTTTCTAATAAATTTGGTTGGCTAGTCCTAACAACGGGCAATAAAAGTGAAATAGCAGTCGGTTACTCAACTCTCTACGGAGATACAGCTGGTGCATTCGCAGTCATCAAGGATTTATGGAAAACAGAAGTATTTGAACTAGCTCAGTGGAAAAACTTAAACGCTGGCCGTGAAATAATCCCCGCCTCAATAATCACAAAACCCCCATCTGCCGAATTACGACCTGACCAAAGAGACGATCAGACTCTTCCTGACTATGAAACACTTGATGGGCTTCTCAAAGAACTGGTTGAAAACGACAAAGTAAATCATGAGCTCATAGCTGCTGGTCATGACCCTGAAATTGTTGAGCAAATATCTAGGCTTTTAGATCTATCGGAATATAAAAGACGTCAGAGCCCATTAGGTCCAAAAGTTTCTAGAAAAGCGTTTGGAAGAGATAGAAGACTACCTATAACTAATTACTATTCAGGTGAAAAGTAACCTTATAGAAAAGATCAGAAACCAAAAAAATGAAAAGCTGACGCTGCTTTGAGTAAAATCCAAAACCTAAAAATTTTCTTAGATATTATAAAATGAGTTTGCGAGTAGCGTTCATCTCGGTAGATTGAAATTGCGGAGCGTGAGATGCAAATGAATCTCACACGATTTGAAAAGAGCGAACTTTGCCTAAAGAGCGAGTCGAACGAGATGAAGAAGACTTGGTAAGGTTATATCTCACGGATATCGGACAGTACCCGCTTCTAACTAAAGAAGATGAAGTTAGACTTGCGCAGAAAATTGAAAAAGGCGTTGAGGCAAGAGAAAAGTTAGCTATAGCTGAAGACTTAACAGCTAAAGAAAAAAGTGATTTGAAGCGCCTTGATAGAAATGGTGCTCGCGCTGAAAAGAAGTTTGTTCAATCAAACTTAAGATTAGTTGTCTCCATAGCAAAGAAATACCAAGCGTCTGGACTACCGCTACTTGACCTTATCCAAGAAGGAAATCTGGGTCTCATGCACGCTGTAGAAAAGTTTGATTGGAGAAAAGGGTTTAAATTTTCAACTTATGCAACCTGGTGGATACGTCAAGCTATTACAAGGGGGATAGCAAACACGGGCAGAACAATTAGGTTGCCTGTTCATGCCGGCGACACTTTAGCTAGGCTCCAAAAGGCAAGAACAAGACTAGAACTCAAATACGGTAGACCAGCTACCATGACTGAATTAGCAGCAGATGTTGAAATGCCCGAAGAGAAAATAACCGAAGCACTAAGGTTTGCAAATGAACCTCTAAGCCTCTCTGAACCTCTCAGGGAAGATGGGGACGCAGAACTTGGAGACGTTGTAGAGGACCGCGGTGCAGCCTCTCCTTTTGAAGTGGCTGCCACTTCATTACTTCCAGATGAAATTGCTAGATTGCTAGCCCCACTTGACGAACGAGAACGAGAAATATTGAAGTTGCGATTTGGTTTAGATCGAGGAGAACCTAGAACGCTAGAAGAAGTCGGCGAGCATTTCAATCTAACACGCGAAAGAATCAGGCAAATTGAAGCCCGAGCAATGTCCAAACTTCGCCACCCAAGTAGTGACACTGGTGCGAGAGACCTTTTAGCTGTCTAGAGCTTTAAGATCAACTAAAATATCTGTTAAACGCGGAGGTGGACGGGAATCGAACCCGCCGGACGGGGGTCGCCCGTCCCACCCGCTTTGAAGGCGGGGGAGCCCACCAGGTACTCTGACACCTCCCAAATATTCACTTACAATATTACCTATGTTTATCAAATAGGCGACTTTACTCAATGTAGTTACGGAAATCAGAAATTAAATTCAAAGGGAAATCTGATAGTTACATTAATTTCTACAATCGCAGACTTTCGAGGTGGTTCTGAAAATCCAACAAGTAACGGCTCTGTAAACTTCGAACGGGACTGAAGAGGTGATCCACTTACTTCAACATTTCCGTCTTTAACCCATCTCCACTTTCTTGCTTGGTACCACTCTTCAACTCCTCTGGAACTCGTCCCATAAGTCCTTACCCCCATCAATAGCGAAGCAAAAGGGTTCTCAATAAACTTTGTAAAGGCCAAAGGCCTAGGTGGTAAAACCCCACCTAGCTTTCCGCCTGTTATATCAATTTTTAAATGAGTGGTATTCGCGATAGTACGTTTCCCATCTGATGAAGTATCAAGTTCTTTAATTTGTATCTGGTCAAAGTTGTAGATTGCTGAAACAAAATTGGCAACTTGTTCATTTCCCGCTATGAGAATTTTTTCTCCTTCAGGGGTCCCCCACATAATGTCACCGAATTCTCCTATTGGTGACTCTTTCCAATGCCCGATAACGAAACGATTTCCATCTGAAAACCCAATTGAACTTATAAAACCCTCTATTCGAATCTCTTCCATATCTAAAACGTAGATTATGTTATTCTGACGAGCCTAACCTTCCTGCACTAATGTCATATCGATGACCAATGAACTAGAGCCCCAAAGAACTTCCTTAAATCCAGACGAAATACATAGTCATATTTCCGAGTGGATGAGAGAAAAGGTTGAAGAAAAGAGTTTAGTAATAAGCGAATTTGATCGACCCACTGGTTCTGGTATGTCAAGCGAAACTTTGTTATTTGAAGCGAATTGGGGGAAGGGTGATAAGAAGATAGAGAAGCACTTAGTCGCCCGCTTAGCCCCAACTAGTCAAGATATTCCTGTCTTCCCCGAATATGACCTTTCATTACAGGTCAACGTGATGAAACTTGTCGAAACATATACGCAGATACCAGTTCCAAAGGTTCTATGGACGGAGGAATCAACGGATATTCTGGGAGTCCCCTTTTTTGTTATGGAGAGAGTACAAGGACTCGTTCCCCCTGATATACCACCATACGTTTTCGGCGGTTGGCTACTTGACGCTAACGAAGATAACCAGTCCCAATTACAGCGCTCCTGCGTAGGGATTATTGCGCAACTCTATCAAATGAGCCAAAACTCATTTAACAGAGACTTCCTTCAGTTCACCTCTCCTGGGCAAACAGCGTTAGAAAGACACTTTTCAAATCAGAAAGAGTATTACCAATGGGTAGTAAACAACAATCGACAACATCCAGTAATTGAACATGCTTTTGAATGGCTAGAAACTAATTGGCCTGAAGAAGGCGAACCCGTCATCAGTTGGGGTGACTCAAGAATCGGCAATGTGATGTTTAATAATGTTACATATGAACCAGTAGCAGTACTTGATTGGGAAATGGCTGGTCTAGCACCGGCAGAAGTTGATCTTGGTTGGATGATTTTCATGCATACATTTTTTCAAGTTATTGCTGAGGCTATGGAGTTTCCTGGCATGCCTAATTTTATGAAGTCGGACGACGTCACATCAACATTTACAGAACTCACAGGAAAATCTCCAATAAGCATTGAGTGGTTTGAGGTTTATGCTGCAACCCGTCATGCGATAATAATGAGCAGAATAAATGATCGATCGGTCCACTTTGGGGAATCAGAATGGACTGAGGATGTTGATGCAGCTATTCCTCACCGAGATTACTTATGGTCAAAAATACGGTAAACAATTGATAGATAATTAACCACTCCAACTCTTAAGTTAATTTCACATTAATATCCAGCGTTAACCGGTACCCTGCGCTGACAAACACGCCATCTTCACTTAGGCTGATAGTCATGATGTTGGGTATAACGGAAGAGTTTCACAATAACTGGGTAACTCTCCAGATCAATGGTGAAATAGATATGGCAACAGGGCCCGAACTTCGACAACGCATAGTCCAATACGTTCAAGATGGCCACACAAACATTGTTCTTGATCTAACAAACGTGGATTTTGTTGATTCAACTGGTCTAGGTGTTTTGATAGGAGGCTTGAAACGAACACGAAGTCACGGCGGGGACTTACGTTGTATCGGATTGACCGAACCACTAAAAGAAATGTTTAAGTTAACAGGCTTGGATACCGTTTTAACTCAGGAAGACAAATGACAAATCTAAACATCCAAAAGAAATCATGACAAGCGGAATTACTCTTGAGATTCCTGCGAAAGCTGAATACTTATCACTTGTAAGGGCAGTTGTTGTTTCAGCAGCTGCTTTGGATCCAGCAGTTGAGGACCAACGCTTGGAGGATCTTAGGTTGGCTGTTTCAGAGGCCACAACAAATGCAATCCGTTCCCATGCGAACCTAGGGTCCGAAGAGCGTATAACTATTAGATGCGGTTTGACGGATGACAGAATTGAAGTCGAAGTGCAAGACAGAGGTCCCGGATTCAATCCTGAAAAATTAGAGCCAGCTGGACCGCTAGACCAACCAGGCCGATTGAGTTATGAAGGCGGGTTTGGTATTCCCTTAATGAGAGTTTTGGCCGATGAAATAAAAATAAATTCAGCTGACGAGGGAACAACAGTTCAGCTGGTGGTCTATACCCCACCAGCAACAGACTCTCCTTCCTCGTAACACAATTATCTACAGGTAATTAAGTAGATTAGAAAGATGGAAGAGAACGAAAATTTTGATCCAATTCCTAAACCTGATTCTCTTCTAGCACTTCATGATGTTTCTGAAAATCTTTTTAACACTTTAAGAAAGTGGTTTGACGTCGAAACTAAAGTAACCATAGATCTAACTGAAATTGATTCCGCAATCATTGAATTAGGAGAACCTAAGATGATTGCAGCTATGGCTATGCGGAAGCTCCAAGCATTACAACTAATTGCAACTCCCGGTGTCATTACAACGACAGATATAGTGCTTGCAATAATCAATGACCTCGATAGAGCTTTACTTCAAGCTCCAAGCATGTACCTCGAACGGAAAGCTACACAGACAGACTGGGATAAAGCATTTGAAACACTTCAAGATCCAAACGATTCAATTGCGGTACCCGAAGTTAGCAACCAAATTGACCCAGAAATTCAGGAATTCCAAACACAACACGCTTCTATGCATGCAGCTGTACAAGCTGTCATCGAAGCAGCTGACGGCGAGATCCGATTCTTCGAATGAAACGGTATACATTTCGCACTCATTTAACCTTCATGCATTTAAATTTCATAGCAAGTCGGATAGATTTTATGATATCTACTGAAAAAACAAAGGACGCTTAATATATGGCTGGCGATACTCCTATACCGGATCTTCCTAAATGGACTTGGCTTGGAGGCGAAGGACGGCTCGCGCAAAGGTTCGGGAAACCAGTGCAAAGATTCTTACATGTTGAAGCATCAAGTGGAATTCTGTTACTTGTGGCAGCAGTATTCGCACTAATTTGGGCTAATTCACAATGGTCAGATAGTTACTATAATTTTTGGCATACCGACTTTAAGCTTGTCATTGGCAGCTATCAGATGGGTGGAGAATCTCATTATCTAACACTTGAGACGTTAGTTAATGATGCCTTAATGGCAATTTTCTTTTTCGTTGTAGGACTTGAAATCAAACGAGAGTTAGTGAGCGGTCACCTGAAAGACCCCAAAGCAGCTGCATTACCTGTCATAGCTGCAATAGGGGGAATGGTATTCCCAGCACTTATTTATGTGTTATTCAATTCATCGGGTGACGCTTCGTCGGGTTGGGGCATACCAATGGCTACTGATATCGCATTTGCAGTTGGCGTAATCGCATTACTCGGAGACAAGATAAGTAGACCCTTAAAAGTATTTCTATTGTCTCTAGCAATAGCTGACGATATTGGTGCAATTATAGTTATTGCTATTTTCTATACATCTGATCTTTCTCTCAAGTGGTTCATAGCAGCCCTAGTCATTATGGGAATCATAATTGTTATGCGTAGGTTACAAATCTGGTACATACCAATTTACATTCTCTTCGGTACAGCACTTTGGTTAGCAACCTTTGAGTCCGGAATCCATGCAACTATCGCTGGAGTAGTTTTAGGTCTCGCTACACCAGCAAAACCCCAGCAAACAAAAGAAGAAGGCCTGGTAGCTTTGGAATGGCTTAGGGATAAGGGAGAGAATATCTACCCGGTAGATGTCCGGATAACAGCAATGGAGCTTCAAGAATCTCGCGTCTCAGTAGCCGAAAGAATTCAAATTGCACTACACCCCATTTCAAGTTTTATTATCATCCCTATTTTTGCTCTTGCTAATGCCGGAGTGAACATGGGTGATGGTTTACTTGCAGATGCTGTTTCAAGCCCAGTTACATGGGGTATCGGTCTTGGATTAATAGTAGGCAAAATATTTGGCATTACTTTGATGACATGGATTGGCATGAAACTACCCTTTACCTCCTCACCATCTGATCTAAATTTCCTATCCCTTTTAGGGTTAGCTGCTACGGCAGGGATCGGATTCACAGTTTCATTATTCATAACCAACTTGGCTTTCGATGATATGGAACTCATTAATCAATCAAAAATTGGCATCCTGTTCGCTTCAGTAATTGCCGGGGTCATAGGGGTGTTGTTACTTCGCGCTGGAACAAAGAATAACGACTCAACAGTCAAAAATAATTAAATAACAGGGCTGCGATATTTCCCCGAATTGATAGAACGAAAACCTGAATTGTTTCTGACATCCTAGTTTCTACTCTCCCTAAGAAATAATTGAATTTTTTGGAAATGCATTGAAAATGGTTTTTTTTGCGTTACCCTCTCCGTTCGCTAGCAAACTTCAGTAATTTGTATCAGGAAAACATGATGAAAGGTCCACAGTGCCAAAATCACTTGTCATAGTTGAATCACCAGCAAAGGCAAAAACTATCTCTCGTTTTCTTGGTGATGACTATACGGTTGAAGCTTCAGTAGGTCATATACGCGACCTTATCCAACCAAAAGATGTAAAGTCCGACACTAAATATAAATCAGATGAGCACGTTGATAATACGACGTTAAATAAGTTTGGTATCCAAACAAACAAAAGTGCAGTAGTAAATGAGTTACTCCAAAAGCTCGGAGTCAAGACGTGGATTCCCTGGTATGTCGAAAGTACAAAAAGTCAAAAAACTATTGCGCAATTGAAAAGAGCGTTAAAGAAAGCTGACGCATTGTACTTAGCTACAGATGAGGACAGGGAAGGCGAAGCGATAGCTTGGCATCTTGTAGAGGTACTCAAGCCTGATATGCCTGTGTATCGCATGGTATTCCACGAGATAACAGAAAAAGCCATATTAGAAGCTCTGGACGCTACAAGAGCTATTGACATGAATCAGGTATCTGCTCAAGAGACAAGACGAGTCTTAGACCGAATTATTGGATACGATCTATCCGGACTTGCACGACAAGTCATCGGTGGTGGTGCCACCGGAGGACGTGTCCAAAGCCCCACACTTCGTAAAATTGTGGAACGAGAACGCGAACGAATACGTTTTACAAGCACTCAATACTGGAGCGCTACCGCACAACTGGATGCAAACCAGTCAAGTAGCTTCGATGCAAAACTGATAGGGATTAATCATAAAAGAGTCGCGTCCGGCAAAGCTGATTTTGACGAAAATGGTTCACTCAAAAAACCTGATGAAGTAGTCATTCTTACAGAAGATAAAGCAACAAAATTAAAGGAAACATACACAAACGAATCTCTGGCAGTAACGTCAGCAGAAACGTCACCATATCGACGCCAACCTAAGCCTCCTTTCACGACTTCTACTTTCCAACAAGAAGTAATTAATAAACTTGGTGGTTCTTCTGGAGCTGCGATGGCAATAGCACAGGGACTTTACCAAAATGGATATATCACCTACCACCGAACAGATAGTCCCGGACTATCCGACCAAGCACTCAACGCTGCTCGAAAGGGAGTTGAAGAACTTTGTGGCCTTGATTTTCTTCCTGAGAACCCTCGGAGGTATGTTACTAAAAGCGACAGTGCCCAAGAAGCACATGAAGCTATCCGCCCTGCAGGTGAGGCCTTTCGTACGCCAGAGCAAATCAAAGGCGAACTAAACAAAGACCAACTCGCTGTTTACGAATTGATATATAAAAGAACTCTTGCTTCGCAAATGAATGACGAAATTGGTGAAACAAAACGAGTCATTTTAGAAGCAGAGAAATCTGATCAAGAGATCTATCATGCAACATTTAGCGCAACAGGCCGAACAATCACCCATTCAGGTTTTAAACAGATCTACGAAGAAGCACCAAATAGTTCTAATGATCAAGAAAGTACCAATATTCTCCCAGATTTATCAGAAGGCGACCTGTTTAGTGCAAATGAAATTGTCATAAATAATCATGAAACCAAACCTCCAGCCCGGTTTACCGAAGCTTCATTAGTTAAATGGATGGAAGAGGCAGGAATAGGTCGTCCCTCAACATTTGCCGCAACCATCAGTAAGATCCAGGCCCGTGAATACACACATAAAGATGGCCGCGCACTAATCCCAACTGCCAAGGCATTTGTCGCTACAAACTTCTATGAAAATGAATTCAAAAGCGAAGTGCAGTATGAATATACCGCAAACCTTAATAAAGAGCTGGACCGAATAGCTGATGGGGCACTTGACAGAGATGACTTCTTAAATGAGTGGTACTTTGAAGAAATTGGATGGGAATCTCGTATTGATGACATCCTTAACCAAATAAAAATTGATCTACCTCGTATACGTCATGAGGCAGCGTATCTGGTTGGAGAAGAACCAAAAGACGGACAGAATATCTACTTACGATTTGCGAACCAAAAGCCTTATGTACAGATATCGGTTGATGGGGAAACAGGATCAATACCTCCAACGCTACCTCTTGATGAATTAACTATTAAAAAAGCAAGAGAATTCATCGAACTTGCATCTCAACCAGACACAATTCTCGGTTGGGTCAATAAGGAAAAGGCAAAAGATCTACTCGATACAAACGAAATCGATAATATTTTAGGCTACGACTCCTCTAAGGGGCTTCCCGTTTATCTCAGAAGTGGAGCATTTGGAGATTATGTCTCACTTGGAGCATTCCCCAAATGGCCACCAATGTCATCAAAGGAAGGTCAATTGATGAAACAGCCACACCATTTGAAAGTAATAAAGGTTGCTTGCGCATACCTAAGGGCTGCTGAAAACCCAGACGATGACGAAGCAATAAAAATAATATTAAATGAACCTAAAAGGGGTGTAGGTAAAAAATCTATTGAAAATATTGAAATCATTGCAGAAACTGAAAACATTTCTTTTAAACAAGCTTTAGCCAAGCAAAAGATTCTCAACGATAAACCTTCAAAAGCAGTAAAGAAATTAATTAAGAATCTCAACTCATGGGAAACACAAAATATAGACGAACCCGCAGGGTTCCGCCTCCGAGAGTTACTAATAGATGCGGGTTACTGGAAAATGATTTCCAAAATGGATAAAGCAGAGGAAAAAATAAAGATAGTAGAGCACCTATTGGCAACTTTAAACGAGTTCTCAACTTTAGAAAACATAATGAGTACTCTCATGAAACGCCAAGAATTAAAAAGCGCACCCAAACCTAAAACTGGATCACTGCTTGACAAGATGTCTCCAGAAAATATTTCTTTAGAAGACGCAGTTAATATTTTGAGTCTTCCCAGAGAAATTCCAATAAAAGAAACGGTTACCGTCGAACTAGATCCTCCGCCCAAAAATGGAGAGTCCTCATACAAACTTTTGGAAAAAGAATTAATTACGGTTCATAATGGACCCTTTGGCCCCTACATACGTATAGAAGGAGCCGACTGCGGTATTCAAACACGTAGCATCTCTGAGGATGAGATTTTTTCTATCGACTTAGCTGCTTGCATTTCGCTCCTTTCTACCCCAAAGAAGTTTCAACAACGACAGACTAAAATAATCATATTAAAAGATAAAGATGGTAAACCTGCTATAGATTCCGTTTCAGGAAAACCTATTGAAGTCAAGACAGGAAAATTTGGTCCATACGTTTCCGATGGATCGACTAACGCAAGTCTTCAACTGGGTGACTCAATTGAGCAGATGACAAGCGAGCGTGCCAAAGAATTACTCGCAGACCGTCGAGCGCAACAAAACTAAAGACTTTTTCCTAAATGTGATCAACAGTCATTAAGACGGTACTCTGTGGTCGTGGAAAATGGTTCAAGAAACCCACAGAGGTCCGGAAATCGTGTAGCTGACTATCAAAGAGTCGTCGCCACTCAGTGGGTGGAAAAAATCTTTGGAAGTTACCAATACTTTCGCTTATGGCTTGTTCAGCTTGTTGGATCCTTGGGGGATTGGCTGGGCTTTCTAGCTATTGCAGCTGCAGCAACTGAACTCGGTGGAGGAACACCTGAAACAGCCGTTGGGTTTGTATTCACTGCACGAATAATTCCAGGTCTTTTTTTAGCCCCACTGGCAGGGGTTTTAGTAGATAGGTGGAACCGAAAAAAAGTTATGATTCTTTGCGATCTAGGACGAGTCTTTATACTTTTGCTACTGCCATTTGCAACAAATGTTTGGCATCTCGTACTCGCATCACTAGCCCTAGAGATATTTACCTTACTTTGGATTCCAGCTAAAGATTCTGTCGTTCCCAGCATTGTCCCTGAGGAAAGTCTCACTACAGTCAATTCGTTACAAATGGCAGCAACATATGGAACCGTTCCGATTGCAGCAAGCATCTTCATTTTCCTTGGGAGATTCGCAGACAAAATCGAAACATGGCCAGGGGCCGAAAGTATCAACGCCGATCAAATAGGTCTCGGTTTTTATGCAGATTCTTTAACCTTTCTATTCTCGGCATTAATGATTTATTTCATTACGATTCCGCACCTGACTTCAGATGAGGCTAAGGATAAGCAAAAACCAAAATTAGACCTCAAGTCAACCATTGACGAATTACGAGAAGGCTGGGAATTTATCTTTGTGAATCCAGTCGTAAGGGCCGTTTGTGCAGCACTTGGCGCGGGGCTCATAGGTGGAGGAATGCTGATCCCATTAGGGCCAATTTTCGCAAAAGACGTACTTGGTGAAAACCCTGCTGATGGCATGTCTGTACTCCAAACAGCACTAGGTGTAGGAGTCGCTATTGGCGTAGCTTTCATTGCTCTATCAAGACAAAGAATAAGTCAAGTAAGACTGTTCATTGTTTCTGTATTCGGAGCCGGCATATCATTATTTATCGCTACTTCAATGTCTGGGTTATGGCCCGCAGCGGCACTAATCGGATGCCTTGGGGTTTTCGCCGGGGCAATTTATGTTCTTGGTTTTACTCTCTTACAGATTAGTGTTGCTGAAAACTTGAGGGGTAGGATCTTCTCCGCCGTATATACAATTGTCAGACTTTCTCTAATAATTGCAATGTCAGTTGGTCCATTCGTCGCAGCAACGTTCAATGGACTATCTGAAGAATTCTTTGATAAAAGGACCACAATTTTCGGTTGGGAAATATTTGTACCTGGTGTTCGTGTGACCCTTTGGCTCGCATCGCTTATCATCATTGGAGCAGGCTTTTTAGCCTTCACATCTGTGCGAAATATATTCAATGATAATTTAGAGAATCAACCAGAGGAGGCTCCAGAAAGTGGAAGCTAAATTTATTGCATTTGAGGGCGGAGATGCTAGTGGTAAAACAACCCAAGCAAAACGCGTCTCAGACAAACTCAATGCGGTTTTTACAAGAGAACCAGGAGGAACCCCTGTCGGGGAGTCACTTCGGTCAATACTTCTTGATCCAGCAGAAGCCGTTGCTCTGAGAGCTGAAGCATTACTGATGGCTGCATCACGAGCTCAACTGGTTCATGATGTGATTAAACCTGCACTGTCAAATGGGCAGCACGTAGTAACAGACAGGTTCCTATCGTCTTCGCTCGCATACCAGGGCTACGCGAGTGGGTTACCACTAGAACAAGTTTTGAATTTATCACTATTCGCTACAAACGATCTCATCCCCGATTTGACGATCCTGATTGATTTGCCTGTTGAAGAGTCAATGAACCGGAGGGGTAAGCACCCAGATCGATTTGAGCAGGAAAACGTTGAATTCCATAATCGAGTTCGGAATGGCTATTTAGAAATGGCTACAACCCAAAGCGACTCTTGGATTGTGATTGATGGGACAAAGAGCCCGGAAGATGTTGCTAAAGACGTAGATCATTCAATTAGTCAACGTCTTCGTTTATCTTAGGTGGTTATGCTTGTGAGCGCTGTTGAGCTATTTGAAGATGTAATAGACCAGAAAAGTGCAGTTACTCAGTTACAAATAACTTTAGAAAATCCGGTTCATGCATACTTATTTCTGGGGCCTAAAGGGTCCTGTAAGTGGGATGCTGCAAAAGGGTTCGCTGCAAAAATACTTTCTAATAATCAGAGTGGCCAAGACCAAGGCCGAACCATCAATTTGGTCAAGAAAGGAGAGCATCCAGATTTGATCCGAATATCTCCAACTGGGAATCAATATAGAGATGACGATGTTCAACTGATTATTAATGAAGCATCACGATCTCCTATTGAGGGGAATAAAAAGATAATAGTCGCCGATAGATTTCATACCGCTAATGAAACAGCGGTTGGACGTTTACTAAAAACTCTCGAAGAACCTCCACCAGCAATAATCATAATTCTTCTATCGGAAATCATTCCAAGAAACCAAATAACTATTGCATCACGATGCCAACAAGTTCAATTTAACAGAATTTCAGATTCCGAGATGGAGCGATGGTTACAACAACACGTCCATGATTCTGAAGTGATTCAATTAATAACTATTGCTGCCCGGGGAGATATTCAAAGAGCCAAGGACCTAATCTCAGATCCCAATATTGGCAATAGATATGATCTGTGGAGGTCCACATTAGAAAATCTTCAGCCGCAAGGATGCGCAATAGCTTCTGCAGTTAATGAACTACAAAACGAAATTGATCAGGCAGAAGTTGTGATTACGAATAAACACGATCAAGAACTAGAAGAACTAATGAATAATGAAAAAGAATTAGGGGTTAACTCTGGTAGGAGAAGTCAAATTGAAGCTAGTCATAAACGAGAGATAAGAAGATTTAGAACTGAGGAACTTGAATTTGGCTTGTCTGTTTTCTCAACCGTATTTCGCGAACGACTTCTCAATGTCCCTGACAAAAATTGCATGGATGCGATAAAGATAATAAAGGATGCAAATACAGGTTTGAAACGGAATGCAAATGAAAAACTGCTATTAACATCGCTGTTAATTTCGCTATCTGAAATATCTTAAATGATTGCCTAGCCGTAGGCCACTAGTACACTCAACGGTGCTACTATTTTGCTTCCTGCCCGGGTAGCTCAGTTGGCAGAGCGATTCACTCGTAATGAATAGGTCAGGGGTTCGATTCCCCTCTCGGGCTCCCTATTTCAATAGAAAATTATTAAGTTTCACTACTTTATTTAGATAAACTATAAATATGGCTGAGCAACATCTTTTTGCAGAAAAAGCAACTCCCTATATGGACCAGCTCTATTCTCACGCACTTCGTCTCACCAAAAATCCGGCCGATGCTGAAGACCTAGTTCAAGAGACTTACCTGAAAGGTTACAAGGCTTTCAATAGTTTCAAAGATGGGACAAATCTAAGAGCCTGGTTATTTCGTATCTTGACGAACAGTTTCATCAATGCTTACAGAAAGAAGCAGAGGAGCTTTGATGAACAGGAAGTTGAAGATATCGAAGCATTTAACACTTTGAGTAGCGCGGACTATTCATCAAATACTCACTTAGGAATAAGCGCTGAAGACGCACTTTTTGAAAGATTAACTGATGATGAAATTCAAACAGCGATTGATTCTTTACCGAGCACCTACAAAGACGTAGTTCTACTTGCAGATGTCCAAGGATTCTCATACAAAGAAATTGCTGAAATCTTAGATGTTCCAGATGGAACTGTTATGTCAAGGTTGCATCGAGCTCGGGCGAAGCTAAAAGACCTTTTGTTTGATTACATGACGTCTAGGCGACTCATCTACCAAGATATAAAAGACATTTCAGCTGAGCTAGAAACTGTGGGGGGTGCTTCAAGTGAATGAAAACATACATTTACCTGTGAGCAATAACTCAAACGTATCGCGTAAGAGCAGTGAATTGAAAAAGTTTATTGAGTTACCGACAGAACATAAATGTGAAGACTCCGCAAAGCTAATAACGCGTGTACTTGACGGAGTCCCTAATCCATCTGTTATACAATCACTCAGAAATCATTTCGGACTATGCTCACATTGCACAAATGCATTTGAAATAGAAATTCGGTTTAAGCTTGCAATGGCTCAAAAAGATACCGTCAAGGCCCCGCCCAGTCTTCAACTTAAAATAAGTGAAACATTGCAAAGAGTTGACCTTGGCGACATAACCATCTCTGATTTGTAGATAACTATAAATATTTGTGCCATCTACTGTTTAAGGTGTCAGACAACACTTATTTACGACTACGATCTGTATATGCAAATTTTAGCGGCAGAATGGCACTGGTGGTTAGCGGTAGTTCTTACACCTGCTACAGTCCTAACTGTTCTCGCAGTAATTGGGGGGTATTTCGTGAAAGTCGTTCGGCCCAAATACCCACCAAAATATAAGAAACCTAACCCGGAAGTTTAACGTGGCCGATACATCGGTCGATTGGGATTTGGCGCGGCAGGTAGCGACAAAAATCAGCGAAAGAAATAACGGGGTATCTTCTTATCACTACGCAACCCTTTCACCGGACTTTGAACGTTTTACAGCTCTTGCTGAAGACCTAGTTGCCGAAACAACAGGCCTAGTTTCTCACATGGGTCAAGCACGAGGAAGAGTCGCAGACAGACCGATGTGGATTGATGCGAATATTGATTCATTTCAGCGGCTACTAAAACCATTATCAAGAAAACTGTCTACACCTGATGCCTCACTTCTCAAAGAATTTGGATCAAAAGCAAGCGGAGCCGAGATGGGTTTATTGCTTGGCTGGATGTCCGGAAGAGTTCTCGGGCAATATGACCTACTGATCATCGAAGATGAAAATCCTGAAGATCAAGACATTGTTTACTATGTAGGACCTAACGTCTTAGCAATTGAAAAGAAATATGGTTTCCCGCCTGAAGAATTCCGTCTTTGGTTAGCTCTTCATGAATGCACCCATCGTGCACAGTTTACGGGGATTCCCTGGTTGAGGAGTCACTTTCTTAGCCTAGTGAATAAAACTTTAGAATCTGTAGACCCCGACCCAGAGATGTTCCGTGACGCAGCTAAGAAAATTATTGAAGCAAGAAAATCAGGAGAAGATTTATTTGAAGATGGTGGGTTACCAACTTTATTTACTTCACCCGAGCAGCGAGAAACACTAAATCAAATATCGGGGATGATGAGTCTCCTAGAAGGGCATGGCGACGTAACCATGGATCGAGCAGGAGCAAAACACATAACAAATGCGGACCTTTTCGCACAGACTTTTCGGGCAAGAAGAAATTCAGCTAAGGGTTTAACTAGGATTTTTCAAAAGATCGTTGGATTTGAAGCAAAACTTAATCAATATCAAGCTGGCGAGAATTTTATTGAAGAGGTAGAAAGCCTAGGCGGAACAGAACTCCTCAATAGGGCGTGGGAACAGCCAGATAATTTACCAAATCTTGATGAGATCAAATCTCCACAAGACTGGGTCAACCGAATCAATAATTAATAAATCATTGGCGTTTTTTCACAAAATACTTAAAGATAACGATTGTGATTGATGAACTACTAGAAAGATGTAATTTCCCTGAAGGTCCTTTGACCTGTGCAGTCTCCGGGGGTGCTGACTCTATGGCACTCCTTGTACTGGCCACGCGATTCAGTAAAGAAGTTAAAGCTGTTCATGTTGATCATGGAATTCGGAAAGAGTCCAAAAACGAAGGAGATTTCGTATTCCAAAATGCTCAGAAGCTAGGTGCTGCATTTGAGTCAGTATCAATACGGGTTGAGCCCGGACCTAATCTTGAATCGAGAGCGAGAAAGGCTCGCTATACAGTCCTTCCTCAAGATGTTCTTACAGGGCATACGGCTGATGATCAGGCAGAAACTATCTTGCTAGCTTTAATTCGAGGAAGTGCATGGCATGGTCTTTCTGGAATCCGACCATCATCCCAACGCCCTATTCTTAAATTAAGGCGATCGGAGACGGAGGCAATATGTCATCATTTTGAAATTGAATATTTTAAAGATCCATCAAATGAAGACCTGTTATTTAGGCGTAACCAAATCCGCCATCAAGCTCTACCTCTCTTAAATTCCATAGCTGAACGGGACTTAGTTCCGCTTCTGGAACGACAAGCAGAAATTTTAAGATCTGGTGCTGATTTTCTTACCTTGGAGTCCCAAAAGATAGACCCAACAAACTGTGACATGCTGATGGAAACACACCAATCAATAGCAAGGGAAGCAATCCGGAATTGGGTATGGGGTGAACGAGGGAACGATCACCCTCCTGATATTGCAACTATCGACCGTATTCTTGCAGTTGCTTCATTGGAAATACGTTCAACAGATATTGGTTTAGGTTGGAGGGTAGAACGCACCAATCGTATCTTGCGGATCGTATCTCCAAAAGAAATCTAAGCCATACACAAACTCGTAAGATATATGGGTTAGGGTGCCGAAGTTATGAATGATCAATTAAAACCACCGGGACAAATCCTGCTAAGCGAGAAGCAGATACAAAATCGTATTCAAGAACTAGGCCAAAAAATTACAGATGATTACGAGAATAAAGTTCCACTACTTATCGGAGTCCTCAAAGGCGCTTTTATTTACATGGCAGATCTAGCTAGAGCAATATCCTTACCAGTTGAATTTGACTTCATGGCAGTGTCTTCCTATGGGAATGCAACGAAAACCAGTGGAGTTGTGAGAATTGTGAAAGATCTTGATATTGATTTGAGTGGGCGGGATGTGATCGTTGTTGAAGACATTATTGACAGTGGGCTCACTCTTAATTATCTTCGAAAGAATCTTGAATCACGAGGTCCAGCTTCCCTTGAAGTGTGTGCTCTATTGGTCCGTTCAGGAAGGCAAGCAGGCGAATTGGGATTGAAGTACGTGGGGTTCGAAATTCCTCCAGATTTCGTAATTGGCTACGGACTGGACGTAGCAGAGAGATACAGAAACCTTCCAGATCTATGGAGTTATGATCCATCACTTGACTAAATAAAATCCGCAAAAGAAAAGTCAAAAAGATAGCTAAATCGGATGGGGAACAACCCACACAGGGACTAAGATTCTGTGAAGGTTATATCTAACAGGAGAAACAGTGCGCCAACTAAACATGAGAGGAAAATGGGCTGAAGGAATTCAGCCACGTAACCTCATTTGGATTGTTACAGATCGCTTAGCTGTATGCGAACGGCCTGGAGGATATGGTCCCCAACACAGAAAAGTAAGGCGTGTTGAAGAACTAATTTGGATACGAAGAAATGATTTCAAAAGAGTGATTTCAATTATCCCAGCAAATCATAATCTCCATAATTATGAAGAGTTCGATATTGAATGCGTTCATCGCCCAGTTGCGATTGGGAAGCACTTAAACACTGTTTTGAGCGTCTTGTACTCTGACTTAAATAAGTTAATCAAGAACAACGAACGACTACTTCTACATCATGAAGAGGTCGGGGACGCTATCGGTGGAACACTTGCTGGTTATCTTGTTTGGAATGGATTTATTGACAGTGTTCCAGAAGCCATAACGAAAATGGAAAAAACTCTTAAACGCGTAATTGGACCAATAGGGAGAGAAATAGCATCTGCATCTGATAACCTTCCGACTCCGGAGGAGATGATAGCGCTTGACGAAGAAAGATTAGCTGAGCTTGAAGCCCTACAAGCTGAAGAACAAATCGTCGAGTAAATCAAAAATGGGACGAGCGTTTCTTGGGCTAGGCTCAAATCTTGGAGATAAAGAAATATTTCTCAGAGAAGCTGTCGCAACTTTTGATGAGTTGAAAGCTATCTCAGGTATATATGAAACTGATCCAGTTGGGGGACCAGAACAGGATTCATACTTGAACATCGTTATTGAGCTTGACACAAACTTAGGAGCTCGAGAACTCCTAAACCTCGCTCAGATGCTCGAGCGAAGAGCGAATCGTAAAAGAGAGATTAGATGGGGACCACGAACTCTTGACGTAGATGTCCTTTGGGTCGAAGGTGAAGAAGTCGACGAACCAGACCTCACAGTACCTCATCCTCGGATGAGAGAAAGAGCATTTGTAATGATTCCACTGGGCGAACTAGAACCCACCTTTCTTCATGGGTGGGAAGATCCTAACGACGGAGAAGTACGCCGATTGAGGGACTGGTGAAGACACCAAAGGTACAAATAATTGGACCCGGTAAAGCGGGGCTAAGTTTCTATTTAGCTCTTCAATCCGTTGGTTGGGATGTTCTGGAACCTTTAGGGAAGGCAAGCAAGCTCAAAGATCTCGAATCAAACGCTGATTTTATTTTAATAACAACACCAGACAAAGAAATCCCTATTGTTGCTAAAGCTTTACATAAAACTAAAGCAGTTATCATTCACACTTCAGGAGCTACCCAGCTTGATTCTCTTCTACCGCATAAACGTCGCGCATCGTTGCACCCACTTGTCTCAATGCCAGAAGCAGAAATTGGTAAAGAACGCCTTTTAGACGATGCCTGGTTTGCTATCGATGGGGATCCTGACGCAGAGCGAATAGTAGATGCGTTAGGCGGTAATACGTTTCGTGTCACTGATGACAATAGGTCCGTCTATCACGCAGCGGCATGTATCGCCTCAAATCACTTAATAGTCCTCATGGCTCAAGTGCAAAGATTATCTATGAAGATTGATATCCCATTCCAATCATTCTTAAATTTATCATCGAGTACCCTTGCTGGCTTAGATGATCTTAACCCTGCCGAAGCTCTGACTGGTCCAGCCGCCAGAGGAGATGAGGAAACCCTCAAATCTCATTTGGAATCATTACCTGAAAAGGAGAGGCATTTGTATCAATGTCTAGCGCAAGGGGCAAAAGATCTCGCAACTCAATCTATTATTAACGAGAGCGAAAATATATGAAGACAATAACTACTTCAAAAGAATTGCAGCAGTCAATAGATGAATTGCGATTACGCCGGAGATCAATTGGCCTAGTGCCTACAATGGGTTTCTTACATGACGGGCATCTTTCACTAGTCCGGACAGCAAAATTAGAAAACGATATTGTAGTAACGACAATCTTCGTCAACCCTCTGCAGTTTTCGGAATCAGAAGATTTAGCCACATACCCACAGGACATAGAACGTGATACTCAACTTGCTAATGAAGCAGGAACTGATTTCTTATTTACCCCAAGTCGCGAAGAAATGTTTAGCGAGAATGTACTTACATCGATATCAGTAACGGAAATATCCTCAGCACTTGAGGGGGCCTCACGTCCAACTCACTTTGCAGGTGTGGCAACGATAGTGGCAAAGCTTTTCAACATAATCGGTAATTGTTCAGCTTATTTCGGGGAAAAGGACTGGCAACAGCTTCAGGTAATCAAACGGATGGCAATTGATTTGTCCTACAGAGTTGAAGTCAAAGGATGTCCGATCGTAAGAGATTCAGACGGGTTGGCACTATCAAGTAGAAATGTTTATCTCACTAAGAATCAAAGGTCTGAAGCATCAAACATCCCAAAAACACTGCTTAAAGCGCACGAAATGATAAGAGACGGCGAGAGGGGACCAAACAATATTAAACAGGCGGTACTAACACATTTTAAAAAATCCCCCGAAATTGAAGTTGATTATGTGGAACTCGTAAACGGTGAAACACTTCAAGTGACTGACCAAATAGATGAGAGAACAAGACTTTTAGTCGCTGTAAAAATTGGCACAGCTCGATTGATTGATAATATGAACGCCCTCAAAGGGCCTAGCATCTGAACATAGTCATTTAAATCCCTGAAATAGCGCCAACTCCCTGCGACACTTAAGGAACATGAATACACCATACAAATATGAGAAAACAGAATCAGTTGAAGAAATAATTTCTCAATACTCGCATCTTCCTGACGGAACAGGGTCTGGCGATGAGGTCTCAGTCGCTGGAAGAATTATGCAAAGGCGAGATCAAGGAAAAGTTGTATTCGGAAATTTACAGGATAGTTCAGGTCGTATTCAGCTGTTTGCGCCTTCAAAGTCAACTCCTGCCTTTGAATCATTTGCCGCTCTCAATATAGGAGATTGGATTGGTGTTAAAGGCGAGGTTATGAAAACCAAACGAGGAGAACTTTCAGTGAAGGTAGATAAATGGGAGGTCCTCGCATCAACCAAAAGACCGTTCCCTGATAAATGGCATGGGATAAGCGATCCAGACACAAGGTACCGTCAACGATATGTAGATATGTGGGTAACTGAAGAAGCAAAGAAAGCTTTTGTTCTACGAAGTAATTTAATATCCATGACAAGAAAATGGTTAGAAAGCAAGGACTTCATGGAAGTCGAAACCCCTGTCTTTCACCCAATCCCAGGAGGCGCTTTAGCTAAGCCTTTCATAACTCACCACAATGCCTTGGATATTGAACTTTATTTACGAATAGCCCCTGAACTTTATTTGAAAAGACTTGTCGTAGGTGGCTTTGAGAAAGTCTTTGAGATAGCAAGGGTTTTCAGAAATGAAGGGCTATCAACACGACACAATCCAGAATTTACAATGCTCGAACTATACGAGGCTTACGCTGATTGGGATGACATTATGGAGTTGGCAGAGAACCTCATCGAGTTCCTTGCGGTTGAATTAACTGGGTCATCAACTGTTTCATATGATGGAAAAGAAATTGACTTATCCACCCCCTGGAGACGAGCATCAATGATTGATCTTATCCGAGAGCAAACCGGGAATGAAGTTTCTCTAGAGACACCAATAAACGAATTGCGACAACTTTGCAGTCAACACGATATAGAAATTCATTCGGCATATGGGCCCGGAAAATTAATTCTCGAATTATACGAAAAAACAGTTGAGCCAAATATTTGGAATCCATGTTTCGTAACCGAATACCCAAAAGAAGTTTCTCCTTTGTCTAGAGATCACAGATCCAAACCCGGCTTTACGGAAAGATTTGAAGGAATTGTTGCAGGGCGGGAAATATTGAATGGATTTTCAGAATTGGTTGACTCAGAAGAACAAATGGAACGATTCGAAGACCAGGTAGAGAAAAGCAAATCCGGTGATGAGGAGGCTATGGGCATAGACATAGATTATGTACGTGCCCTTGAATTTGGTTTACCACCCACAGGAGGAATCGGGATCGGCATTGATCGCTTAGTTATGATGTTGGCAGATGTACAAACAATAAGAGACGTGGTGTTATTTCCTACTCTTCGACCTGAACAATAAAGAGTCAGTAATTACTTTCTAGTCAATAATTGGGGAAGATGCTCTAACAATAAGATGTTCAGTAGCTGACTTTAGAGCTGTTGTTGCCTCTGAATCTGGAAGATCCCCTAATGAAACCACAGCCTTATCAGTCCAATACTGAGCACGAGAGAGCGCATCAGCAACACCACCGCTTTCTCTAATCAAGGCTCTAGCTTTATCTCTGTCATCTCGGCTTATCTCCCTACCTAAGATATCCTTCAACTCTTCACCGAACTTTGATGAAAATGCCGAAATGACTGGGAGAGTGTAGACGCCCTCCATAAGATCATTTCCTGAAGGCTTTCCCAACTCCTCATCCGTTGCGGTCAAGTCAAGAATGTCATCAATAATTTGGAAAGCCATCCCATACGAGTGCCCAAATGTAGAGACAATATCAATATTCTCACGAGAAAGTTGAGCAGTTAAACCACCAATCTTGCAAGCTGTGGACAATAACGATGCAGTCTTACCGGAGATCGAACGTTCGTAGGCCTCTAATGATCTATCTATCTTAAACGTTGACTGTAATTCTAAGATTTGTCCTTCACACAACTCACCTATGGTCTTAGCTAAAAGGCCTGCGACCTCAGTGCCTAAGGAAGCAGCTATCTCAGAGGCTCGAGCCAATAAAAAATCACCTGCAAGGATCGCCGTCAAATTTCCCCACAAAGCATTCACTGATGGAACTGTTCTTCGTAATTCAGCCTCATCCATCACATCATCATGGTAAAGAGAACCAAGGTGAACTAGTTCGACTGCAACACCACCAAGGAGAACATCTTCAGACACATTTTCAGCTTCGGAAGTCTCAACCCCACTTGAGGCGATTGCAAAACCGGGGCGAACTCGCTTTCCTCCTGCTGCTATTAAATGACTAGCAATTTCTGTCAGATAATCATCCTCTGCGACAACAGAATCAACAAGTATCTGTTCTAAACGTGATAAATCAACCTGCAATGTCGGAAGAATTGACAACGACGAAACTAATGCCATTTACAAAGTCTAAGCGAGACATTAAACATAGACACCTAGAAATGCCAGATGACACATTCGTAAGCTCACAAATCGCAGTGAATACACTGAGAAAACTAAAAAATATCATGTTTTTTTTGAAAAGTGGGAAGAAATCCCCTTGCTACTGTGTTGTATAAGAATAAGACGTCTAAGTTGTCAATACGGTCTGACAGAAAAGCGGACGCAAAGTACACTAAACATAATAGTGAAAGGTCATCACTTTGTTTGAAAGATTTACAGATAGAGCTCGAAGAGTTGTCGTACTCGCTCAAGAGGAGGCTCGGCTACTAAACCACAACTACATCGGAACTGAGCACATCCTTCTCGGCCTAATACACGAAGGCGAAGGGGTAGCTGCCAAAGCGCTCGAATCGTTAGGCATATCCTTAGAAGCAGTCCGTGAACAGGTTGAAGAAATAATTGGGCAAGGAGGGTCATCTCCAAGTGGGCACATACCTTTCACACCTCGCGCAAAAAAAGTATTAGAACTTAGCTTAAGAGAAGCACTACAACTAGGTCATAACTACATAGGTACAGAACATATTCTGCTCGGACTGATTCGAGAAGGTGAAGGCGTTGCTGCCCAAGTATTAACAAAACTTGGAGCTGACCTGTCACGCGTCCGGCAACAAGTAATACAACTTCTTTCTGGCTACTCAGGTTCTGGCGACCAAGAGAATGAAGGTGGCCGCCGAGGAGAAAGAGCTTCAGCTGGTACCGGTGGACGAGGAGGAGACTCAAGTTCCTCAATGGTCTTGGACCAATTTGGACGTAATCTAACCCAACTTGCAAAAGAAAAGAAACTCGATCCTGTCATAGGAAGATCCAGAGAGGCAGAACGAGTGATGCAAGTGCTTAGCCGGAGAACAAAAAATAACCCTGTCCTTGTCGGAGAACCAGGAGTAGGGAAAACAGCGATAGTTGAAGGGTTAGCTCGCTCAATCGCAACTAACGATGTTCCCGAGCCCCTCCGAGGAAAACAGCTTTACACACTAGACTTGGGCGCCCTCGTGGCAGGGTCACGATACAGAGGTGACTTTGAAGAGAGACTCAAAAAAGTTCTCAAAGAAATCAAAACCCGCGGCGATATCATTCTGTTCATTGATGAGCTTCACACACTCGTAGGAGCTGGAGCCGCAGAGGGAGCTATTGACGCAGCATCAATTCTTAAACCTATGTTAGCTAGAGGTGAACTTCAAACTATTGGTGCTACAACACTTGATGAGTACAGAAAACATCTTGAAAAAGATGCAGCATTAGAGAGACGTTTCCAAAAAATTATTGTCGATGAGCCCTCTGTTTCTCATACCATAGAGATTCTAAAAGGCTTAAGGGATCGGTATGAAGAACACCATAAAGTCACAATCACCGACCAAGCACTCGTCGCAGCAGCTAATTTAGCTGACCGTTACATTTCCGATCGACATCTCCCTGATAAAGCCATAGACCTAATTGACGAAGCTGGATCAAGGCTAAGACTGAAGAGGATGGAAACTCCTCCAGATTTTAAAGAAATCGAAAATGAACTAGCTATTGTCACAAATGACAAGAAAGCAGCTGTTGAATCACAAAATTTTGAAGAGGCTGGTCGGTTACGAGATAAAGAAAAAGAACTCCTAACTAAAAAAGAAACAATGGAAACTGAAATGAAAGACTCTGGTGTTGATTTCTTTGATGAAGTAGATGAAGAAGCAATTGCTGAGGTCTTATCTGTCTGGACGGGAATTCCTGTTTATAAATTAACTGAAGAAGAGACAGCAAAACTCCTGCGAATGGAAGATGAACTCCATAAACGTGTGATTGGTCAAGAAGACAGCATAAAAGCTGTCAGCCAAGCCATACGTCGAACTCGGGCTGGGCTAAAAGACCCCAAAAGACCATCAGGTTCCTTTATCTTTCTTGGGCCATCCGGCGTAGGTAAAACAGAATTAGCAAAAACGCTAGCTGAATTCCTATTTGGAGATGAACAGGCACTAATCAGTCTCGATATGTCTGAATACATGGAGAAACATACAGTAAGCCGACTCATGGGTTCTCCCCCAGGTTACGTAGGCTACGAAGAAGGCGGGCAACTTACTGAAGCAGTACGAAGAAAACCCTTCTCTGTAGTCCTCTTTGATGAAATCGAGAAAGCTCATCCTGACGTATTCAATACTCTCCTTCAAATACTGGAAGAAGGAAGACTTACAGACAGTCAAGGAAGATCAGTTGATTTCCGTAACACCGTGCTCATAATGACATCTAATCTAGGTACCAGAGATTTACGAAAAGCGAATCTCGGATTTACTACAAATGATGAATCTGTGAGCTATCAGAAGATGAAAGAAAAGGTTACTGAGTCTCTAAAAAATCATTTCAGACCAGAATTCCTAAACCGTGTTGACGAAACTATTGTGTTCCACGAACTATCAAAGAGTGAAGTAACTAGAATCGTTGATCTAATGGTCGCTCGGGTTACTGAGCAACTAGAGATGCAAGGAATGGGCTTAGAGGTGACTGTCGAGGCGAAGCATTACCTAGCAGACCGAGGATACGATCCAGAATTAGGTGCCAGACCATTAAGAAGAGCTATTCAGCGACTGGTAGAAGATCCACTCTCAGAGAGATTACTCCTGAAAGAGTTCACAGCAGGTCAGATAGTAGTTGTCGATATTGATAACGAAATAGAAGACGAAACTGATAGCAAAATTATTTTCAAAGCCGTAGAAGGATTCGAACCACCTTCAGTAGAAGATTTCATCGCAGCTGAATAAACCAAATCAACAGCATGAGTTAGGTTACTCAATTGTTGGGGGTACTATTCAAGTGTGAGAAGTAAAGTTAAGCCAGCACTATTCGTACTGTTTTCCGTATTGCTTCTCGTCACAGGCTGCACAATTCAATTGCGTGTGAAAATAGATGTAGCAGAAGACGGATCAGGTCAGATTAGCGCAGGAGTTGGATTAGATCAGGAAGCTAGAAATCAGCCTGTTTTTCAAAATATAGAAGAAATTCTTCAAACAAATGATCTACCGGGAAGTGGTTGGATATTTGAAAATACTGGTCTTGGTCCCGATGGAAGAGAATGGTTTGAGGCTAAAAAACCTTTTGCTAATCCTGAAGACTTACAACTACTCTTGAACGAGCTTACGAGTTCACCAAAGGCCTTCGGAGACTGGGAAATTATCTCTCAAGTCACAAAAAAGAATCGTGATTACGCAATTTCTGGAGTAGTTGATCTGACTGATGGATTTGAGCTGTTCACAGACGAGGCCCTTGATGGTTTATTAGAAGAACCACCCCTTGGGATACCGATAGCGACATTAGAGGAGTCATTAGGCTCACCTATAGAGGACGCAGTCACACTTCAGGTAGTAATTAATCTCCCAGATCAAAACAATGAAGAAATAATTAACATTCCTCTAGGCGAACAAAGAGTGATTGAGGTAACTGGTAATAGTGAACACCGAGTCGCTCAGATCCTTGATTGGGTTGTCTTGGCAGTTATAGCATTATTAGGGCTTTCAGTAATTCTTGCGTTACTCAATTGGTATTTAGATAAGAGATATGAAGAAAAGCAACTGCAGCGACGCCCGTCACCTATTGCACAGCAGATACCAGGGAAGGAGAATTTATCACCTCAACAGTCCCAAAACAATGCAGAAAAGCTTCAGTTACTTGTTATTGATCCATATGGGATTATTTTCAAACAAGAAACTAATCCTGTAGATCACCTTTACACCTTCATAAAAGCTAAGAACGGAAATATTGATCAGGACGAGCTTGAAGATATATATCAGGAAGGAACTATGGGAAGACTCTCAACTACTGACCTCTGGAAGAGCGCTGGTCTTGAAGAAAATGTTGATAACCTCAATCGCGAATATGTAAAGAGCTTCGAGTTTCGCAATGGAGGGAAAGATCTCCTAAAGAATCTTCACAAGCGAGGGATTGCCGTTGCAGTAGTAACAAATGATTTTGCTGAATGGTCTAATCAAATACGTGAGATATATGGCCTTCAAGGAATTAAGCCATGGATCGTCAGTTCTGATTATGGAGTTCGAAAACCTGATTCTGCCATATTAGAAACTCTAAATAGATACTCTGGTGTTGCTTACCAATCCTGCCTTGTGTTAGATACTGCAACAAACTTCTTAGATACGGCACAAATCCTAGGGATGAAAACCGTTTATTTAAATTCCAATAATGAAATACCAGATAACGACCGGAATCACCCTAGTGTTAAGAAGCTGAACGAATTCTTCAAGCGTCAATAGCTCTATTTAGGTTGAACGAATTTCAAGCTGTTTTCTGTCAAGGATGACATACTTTTCACCGCTTTGAGATAGCCACCCCAGCTTAATAAACGATGAAATTGATTTGTTGACGCGTTCTCTGGAAGCTCCAATCATCCCAGCAAGTTCTTCTTGCGTAATCGGTAGCTGGAATTCATCTGAGTCTCCTGCCATTTCCAACAGTCTCTTCGCAGTTCGGCCAGTTACGTCTAAAAACATAGTATCCGCAAGAGCAATATCTGTACTTTTCAGACGTCCTACAAGCATTTCAACCACCCTCCAAAGCAACGAGGGATTGTTATCATATAAATCTTTTATTGGTTGATAAGGGATAACTACTACTGACGACTCTTCTAAAGCTCTCGCTTCAGCGGACCTTCCATCATTACTAAATAGCGGCATTTCCCCGAACAAGTCGCCTGATTCCATAAGAGCGACGAGCGACTCCCTTCCATCAAACGATCTGTTGCCAATAGCGATCCTCCCATGCGTAACTATGTATAAATGATTAGAATCATCACCAGACTCAAAAAGGACATCTCCTCGCTGAAGGCCAACCCCCTCTGACTGAGCCACAATTGGTTCTAGAAGAGCATCATCAAGATCAGAAAACATGTCTATGGATCGAAGAAAATCACCTGAAGTCACGCCCTAAGAATAATACGCAATCATGTGATCGGCTAATCCCAACAGAATTAGGAAGGTTGATGGGAGTCATAAGAATAATGGGTAGCATTTCAGTAGAAACAGATATTTCTAAAGTTAGGAAAAATTTCCTTATGAGAATAGGTCAAGGATTTGATTCGCATAAATGGGACGAAGATGAGAAGAAACCACTGATGCTTGGTGGTATAGAATTCGAATCAGAATATTCGCTCAAGGGCCACTCTGATGGTGATGTCGTCATCCACGCTTGCATTGACTCTCTTTTAGGCGCAGCAGGGATGGGAGACATAGGTATGCTTTTCCCTGATAACGATCCAGAATATAAAAATGCCGACAGCACAAAGCTATTAGAGACCGTAATCTCAAAATTAAAAGCATTTAACTGGGAAATACTCAATGTTGACTGCTCTGTAATAACTGAGCGACCCAAAATATTACCTAAGAAAAGAGAAATCGAATCTAAGCTTACCGAAATCATTGATGCCCCATTCTCAATCAAAGGAAAACACCCAGAGGGGATGGAGGGGCTGAACGGCATCATGTGCATTGCAGTAGCGCTTATACAGGAAAAACATGAGTAAACGAAACCAGTCACCGAAACGTAAATCCTCTCAAAATAAGCAATGGAACAGAACCCCAAACCCATCTGCTAAGCGGCGACCAGATAGCAATGAAACCTCCCAAACTGTTGAAGGCCGACACGCTGTTCGGGAGGCGATTTTAGCTGGAACGAGAAGAGTTCGAGAAGTTCATATGTCTGAGGGACTAGATTCAGCTTCAGTTATTGATGACATCGCCAATCTCTCTCAGGAGCTTCGGATACCCCTTCGCAAGCACGGGAAAGCCAAATTCAAATCTATGACTACTACAGAATCTGCTCAAGGGGTTTTTGCAGTATGTGATCCATTACCAGACCTTGAACTAGAAGATCTCATTGAAGGGACTGACAAACCTTTTATTTTGGTACTGGATAGTATCACCGACCCAAGAAATCTAGGGTCAATAATACGAAGTGGAGAATGTGCTGGAGCGACCGGTATTCTCCTCCCACGTCACCGCTCCGTTAGAATAACGCCGACAGTCGCAAAGACGGCACAAGGCGCAATAGAACACATCCCCATAGCCACCACATCAGGAATCCCCAAAGCGCTTTCAAGATTAAAAGAGTTAGGTGTTTGGACTGTTGGGATGGATATGTCTGCTGATGCTGATATCTACGATCTGCGAGTAGCAAGTGAACCTTTAGCATTAGTTCTAGGAAATGAAGGAAGCGGTTTAGGGCGCCTAACGAGGGAAAGATGCGATTTAACAGTCAAGATTCCGATATCGGGTATTACAGAATCATTAAATGTAGGGGCAGCTTCAGCAATAGGTTGCTTTGAAATAGCAAGACAAAGATTAACCAAAGTCAAAGAGTGATAAATCAAGAAGCCTTACCTTAGAATGATACAACGCCGGGTTAGCTCAGTTGGTAGAGCACTTCTCTTGTAAAGAAGATGTCGTCGGTTCGATTCCGACACCCGGCTCAAGATTTTTTTTACGGTCCCTGATGTAACTTGAGTTCAAAGTTACGATTTAGAACGTGACACTAACTGAACGAGATATGGCGATCATAGATTTCGAAAGATCTGCATGGAAGAGTAGCGAAACCAAGCATCAGTCTATTCGTCAAGCATTCTCTATTTCTCCAGCGAGATATTATCAGTTGCGAGATTCTCTATTAGATAAACCAGAGGCATTACAGTTTGATCCTTTGGTTATCAAAAGATTACAAAGAGATCGGAAAGTACGACGATCAAAAAAACTGGGTATTTCTACAAGTAATAATCCGATTCGCTAAGACAAATGAACGAATTTAAGATAGATTTATCCGAGATTCAATTCAGGAGAAATCATCTATGAACATTGCGGGTAAGGGAGTCCTTTTAATTATTGCCGTAATTGCAATGGGGATCATTGTATTAAATGAAGGTTTCGATAATGAGGCTTCATCAACTTTCTCAGAACCAGTTCGCTCTGATCAACAAGAGCAAAGTCAAGAAGAACCCAATCAAGAAGAGCAACAAGTAGCAGAATCTAATGCATCCGAACAAACGGATACGGAACAAAATGCTGGAGATGCGCAAACGGAAGAAAGTCAAACTACATCAACGTCTGTATTACACCCTGAAGAGGAAGTCAGAGTCTTGGTAGCAAACGGAACAGACGTAACTGGGGCTGCAGGTGCTACGTTAGACACCCTTGTCGCAAATGCTGGTTACAACGGTGTTCAAGCTGTAAATGATACTGGAGATGAAATCCTACCTGAAACCCTCATTTACTATGGTCAAGGTTATGACTTAGACGCTCAGAATATTCGATTGATCATTAACGCAAACAGGAATAATGTTTTTCCTATGCCTGAAATTCTCCCTGTTGAAGACCTCGTTGATGCAAATGTACTTGTCCATGTAGGGGCTGATCTTTTTCCTGATCAAGGCGGATGAGCAAGTAAGTTAATGAAAGTTTTGATTGTTCCCGATAAATTTAAGGGAACTGCTACTGCGCGAGAAGTTGCCGAGTCCATTGCAGAATCAGTAGATAATTCTTCTCAAGAACTAATAATTCAACCACTAGCAGATGGTGGCGAAGGGACTTTAGAGGTATTCGGGGGCGGTAACAAGCTGTCCGTTGTTCAAGGTCCGCTGGGAGAACCAGTTGAAGCTGAATGGAGACTTGAAGGAACTTCAGCTGTTATTGAAATGTCAAAGGCATCTGGACTGCACCTTATCCAGCACAAAGTTTTTAAAGACCCGATTGATGCTTCAACATTCGGTACAGGAGAATTGATCCGTACCGCACTTGAGCGTGGTGCTAAAGATATTCTCATAGGAGTTGGTGGATCAGCTACGGTTGATGGTGGTTTAGGAGCGCTCCAAGCTATGAGGCCTCTAAAGCGATACAAGAGTTTAGAAATTAATGTTGCTTGCGACGTCCAGACTGGTTTTCTTGAATGTGCCAAAGTCTTTGGACCCCAAAAAGGTGCAACGCCCAAACAAATCAAATTCCTTGAAAACAGACTCCAACGATTAGCTCAGATATTTCTTCAGGAAAGAAATATCGATGTGACAACCATTCCTATGGCTGGAGCAGCAGGTGGATTAGCAGGTGGCCTTGCCACTATAGGTGCTAATCTTCAAAGCGGTTTTGAAGCAGTATCTGAGAGAGTAGATCTTGTGAATCTAATTGAAGATGCAGATCTTGTTATTACTGGAGAAGGGAAGGTCGATGACTCAAGCTTTGATGGGAAAGTAGTTGGCGGAGTTTTAGCATTGGCTGATCAAATGAAAACCCCCGTAATTGTTATAGCAGGAAGCATTGACCCAAATCTAGCTATGGAGGTCCCAGCGTATTCCCTAAAGGAAGATGTTGGTGAAGAGAAAGCATTTTCAGATACGAAACGATCAATTACAAAAACATCTAGAAAAGCACTTGTTAACTGGTCAGTGAACCCCTCAAAAGGCTAAAAATTTAAGATGCCTGATCGTATTGAACTTAACAAAATCCAAGCTTTGGGAACCATTGGGGTACTGCCAGAGGAGAAAATAAGAGCTCAACCATTTGAAATAGACATAGTAATAGAAACTGACTTATCTATCGCAGGTCAGTCTGACGATCTGAGTGACACAATCAATTATGGGGAAATAACTGAACTGGTCGTGAGCATAATCAATAATGAATCCCATCAATTACTTGAAAAGGTTGCAACGAGAATTTCTACTGAAATACTAACCTACACATCAATAATGGGTGTACAAGTAAACCTAAAGAAATTAAGGCCACCTGTACCCGAATTTCTTGAGTCTTCAGCCGTAAATATTTACAGAACAAGGTAACTATTTAAATTAGCTGGACTCCATCTCTCTCTTAATCTCTAATACCTTCTTGGGTAAATGAGTACGACCGTAATCAAATCCGTTTTCCAAAAGTATTTCAAGGAGATGTCTTCGGCCATCCTCAAATTTCCAGGGTAATGCAACATAAATTGGCAAACCAAAAATCTTTAACTCACCGATATTGCTGTAAATACGCTCCTGGTACCGATATCTATCTTCCCATTCCCAATTCGCCGGACCGAAACCAGTTCCTGGATCTAAAATTAACTGCTCTCTTTTCAATCCGGTTTTTTCAAGTTTGTCTAACGAACTTTCGAACCAATTCACTATTTGTTTAATCGGATCTCCAGTAACAAATTCAAGACTTTTTGGATCATCGCCGCTAAGAAATGGAAGGACAACTGGAACACCAGATGAGACTGCAATCTCAACCATTTCAGGGTTTTGCATACCGTCTGAAGCGTTCATAAAATTAGCCCCAGCTTCCAGAGATCTCGCCATGATCTCGGGCTTCCATGTATCCACGGAGAGTTCTACCCCTAATTCCGCAATTGCTTGAATTTTTCCATCAAGGCGTTCCCATTCTTCTTCAATTTCAACTCGGCTCGCAAACTGCGTTGACCCCGCCGCACCCAAATCTATGCCTACACAACCATCATTTACGAGCTCTTCAGCTCTCTTAACAGCGCTCTGCACATCTAGTGCTATTGAAAAATCAGCAAGCGAATCTCCAGATGCGTTGATCACGCCATGTAACTTCACCTTTCCAAATTACTAGTTTTTTAGTCAAGGCAACTAGTTATACGAATCCAAATTATCCAGTATGTAAAAGGACTGAACAGCGATAGATTTAGGTTATGACAATAACAATTCGTATTCCAACTACCTTTCGTGAATTAACAAAAGGTAACTCAGTTATTTCTTCTGGTGGCAGTACTCTGAATCAGCTATTAGAAAATATAAAAACGGAATATCCGGATTTTGTCAATAGAGTCCTCGACGAGGAAGGAAATCTTCAACGATTCGTGAACATATTTTTGGATGACGAAGATATTCGGTTTCTTGGAAAATTAGAAACCAAACTGGAAGATGGACAGACAGTATCAATAGTTCCAGCAGTAGCTGGAGGAAAAAACTGAACCAGAAAATTAGTAATTGAGGTAAATTTCCAACGGATGAGTAAAATCTGCCTTACAGGATGCGTTTGGGAAAAATACCGTTTGAGGAATAAACCAACCAAACATATTGTTACAAGAAGTAGTAAATAAGGAGAGTTCAAATGGCAAAAATCATTTCATTCAATGAAGAAGCAAGAAAAGGTCTTGAGAAAGGAATGAACACGCTAGCTGACGCAGTGAGAGTGACGCTTGGCCCTAAAGGAAGAAATGTGGTCCTGGATAAAAAATGGGGCGCACCAACCATAACCAATGACGGTGTTTCAATCGCTAAAGAAATTGACCTTGAGGACCCATACGAACGGATCGGCGCTGAACTCGTAAAAGAAGTTGCAAAGAAAACAGACGACGTGGCAGGCGATGGAACAACTACAGCAACTGTTTTGGCCTGGTCAATGGTTCGGGAAGGACTCAGAAATGTGGCAGCAGGTGCAAATCCCATGTCTCTTAAAAAAGGCATAGAGGCTGGGGTCACAGCCGCCGTTGAATCAATCGCAAGTCAATCTCAGGATGTTTCCTCAGATAAGGACCAGATAGCGAACGTAGCTGCGATATCAGCGGCAGATTCAGACATCGGCGACAAGATAAGCGAAGCAATTGATAAGGTCGGGAAAGATGGCGTGATCACAGTTGAAGAATCGCAAACATTTGGAATGGATATGGACTTTGTCGAAGGTATGCGTTTCGATAAAGGTTACATTTCTCCGTATTTTGTTACTGACGCAGATCGGATGGAGACTGTGCTTGAGAACCCATACATTCTCCTTGCCTCTTCAAAAATTTCAGCTGTGAGAGACATTGTCCCAGTTTTAGAAAAAGTAATGCAATCAGGAAAGCCACTCCTCATTATCGCTGAGGACGTTGAAGGGGAAGCTTTAGCTACTCTCGTTGTTAATAAGATACGCGGCACGTTCACTTCTGCAAGCGTCAAAGCCCCAGGTTTTGGAGACAGACGAAAAGCCATGTTGCAAGATATGGCTATTCTCACTGGCGGGCAAGTAATAAGCGAGGAAGTAGGTTTAAAACTTGATGCGACAACACTTGACCTTCTTGGAGAAGCGCGAAAAGTTGTTGTTACAAAAGACGAAACTACGATTATTGAAGGCTCTGGAAACCGTGAAGATGTAGACGGTAGAATTGCACAAATTAAAGCTGAAATTGAAAATACCGATTCCGATTATGATAGGGAGAAGCTCCAAGAGCGTCTAGCAAAACTTTCAGGAGGTGTTGCAATCCTTAAAGTTGGTGCAGCTACCGAAGTGGAGTTGAAAGAAAAGAAGCACAGGATTGAGGATGCTGTCTCAACCACTAAAGCTGCGATTGAAGAAGGAGTTGTTGCAGGCGGAGGAGTGACGCTACTAAGAGCTCAGTCGGCTGTTCTTGCTATATCCAATGATTTAGGAAACCCAGATGAAAATACAGGTGCCCGATTAGTAGCAAAAGCATTGGAGGGTCCTTTAAATCAAATTGCCATAAACGCTGGCCTTGAGGGAGGGGTCATAGTAGAGAAGGTCAGAAATTTAGATGGGGCAAACGGGCTAAACGCTTCGACTGGTGAATACGAAGATCTCGTAAAGGCTGGGATTATAGATGCCGCAAAAGTAACACGATCCGCACTCCAAAATGCTGGATCAATTGCTGCACTATTCTTAACAACAGAAGCAGTTATTGCTGATGCCCCTGAAGAAGCTGGAGCAATGCCTGGCATGCCGGATATGGACTTCTAGTCACGGTCACATCGGAAACCTGTATTAAAGTAACTACACTTTTTCTATGGATCCGCTTATCCCATCCACAGGTCTTGGGGTACTTCATTTGTTTTGTAAGGCTGAAAAGATCTTTGATAAAGACAAATTATTAGCAATCATCAACGAAAAAAAATCAGAAAATTTTCAAATTATTGCGGTATCGATATTGGGGCATAAAGCTGATTTCGCTCTTATGATGCTCAGTAATGATTGGGTGCAACTGCGGCAAGTAGAAAGAGACATATCAAATTGTGGTACGCGAATTATTGATTCGTACGTTTCGTTAACAGAGATCTCTGAATATGCAGCTGGTGTACCTGAGGAAATGCGGCAGGCACGTTTATATCCAGAACTTCCTCCTGCAGATAAACGTGCATGGTGTTTTTATCCTATGTCGAAACGAAGGAATCCTGGTCAGAATTGGTACACGCTAAATTTTGAAAAGAGAAAAGAGTTAATGTACGAGCATGGTGCATCGGGTAGAAAATTTGCTGGACGCGTATTACAAGTAATAACGGGGTCCACAGGGATTGATGATTTTGAATGGGGTGTAACTTTATTTTGTACTAATCCTGATGATCTTAAAGATGTTGTTTACACGATGCGTTTTGATGAAGCATCAGCTGAGTACGCAGAATTCGGCCCATTTTACTCAGGGGTTGTTGCTGATTTAGAAGTCGTATTAGATCTCAGCGTATAGCGGATTAAGTATCCATTTCTTGATCCGCTAGCCATTGTTTCTTAATGCTTCTCCAAGCTTCATCAGTATGGTCTCTTCTCCAATATGGTGAAATAGAGGATGATTCAATATTGATTTCATGGTTAAGTATTAGATATTTACGAATGCCCCGAATTTCACCGGCCTCCCCATGAACGAAAATATCAAATTCACCATCGGGAAAGGAGTGGCTTTCGATTGCCTCAAGAAGAGCGCTTTCGGGGTTAGGTACTGCTGAACGGTATATCCAAATAATCTGATGTTGAGGAGATGCAGTAAAGTCAATACGATTTTCTGGACCATCTACTATGAGAAATACTAAACAAGGTTTATCATCTGGAATAGATTCGACTGATGCGCTAATTGCTGAAAGAGCACTTTCATCACCGGCAAGAAGGTGCCAGTCAGCCCCAACATCAGGTTTATAGCTTCCATTAGGACCTTTAAATTGTAAGAGATCACCTACTTGAGCTCTTTGCGCCCACGTTCCTGCGTATCCTTTGTCACCATGAGTTACAAAATCAATTGTTAATTCTCTAGTGTCGGGTTCCCATCGGCGTACAGTGAACCTTCTTGGCCGTGGTCTTTGCTCATCGCTTAAAGAGCGAGCCTCTTCCAGGTTAAATGGCGGCTTATAAGATGCGTTTTCTGGAATGAAGTAAGCATTTATGTATTGATCAGTGAAGCCAGTCGGTGAAAAGTCTTCTAAACCATTGCCTCCTAAAACTATTCTGACCATGCTGGGAGAAATAGTCGTAACGTCTTTTACCTCTCCGTGCATCCCCTTACTCCTTATGGCCTGACTGACCGTCATTGACTGCTTTAGCTATATCCAATAAATCGATTATGGCAGGTCTTGCTTCTTCCTCACTTTTGAGGACGGTCGGAAAACCAAGCCTTACCATTCTTGGCCCAGTTGGTGTCGTTGCTCTCAGAGTTATCCCATAGCGATCAATGCCTAGCATTGATGCTTCAGTGCAATCAGTTAAATTGGCTAAATTCTTTGCGTAGAGGAGGTTTGCGTCTTTGTGATCGTCATTCATGTGATCAATAATTCCTTGTGCGTTATGATAAAGCGGATCAATCTCCGCTGAGCGGTACTTTTCCCTTTGAACCCAGCTCATATGGCCGAATCCACCAACATATCTACATTCGCTCACAGATAATTTCCAAAAATTGAAATCCTCATAGTCAGCATAGAATGATGCATGTTGATGCTTCGCAAGGTAGACCTCTCGTTCAGATCTTGGGCTTTCTAATAGGTGCAATGTACCAATAAGTGTTAGTCGAGCTTTCCCGAGAGGATCTCCTTCTCCTGAAGGCTCACTGATCAACATAGAGGCTCTTTCATTCTGACGCGCATTTATCGTGTGCTCTGCCAAATCAGAAATTAAAATAACCGGATTACCTAGCTCGTCATGGATGAACGAAACGATGCTCCCGTATGGGTAGCCATTTGCAGTAAGAGTGCTTAAGGTAGCGGTCCCCGAGGAAGCAACTAGTGTTCTTGACAGCTCAGCGTCGGATGGGAAAGTTGACGTATCTCCCGCTATGGGGGGTGAAGAGTCCCCGCTGCCGTGTGCTTGCTTTGTTGCCACTAGTGTTCTCTCCTCCTCGGTATAGGTAGGGCTATAAATGGGTATTCCTGAAGTCAAATCTTTGATAATTCTCGGAAATAATCGGTATCTAGCTGATTCTCCTAAAAGACCAATTCATTAAGTAACCCTAACAGCTTTGTTCATCAAAGCATAGTAGTGATTACAGGGTGCTTAAACTACCGCGACTCCGCCATCGTTCCCAAATATAATTTAATGACGTTAGGGTCATGAAGAAGTCCCTCGCCGGTGCCATCATATGCATTCTTGCCTTGGTCAAGTACGTAACCGCGGCCACTAATCTTTAGACAACGGGTAGCATTTTGTTCAACCATGACGATCGAAACCCCTGTTTTGTTTATTGATGTCACATTCTCAAAAACATCCACCTGAAGGGCTGGTGAAAGGCCAGCGGAGGGTTCATCAAGAAGCAGAACTGATGGTTCCATCATTAAAGCTCTTCCCATAGCAAGCATCTGCCGTTCACCACCAGACAAAAGACCCGCCCTTTGTTTAATCCTTTGGCCGAGCTTAGGGAAAAGGTCAGTAATATTTTTAACACGTTCTAAGACTTCGGTCGGTTTCAATTGATATGCTCCCATTTGAAGATTTTCAGCGACAGTCAGTGATGGAAAAACATTCTCGGTTTGTGGAACATAACCTACGCCCTTTCGAACTAACTCATGTGCAGCTAGGTTTGTAATTTCTTCACCGAGTAATTGAACAGTTCCACTTCGAACTTCCACAAGGCCAAACATACTTTTCACTAAGGTCGATTTCCCGGCACCATTCGGTCCGATAATACCCACGAGTTCTCCTCGATACAGTTTAAAGTTGCACCCGGTCAGTATGTCAACTCCTGGTAAGTAACCTGCAACTAGATCCTTAGACTCAAGCACAACCTTTCTAGTATCAGACATCTTTAAGCTCCTCAGCGATTGCGCTTCCAAGATACGCATCAATAACTTCCGGGTTTTTCGAAACATCAGAAGGAGTCCCTTCAGCTATTACTTGACCTTCTGCTAGAACTACTATCCAATCAGAGATTCCCATGATTGCGTCCATGTCATGCTCAATGAAAAGTACGCTCACTCCCTCATCTCGAAGGTTTTCTATATGCGTGAGTAAGGATTCTACAAGAACTGGATTAACACCTGCCATAGGTTCATCAAGAAGAATCAGTTTTGGTTCAGACATTAAAGCTCTTGCCATTTCAAGCAATTTTCTCTGGCCACCTGAAAGAGTCGCAGCATATTCGTCTCTCATATGTGAAAGCTTGAAACGTTCTAGAAGATCTTCAGCTTTGCCTAGAATTGTTTTTTCTTGTTGTCGCCAACGTGATGGGAGAAGTGCATTTCTCAGAGACTCTCCCTTTTGCTCTGCTGCCCCTAAAAGCATATTGTCCATAACAGTCATCTTCGCAAGTGACTTAGTTAGTTGAAAAGTTCTTACCATGCCTTTATTAGCGATTTGATGGGGGCGCAAACCAGAGAGATCAGTAGTCCAAGATGTTGTATTTTTTAACTGATGGAAGGCCCATTTCCCCGAATCAGGTTTATCAAATCCTGTTATTAGATTAAAAAGTGTTGTCTTCCCAGCCCCATTTGGTCCTATAAAAGCTGTAATAATACCGCGCTGTACTTCTAGGTGGTCAATATCGACGGCGCGAAGGCCCCCAAAAGAACGTACTACATTATCAATTGTTAATATGGGGTCTTTCTTTGGTGATCCAGGAGTTGCTTCTACATTTGCTAAATCAGAGGCTTTATTATCGGACATCAATCTGGGCCTCTTCTTTCTTTCCTACAAGACCTTGTGGTCTCCATATTATTAGAGTTGCCAACATAATCCCCATGAGAATCATTCGGACGCTAGCTATCTCGCTTGATTCTAGAACAGCTTCAGGGATCCAGCCCGAGTCAACCATTTGGCGGAGAAGTTCTTCTGCGAAAATGATGACAAACCAAAATGTCATTGATCCAATTATGGGTCCCCAAATTGAAGCAGCGCCTCCGAGTATCAAGACCGTCCAGATGAAAAATGTTGTTTGAGGCCTAAATTGTTGTGTTTCAACGAAACCCATATTGAATGATCGGACCATACCGGCAAATGAGGCTATCACCCCACCAATTATGAGACTCTGAAGCTTGTAGGAGAAAACATTCTTACCTAAAGCTCTTGCAGCATCTTCGTCTTCTCGGATTGCTTTAATAACCCTTCCCCATGGGGATCGTATTAAACCCCAGATCAGTAGGCTCGCTAGAAGGACCAGTGACCATCCAATAATCATGACCCACAAAGTCTTTTCGTCAAATTCAAGAAACCAAGCACCATAATTGCCTTTTTTGATTGGGTTCCAGTCAACAGTTATGACATTGGAGAAAGAAACTCCAGCGTTTCTGTCTTCAATGCTAGGTAGCCCAAATGGCCCACCTGTGAAATCAAGGAGGCGTTGAGATCTGAACGAGATTCTCAGGACTTCTGCTATGGCTATGGTAGTTAATGCCAAGTAGTCAGATCGTAATCGTAAGGAAGGTAATCCCATGCTTAGCGCTATTATCACGGCAAAGGTAATGCCGCCTGCAATTGCTAGGAGGATGGAGCCACCAAGCCAACCTTGGGTGAAGAAGATTGCCATACCATAAGCGCCTGCAGCCATAAACGCTACGACACCAAAGTTGAGAAGGCCGGTATACCCATAATGGAGATTTAGTCCTACTGCAGCAAGAGCGAATGTAGCGGCTTGTACGCCGATAGACGTTCTGATCGCCAAACCAAATAATTTACTGATATCAATTTCTGCAAATAGGTTCATCAACATCATGTCAACCTAATCTTTCTCGGACTCCGAGGATACCCCTGGGTCGAACTAAAAGAATCACTATCATAACTGCTAACGCAATTAGGAATTTGAGATCATTATCTAACCAGAAAGTTGATGTTTCTGAAGCAAAGCCTATTGCTAAACCTCCTACCATTGCCCCAAAAGCTGTTCCCAATCCTCCCAATGTGACGGCGGCAAATATTAGCAAAAGGATTTTTTCACCCATTTGCCACTCTACGACTTGGGTTAATCCGATCATTATGCCCCCAAGACTTGCTAGAGCGCTTCCTAAGATCCAAACCCACATAATTGTGCGGTTAACATCAATTCCTGAGGATTCGGCCAGCGCGGGATTGTCAGATACTGCGCGCATTGAAGTACCAAGTTTTGTTCGCTGAAGCAAAAGCCCAACGATAAGAAGCGTGCTGAAAGCAATTGCGATGATGAAATAATCTTTTGGTGGAAGCTCAATGGGTCCCACAGAGACTCCGCTTTGTATTCTGAAGGATTGGAATGTTTCTGGCTCGGCACCGTGGTAGATGAGAATGAGATATCTCATTAGAAAAGCTAAACCAATTGAGACGACCATTAGAGAGATATTTGTCATCTTTCGTTTTCGTAATGGGCCGAAGATTCCCCTCTCTAAGCCATACCCCAGTCCGCCTCCGGCGACTACCGCAAGTATTACAGCTATTGGGAATAAAGCGCCATTAAGGCCAATTGTTGATTCCAATAACAACGCAATTACTGCTCCGAAAGCAACCATCTCTGAATGAGCAAAATTAACCAAACCAGTTACACCAAAAATCAATGATAAACCTATTGATGCAAGAGCCACGAGAAGGCCGACTTTCAATCCACTTACCATACGATTTAGCAGACGCTCCCAAGTGGGTCGTATTTCAAGAATAGGTTTTTTATCTTCTCCGATCAACTGAAAGCCGACAGCTTTTGACCTGTAATCTTCAACAGATACTGTAACTCTGTCGGATGCACCATCTCGAATAGCGATTCCTTCAGGCAGTGGGCCAATGAGAGTAACGGTATATTCCCCCAGTCCTGGTATTGGGATCTCCCACTTTCCATCTTCGCCTGTTACCTCTGAACCAATTTGAATATTTTGGGCATTTTCAACTGCAATTTTTACATCTGGGATGACCTCGCGACCGACACGAACTGTTCCTCGGATTGTTAGTTCATTCTCAGAGTCTGCATTTGCTAAGACAGGAAGGCTTACCAGTAGTCCGAAAACTAAAATAAGAAAACCTGAAACTAAGCGGAGTCCTTTTCCCACAAAGAGACACTCTAACCTGCTATTACGCAAGTCACGAGTGAAATTAGATATATTGATCCTTTTTTGATTCTCAGCGGTTCCAACCTGCATCTGAAATGTTTCTCTTTTCAAAAAAGAGACAAAATTCTGGACATCGGAAAGGCGTTTCTTCGTTACTACCAAGCCTGCACTTTTGTATTTGATCACCTGACGGAAGTGACCTGCTCCGGTAGTGTCTACAGTCTTTGCGTACATCCATGATATGAATTTTACATGAAGTATGGGAAGTCTTGGCATTAAGAGTTAACACTCCTGAAACAATTTGGAAACAAAGAGAATATATGTTTATCGTGCCATTATTTTCTCGTTTTAGGAGTATGTATGAATTCAGGTGATATCGCGTGGATGCTTATTTCGACAGCTTTAGTTGTATTTATGATTCCGGGTCTTGCTCTTTTCTATGGGGGCATGGATAGGTCAAAAAATGTTTTAAATATGCTAAATATGAATATGTATTGTCTTGGAATAGTTCCACTTCTATGGGTTACTTTTTCATGGACTCTTGGAAATAGTTCCGACGGATCAGGTTTCTGGGGTGGTGACCTTATCGGAAACTGGGATCAATTTGGACTTGAGGGTCTTAATATGGATTCAGAGTCGCTTATATTTGTTGCATTTCTAATGACTTTTGCTTCTATTACTCCAGCTCTGATATCGGGTGCTGTGGCTGACCGTATGAAATTCTCAGCGTGGGCTTTGTTTGTTCCAGTTTGGACTCTCTTAGTTTATACACCTGTCACTTACTGGGTCTATAGCGGATGGCATCATGAGATGGGTGCTATTGATTTTGCTGGAGGAACAGCAATACATATCAATGCTGGTGCTGCATCTCTTGCCTTGATCCTTGTTTTAGGTAAGAGAAAGGGTTGGCCATCTGAATCATCACCTCCTCACAACTTACCTCTTGTAATGTTGGGTACTGGTATACTGTGGTTCGGTTGGTTTGGATTTAATGCAGGGTCTGCTGGGGCAGCAAATGGACAAGCAGTTCAAGCTTTACTGAATACTTTTGTCGCTGCAGCAGCGGGAATGATCGGATGGATATTGATAGAGAAAATCAAAGGTGGTAAGCCAACGACCTTAGGCGCTTGTTCGGGTGTTGTAGCTGCGTTAGTTGCTATTACTCCAGCTGCTGGTTATGTAGGAGGGCTTGCAAGTATTGTCTTTGGACTTGTAGCTGGGATTGGTTGCTATTTCCTTATAGGACTAAAGAACAAATTTGGTTATGATGATTCACTTGACGTCGTAGGCGTCCATGGCGGTGGCGGGATTATAGGAGGTTTGCTCCTTGGTCTCTTTGCTGACAACTCAGCTATTAATGCTGAACCGGGAGGATTTCAAGACGGTGTCTTCTTCGGGGGTGGAGAATTATTCATAGATCAAGTCGTCGCTATGGCTTCGGTCATAGGATTCTCTTTCGTGTTGACATTCGTTATCGCTAAAGCGATAGATGCAACAGTAGGCCTTCGAGTTTCTGAGGAAGATGAAGTAGCAGGGTTAGATCAATCACAGCACTCTGAAACTGCCTATAATTTGTAAAAGAACCAACTCTAAGAAAGGCCTCTTGAGGGTTAAGGGTTCCAAAACTACAATAAGTGGAATACGGTAGAGTCATGTCAATCGTTGCTGAACGAAAGAGGCTCCTTGCGGACCGAGAACTTCGGGGTTCTGAATTCACTTTACAACTAAGCGATGCTACCGATCAGTGGCTGCAGGACCTATTCTCAAGCGTTGTAGATAACAGGCAAGATTTAGCATTAATAGCAGTTGGAGGATACGGTAGGCGTGATCTATCACCCTTATCTGACCTTGATGTTCTTCTCCTCCATAATGGTGCACAAGATATTGAATCTATAGCTGAGGCGCTTTGGTACCCAATATGGGATCAAGGGGGAAATCTTGGGCATTCAGTCCGAACGATAACTGAAACTCTAGATTTAGCTAACGAGGATCTTGACACCGCAACATCCCTTTTATCTTGTCGAATTATTGCTGGATCTCAATTGCTTGCTGATGAACTAGCTGGCCTCGCATTGGAGCAGTGGAAAAGTAAAACTAAACTATGGCTCCCAAAATTGGCTGTATCAATTCATTCACGACATCGCGCAAAAGGCGAAGTTGCTTTTATGTTAGAACCTGAGCTCAAGGAAGGCCGCGGTGGACTCAGAGATGTACATGCGATGGGCTGGGCTAATTTAAATGGTCAGGGCCCATTTGAAGTTGAGCATCATCAACTTCTTGAGTGTTACGAAGTTATTTTGAGAGCGCGCGTTGAGTTACACAAGCAGACAAACCGTTCAAGCGACAAACTTTTGCTTGAACAACAGGATGCAGTTTCGGAAGCGCTTGGGTATGAAGATGCAGATCTTTTAATGACTGATGTATCTGCTGCGGCGAGACGAATTTCTTGGAATATAGATGAGCTCTGTTACGTCATTGAAAATGCTGGTCTCTCGGGCGTTTGGAACTTTGGGCGAAAGGTAGGGGATACGATAACTGGCAAGAGAAGACCGGTTTCTTCAACGTGGGCATCTGATTCTGAAATAACAGCTGAAAAAGTTCTGCGTATTGCTTTGCGCACTGCTAAAAACAAGGAACGGTTTTCTCCTGAACTGATCACTCGTCTGCGTGAAGCGGAATTAGCTATACCTGATCCATGGACTGATGAAATTCGTCAATTATTCATTGATCTACTCTTGGTTGGTCATGATGCGATACCAGTATTTGAAACTCTGGATCAACTTGATTTATTCGTTCCATTTTTACCCGAATGGAAGCCAGCACGAAGTCGGCCACAACGTAACGCGTATCATAGGTTTACCGTTGATCGTCATTTGCTTGAGACTGCTGCAGAAGCTTCAAAACTGGTGGACCGTGTTAAACGCCCCGATCTATTAGTCGTTGGAGCACTCCTTCACGATATTGGAAAACCCTACCCAGGTGATCATACTGAAGTGGGTGTGGAATTAATAAAAACTATCGGTACGCGAATGGGTTTCAACAAAGCTGATATTCGAACACTGATTGGAATGTGTGAACACCACTTACTTCTTCCTGATATTGCAACTAGAAGAGATCTTGATGATTTCGATACTATTCAGACTGTCGGGAAATTATTGACAACGGTTGAATCCGTAAGGTTATTACATGCGTTAACTGAAGCAGATTCAATAGCTACTGGGCCTGCTGCATGGAGCACGTGGAAAGCTGGACTTGTCCAAGATCTTGCTAATCGAACATCTTCATATCTAGAAGGTGGTGCTGGAAGTATCATTGAGAGAACATTTCCTACTCCAGAACAGTTGCAAATGATGCGGAGGGGAATGATGAAAGTCGAGGGAAATGCGGATCGGTTAACAATTATGGAGATTGATCGCCCGGCTGTTTTTGGGAGAGTTGCTGGAGCACTATCCTTATGTGGTTTAGATGTTTTAGAAGCTATAGCTCATACCGAATATGGAATGGTGCTTGCGATTTTCCGAGTTGCCCCAAATACAACGAAAGATATTGACTGGGATTCTGTTGGCGCTTTTGTTCAGGATTCTGTTCGTGGAAGAGTTGCTATTGCTGCGCGATTAGCAGAACGAATGAAAACCTATTCTTTTCAGCTTTCACAACAATTTCCTGACAGAGTGGTAGATACTGATGTGAAGATAGATAACGAAACATCTTCTTCAGCAACTGTTATTGAAGTATCGGCACCCAATGGTATGGGATTGCTATACCAAATCACGAGAGCTCTCAGTTCGCTGGATCTTAATATTTTAAGTGCTAAAGTTCAAACATTAGGTTCTGACGTTGTCGACTCCTTTTATGTTCTGGACAACGAGGGAAAAAAAATTGATAATAAATCACATGCTGAAGAGGTTATGCAAGCGCTTAAATATGCAATAGAATCATCTACGGTAATGACTGGAATTAAAGCATGACTGACGAGCAACACTTAATTCGGTGGAGTGAAGCTCTTGCCGGTATAGCAAGAACAGGGCTCGCGTTCACACAAAGTCTTTACGAACGAGAGAGGTACGAAGAGGTCCTCCATGTGGCCTCAGAAATACATGCTCATATTTCGGAATCTTCTGACAGCGCAGAGAAAGTTTCCGAATGGATGAAATCAGTAGGTGAAGGTGTTCCTGGTTATGTTACGCCGAAGGTTGCTATAGGCGCTGTCGTAGGAAATGATAATGATGAGATACTTCTAATACAGCGAGCAGATTCCGGTGTATGGCTCTTTCCAACAGGCTTTGCCGATATTGGATATTCTGCAGCAGAGATAGCAGAAAAGGAAGTGCTAGAAGAGACGGGAATGCATGTAGAAGCTGTCAGAATAATCTCAATACTTGACGGAGTAAGGGCTAAATTTACTCGTATGCCGCTCTATTCAATAGTGTTCCAGTGCAAAGTAATAGGTGGTGAAATAAACCATCACCCTCTTGAATGCATTGATGCAGGATTCTTCGCACAAGATCAACTTCCCGAACCTCTTGCTGGTTCGGGAAACTGGGTTGACCATGCTTTCGCCGCAATACGTGGGGAGTCTATTGAGGTTGAATTCGATAAACCGCGTCGCCCAGTCTGGAAGTCAGAAGAGAACTTATAATAAAGTCTCTTAGTCTTGATCTCGCAAAAAATTTTCTACTTCTTTAACAAAGTTCTCTGGATCAGCGACTTCGTACTCGCCAGCGTCATAGCTTCCTTCAAGTTCATCTACATATTTTGATGTATCCTCGTCACCTTCAATTATCTGATTGATTTGTCTCTCATATGCTGAAGAAGCAATCTCTAAATCGGTAGTGTTCAAAGGGAGGCCAAGAATAATTTTTAGCTTGTCAATTAAAGCTAATGCTGCTTTTGGTGATTCAGCCCCGGCAACATAGTTAGGAACGGTTGCCCACAAGGACATATTATGGATACCAGCCTCAATAGCAGATTGGTTGATTACACCCACGATTCCAGTTGGTCCCTCATAAGAAGAACGTTGAAGACCATGCGCAATATTCAAATCTTCATTTTCGCTAACACCATGAATCAGCACTGGACGAGAATGGGGAACTTCAGCAAGCAAAGCACCCAACGTGATGATCATAGAAACATTATATTTTTGGGCAACATCTAAAATTTCGCCACAGAATGATCGCCAGTTAAGTTGTGGTTCAATCCCCTCCATTAGAAGTAGTGAATTATCACTTGATAAGGAAATAGTATTTTCAGGCCAACGAAGAGACCTTGTATCACCATCAAGATGAACCGTTGGTCTCTCCCGAGAAAAGTCGTAGTAATTTTCTGAATCTATAGTTTCGGCGCTTTGAGCATCTGTTTTCTCAATCAAATTACGTACTGCCCAAGTTGAAGCTCCACCTGCATCATTCCACCCAGCAAAAGCAACAATCATTACTGGCATATTTGAGGGCAAATCATCCCCGACTGTTTCAAAATCACTCATTACAAAAACCTTAACCATAGTTTTGCCAGATTTCTGTGCAAATGACCATTCGTCAGAAAGAAGGATACGATACTTTCATGACGACGATACGAATAGCAACTGAAGTAACTAAGTCCTTGGAGGAAGCTTACAAAGTGCTCATCCCACAGTTATCAACATCAAGTAATCCACCTAACGCTGAACAACTTCAAAATATTATTGATTCAGATTCTGCACAAATACTTATAGCTGAAGATGAACATGGAGAGATACTGGGAACTATGACCCTGATAATATTTCAAATTCCTACTGGAGTCCGTGCATGGATAGAAGACGTCGTTGTAGATACGAATGCTCGAGGAGCAGGAATTGGAAAACAATTAAATCTCACCGCTATTGATCTAGCTAAACAAGCAGGAGCAAAAACAGTAGATCTGACTTCAAGGCCTTCACGTAAGGCAGCGAATCAACTTTACAAAAATATCGGGTTCGTCAAGCGAGATACCAATGTTTACCGATTCACTGTTGAGTAATCAATCTAATGTCAAAATATCAATTACGTAAAAAATTAAGATATGTTTACGTCTCGTTACTCACGGCCCCGATCGGGCAAACTCTCTTATTTCTTTTCTACGAAGTGGGTGAACTTAACCCAATACTAAGCAACTTTCTTGCTGTAACAATCGCTACGACTCCGAACTATCTCCTCAATAGATTCTGGGTTTGGAGGAGAAAATCAACTGGAACTATTCAAAATGAGATTCTGCCGTACTGGATGATAGCCTTTTCCGGATTGGGACTCTCAACTCTCCTTGTCTATTTAGCAGACTCCATTTGGGAAACATGGCTTGCCATAAACCTTGCAAACGCAATGGGTTACACATTGCTATGGGGAGCGAAATACTTCATTCTAGAAAAGTATGTTTTTAAAGAATCGTCAAACGCCTCTACCCACGAGCACAACTCCTTGTAACCTCTAATGATGAACCCAAACCAAATCAAAGTAGCTCAAGAAGTGAAGGGTTTTCTTCCTCAAAATGAAGCAGATGCTCTTTACAGCGCAGCAACTTCTTTAGAAGTCAAAGGACCATTACTCGAAGTTGGAAGTTATTGCGGAAAATCTACTATCTACCTTGGTTCAGCGGCACAACAGATGGGCAGAGTTTTGTATGCATTGGACCATCACCGAGGTTCAGAAGAAAATCAAAGTGGGTGGGAACACCATGATCCAGAGCTGATAGACAAACGCATTGGTGTTATGGATACGCTTCCCTTTTTCAGGCGAGCCATCTTTGATGCTGGACTTGAAGATTCTGTTGTTGCACTTGTAGGGCAATCGGAAGTGATAGCGAATAATTGGGCTACCCCTCTAGCATTCTTGTTCATAGACGGAGGGCACGGAGACAATCCTGCAAAAGCTGATTTCAATGGTTGGGTCCCAAAAGTTAAAGAAGGTGGGTTGCTTGCAATCCATGATGTATTTCCCGATGAAAAAGACGGAGGTCGTCCTCCATACGAACACATTTACCTTCCAGCTATTTCAAGCGGAGATTGGAACGAGATAATCGTTGAAGGATCGCTTAGGATTTTAAAACGGATATAACACTAACCGACTAGACTTAAGTTTTGTTCATAAAGATCAGGAGAATAAATGAAAAAAGATGATTTAGTACCCGATTTTGAAGCAATCAACCAAGAAGGCGCTCTTGTCTCCTTATCTGCTTTCTTAGAAACGGGACCAGTAGTTCTTTTCTTCTACCCTAAGGCTATGACACCTGGTTGCACTGTTGAGAGTTGCCACTTTCGTGATCTTGAGTCTGAGTTTGCTGAGTTGGGTGCACAGCCCATCGGAATTAGCACCGATCAAGTCGAAAAGCAGAAAGAATTTGATAGCAAAAACCAACTTGGATTCCCGTTGCTTTCAGACCCTGACCAAAAAGTTGCCTCAATACTTGGAGCGAAACGTATGGGTCCATTTGGAAATAGAAGAATCACTTACGTGATAGCTCAGGATAGAACAATATTAGAGGTTATCAAGAGTGAAACTAATATGAATGTTCATGCCGACAGCGCCTTAGATGCATTGCGCAACAATCTCTAAAATTCTTCTAAGAAGTTATGATTTGAAAAGAGTTGGGATGCCCCGGTGATTCCCATGAGCGAGTCCGCTGCAAGAATAACAGCAGCCGCAGAGTAGGTAGAGTATTCTTCTTCAGGGAATGAAACTAATTCAGGGTAAACCATTCCAGTTAAGTACTGTCCCTTTTCATTTCGATATTCTCTAATTTGATTAAAAAGAGAAATAGCATGCTGAGTTTCTCCAACGCTCTGATAGGCGATAGCGCATTCGCAGGTTTCTGCGGTTGTTATCCATGGCCTGTCCGAGACGCACCTGATACCTTTACCTTCCATTTCAAAAATCTCGTTCTTTTCAGCTAGATGACGTTTACCTGATTCTCCAGTAACCACACCGGTCAAAACTGGGTAATACCAATCCATCGCCCATCTTTGTTTAGGAGCGAACGCATCAGGATTGGTTCGTATTACAGTTGCAAGTTTTGAGTACGCGTCTTCCCATTCTTTCTTTTCGTATCCTAATTCTGTAGCGATCCTGACAGCGCTTCTGATTGAATGGGCGATACTTGACGATCCCGTCAATAGAGCGTAGGACCAAGGTGTCCCATCAGCATGCCGAGCCCAAATAACTTCACCTCGGTCCGTTTGCATATCCACGACAAAATCAATCGCAGGTTCAACTACGTTCCACATAGACTCTAAAAATCCAGAATCGTTAGATATTAAATAACTATGTAGTACAGCAGTTGCGATATAAGCAACACAATTAGAGTCAATTTTATCTTGCTCTATTTCATTCTCTAGATAATAGTTATGCCAAGACCCATCCTCCCGCTGTATCTTTTCAAGCCATTCGTAGCCTTTTAGGGCCTCATCTTCCAAGCCGGCGGTATGGAGGGCCATAGCAGCCTCTAAATGATTCCATGGATCAGCATGACCGTTAGGGAACCATGGAATCATCCCGGTTTCTAATTGCCATTCAGCTATCGACTCAGCCGTTTGTTTCAACTCGTTAGGTGTCATAACGATATCTTGGGGCTCGAGGGTCAATGAATGTCCTTTATTAAGAGAATTCTGTTTTCTGAGCATAGACTATCGCACTCTTACCAAGAAGAGGTTGAAGGAGTTTCTCAGCGTATCTTGTGACTCTTGGTTGCTTAACGATATCCCAAGTAAGAAAACGTAAATACAATTTTACGAACCGATTTGAATCATTCTTGGGACCAACAGCACATTTTAACCACCAGTAAGGGGAGTGAAGAGCGTGCGCACGATGGTAATCAAATGGAGAAAGGCCTTTTAATCGCATCTTTCTTTTGATCTCATTTTTTTTATAGATACGAACATGGCCTCCCACTTCTTTTGGCGCATGGTATTCATCCGATAACAGCCAACAAATCTTCTCTGGAAGAAACGCAGGAATCGTTACAGCAATTCTTCCATTAGGTTTAAGGACCCGAAATAGTTCTTTCAACGCTACTTCATCTTCCTTAATATGCTCAAGGACTTCACTGGCGATGATTCTGTCGAATGTATTGTCGTTAAACGGCAGTGCTGTAGCGTCCCCTGCACAAGCGAATGCTAGCGACGAAGAATCTATTTCGGAAGCTTCTATCATGGCTGCATAGGTTGCTCTCACTTCAGATAATTCGGGAAGGGCCATATCGCATGCAACTACAACAGCACCTCTCCTCAGAGATTCATAAGCATGACGTCCAAAACCACAACCCAGATCTAGAACTTTGTGTCCAGGAAGCAGATCTAACCGCTCATAATCAACAGTGAGCATTATTGTTTCTTTACTTCCCAGTTATTTAGTAAACTTCTGCAATGTTCAGCTGTAGTGATGGCTGATTCTCTCCAACTCCACTTTTCAATAACGCGTTGCCTCCCTGCTAGGCCGATTTTTTGACAAAGTTCAGGGTTTTGAAAGGCATATTTAATCTGTTCAGCTAATGCATCGCTATCTCCAGGTGGCACTGCTAAACAAGTTTCTAAGTGAGGGCCTGCGACTTCAGGAAGAGCTCCACCAGTGGAAGCTATAAGTGGTGCCCCGCAAGATAGTGCTTCAATTGCAGGTATTGAGAATCCTTCGTATAAAGAAGGAACAATAGCAACTTCTGCAGAGGCAAGAAGATCTACTAATTCTCTATAACTGATTCCTTGATTGAATCGCACGATATCGCTGAGTCCTAGTTGTTCGAGCGTTTCGGCAGTTGTACTTCCTTCTCGCTGTTTTCCAACAAGTTCAAGATGCACATGGGGAAACTCATTTCGTACTTTGGCTATCGCTTCTAGAAGAAACTTTTGGCCCTTTAGCGGAACATCCGCACTCGCAGTTGAAACAATTCTTCCAGTGACTCTTTCGATATTATTCTGCGGGGCGAAAAAGTCAGTATCAATTCCGATCGGAACAACATGAATTTTATCAATATTGACTTTGTGGTCTTTGCTGATATCTTCTCTTGACGATTCAGATACTGTAATTATCCTTTGAATCTTTTGGCACACCCTTGTTTGCATTCTTGTAAAGGCATACCATCGTCGTTTCCCAAAGCGCTCAAAAGTTGTGCGGGCATTATCGAGCTCTAGTTTCCGATCTACTGTTATCGGGTGATGAATTATTCCAAGTATCGGTAATCCTAATTTCTTTTGAATTTTCAAATTACCGTAGGCCAAAGAGCCATTATCAATTACAAGATCAAACTCTCCGGCACGTTCTTTCAATGCTCTGAAAGCACGCAGAGAAAAGGAGAGAGGTTCAGAGAAATTTCCTGTTAGATAGGAGCAAATCTCAACGAAATCAGGAAAATCCTTTATTTCCCAAAAACCAGGTATACGACCTGGGAAATGATCATTGAAAATTTCGAGACTAGGAAACTCGTGAAGAGGAACTTTCTCGTCCAAGTCTGGATAAGGGGGCCCACCGAAGACTTCAACGGTATGACCGAGTTCCACTAAAGCCTTACTCATTTCTCGAACATACACACCTTGTCCGCCAACATGAGGTTTGCCACGATAGGCAAGCATCGCAATCCGCAGTTTCTGTGGGTCATTATCTTGTGACACGGTATTCCTTAGGTTCAGCCTTTAAGGGTATGGACATTGGGCTTCAAATCAATTCAAAATTGCATCATTTTTGTATTTTCGATTTTGGATTTTTTTATCTAGTCTAAAATGATTAGCTGATTCGTGGCACCACTTTTAAGGAGTTAGTTTGCGAGCTTTAGTTCAACGAGTTTCTGAAGCATCAGTGGAAGTTGAAGGTTCAGTAGTTGGAGCTATTTCAAAAGGACTTCTTATCTTTATAGGCATTACTCATAGCGACTCTAAAGAAGTAGCTAAAAAGTTAGCTAATAAAATTACTGGTCTCCGAATTTTTGAAGATCAAAATGGGCAAATGAATTTCTCAACCAAGGACGTATCCGGAGAATTCCTTGTGGTGTCACAATTTACGCTGTATGGAAATGTTGATAGCGGAAGGAGGCCAGGTTGGACCGAAGCGGCACGACCTGAACAGGCTGAACCTCTAATTGAATATTTCATTGAATGCTTGGAAGCATGTGGATTGAAAGTTGAAACTGGAATCTTTCAAGCTGATATGGATGTTCAACTCATCAACCAAGGCCCAGCCACATTGTTGATTGAGGTGAATTAGCGCTCTTTTCTAGAGTAGATGAAAGCTATACCCAGCGACAGAATTGAGATAATGATCATGGGGAAAGGACCCACACGAGTCGCAATGGTTAACCCATTTCTCAACTCAACCTGGCCTTGTAAGACTTTCATCTCAGAGATAGAAGTTCGTTGTAGCACTTTGCCATCTGAGTTGATTATCGCACTGAAGCCAGTTGGTGCTGCTTGAAGAACCCAACGACCATTTTCAATAGCTCTTAACTGCGACGAAGCAATCTGTTGTGTTTGTAGAATTCTTAGCCAATAGCTTGACCCATTTGTAGGGTTTAACAGAATTTGCCCTCCATTTTGAATCGCTGACCTTGACCGGTCTTCAAAGAAAATTTCCCATGAAATAGAAATTCCTGCATCAATAGTGTTACCGCTAAGGTTCAAAAACAGATTTGGAGGTCCAGTCCCGGGAACGGTATCGCGAACTGGTAAATATTCGGGGGCAAACGGTTCGATGAGAGACCTCAAGGGAACATACTCGCCGAAAGGGACCAACCGAACTTTATCGTACCTATCGTAGATCTCTCCGTCTGGCCCAATAGTGACTGTTGCATTTGCGTTAGAAGTTTCATCTAATCGCTCAAAGATTCCTGCAAGCAGCCAGGTATCTAAATCTTGGGCGAGGTTACTTAATTCCGAACGCTCAGGCGAATCAATAAATAACTGGCGAAGGTTAACAACATCTTCTGGCCAAAGAACAATATCTGGATTTCCTTGGATTAACCCAGTCGCCTCAACATGTCGTTCAAAGACTTCACGCTCATCTGTGTTTATGGCACGGGTTCCTTGCTCACCTCCGCCTTGAACAATCGCGACGTCAATTGAAGAAATAACAGATCCCTTTGGCACGATTGTGCTGAGACCCCAAATGAGGAGAAGGACTGAGACGATCACACCTGTGTGTTTCCATTTTTTTTCCCAAAGCATCGCAAATGCCATTCCACAAATAATTACGAAAGCTGTGAGGAATAGTGGACCAAGTACTCTAGCGGTCTGGCCGAAGGGACTATCACTTTGTGACATCGCAATAGTCGCTAAAGGAACACCTCCAAAGGGCCACCGATACCGAACAGCTTCAATCAATGTGAATGCTGCCGGTAGAGCAATTAAACGGTGCAAGTTCCTCGGAATCAGACAAGTGGAAAGTGCATAGAGTCCACTGAATAGAAAACCCTGAATGAAGTAACCTGGAACTGTTAATGCGATCATCCAGAACGTCCCCGGAAAAAGCCACCCAACAGCAAAGCCGAATCCCGTAAAGAATCTAGATTTTGTTCCATGAGTTTCTTTTAGGGTTTGATCAAGCATGGCAAAAGCTATAAAAGCTAGAGGCCAGAAACCCCATGGAGGTAATGAAAGAACCAAACAGATTCCGCTAAAAACAGGTCTCAGAGTCTGCTTTCGCATAATGAATCTAAAAGAATTAGCGATGGATCTGAAAAGAAAAATGAAAAAATTGGCTATGAATCTGCAAAAAAGAACTATTTGCGAAGGAATCATCAGTCTTACCTTTGCATAAGAAAATTCTTAGCTTTTCTTGCCTGATCAATCCCATCCCGTATACAGGCCGACAATCCAATGCCTTTAAACGGCGACCCAGCTAGGAACATTCCTGGCATTTCAAGCGCTGCCTGCTGTCGTATAGCATTTACTTTCTCCCCATGGCCAAGCTCATATTGGGGAAATGAATTTGGCCACCGGGTAACCCTGATTGCCAGAGGGTCAGCTTTAATACCTGTTAAAGTTGTGAGCTCTCCATTAAGCTTTTCGATCAATGTATTGTCTTCCATGTCAAGTGCTTCCATATCACCGAATCTCCCTACGGAAAGTCTGAGGAATACTGTGGTGTCATTTTTAAGGTGAGCCCACTTTTCTGAGGTCCAAGAACATGCGGTGGTTAGTAAATTTTCATCTCGACCAACAAGAAATCCGCTTCCGTTGAATTGAGGAACATCATTCTTATTGAATGCGAATGTTATGAAAGCCATTGATGCATACTGAATGTCTGCCAGTAAATTTGACGTGTTCGGACAAGAGCCATGTAAAAGCTTTGCAGCGGAAAAAGCTGGGATACATAAAATCACGGCATCAGTTTGGTATTCCTGTGATCCCTTAATAACTATGGAATTGTCTGACATTTCAACTGATGTCACCCGTTCATTTCTCTGAATATTCGAATCAATTTCTTGCTCTAGTCTTTTAACTACTGTTTGAAGGCCATCAGGGTGTGTTAGAAAAACTGGGCTTGCAGGGTCCCTGTTTTGATTCTTAAGAAAGTCTTGTATCGACCTGACAAGACTAAAGTCTCCTTGACTTGCGCTGAACAACTGAGGAACACCTGACTCAAGACAAAGGTCGTCGGCATTTCCAGCGTTTATTCCTCCCAATAACGGGCCAACCAATCTGTCCATAACTTCGTCACCGAGACGCCGGCGAATAAGAGAGCCTACGGTTTCATTTTCTGTAGGTTTATTGTCAGGCAGAGTTAAATCAAGCTTTGCTCTTTTAATTCCTTCTTCGGTCAACAAAGACAGTTCTTCTAACTCATCCAGGTCCAGAGGAACTCCCAAGAAATGGCGTTTGGGTAAACTATGCATTTCGCCATCCACCCAAACTTTTGCTGGTTTACCTGTAGGAGGAACGAGTTCATTTCCCACACCAAGAGCGAAACATAGCTCACGCATTTCAGGATCACGAGTCAAAAAAGAATCAGGTCCCGCATCAATATTAAATCCTTCAATTTCACTCGTTAGGATCTTTCCTCCTAACCGCTCTGAACCCTCAAGAAGTGTGATTTCAAAACCTGATTTCTGAAGCTCAAGTGCGGCACTTAGACCAGAAATTCCAGCACCGACAATAGTAATGTTCACGAGCCGGTCCGATAATTATGAACTAAGTCAACTACTCTTTTGAGCACATCTGGGTTGACTTCTGGGGTTACACCGTGACCTAAGTTGAAGATATGGCCATACTGCCCAGCATTTCTTTCGAGAATGTCTGTCACTTCTTTAGAAATTAGTTCCCAATCGCCTCCAAGTATCGATGGGTCTAGATTGCCTTGTACAGATTTACCTACTCCGATACGCTTTCGTGCTTCATCAATTGGGACACGCCAATCAACTCCTACTACATCTGCTCCTGCAGCACTCATCAAATGAAGTATTTCTCCAGTTCCAACTCCAAAATGAATACGCGGGACAGAGTGTTCGGAAAGAGCTTCAAATATCTTTTGGGTGTGTGGGAGCACAAATTGTTCATATTGTGCAGGCGATAGGGAACCAGCCCACGAGTCAAATAATTGAACAGCGCTCGCACCAGCTTTTATCTGAGAAACTAACGACTCAATCGTGATATCTGTCAATCTCTCCATCAGAGAATCCCATAAAGACTTATCGCTGAACATCATTGCCTTTGTTTTCTGATATGAACGCGATGGTCCACCCTCAATTAGGTAGCTGGCAACAGTAAAAGGCGCACCAGCAAACCCTATCAATGGGATCTCAAGCACATCCACTAGCCGGTGAATTGTTTCAAGCACATACGGTGTATCAACATCAGGGTCTAAAGAACGCAAACGCTTCAAGTCTGATGATGACTTAAATGGGTCAGCCGTAACAGGACCTATTCCAGGTTCAATATCAACTCCGAAACCAATTGCATGAACGGGGACAACAATATCAGAGTAAAGAATTGCTGCGTCCACACCATAACGACGTATGGGTTGCAAAGTTATTTCAGTTGATATCTCAGGATCCCTAATAGCATTTAGGATGCTTCCTTCCTTCCGGAGTGCTCTGTATTCAGGGAGAGACCTGCCTGCTTGTCGCATGAACCAAACAGGCGTGTATTCAACCGGTTCGCCCCTACATGCTTTTAAAAAAGTATCATTAATGAGGTTTAAATCTCCCACAACATAAATCTAGAGCAGTTATCCACAATAAATGCTTCCAAACTCTTACAAATTAAATGCAAGGAAAACTGGTGATGAGAAAGATTAAAAGATCGCTAGAGTTGATAGCTACCTAAATGCTCTTAAATACGATCTTTTAAGGAGGTGATCCCCATTCATCCAGACTTTAAAGCTGAACAGGAATACATTGAAAATGCGTATGAAATTCTTGAGCGGGCTCATCTAGAGGCAAAGAAACTTCATAACATGGTTGAATCTGGAAAGGGTGGGACGCATCAAGCGAGATTTGAAAAGGATGTCATTGCTGACCAAGTTGGTAAACGATTATCCCAGCTTGATATTGGCGATGCATCATTAGTTTTTGGTCGAATTGATCAGTTTGGTGAAGACGATATGAACGAGTCTTTCTATATAGGACGAATCGCTGTGTGGGATGAAAAGCAGGACCCGATCACAGTTGACTGGCGTGCACCTATATCTGAGCCGTTTTATAGGGCGACAGGTCGAGAAGATATGGGATTAACCAGGCGCCGACACTTTGCCTCTAGAGGAAAAAAACTTTTAGGAATTGAAGATGAATTCTTTGGCGAAGACATCATTGATGATTCTGAGGCTCCTTATTTCAAAGGAAGGATGACTCTTGCTGCAACAATGGAACAAGCGCGAACAGGTCGACTTGGTGACATTATTGCCACTATCCAAGGCGAACAAGATGAAATTATAAGAGCATCTCTTGCTGGGCCTCTTGTGGTTCAAGGAGGACCAGGAACCGGGAAAACAGTTGTTGCTCTCCATCGAGCCGCTTATCTCCTCTATACCCATAGATTCCCACTTGAAGGCCAAGGAGTTTTAGTAGTTGGTCCTAATAGAGTGTTTCTCACTTATATTGAACAAGTTCTTCCATCTTTAGGAGAAGCAGGTGTGCACCTTGCCGTCTTGGGTGACCTTGTCCATAGAGTCAAGGTTCGGGGTTATGATTCTGAGGATGTTGCCCGGATAAAGGGAAATGCTGAGATGAGAGATGTAATCCGCAGAGCGATTAGAGATAGAGAGCGGCCCTTAAAGAAAGATCTTTTAATCGGTTATGGTCTTCAACGGCTACGATTACGAGTTGAAGAGTCTGCACTTATAATTTCAGAAGCTAAACGTCGATACAAGCATCACAATGCCGCTAGAAGTTATGTTAAAAATGCTGTCTTTGAAGCTTTAGCTGCTAGTTCACGGAGTAACGATCTTAACCCAACGAAGTTGATGGCGGATCTAGGTAATATCACCGAAATTCGTGAAATTATGGAATGGATGTGGCCAACCTTAACGCCCGAGCACCTAATCCACGACCTTTTCGGAAGTAAGGCGCTATTGAAAAGCGCTGCACGCAATATTTTCGACGAAGATGAAATCCTAAAGGTATTTAGAGAGCGCTCCGATCATGCTTCGTCGGTAATATGGACCAAAGAAGACGCACCAATCCTCGATGAGGCTCAATCCGCTCTAGGCCCAAGATCAGGACATAAAGAAGAGGATGCAATTAGAACATTTGGACATATTGTCGTTGATGAAGCTCAAGATCTTTCACCAATGGAGATTAGAATGTTGGACCGGCGATCATTAAATGGATCTTTTACTCTTGTAGGTGATATGGCACAAGCTACTGGAGCTTGGGCTAAAGATGATTGGAATGAAATACTAAACGGGCTTTCTTCACTCAAGGAACCAAGATTCTCCTACTTGACTGTGGGTTATCGGCTTCCACAACCAACAATGGATGTTGCGTCACGAGTTCTAGCTGGAACACAGTATGAAAGCACTATTCCCAACGCCGTAAGGGAGCATGGCGAGGAACCAAAGCTCATAAAGGTTGAGACCCCAGCGCGCCTATTGGGTTCGATAACCGCTCTAGTCAGGTCTGAACTGGACGAAAGCGACTCAGGAACGTTAGCGGTCATAACCCCTGAACAATATGTCAAGCCGCTTTCAGAATCATTTAAAGCATCCAGCATTGAGCACGGATTGGTTGATGATGGCGCATTGACCAGTCAAGTAACAATTGTTCCTGTTGACCTTGTTAAGGGTTTGGAAATAGATATTGCCATTGTTGTTGAACCAAGCGAGATATTAAATAGTGCAACGAACGGGGAACGTTCTCTTTACGTAGCATTAACTCGAGCTACGCGAAGGCTTATCATCATCCATGCAGAAGACCTTCCTTCTGTTTTATGAAATACGGAATAGCTTATTCGTGATTTATAGCGTCAAGGACTTTAAGTTTCGCAGCTCTCCGAGCCGGGAAGTATGCAGCAAGCGAACCAGCCAAACCAGCAATCAATAGATTTCGGATAATTAGCAGCCAAGGTATATCCAATTTTGATACGAAATCATCAGGAATTATTTGAACACAAGCTATTCCAAATACGAGACCAAGCCCCACCCCAAGCAAGCCTCCAAATAAGGCAACTAATATCCCCTCAACACGAACCATTCGCTTGATTTGTTTCCGAGTAGCTCCAACTGCTCTAGTCAACCCAATTTCTTTTGTCCGCTCAAATACTGAGAGTGCTAGGGTAATCGCTACCCCGAGAACAGCTAGGACGACAGAAATAAATAAGAGAACACTAACAATAGTTACAGTCTGATTGATCTGATTTTCTGCTTCGTCCTTTAGCTCTTCCTTCGTTTGAGCTCGCACCTGTTCATAATCTGCAAGAACGCTTTCCAAGGCTGTTCGTGCTTGGGCCTCGCTGATCCCATCTTTGATAAGCACACCTACAAAGTCATCTGTTTGCGGGATCAGATTCAAGTTTGATGCAAAGACTGATGAATCTACTAACCATCCAGAATCAATTACAGATTTAGAAGAGAAAATCCCCGCTACCACTAATTCTGTTTGCGTCTGGTCCATAAACTCAACGTTAATAAATGACCCTACCTGCAATGCGTATTTATTTGCCTCGTCCTGATGAAGGTAGAGCGCCCTATTTCCCAACAAAGAATCATTAGTTTTCTCAAGTCCGATATTGAAATAATTAGAAACCGAACCCAGATCAGCAGAGTAAATACGCTTTACGCTTTTATCGTCAACAGTTCGCAATCCTTCATCTGCGTATTGCATAGCTAGTACTTGATCAACTTCTGGAAGAGCGGCTATCTCTTTAGTGATTGTTGGGCTAAACCCAAGAGGTTCAGGTCCTAAACTCTCTCCTTGGACCCACCAGTCAGAAATCACGTCTTCTTCGAGAATATCTCCAACGGTTGCTTTTAATGATTCAGAAACAACAGAAACTGTAGCGACTAAAGCCAAACCAATCATTAAAGCTGATGCTGCCGTTGCCGTGCGTTCCGGATTACGCCCTGCATTGGCTCTAGCCATTTTGCTAGGGACACCAAGCCTTGCAGTGGGTGTTCCAAGAAGCCTCGTCACAGGTTCAGCGAAATAAGGGCTGAGTAAATTTATACCTAAAAAACAATTTAATGCAGCTGCACCTAGTAATCCGAGAAGCATAGAGGTACCGAAATCGGCAGTTAGCGCAAATGTTAGAAGTAGAAGGCCGACTCCGAGAAATGAGAATTTTCCAGCTAGAAATTGAATCCTGCTCAACCCAAGATAAAGCAATATGCCAGTTAATAATCCAAATAGCAGCATGAACAACCAATTATTGATCACAAACCCGAGGACAATTGAGAGAATCCCTAAGCCCGTCAGAACAACTCCAAGTCCTATATTTCTCTGGACAATATATTTTGAAGAAGAAGTGTTCCGAATTGCTGCCATTGGGGAAATAGAACGTGCTTTCATGGCCGGCCACACAGCGGCAATTAACGTTAGGCCAATTCCCAATAATGATCCAACAATAATCGTTGTGGCATTGATCGGAAGAGAATTCTCATCCGGGCCGAACTCCAAAGCCGCAAGTAATTCTTGTAATCCAAACGCAATTGGGAAACCTAAGGCTATCCCGAAAACTGTAGCGAAAATACCTACACACAAAGCCTCAATAACGATCGAGTTAGTGATTTGTTTTCCCGTCGCTCCTAGAGCCCTTAGAAGCCCAATCTCCTGAATGCGTTGTCCAACAATTATCGAGAATACGTTGTAAATGATGAAAGCTGCGACGATTAGAATGATAAAAGCGAAGACCAGCAAAATTGTTCTAAAAATATCTATAAATTCATTGAAATTATCAGCTTGTTCCTCAACCAAATCCTCTACAGTTTTTACCTCTAAACCGGTCGGGAGAATGTTCTCAATAGAATCGATCACGCTATTTTGGTCAACTCCAGGTTCAACACTCAAAGTTATGTCATCAAACCCAATTCCAGCATTGAATAATTCAACAGCAGCATTCGTGCTCATGGCGACAATCTTCGCCCCAACGACAGCGTTCTCCTCAGGGTTAGCAAAATTAAAAGTCCCCACAAGTAAAACGTCACGTAGGCCCGATGGTGTTTGTAATTCATAAGTTTGGCCAACAATAAATGCATCATCAGCAGCCATATCTGTATCTACAGCAAACTCAGTGATCTTTGTGGGGGGTCTTCCCTCAGCGATATACAATCTTGGATTAACTGCAGTTTCTTCCCAATTAACACCGATATTTGGACCACGATTAGCTATTGCTGCAGAGCCGTCAGATTTATTTGGAATAATTCCAAACTCTATTACTCGAGGTTGCACTCCTGTAACGCCGCTAATCTGGGAAAGCCCCTCAGGCAGATTGAGACTGATCGGTGCAGCATCTAGCCTGTTACCAAACGGAATTTCTGAACGAATCGCTAGGTCATATCCTGACTCGATGTCTTCGCTTAAGTTCCCAAGTGTTGTTCGGAGACTGTCGGTGAACACAAAAACTGCCGTCGTTAAAGCAACACCTATCAAAACAGCTAAGGAAGTAAGTAGAAAACGACCCGGTTTAGAGTAAGCGTTCTTGATTGCAAGTTGAAACAAAGCCATAGAATTTCAAGTGCCAAATGTTCGCATCTGGTCAATGACGCTATCTGCACTAGGTTCAATTATTTCTCCAACAACTCTTCCATCTTCTAAAAAAATCACTCGATCTGAATAGCTTGCTGCAACAGGGTCATGAGTAACCATGACAATAGTTTGGTCTAGTTCTGTTGTAGCCAATTTCATAAATTCCAAAATTTCACTACCTGTTTTTGAGTCTAAATTTCCTGTTGGCTCATCAGCGAAAATAATATTAGGTTTACTTGCTAGAGCTCTTGATACAGCAACCCGCTGCTGTTGTCCTCCCGATAACTCATTGGGTTTATGGCTGAGTCGATCAGAAAGATTCACGACCTCGGTTACTTGATTTACCCAATCGGTATCAACCGCATTTCCAGATAAATCAATCGGTAAAGTAATGTTTTCTAAGGCATTCAAAGTAGGTACTAAATTAAATGACTGGAAGATAAAACCAACATTTGAACGACGAAGCAATGTTAATTCCTTCTCATTAAGTTCTGTCAAGTCAGTTTCGCCTATGAAAACCTTTCCGCTTGATAAATTATCTAACCCAGCCATGCAATGCATTAATGTTGATTTTCCAGAACCAGAAGGTCCCATAATGGCTGAGAATTTACCTGCTTGGAATGCTACGTCAACATTATCTAGTGCTGTAACGAGCGTATCTCCTTTACCGTAAATTTTTGACGCGTTAGATGCACGTGCGGCGGGAGCCGAAACAACGGTGACGTCGTTCATAGAAACCTTCTTTGGGGGTGTTGGTTAACTCTATCTTATTTGTTTTTGTAACCGTATCAGACGTTCACGGTCATCTACATATTGACGTATTCGAGATAACCAGATCAAACGATAATTTTCATAAACGTGTTGTTTGTGAGACAAATAGTCTGAACCATTTCTATCTGACTCGGAATCAGTGGATTCTGCAGATCCAATCATTGCAGTAAGTTCTGCTCCTATAACTGGTGACGGATGTTTAAGGCTCGCTTCTTCTATTGCTGAGAAAATATGAGATTTAACTTCATCCTCAACGCGATCACTCCTTCTAAGAATTATTGAATCAAGTACTTCAAAAAACTGCAATAAATCTCGCTCGTATTGAATATGCCACTTAGAAAGCGCTTGCCTATCTATCTTCATTTCATCTAATTCTGAATTTGATTTGTCAATGGGAGGTTTTTTCTTGCGTCTCTTTTGAGGGATCCGTAACTGAAAGATTTTTGATTGTGATTTTTCGCGACCACTTAACGACATCAGCAAAACAACAAGTAAACAAATGATTACGATTGCTATAGGGATTAGGGTGCTAGATGACATTAACAATTATCTTAGTTATGTCTCATTTTTATGCATGTCTATCACAAAGAGTTTTTTTCGTAAATGTTGCAGTTTGGCGCCCAGATTGTGTACTGTGACATATGACACACTTCTTCGACTCCAAGATGGTTAGTTGACCGGGGGGCTACAAACCATTAGGGAGTTAAACGGGTGGCTCAAAACAGTCGATGATCACCGGGGGTTAGATCATCGACTGGCCACCTCCCGTTACGAAACGATCTTCACCTGAATTGGTTCAGCTTCCGAAGTTTGTGTATTGCCGCAGCTCCAACATGAATCACCCGGTTTCCCTCTCCAAGTTACGTCACAAATTGCACAGGAAATAGTCATACGTTTCCGTCGTATATTTCTAATCTTCCCTCTCTGCGGTTTCTGTGCCATATGCGGATCGTAGATTCATAATCCCTCTAAACAGCGGATGGTGTGGCCAAATACAAAATGCGAGGTATGGTTACCACAATTAATTTAATTAGGTAAAGGAAATTTATGAGTGAATGCCCGAACGCAGATGGATCTAGTGAACGAGTAACACAGTTTGCAGCACAGCCACCAATGTGTATTGACCCAACAAAGACTTATACAGCGACAATGCAGACCACCATCGGCGAAATGGTCATACATCTAGATGCCATTAATGCTCCTCTAACCGTCAACAACTTCGTTTATCTCTCTCGCTATCACTACTATGACGGGTTAATATTTCATCGAATAATCAACGGATTTATGTGTCAAGGAGGATGCCCAGAAGGTTCCGGTCGCGGTGGCCCCGGTTACCGTTTTGAAGATGAACTACCTGCTCCAGGACGATACGAAATAGGGTCAATTGCCATGGCTAATGCAGGTCCTAACACGAATGGGAGCCAATTTTTTATTGTTACTGGACAGAGCGGAGTGGGTCTACCGCCCCAATATTCTCTCTTTGGCAAAGTTGTGAAAGGACTCGAAGTCGCAGATGAAATGCAAAGAGTCACAACTCAACCTGGAGACAGGCCAGCAACTGACGTCATAATCAAATCGGTAGTAATTGCTGAAAGTTAGATAAGAATAAAATTCCTTTATTCTTCCTCATCCTCAAGTAAAGGGATGACAATTTCCTGACCCACTTGGATGAGATTGTAATCTTCAATCCCGTTCTCTGCAGCAAGTAACTCAATGGGAACACCATAGCTCTGAGCTATTTGGCCTAACGAATTCCCTGGTTGCACCGTGTGAATTAAAGGAGCAGGAGTAGGAATCACAATTTCAGCGGTAGGCGTTGGTTCTACGACAGTAGGTTCCTCAGTAGGCTCGTCTTCCTGGCTTTCTACAGGCGTTTCAACTTCTGACGTAGCTGGGGGAGCATCATCTGAATCGCTGCTTCCGCAAGCTCCTAAGATAAATAAAGAAACTATTGTGACGCTCAAAATTTTTTTCATTTCATTCCTCGTAGTGTCCTTTTGGGCAGGCTACCGCACGAATCTATTTTGGTCCAGACCAATTTTCATATTCGAAATGGCCATCAAATTAATGCATTGAGTTAAACTTTTATAAGCCCATTAGCGCCAATTCATATATGTCAGGTTCGAGCGTTGCCGCAAAATTACCCCCAACAAGTATTTCAACATTATCAAAAGCCACATTCGCAGTTGTCAATGTTACCGATAAAGAGTCGGAAGTTTCGCTTCCGCTCGTAATAGTCACCCACCCACCACGGAGGTAGCTATCAATGGCAAGAGTTTTCTCAGGATCAAAAGGTCCAGAAAATAAATCGTCTCTAAAAAAGAGAAGACCAATATCGAGACTCTTAATAGAATAGGCATGATCTCGATCTGCGAAAGATTCAAGTTGAGCCTTTAAAAGATTTACTTCACTTGACTCCCCTGCGATGTCAACAATATTCCCGCCCCGAATCTGGAAAACAACAGGACTTTTAACAATATGAACTGCATCGTCAACGATGTCTCCAGGCATAAGAACAATTTCACCATCTAACTTTTCTATGGAAGGAAAAAGTTCTACAGAACCAGAGGGCCATTTCGTATTAAGTCCTATTTCTCCGGGGATACCGATATGGCTTCTAGATACTAAATTTTCATTAGCAAACTGAAGGTTGGTTCCAGTTTCAGAATGCACAGAGATAACGTCAGTATTCGGTAATAGCGCTTTTATACGGTTTGATCTTTGTATTATGCCCGCACTTGTCACTGAATGGCTGTAAGGCTCAAACCTGGAGTCACTAATACTGAGGAGCAACTTTTCAGCTAACAATGATTGTTGAATAATCTCGTCCGAAAAATTCGTTGCCAGATTTATTACCAAATCAGCTTGAGACAGACCGTTGGAAATGTCCTCACTTTGTAAATTTGTTAGTGTTGTATTCTTCTGATCCCATTGGATATTGAAGAAATCGTATTTGCAACCTAATAGTTCCAAACCAGATTGGGCTTTAGATTTAAGACTTTCAGAACTTAAATCATCGGTGAGAACTGCAACAAAAGAACTTTCGTTAACTCCGCATAATTCAAATTGTTGTGAAAGTGTTTCAGATGAAAACCAGGAAATGATTATCCTCCTCCGTGTCTTTATAATCTTAAATGAAAAGCCACCATTCGCCTCTCCAAATAGAAGAACACTAACAAAAGCTCCACGGAAAGCCCTGTAAGTTTTTCAACGGAAGAAATTGTTTATTTCCTTAAATTAGGTTCAGGTCCCTTGATTACAAAAATTCATTGATAGTCACAACGCTAGTCAATTTAATGATGTATTTTCTACTCGTGGGTAGGACTGACTTTTGTAACCGCGTAGGATGCGCTCGAGAGGCAGATTGCGTATTACTTATGGTTCCGCAGGCAAGAAAGGCGTGGCTTGTTGATATCGATCATGAAAAGGCAATTGACGGTTCACCTTTATGTGAGATTCATGCCAGCAGGGTCACAGTGCCAGAAGGCTGGGAGTTAATTGACGAACGCTCTACTGGGCGGAAAAAGGCTAAGAAGTCTAAAAAAGCTGCTAAGCAGAAAGTTGCACAAGCGAAAGCAGAAACTGAAATACTCAAGGAAGCGTATACCGAATCTGAAATTGACCCAGAAATACCAACAGAAGATGCTCCTATTAATCAAGGTAGCTTATTAGAAGAGAATGTAAGTATTGATGAGACTTCAGAGAACATTGAAGAGCTAGTCTCTGAACCATTTGAGGAAGCTTACCTTCATATAGTACCTGATGACTTTAGCGATGAGGAAGTCACTCAAGGTTCGTTCTGGGATGACGATCAAGATATGCAGCCAAGTGAAGAAAAGCCATTGTTGCAGAGAGCTTTTAGGGTCGTAAACGACGAATAAAACAGTGGGAGCGTCTTGTTGTCACAACTGTCGCTAAAGGCACTAATGTCATTGTATGACTGATAACGAAGGTTCAATAACTACAGAAATTAAAGACCATATTCTCCTCGTAGGCCTTAACCGTCCGGAAAAGATGAACGGGTATACACCAACAATGGCCAATCAACTCGTGGCTGCGTTAACAGAACTTGATAGCAATGATGAGTTGTGGGTCGGTGTTATCTTCGGACATGGAGATCACTTCACTGCGGGACTTGACTTACCAAAGTGGACAGAGAGAATGTTGGATAATGATCGACCTCAGACAGATCAAAGCACCCGAGTTGACCCATTTGCTTTAGGCCGTGCATGTAGGAAACCCATAATCACAGCAGTTCAGGGAATCACGTATACATTTGGGATTGAGTTAGCTCTCGCAGGGGACATAGTCGTCGCTGCTGATAATTGTCGTTTCTCGCAACTAGAGCCAGCTCGCGGGATACATGCGACAGGTGGGGCTACCATTCGTTTCGTTCAAAGGGGCGGCTGGGGTAATGCAATGTATCATCTTTTAACGAGTGATGAATTCGATTCTGAAGAAGCATATCGCATAGGGCTTGTGCAGGAAGTAGTTCCAGCCGGTTCTGAACTTAATCGGTCATTGGAGTTGGCAGAACGCATTTGCGAAATGGCTCCACTTGCCGTTCAGGAAACAAAGGCTTCATCAAAGCGCTTTCTTGATGAGGGGTTTCGTGCTTGTGTAGATGCCTTGGGGCCTGTTCAGTCGAAGTTGATGGCTTCAGAAGATGCAGAAGAGGGAGTAGCATCTTTCATTGAACGAAGATCAGCTAAGTTTAAAGGCCGCTAAGAGTTAATTTGGAACCCTATATACCTCGATACGCTAAACCAGCTCAATCAAATAGCACTAAAGTTCTGCGCTGGTTATTGCCTATCATTTTGTTTGCGTTAGGGGCTGCACTTGGAGCGTGGGTCTGGGTCGGGACTCAAACCACAGAGTCAATCGAGGAAGTTTTTCAAATTCCAGAGCCGACACCCACACCAATTATTCCTCCGGTGTTGGAACCTACTCCAGAGCCTCTGCCAACTCCAACGACGGTTCCTGAACCAGACCCCTACCCGGGATGGGTTGACCCTGCATCTGTGGGATCTCCTTGGGGAACTGCTGTTGAAGGACTTCTTACGTTTCGTGGGAATCCAACTCGAACTTTTTACGGGACAGGCCCCGTACCAACGAATCCTGAGTTGAAATGGCAATATCCCCGCAACAGTCTTCTTTGCGGAATAACTATGCTTGATTACCAAAATGAGGAATGGTGCGGTTTAGGGTGGACAGGCCAACCAGCTATCTTTGAGAGGGATGGTATAACATGGACTGTTTTTGGTGCATTGGATGGTGCTGTGCATTTCCTTGATGCCAATACTGGAAATCAGTTATTGAAACCCTTTCAAACCGACGACATCATAAAAGGGTCAGTCACTGTTGATCCAGATGGCTTCCCGATTGTGTATGCGGGAGGTCGGGATGATCTACTGAGGCTAATAGCAATTGATCGTGGCGAGCCGTTTGTTTTATGGAGTCTCGATTCAGATACTGTTGAAGGAAGTGTATGGAACAATGATTGGGATGGTGCGCCTCTAGTCATTAATGACTACTTGTTTGTTGGTGGTGAAAATTCTGTCTTTCATATTGTCAAACTTAATAGGTCCTATAACACGGAAGGTTATGTTGTAGCGGAGCCAGAATTAGTCTTTGCAGCTCCTGGGTATGATGACGACCTCATAAACACTGTTGGGAGTAACGTATCAATTGAAGGGTCAGTCGCAATTAGTGGGAACACTGCATATTTCGCTAATTCTGGTGGGCTTGTTCAGGGGTGGGATCTGTCATTGCTTTCAGTCGGTGAAGACCCGGTACGAAATTTTCGATACTGGGTCGGTGATGATGTTGATGCAACAATCGTTGTAGATGAAGAAGGGTATTTGTACGTTGGAGTTGAATACGAAAGGGGCTTCAACCGTTCGTTTGAGGTTGGTCAATTTATAAAACTGGATCCGTCAACCCCTGATGACCCCTTTGTTTGGTCAATCTTTGATAATGAAGAATTACCAGACGGCGTTTGGGCAACCGCTGCTCTCTATAAAGATCTGGTAATAATTGTTACTGACTCGGCGCGAGTTATAGGAATAGACAAGGTCACTGGCGAGATCCGTTGGGAATTCCTTATCCAAGGTCCGTTGTGGAGTTCACCCGTCGTTGTAGATGACGTTTTGCTTCAAGCAGATTGCAGCGGTTATTTAAACGCATATGATCTAGTAGACACGGCCGTTCAACCTCAACGAATCTGGCGTTTTCCTGTAGGGAACGGTTGTCTTGAAGCAACACCTGCTGTCTGGGATGGCAAGATAATTATCGGTAATAGGGATGGGAAAGTGATCATGATCGCTGAACAATGAGTGGTCATCGACTGCGGTTTTCAAGAAATGGGTATCGATTGCGAACCTCTGAGACGACTGTGGGACTAACTTCACCTAGGAGTATTTCAGTTAGACCGGATTTTGCAGCTATAACCTCAGCGCCAAGTGGGTCAATCAGTTGCGAATCCCCTGAGTACCTAATTCCATCGCCAGATCCGACTCTATTCACCCCCATAACATACGCTTGGTTCTCAATGGCACGAGCAGTAAGCAGTGACTTCCAATGGTGTGCACGAGTTTCAGGCCAATTTGCAATAACTACATATAAATCTGTTTTGGGTGCCAAGTCCCAGAAATCAGGCGCAAAACGTAGATCAAAACAAATAAAGAAACTTACTTCCGCTCCAGCGATATTTAATGTAAGTGTTTCCTGACCAGGGCAATAATGGTCGTCTTCTTTGGCGAAAGTAAATAGATGTTTTTTGGCATACGATTCAATTGAATTATCTGGATATGCAATAACAAGATAGTTATGCGGTTTCTTTTGCCCGTCAGCTATTGCTGGTACGGAACCACATATTGGTATGCCAGTTCTTTCGGCCTCGTTAATGAGGAAAGAGATGCTAGGGCCATCTGTGCTCTCGCTAATCGTTTCTGTGTTCATTGAGAAGCCAGTGCTGAAAAGTTCTGTGAGGATGATTAAATCTGGGCTCGATTCCGCAGCCTCGTATATTAGGGGACGCAGGTTAGTAAAGTTCTTTTCCTTATCCTCCCATACTATGTCGTGCTGTATCCCCGCTACTTTCATATGAGACTCTCTAAAGTTTGAAGTCGCTCAACAGCTTCTTCAAGAACATCGATTCTTTTGCAGAATGCGAATCTTATTAAAGTGTTCCCGAGTGCTTTATTGTCATAGAAGACAACGTTAGGTACTGCCACAACACCACACTTAACTGGGAGGTCCAAACAGAACTGTTTTCCGTCTTCGTACCCAAGCTTTGCTATGTCAGCAGTAACAAAGTAGGTTCCCTGTGGAGTAAATGTAGTCAAACCAGCTTTTTCTAATCCCTGTGATAAACAATCACGTTTTGCTTTCATATCTTCAAGGAAGTTCTCAAAGTATTGGTCAGATAGGTTAAGAGCCTCAGCAATAGCATGTTGGAAGGGAGCTCCATTTACGTACGTAAGGAATTGTTTTGCTGTTCGAACAGTGTTCAAAAGAGCTGGTTGTGCGCAGACCCATCCAATTTTCCAACCGGTGAAACTGAAAGTTTTACCTGCTGAAGAGATTTGTATCGTTCTATCGCGCATACCGGGATATTGGATTAAAGGGATATGTTGTCCTTTGAAAACAAGATGTTCATAAACCTCATCGCATATGGCTACTAAGTCATGTTCAATACAAAGGTTCGCGATTTGACTTAATTCATTATGAGTAAATACTTTTCCCGTCGGATTGTGGGGTGAATTTAGCAATAAGGCTTTCGTTTTTGCATTGACCAGCTTTTCCAGTTCATCAAAATTAAAGCTGTAATCAGGAGTGTTGAGTGTGGCCACGCGACGAACGCCGCCTGCCAAAGCGATAGAGGCAGCGTATGAATCATAATAAGGTTCAAAAGTTATTACTTCATCACCTTGTTCGCATATAGCTAGTAGAGATGCTGCAATTGCTTCAGTCGCACCGGCGGTCACGAGAACCTCGGTTTCAGCGTCAAACTCCAAACCGTAGAAACGCATTTGGTGATTCGAAATAGCGTCTCTTAGCTTTTTGACACCCAATCCGGGTGGGTATTGGTTATGGCCGTCTCTGATTGCAGTTATTGCTAATTCAGCTATCTCTTGGGGCCCATCGGTATCCGGGAATCCCTGTCCAAGATTGATAGCACCTGTCTGTAGCGCGAGTGCAGACATTTCCGCAAAAATAGTTTCTCCAAATTCACGCATTGAATCTTTGATGTATGGGTCCCCTGAATGTTCCACGTTCATAGGCTACTCGGAACTATTCGTATAGGCAGTTACAAATTCTTCAAATCACCTTGCAAGCTTTGCATAAAAGATTTTCTCTTTGATTGGACAATTTTGTGAATACCACATTCACGATGGTGGTCGTTAATGATTCCAGTTGCTTGCATGAATGAATACACCGTAGTCGGACCTACCCAAGTCCACCCTCGATCTTTAAGATCTTTACTTATTGCTTCAGACAGCGATGTCTTTGCCGGTATTTCGTCATAAAGATCTTCAGTAACGAATTGACTGAAATACCAGAAATAGTTCTTCAGTGAACCCTTATCACTTATGAGTTCTTTGGCGCGATGCGAATTGTTGATTACCGACCTGATTTTTCCTTCGTGTCGGACAATGCCAGCGTTACTTTTGAGAACTTGAATTTCTTTTTCGCCGTATTTTGATATTTTATTGAAATCGAAATCAGAAAATGCTTCACGAAAATGCTCGCGTTTTCGAAGAATAGTGATCCAAGCCAAACCGGCCTGAAATCCTTCAAGGCAAATCTTTTCAAATAGTTTCTTGTCGCTACCTTCTGGGTATCCCCATTCTTTGTCGTGATACTCGATGTATAGTTCGTCATTTCCTGGCCATGCGCATCGTGAGACTCCATTTGCATCTATGGTGATTCCGTGAACCATGTCAGAATCATAATGAAACCCAAGAGATATTTCCTCTTCGGCTTGATTACATCAGTTGCCTTTACTAAGTAAGAAGAATGGACTTAGAAATACCTATAACGCTTGATGGCTTTACCTCTCAATGGTTGACGACTGCTTTTGAACATGATTGCAGAGGGTATGGCGAAGTAACTGCAGTACGTGCTGAACGGATAGCAGTAGGGGAAGGATTTCTTGGAGAGTTAGCCAGGCTTCACCTTTCATATGCCGTAGGAAATGAGGGTCCACCAACACTGATCGCAAAAATACCCACAACTGACGGGGCGCTTAAACCTCTTGGGGTAATGCTCGGCGTGTATGAACGAGAGTCACTATTCTACGAACAGGTCGCATCGAAACTTGAGATAAGAATTCCCGAAGCCTATTACAACGGAAGAGATTCAGATAATGCTAACTATGCGCTATTGCTTGAGGATGTAGGTCATTACAGGTCGGGCGACCATCTAGCTGGGGCGAACCTACCTGATGCTATTTCTGTTATGGAAACGGCTGCCAATATTCATGCCCGGTGGTGGGATAGTGAGGAATTATCAGCTATGGATTGGGTTCCTCCATTAGATAGCCCCATTAATATGGGATTACAGGGATTGTATGAACAGTCATGGCCAACTGTTATGGATAGGTACGGACATCTATACCCTGATTGGTTGCCATCAAAATTAGAAGAGTTTATTCCGGAGGTCTCAAGTTGGCTCATCAGTTGGGCTGAACAGAGTCGTACACTCACCCATAATGATTTTCGATTGGATAATCTCTTGTTCGACGATGAGGGACCTCAGCCGAAAGTAGTTGTGATTGATTTTCAACTTGTTGGGAGAGGAGATGGTTCCGGAGATATTGCGCCGTTCTTAGGATGTAACTTAGATATTGATTTGCGCCGAAGCGAAGAACTCATGTTGTTACAAAAATATTTTGACGTAATGCAGAGAAACCATGCCGGGCATAAAACTTTTGATGACCTTGTCCGTCAAATAGACACTGCACACCTTTTCTGGCTTATTAATTGGGGCAATACTGCAGTTACTGCTGATCAGCCTAATGAGCGTGCTGTTAATCTATTCAATGCGGTCCTTCGACGAAGCATTGCAACTGTTGTAGACAGAGACAGCGTCCAATACATAGGGACAATGAATGACTAACGTAAGATTCATAGATAGAGAAATAGGTATGTATGGATAGTTTGCGATCTCAAGCTATAGAGATCATTAAACAAAAGGGTTTAAAGAGGCTTCCTGAGCCAATTCAATTGGCTTCAGGTGCGATGAGTCAGGATTTCGTTGATGGGAAACTTGCCACAGCGCATTTCGATGATCTTGAGATTGCAAGTAGAGCGATAACTGATGGAATCCTGCTTCAGGGTATTGAGTTTAATGTTGTCGGTGGTCCTACTCTTGGGGCAGATGCTTTGACTATAGGAATAGCTGGAATTCAACGTTGCCGTTGGTTCTTCGTACGTAAGGAACCAAAGGGGCGAGGAACGAACAAACTCATCGAAGGTTCTCCGATAGGGGACGGCGATCGTTGCTTGGTTGTTGAAGATGCCATAACAACTGGAGGTTCACTTCTTAAAGCAATTGATGCTGTTGAAGAAACAGGAGCAACTGTTGTAGCCGTTGCCACACTTGTGGACCGTGGAGATATTGCAGCGCCGCTATTGAAAGAACGAGAAATCACCTACTTTCCATTAGCTACCTATAAAGATTTAGGCATAGATCCTGTTCTTCCTCCTGATTGAAAATACAGAGGGTAGAACCTAAGCTTAAGTAAGTTCAGGGGAGAGACATGGCAGACTTGGCAGGTAAGGAAGAAGTAGAGGTTCTTGCCGACAAAGATCCAGGAGTAGGTTTGCCCGGGAGAGTTTACCTTCCTGGGTACAGCAGAACGATGGGACCGCAGTCTCATTTATTTGCAGAACGAGAGCGTTTACAGTCTCTAACGTGGAAAAATTTTGATGTCAAACAATTATCTCCCACCATTGGAGCAGAACTTGTAGGCCTTGATCTGTCCCAAGAACTCCCAGATGAGGTAATCAGTGAAATCCAACAGGCACTTTGGGACTTCAAGGTAATTTTCTTTCGTAATCAAGAAATTACATCAGACCAACAAATACAGTTCGCCCAACGTTTTGGCGAACTTGAAATACATCCCTTTTTGCCACCCAATACTGACACTCCGGAACTAGTCAGATTTGAAAAAAATGCAAATGCCGCAGGTTACGAGAACCAGTGGCATCACGATGTCACTTGGAGAGAAACACCATCCCAAGGAGCTATTCTCAGAGCTATTGAAATTCCCCCAATTGGCGGAGACACACTTTTCGTTGATGCAAATGCGGCTTATGAAGGCTTAACTGAAGAAATAAAAGATGAAATTGACTCTCTTTATGCCAAACATGATTTCTTGCGTGCATTTGGTAGACAAGTCCCAAAGGAAAAACTATCTGAGATACGTGAAATGTATCCATTAGTTAAACATCCAGTTGTAATTAATCATCATCAAACAGGAAAACCTCTCCTGTATGTCAACCGGATCTTTGTTACCGCGATTGAAGGTTATGACGAAGAGGAAGGGTTTGAACTTATCGATGAACTTTGCCGTGAGTTCGAAGTTCTTGAATACTCCTGTCGTTTCAAATGGGAAAAGAATTCTATAGCTTTTTGGGATAATCAAGCTGTGCAACATTACGCGACAAGCGACTATTCTCCACATATGCGCGTAATGGAGCGAGCGAGCATAAAAGGTTCAAGACCAAAACGAATACGGTAGAACCCAACTACTCACTTTTTGGGAAATCTCCCTAAACATCCGCTTACAAGGTTTGGAAATCGCATCCTTGGTCCTATCGTTAACCAAGTAGTTTCGGGGTCACATAAAGCCCCAAACTTTAATAACAATAATTTTTTTTAGTGTGCGAGGAGTACTATAAGATGAATTTGCACCCACGGGAAGATCGGATTGTAGTCCGTCCGGGCGAATCCGAAGAGACAACAGCTAGCGGATTAGTTATCCCAGATACAGCGAAAGAAAAACCACAACAAGGTGAAGTCTTGGCAGTAGGTCCAGGAAAGCGATCTGAACAAACCGGAGAACTCATTCCGGTAGATGTTGAGGTCGGAGACACCGTTGTTTATGCAAAATACGGTGGAACTGAAATAAGCAGTGGTGGTGAAGAATTATTAATTCTGTCTGCGCGCGACGTTCTCGCCGTAGTGAAATAGGTAGGTAAATTAAATATGTCAAAAATTCTTAAATTTGATGAAGATGCACGTCGCAAGCTCGAGGCTGGTGTTAATCACCTCGCTGATGCGGTAAAAGTAACTCTCGGCCCCAAAGGTCGTAACGTTGTTTTAGATAAAAAGTTTGGTGCTCCAACTATTACAAATGACGGAGTTTCAATAGCAAGAGAAGTAGAACTTGAGGACCCCTTTGAGAACATGGGTGCCCAACTCGTTAAAGAGGTAGCTACTAAAACGAATGATGTCGCTGGTGACGGAACAACTACAGCGACTGTTTTGGCTCAAGCCATGGTAAAAGAAGGCTTGCGAAATGTAGCTGCAGGTGCAAACCCAATGGTGCTTAAAAAAGGAATCCAGGCAGCCGTAGATGCAGCAGTTGATTCTATTGGTTCACAGGCACAACAAGTTGCTGACTCAAAAGATCAAATAGCTAACGTGGCATCAATCTCCGCAGCTGATGAAACTGTCGGAGAAGTCATTGCAGAAGCTATTGACAAAGTAGGGAAAGACGGAGTTGTAACTGTTGAAGAGTCAAACACATTTGGAATGGACCTTGAGTTCACAGAAGGTATGCAATTCGACAAAGGTTATCTATCACCGTACTTCGTGACAGATCCTGAACGACAAGAAGCCGTTCTTGAAGAACCGTACATACTTTTGACACAAGGAAAGATTTCATCTGTACAAGAAATGTTGCCAGTTCTCGAAAAGGTTATGCAATCAGGTAAACCATTACTCATCGTTGCTGAAGACGTTGAAGGTGAAGCACTTGCAACCCTAGTGGTAAATAAGATTCGTGGAACCTTCAATTCTGTAGCTGTCAAAGCACCAGGCTTTGGTGAACGAAGGAAAGCTATGTTGCAAGATATGGCAATCCTCTCCGGTGGACAGGTCATAGCTGAAGAAGTAGGGCTTAAACTTGATGGTGTAACACTTGATCTTCTTGGAACTGCAAGAAAAGTAGTTATCACAAAAGATAATACCACCATCATTGAAGGCGCTGGTACTCGAGATGATGTTGAAGGTCGAATCTCACAAATTAAAGCTGAGATTGACAATACGGACTCAGACTGGGACCGTGAAAAACTTCAAGAACGTTTAGCAAAACTCAGCGGCGGAGTAGCCGTGGTTCAAGTTGGCGCAGCAACTGAAGTTGAACTCAAAGAGAAAAAGCATCGAATTGAAGATGCTTTGTCAGCGACTCGAGCTGCTATCGAAGAAGGAGTTGTCGCCGGTGGCGGAACAGCTCTACTTCGAGCACGAACAGCAGTTGATGAAGCAGCTGGCAAACTTCAAGGCGATGAGGCCACAGGGGCCCGAATGGTTTCTACAGCCCTAGCAGCACCGGCGAAACTCATTGCCGAAAATGCTGGGTTTGAAGGATCAATTATCGTTCGGGAAATAGAAGATGCAAAAGGCAATGTCGGATTCAATGCCTCAAAAGGCGAGCATGAAGACCTTGTCAAAGCTGGAGTCATTGACCCAGCCAAAGTAACTAGAGCAGCCCTACAAAATGCTGCGTCTATTGCTGGCCTTCTTCTCACCACAGAAGCACTAGTTGCCGACAAGCCAGAACCTGAACCACCAATGCCAGCGGGAGACCCGATGGGTGGCATGGGCGGTATGGGCGGAATGATGTAATCATCCACCCTCAAAGAAAATTGGGCCGGATAAATCCGGCCCTTTTTCTTTTTTGCACGTAAACAGCATTACTCTTAGTAGCATCACATATATGGATGAACGACCAAAACCTGACCCTGAAAAACTACTTTCTCAATGGAACGAATGGGAAACAGGAGAGACTCCTCCCGGAAGAGTCATGAGCAATTTAAAGACAGGCGGATTGCCGGAACTTCTTGAGAAGATAATAAAAGAACAAAAATAGTTATGGAACAACAGGTGCGGGGAGGACATCAGAAAATCCCCCGACCCCAAAATTGGTTTCTGGGACTTCCACCTCCATGGGGAAAAATCGATCATAAAAAACTTACGATGGATTCCATAGAGGAGTCATTCCGTCGAGCAAGTCAGCCACAACCGAGCATTGCAGATTATGAACGAACATCATCGGTCATGATACCTCTCTACGAACACGGTGATCAGGTCCACATGATTCTCACCCGGCGATCAAAGATGATGCGGCACCACGCCAGTGAAATAAGCTTTCCCGGAGGAAACAGTGAACCTCAAGATACAGATGAGTGGTCAACGGCGAAACGGGAAGCCCATGAGGAAATTAATTTAGATCCGAGTCTCCCAAAGAAGATAGGAATTCTAGACCCTTTCGTAACCGTCGGAAGTAGATCATTTGTAACTCCCATAGTGGCTACTCTTCAAAAACTACCGGAACTTAAAGCTAGTCCTCACGAAGTTGAGAAAATATTTTATGTCCCACTCAGCGAGTTTCTTCTCCCCGACGTATACCGTGAGGAAGTTTGGGAGTTAAGAGATGGACAACAAAGAAATATCAATTTCTTTGAACTGATTGGCGACACAGTTTGGGGAGCCACGGGATCAATGATCAAACAATTTTTGCTCATAATCTTAGGACTTCAACATAATGACGAAAGTTCCAAATGAAAGCAGTTCTGAAACTAAAGACCATCAATACCAAATGCGGCAACTTCGCTACAATGAGCCTTACTCCCCAACGAAAAGAGTGATTACATGGCAGAAGTTGAAGTAGGACTCGGGAAATCTGGCAGGAGAGCATACGGATTTGATGACATTGCTATCGTTCCGAGTCGGCGTACACGCGACCCTGAAGATGTAAATATTAAATGGGAAATCGATGCCTTCTCATTTGATCTCCCTCTTATGGCATCAGCTATGGATGGCGTTGTCAGTCCCTCCACCGCTATAGAAATAGGTCGCCTCGGAGGCGTAGGTGTACTCAATTTAGAGGGCCTCTGGACACGGTACGAAGACCCATCAAAAGCCTTTGACGAAATAGCTCAACTTCCCTCAGGTCAAGCTACCGCCAGAATGCAGGAACTATATTCAGAACCGATTAAACCTGATCTGATAACGGCACGAATAGCAGAAATAAATAATGCAGGCGTAATATCATGCGCATCAATCACTCCTCAACGAACAGAAAAGTATGCTGAAGAGATCCTCCAAAGCGAACTAGACGTACTCGTGATACAAGGAACCGTTGTAACCGCAGAACATGTATCAAAAACTAAAGACCCACTAAACCTCAAAACATTTGTACGAGATTTTCCAATTCCTACTATTGTTGGCGGATGCGCTAGTTATGAAGCAGCACTTCACCTAATGCGCACAGGGGCAGCAGGAATCCTTGTCGGCGTCGGACCAGGTCACGCATGCACCACAAGAGGTGTCTTAGGAATAGGGGTACCCCAAGCAACAGCCATCGCTGATGCACGTGCAGCAAGAACACGCCATCTTGACGAAACAGGAGTATATGTACATGTCATAGCTGATGGCGGCATGGCCACAGGAGGAGATATCGCAAAAGCAATTGTCTGTGGAGCTGATGCTGTCATGGTCGGATCACCGTTAGCAGCAGCAACGGAAGCACCTGGACAAGGATTTCATTGGGGCATGGCAACATTTCACCCCACTCTTCCACGCGGAACACGTGTAGAAACCACAACCCGAGGCACACTTAAAGAAATACTCTTAGGCCCAGCGACACAAAATGATGGCCGCCTGAATCTCTTCGGTGGTTTACGCAATTCAATGTCAACATGCGGGTATCAAACACTCAAAGAGTTCCAAAAGGCAGAAATTATGGTGGCCCCTGCCCTGCAAACGGAAGGAAAATACCTTCAAAAACAGCAGGGCGTTGGTATGGGATGAAATTTCCACATGGATTTCACTAGACTTACAGGTACCTACCCGAAAGTAATCTAGTGAGTACAGACACACCGACAGTTCTTGTTTTTGACTTCGGCGCTCAGTACGCGCAACTAATTGCGCGGCGGATACGTGAAGCAAACGTTTATAGCGAAATTGTCTCTCATGAACTAACAGCTAAACAGATTCGAGAAATAGGACCAGCAGGAATCATCTTAAGCGGAGGTCCCAAGTCAGTTCGGGTTGAAGGGGCGCCAATCATTGACCCAAACATCTATGACCTAGGGGTACCGATCCTTGGTATCTGCTATGGAGCTCAGTTAATCGCGAAACAGTTGGGCGGAACAGTAAGCCAGTTTGATGCAGGTGAATACGGTCGAACAAACATGGTCGTTGTTGGAGGTCAGTTACTAGAGGGACAACCCGAAGAACAAAGTGTGTGGATGAGTCATTTTGATTGCGTGACCACAGTGCCAGATGATTTCACTGTTAGTGCTTCAACGGAACATGCGCCAGTAGCAGCCTTCGAATCACAAGGCATTTACGGTGTTCAGTACCACCCTGAAGTTTCCCATACACCACATGGACAACACACACTTGAACGCTGGTTAGATCTATCCGGAATCAACCGATCATGGAACATGGCTAACGTGATAGAGGAACAGGTAGCCAAGATTAAAGATCAGGTAGGTTCGGGTCGTGCGATTTGTGGCCTCTCTGGGGGAGTAGATTCTGCAGTAGCTGCAGCCCTAGTCCACAAAGCAATCGGCTCTCAACTTACGTGTGTTTTCGTTGATACAGGATTAATGCGAAAAGACGAAGGTGAACAAGTCGTTGAAACCTTCAAGCGAAGCCAAGGTATAGAACTTATTCATGTTCGAGCAGCAGACGAATTTTTCTCAAAACTAGAAGGGATAACTGAGCCAGAAGCAAAACGAAAAGCAATAGGGGAGTTATTCATCCGGCTATTCGAAAAAGCCTCAGGGGGTATAGAGGAAGCAAAATTCCTCGTTCAGGGGACGCTGTACCCCGACATCATCGAATCAGGAAGCGAACACGCAGCTACGATTAAAAGCCACCATAATGTTGGAGGTTTACCTGATGATATGGAATTTGAACTTGTAGAACCCCTGCGTTCATTGTTTAAAGATGAAGTGCGAGCAGTAGGGAAAGAACTTGGCCTTCCAGACGAAATTGTATATAGGCAACCATTTCCTGGTCCCGGCCTCGGTGTGAGAATCATAGGAGAGGTTACTCCTGACAAGGTCGCCACGCTTCAGGAAGCAGACTTCATTGTCAGAGATGAACTCGAGAAGGCGGGACTCGACCGAAAGATATGGCAATCATTTGCGGTCCTCCCTGATATACGGTCGGTTGGGGTTATGGGCGATGAACGCACTTACGGTTATCCATGCATCATTCGTGCAGTAACCAGTGAGGATGCTATGACAGCAGATTGGGCACGAATACCATATGACGTGCTTGAAGCCATGAGTAGCAGAATAATTAATGAAGTCACAGGCATCAACAGGGTTGCATATGACATTACGTCAAAACCACCTGGGACAATTGAGTGGGAATGACATCCGAAACAATCGTTGACCTCTATATACGTTCAGCAGCAGCATTTGGAGAAGTTCTCTCACAAGTACCTGTTGGATCATGGGATGTCCCAACCCCTTGCAGTGACTGGAATACACAAACGCTAGTCGTGCATGTCATTTCAGGTGAAATACAAGTAGCAAATATGATAGAAAATGAAGCTTTTCTCGAACCTGACCTCAGCACAAATATTTTAGGCCCTGACCCAATGTCTACATGGAGAGGAACAGTATTACGGGCAATAAATTTAGTTCAACAAACCAACATGGATGTGCAGTTACCGCACCCCACAATGCAGCTAACGTTACAGCAGCTTTTAGGGGCCCGAATCACTGACAATATTGTGCATGCATGGGACTTGTCTCAAGCAATTACGAACCCATATAGCATTGATAATGAGATAGCCGAATGGGCACTTGATTACTGGTTAAAGTTGTATGACTTTCTAGAGAACTCTGATCATTATGGACCGCCACAAAGCCCTCCGGATCAAACCCCGGCGACACGCTTATTGTCATTGCTAGGGCGAACAGTTACTCAAAAACCCTAACTGGGTCAGAACCGTCCCAGCACGCAGCGCTTGCAATATCATCTTGTCTTCGCAACCGAACTTTCTCAGGAATATCTCCTATCTCAAGAACATTCCCATCCGTCCCTTCAAGATACGCGAATCTCATCCCACGAATCGCTCCGTCCTGACGAACATTCATTCCTTTCCCGATCAATAATTCTAACGCTGCATCGTAATCTCTGGGGTAGAAACAAACATGTTGAATGCCTTCTCCACATTCATTTATAAACTCTCGATACATAGATGGCGCACCATTATGTTGCTGTATCAATTCAATTTGCATTGAACCGGTGAAAGCCATTGCTATTCCCATCTCGACGTCGCTGGATTCACCTAAATAGTTAAAATAATCAAGAGTTACATGGGGAATCACAGTCCACGGGCCAACACCCATTTTCTCAACCCATAACCAAGCAGCTTTTTCTAAATCTTCAACTACGTAACCAAGTTGCCCGACTGGCCCTAAAAGATTCTTCATAGTCGCATACTAGAAGAAAATGCGAAAGCAGACATTTTGGGTAACTCGTAAAGTTCAGCTTTTGCGTCTACATTGCATGTATGGCAAAAGTATCACTAATAGCAAAATTACAGACAGATCCAGAAAAGTCAGAAGAAGTTGAAGCAGCGTTGGCAGCAACGTGTTCTGCTGCTGAAGAAGAAGCCGGACTTGAAATTTACTCCGCGCACAAGGATTCAGGCGAGGAAGGAATTTACTGGTTCTTTGAGATATACACAGACGGTGACGCGCTAGGTGTTCACGGTCAAGGTGATGGTATGAAGGCAGCAATGTCTGCATTAGGAGCTTTACTTCTCGCTCCACCAATAATCAATATTGCATCACCTGTGGCAGCTAAAGGCTTAAGCCTTTAGCTTGTTTACTCAGGCAGTTCAGCAATCGTAACGACCCCTGTGCTGCCGTTGATACTGATCACGGCACCATCAGGAATCTTTGAAACCGCTGCGTGCACACTCGTTACACACGGGATACCAAATTCACGACTGACTATCACCGAGTGACTTAAAGGAGCACCGACTTCAACGACTACTCCTGCTGCTGGAATGAATAGTGGTGTCCACGATGGGTCGGTAACAGGAGCTATCAATATTTCGCCTGGCTCAAGGCCTTTAGGGTCACTTGGGTCAGTAATGACTCTTGCGGTCCCAGTCACAATCCCTGGACTACCTGAAACTCCAACAAGTTCATCGCCTACATCCACAGAATGAGTTTCAGTTTCTCGTTGACCCCATTCACTTAAAGCTGGGACAACACCGTCAACAATAAATGGATCCTGCAAGTCACTTAGTGCAGCAAATTGACTTCCACGTTCATGAAGTAGCTCTATGAAAGACTCCGGAGTATTAACAAACTCATCAAGTTCAGCGTTGCGCAACAAGAAAATATCTCTCGGTTTGCTCAGGATTCCTCTTTCAGTCATACGACGACCTAACTCATACATCGGTAATCGAATCTCATGATTCGTTAACATTGATGTAAGTTTCGTTCGCTCGCGCCCAGCCACAAAAACACGTGCTGTTCGCATTCCAAGCTCAAGTGTTGCTAACGCTTCCTCATTACCAGCAAACACTTCCCGAACCTCTTGTTCGGCAGCTTCACGATCAGCAATAGCTGCAGCATGCCTATTCATGGGTGACAGCGATTCGTCTGCATGCCGCATAGCATCAATCGCAGCCAAAGCAGACTCGGGCCTGATCTCCCATGTCTCCGATGCAGCATCCCATTCATAAGGTCCCCGTGCCCCATGCTCAGCAAGAAAAGCATGAAACTCGCTAAGAAAAGCCTGTCCGACATCTGAACCACTTAGACGTTTTTCAATTCCTGAAACACCTGCATCAAATTCAGCAGCAAGTTCAGCAGTACCTTTCACTTTTCGAGATAGTTCCCACATATCAATTGATGGGGGAGCAGAATCAATACCACCTAAACCAGAGATCAACCGTCCAGGTAACGCTGGATCAATCTCACCACAAAGCGCACCTAAAATCGTAGGACCTGTAGCTGACATCGTCCCATACACCTGATAAGGCTCAAAGAATTCACGAACCAAAGGCATTAAAGACCGAGACCTCTCAACCAATTCCGCATCAGTAGATGAAGAAAGATCAGGACGTTGAGAACGCACGCTCAAAATCTTATCTCTATCTTCCTGCAACTCTTCAGGTAATTCGCTTAAGGACATCACCCATGCCTGTACCTCTTCAATCTTTTCTACCAAATCGGGTCGTTGATCATTTTCATGAGCAACATAAGGCGGAACATCAGGATGGTTACCCAGAAAAGCAGCATCCATGGCTTCCGCAGATAAGCCAGGCGTTCGTTCACCGTTTACCCGAATCATTGATGCGTTTAGATAAAGGTAGCCACCAAAACACGCAATGTAATCAGGCTGATCAGGGTTTGATTCATCTGGAGTGAACACACCCTGTCGATGCGCGCCATCAGCCCAACCCTTTGAAACGCTCTCTTCCCAAATAAGGTCCCACCCTAAAGGACTTACTGGATCCGGGAGAATTTCTCCTGCGTTTGCTCTCGTATATACAGGAAACCGTTGGCTAGGTTCCCAATCTGTTATCCACCGATCATTCATCGTGTACACCCCGTTAATCAGCTACGAACTGAAATAGACATCTACATCAATATCTCACAACAGCAGTAGGTCTGCCAATACTCTAAGATTCATTTATGAATCTGTTTCAATAATCCAATCAGGGTCTCGCTTTTCGAGAAAAGCCGCCATTCCCTCCGATGCTTCAACGGAATCAAATAATGCATCCGAGTATTGAGCTGCCCACTCAAACGCCTCCGCATCACTCATACCCGGTACTTCGTTAATTATTTTCTTTGCTGCACCTAACGCCATGGGTCCGCCCCGCAAAATATCATCAAGGATAGATTCAATCTCAGACTCAAGATGTTCACTATCAACTGCTCTGGTTATAATACCCAGCTTCGCTGCGTCCTTTCCTGAGAATCTATTACCGCGAAGAAAAGCTTCAGTTAGTTCTCCTCGACGCATTTTCTGTAAACACACAACTGCAATAATTGCTGGTGCAACACCCAACCGAACTTCAGTAAAACCGAAAGTAGTGTTCTCCGTAGCTATTGAGATATCGGATGCGCAAGCAAGGCCAACGCCTCCCCCCAAAGTAGCTCCGTGTATCTTTGCGATAACAGGTTTCTTGCATGTTTGGATTAGTGATAATACCTGTTCAAAACCAACTGACCTGCTAGAAACTTGTTCTGCGTTCCCTGAACGCTCTTTAAGGTTAACCCCAGCACAGAATACCGACCCCTCATGCGTCAAGAGGATAGCTCGAATATCAATATCATTGATAGCGGTATGAAGTGAACTGTAAATGCCTTCTATGAGCGCATTCCCTAATGCATTTCTATTCTCGTCATCAGCTAATGTGATCGTCGCAACGTTTCCATCAACACTATATTTTACTGGATTCATACCATCTCCATTTGGTCTAAGAATATAGGCAATGTTGCTAACTTGAAATGATCACTAATGAACTAATAAGTATAAGTCTCATATTTTTCTTACTAGGATGAGCATCAATCCACTTAGAAAGATACCTCAATGGATTTTGACTCACCACCAGAAGATGATGCCTATAGGAAGCAGGTGAGGGCTTGGATTGAAGCAAATCCAAACCCAAGCTACAAACAGCTTGTCGAAGCTGGTTATGTTGTTCCGCATTGGCCGAAGCCATATGGTTTGGAAGCAGGGCCTTTGGAGCAACTGATAATTGCTGAAGAAATGAAACGTGCGGGTATTAAAAGACCGCAAAACCCTATCGGTATAGGTTGGGCTGGGCCAACGATTCTTGAAGCTGGAACCGATGAACAAAAAGATAAATATCTACCTGGGCTACTGGAAGGAAAGGACTTCTGGTGTCAATTGTTTAGTGAACCTGATTCGGGCTCTGACCTAGCTAATCTCTCCACTCGAGCAGAACGTGACGGAGATGAATACGTCATTAATGGGTCAAAGATATGGTCAAGTGGCGCGCACGTATCTAAATATGGGATCCTGATCGCAAGAACAAACCCTGACGCACCAAAACACAAAGGGATTTCTTACTTCATATGTCCGATGGACACCCCAGGAATCTCTATGTCTCCCATTATCGACATGACCACAGCTCATAGTTTTAATCAGGTGTTCTTCGATGATGTGAGATTAACGCAAGATCATCTGGTAGGAGACGAGGGAGATGGTTGGCGACTTGCGAAAGTCACACTCGCTAACGAACGGGTCCAACTCTCATCGTCAGGATCATTATGGGGGGCAGGTCCATCTGCGGAACTCCTCATTGATCTCATTCGACAGCAGGGTGGGTGTGACGATCCTGTTATGCGTCAACGTATTGCAGCACTTCATTGCGAAGCTGAAGTACTTCGATTAAATCGGCTACGGACATTATCAGCTCGTCTAGCGGGTAAACATCCGGGTCCTGAAGCATCAATTCAAAAACTTATGGCTGATGAGCATGGACAGAATACATTAGAAGTAGCAAGAGATATTGCTGGAACGTCAGGAATGCTAGAGGGCGCTGGCCCAGAAGGGAAGGTACCTGGTCGAATGGGAATGGGCGTCACAGAAAATAATCTTCACTCAACTCAATTCCCAGATGTTGACCCAATCTGGCATTATGGATACCTTTTCTCACCTGCTCTGACTATTGGAGGCGGAACATGGGCAGTACAGAGAAATATAGTTGCCGAACACGTCCTTGGTTTGCAACGAGATATCAATGTCGAAAAGGGAAAAACTTGGTTAGAGGCTCGAACACAAACAAATGGTTAGTTATTTAAAGCAGAACGAATCGCTCTCGCTAATTCTTCTGGGTTGTCAGAACCTATTAGAATTCTCTCGCCATTAATCTGGTCTACAGCGACGACGGTTCTGCCCCAAGCACGCCATACCGTACCTTTTCGCGTTGCTTTTATGCCAGAACCTAACCAGTTCGATATTTTCTTAACCTCCACTGCCTCTATGTCGGACATCTGAATTTCTTTCGTTGGGAATCCGTATCTCCAAGTCAATCGGATCTTGCCGTCTGCGATTACTGTGTTCATCTTCCCAAAAGCGAAAACAAATATGAAACTAATTATCGGAGCGATAGAAAAGACTATGAGAGATATTTGCGGAGGCTTTCCTCGGCTCATGTAGGCGAGTTGGGGGAGAACTGTGATTGCTGCAAATACGAGTGGTACGCCGATGACATATCGGATATCAGCTGTATTGGTACCCTCAAACTCGTACATAGATTGATTTACCTTGTTCGCGGAAGGCCTAGTAGGCCTTCGGCAATTAGGTTGCGACTTATTTCACTTGTGCCTCCATAAATGGTTGTTACTGGGGCATGCCGGAAATGCTCATCAATGACGCCACCCTCAGGAGCGTCTTCCTCGCCAAGATATAGAAGCCCATCTACCCCTGCCATATCTATGAACCACTTTGAGTGCTTTTTGTATGATTCGCTAGCGAATAATTTAGTCATGGAGCCTTCAACGCCAAACATCACTCCTTCTGAAGCTAAAAATGCGGTGTTATACGCAAAGCCCCGGCACACTTCGACATCAATGAGTGCTCTAACAACGCGTTCACGAACAACAGGGTTTTCAATTATCAAAGATCCATCGGGGGCGTTGGTCTTGTTTGCATAGTCAATAAATGCGTCAATGAGGGGTGGCGATGGGAATTGTCCACCAGCAATCCCGCGTTCGTACTTGAGTGCTGCTTTCATTATTTCCCAACCGCCATCAACATCACCTATCCGCCATTCATCACCTATCCGAACATCGTCATAAAAGGTGGCATTTGATCGCTCCGTTCCCATCGTATGCACTGGCTGTATCTCTATACCCTCTGTGTTGAGTGGAACGATAAAGAATGTCAATCCCTTATGTTTGGGAACATCGGGGTTCGTTCGGGTGAGGAGGAGAACATAGTCAGCGATATGAGCCATGGTGGTCCACATCTTTTGACCATTAATGACCCATTCACTTCCCTCTTTGACGGCTCGTGTTTGGGCTGCGGCAACATCTGAACCAGAGTCCGGTTCTGTGTATCCAAAAGAAACCAATGTTTCCCCAGATAAGAGCTTTGGGACAAGGGTCTCTTTTAGGTGCTCATTCCCTAACTCAAGTACCACTGAAGCGACTACTATCGCGACGCCCATTCCGTCAATAGGTGCTCCAGCAAGTTGGAGTTCCTCAATCATGACTGCCATCTCAATAGGGCTCTTGCCACCTCCACCTAATTCTGATGGAACTGCGCCTCCTAACCATCCGCGTTCAGCAATCTTTTGGTGAAATTCCCAGTTATGAATCGTCCCGTCATGCGTGGAGCTAATCACATCGTCCGTTAAATGCTCCGAAATGAATGCCTTTACTTCTTTCCTAAATTCCTCAGCTTCTGAAGGGAATGACCAATCCATCAGCGGACACCTCCCGAAGAAACAGATAGATTAGCGATTCGTTGATATTCCAAGCCAGGGTCACCGAGTTGAAGAGGCCATCCTTTCGCTCTGCGATAATACAACTGGATATCATATTCTTCAGCGAAACCATACCCACCGTGATATTGCAACGACGTCGCAGCGGCATCTAACGCAGCCTCTGAGGCGAAAAGGAAAGCCATCCCTGCTAGCTGTTCACTATTGTCAGCGCCTTGCTCCAAAGCTGCTATCGCTCGGCTTGATAGGAAATGAGAACCCTCAACGTTCGTGATTGATGTGGCATAGCCATGCTGAATTCC
>CEOF01033095.1_pt1 | contig 103817 bp, 95 predicted proteins | sample 361311 | NCBI WGS metagenome assembly CEOF01 (sample SAMEA2619667, study PRJEB7988) | marine metagenome | biome: marine biome (ENVO:00000447); feature: surface water layer (ENVO:00002042); material: "saline water (ENVO:00002010), including plankton (ENVO:xxxxxxxx)" | depth 5 m
TTGAAAGTTGTTTCTATTATTGCAGCCCTTCCGCCTCCAAGGGCAGAAGCATAGGATAAGCCTAATTGAGTTGCATTACCAGTTGAGTCTTGATCAACAGCTATTAAACATGGAACCCCAGCATTTCTTTCATACTCAGACCGAACTGTATGTCCTGGACCTTTTGGAGCGACCATAAGGATATCTAAATCCTCCCTAGGCTCAATTAAATCAAAATGTATATTTAAACCATGAGCAAATAATAAAGCAGAACCCTCTCCTAGATTATCTCTAATTTCATCATTATAGATATCAGCCTGAAGCTCATCAGGTGTTAGCATCATCATTACATCAGCCCACTTAGCTGCATCTGCAACATTCATAACATTGAAACCTGCATTTTTAGCTTTTTCAACAGAAGATGAGTCTTCTCTAAGGGCTACACATACTTCTGAAACACCGCTATCCTTTAGATTTAAAGCGTGAGCATGTCCCTGACTTCCGTACCCTATAACAGCAACTTTTTTAGATTGAATAATTCCTAAATCAGCATCTTTATCATAATAAACTTTCATTAATCATCTCCTTAAAAAGAATTTTATTCTTTTGATCCACGTAAAATAGCAGCTAGACCAGTTCTAGATATATCCTTCAACCCTAATGGACGCAAAAGGTCAATAAAGGAATTTATTTTATCCATTGCTCCAGTTAATTCAAAAACAAATGAGCTTTCTGTAGTATCAACAATCTTAGCTCTATAAATTTCACAAAGCCTTAATATTTCATCTTTGGTTTCAGAAGAATATAAAACCTTAATCAAAGCCATCTCTCTTTCAACAGATGGTCCTTCAATTGTTAGATCTGTAACTTTATGAACAGGAACAAGTCGCTCTAATTGACTTTTTATTTGAGCAATTGTTTTAGGACTCCCAGATGTCACAATTGTAATTCTTGAGGTATGTGAATCTTTATCAATTTCAGCAACAGTTAGACTCTCAATATTATAACCACGTCCAGAAAATAAACCTATAACTCTAGCAAGAACACCCGCTTCATTATCAACAAGTACAGAAAAAGTATGTGTTTCTTGAGCACCCTCTTTAATTGTTATCATATTAAAACCTTGCCTTCATCACCGACTTCCATGCTTATACCATCATCATTAAATAACATTTCATTGTGCGCGGCCCCAGATGGGATCATTGGATAACAATTTTCGTCTTTATCAACAACACAATCGAATAATACTGGTAGGTCTGAATCAAGCATTTCATTTATTTTAGAGTCCAATTCATCTGGTGATTGAGCTCTGACACCGTGAGCACCATAAGCCTCAGCTAACTTAACAAAATCTGGAAGAGAGTCGGTATATGAATGCGAATATCTTCCACCATGAAGAAGTTCTTGCCACTGCCTAACCATGCCCATGTATTGATTATTTAGTATAAAAATTTTAACAGGAAGTTTATGTTGAACAGCAGTAGATAGCTCTTGCATATTCATAAGAACTGATGCCTCACCAGCTATATCTATAACGGTTGATTTTGGAAAGGCTACTTGAGTTCCTATTGCAGCAGGCAATCCATAACCCATTGTACCTAAGCCACCTGAAGTCATCCATCTGTTTGGTTCTGCAAAGTGATAGTGTTGTGCTGCCCACATTTGATGCTGCCCAACCTCAGTGGTTATATAGGTATCCCTATCTTTTGTAAGCTCATATAAGCGCTCAATAGCAAATTGCGGCTTTATAATCTTTTTAGATTTAGAATAATTTAAAGATTTTTTTTGTCGCCACTCATTAATTTGCTCCCACCATTTTGATGTATCAGTTTTTAAACCCTTTGACTTCCAGAATATAAGAAGGTTTTCAAGAACATGGGCGCAATCACCAATCACAGAAACATCAACATCAATTGTTTTATTTATTGAGGTAGGATCAATATCAATATGTATTTTTTTAGAATTAGGTGAAAAAGCATCTAACCTGCCCGTAACTCTATCATCAAACCTAGCTCCAACATTAATTATCAAGTCGCAGTCATGCATAGCCATATTTGCTTCATAAGTTCCATGCATACCTAACATACCTAGCCATTTATCATCGCTTGCAGGGAATGCGCCTAGTCCCATTAATGTTGATGTAATTGGAAATCCTGTTGTTGTTACCAACTCTCTAAGAAGATGACTTGCTTCCGGACCTGAATTAATAACACCTCCTCCAGTATAAAAAATAGGACTTTGCGCTTTTGACATTAACTCTACGGCTTGTTCAATCTCTGAGATTTCAGGTTTAATAACAGGCTTATAGCTAGGGTGCTCTACTTCATCCATTGAACAATATTCTGCATCTGCAAACTGAACATCTTTCGGTATATCAATTAAAACAGGACCAGGTCTTCCAGTTGTTGCAACTAAAAATGCTAAATGAATTGTTTTTGCAAGATCCTCAGGACGCCTCACAAGCCAATTATGCTTTGTACATGGCCTGGTTATGCCAACAGTATCACTTTCTTGAAAAGCATCCGTCCCAATAAGGTGACTTGGTACTTGGCCAGATATACAAACAAGGGGGATAGAATCCATTAAGGCATCAGTTAATCCTGTAACAGCATTAGTTGCCCCAGGTCCAGATGTAACTAAAACTACACCAGGTTTACCAGAAGATCTGGCATACCCCTCGGCCGCATGAACAGCACCTTGCTCATGACGAACTAATATATGCTCAGGAGATTCATTGCTCTTAAACAATTCATCATATAAAGGCAAAACTGCCCCACCAGGATATCCAAAGATATGATCAACACCATGTTCTTTTAAAGCCTTAACAATTACTTCAGCTCCAGTCATTTTAGTCATAAAAATTCCTTAAATTTAAAAATACCTACTATAACAATCAAAATATTAAAATATGCTGAAAATTAGTCACTTCTAAACCTAAGGTCAATATTTTTTTATAATTTTTTTATAATTTCATCTACATTTTTATCTGAATATTGCGTATTTATCTTATTCCACGTAATCATCTGATTATTTATCCAAGTTATTTGACGTTTAGCATATTGATGAGTTTTAAACTTTATAAGGTCAGATGCCTCCTCAATTGATATTTTTTCATCAAGAAAAGATGATATTTCTTCAACTCCAATAGCTTTAAAAATTGGAGAATCTTTTGAGTAATTTTTATTCTTTAAATTTTTAACCTCATCTATAACCCCTTCTCTAAACATATTATCTACTCTTGAGTCACACTTCTCGTAAATCCATCTCCTCTCAGCCTCAATGCTAAAATTTACTGTAGGCTTATCAATATATTTAACCCTTTCCATTTTCCAATAATCAGAAATTCTTTTTTTTGTTCCATTATAAACTTCTAGGGCCCTTATAATTCTCTGCTTATCATTTGGATTGATTTTTTCTGCTGCTACCTCATCAACCTTTTGTAAATCTAGATAAAGACTCTCAAGTCCCTCTTTTAATAATAAGTCGTTCAGCTTATCCCTTACTAGATGATCAATATCAGGTATTGGTGATAAGCCATCCGTAATTGCTTTAAAATAAAGTCCTGTTCCTCCAACAATTATTGGAATTTTTCTTTTTTCAATAATATTTTGAATTAATACTTTTGTTTCTTGTAACCATTTTCCAACCGACCACTTAATATCGCCATTTAAAAGTCCATAAAGGTGATGCTTTATTGTTTCTCGCTCAACTAAAGGCCTAGCCGTTAAAATACTTAAATCTTTATACAATTGAATAGAGTCTGCATTAATAATTTCAGAGTCTATTTTCTTAGCAATTTTTAATGCTAAAGATGATTTTCCAGTGGCTGTAGGGCCTGATATTAAAATAATTTTATTTATCATAAGGACTTTAATTTCATAAAACTTTTATTTTTAACAATTAAATATTTAAATTAATTATCAAACATTACCTATTAAATATGTTAATTAAAATAAATTAAATTTGATAATAGGATTTCTAATGCAACTTATTAAAACATTCAAAGCTTTGAGACCATCTCCCGAGAAAGCAAGTGAGGTTATCGCTCCTCCTTATGACGTTTTAAACTCTGAAGAAGCAAGAGAGATGTCTCAAAATAAACCTTATAGTTTTTTGCATATTTCAAAGCCAGAAATAGATTTACCAGCTGGAATAAAAACTGATGATCCTAAGGTCTATAAACAAGGAGCAGAAAACTTAATTAAAATGATTGATGATAAAATTTTAATTCAAGAAGAGAGTGAATGCTTATATGTATATGAAATTGCTTTCGGTACATCAAAACAAACAGGAATTGCCTGCGTTGCTTCAGTTGAGGCGTATCGAAAAAATCAAATTAAAAAACATGAATTCACAAAACCAGTAAAAGAAGATGATAGGGTAAATAATATAAATGAGCTCAAAGCTCAGACTGGCCCAGTATTACTAGCCTATCAAAATACGCATGAAATATCAGATTTATTATCGAAAGTTAAAGAAAAAGAAACCCTTTATGATGTATCTGCACCAGATGGTTCAAATCATAAGATCTGGCTAGTTAATGAAAGCAAATTTTTTAATCCAATTTTAGAAGAAATTAATTCAATGGAATCTCTATATATTGCAGACGGACATCACAGATCTGCCGCTGCTTCTCGAGTAATGGAGGAGATGAAAAAAAATAATAATACCCATACAGGTCAAGAAGATTATAATTTTTTTCTATCCGTTGCCTTTCCTCACTCTGAAATGTCCATTTTAGATTATAACAGAATAATAAAAGAACTTAATAATAGTAAGGATGAGTTAATTTCAAATATTAAAGAAAATTTTTATATAACATTGCATGAAGGCCAATTTAAACCAAAGCAAAAAGGTCAGTTTGGTATGTATATTGAAGGTAAATGGTATAACTTAGAAATTAAAGAGGAAAAAGTTGATACTAAGGATCCTGTAAAATCATTAGATGTCTCAATCTTACATGATTTTTTAATTGAACCTTTTCTTGGAATTAAAGATGAAAGAACAGATCAAAGAATAGACTTTGTTGGAGGGGCAAGAGGCCTTGGTGAACTTGAGAGAAGGGTTAACAATGATGGTTTTAAGATTGCTTTTTCTCTTTATCCAACACCAATTGAAGCCTTGATTGATGTAGCTAATGCAAACAAAGTAATGCCTCCTAAATCAACTTGGTTTGAACCTAAGCTTTTAGACGGATTATTGTCTCATAAAATATAGAAATTTTAATTAGATTCTTCTTTTTCAAATGATAATGCAACTAGGGAGACCAGTCTAAGTTCAGGACGCCATACCCTAATTAAAATTCTTTCATCACCAGCTTTTTCTCTTTCAATAAGAAGTTCATGAACTTGATTTGAATCTTTAGCTTTAACTGTTGACTGAAGAGTTACATTTCCTGAAATCCTCTGATGAGTTAGGCTAACAATAACACTTCCTTTTGTAATTTTCTTTGAAAAGGCTTCAGACTTTTCATCAACTTCTAAAACTGCTACGCCTTTAAGAGATTGAGGTATTTGATTTTCTCTTCTAAATTCATCGGTCAAATCACCCAAGCCGAGACCTAATATTCTCTTAATTTCTTCAGAAGATTTAGATTTTAGAGTATCCTCATTTCCTTCAAGTCTTCCTATCTTAACCTTGAGATCAATTAACTTACCAAATCGAATAACTTTAATCTTTATATTTTTTCCAATATCTGTATTTGCAACTTTTGTGGTTAAGTCCCTCATATCATTAATATCCTCTTTATTATAAGAAATAATGACATCACCCTCTTCAATCCCAGCCTTATCAGCTGGTCCACCTTCTACAACCTGTTGAATTAAAGCACCTCTTGCTTCTTCAAGATCCATATCTTTTGCTAATTCTTCTGTGACATTCTGGATCATCACACCAAGCCAACCTCTTCTTGTTTCACCAAAATCCTTTAACTGATCAATGACAGGCATCGCAAGTTCTGAGGGTATTGAAAAACCAATCCCAACTGAGCCGCCTGTTTGCGAATATATCATTGTATTAACGCCAATAACCTCGCCATCCATATTAAATAATGGCCCCCCCGAATTACCTTTATTTATAGGAGCATCTGTTTGAATAAACCGATCATAAGGACCAGAGCCAATATTTCGCCCTAATGCTGATATAATACCTGCAGTGACAGTGCCCCCTAGACCAAAAGGGTTACCAATAGCAACTACCCATTCTCCAACTTTTGACTTTTTACTGTTACCAAAGCTAACAAAAGGAAAGTCTTCCTTAGATTCTATTTTAAGTAGAGCCAAATCCATTCTTGGATCCAAACCAACTACTTCAGCATCATAAACCTCATCATTACTTAAAGTTATTTTAATTGTTTCAGCTTCTTCAACAACATGATTATTAGTAACAACAAATCCATCTTTAGAAATTATAAAACCAGAACCAGCGGTTCTTTGAGGAACTCTTTTTTGAGGTTGATTACGAAAATAATCCCTAAATCTTTCGTCATTAAAAAAATCAAAAGGAGAGCCAGGAGAGTTTTGTCTCATTTTACCAGAGCTTTCTTTTTCTTTTTGCTTTCTAACAACAGAAACATTAACAACTGAAGAGGAGTACTCTTCAGCTAAGATTGTAAAATCAGGTAAAGATGATAACGCAGGTATATTTGAGAAAACAAATACATTAAACAGTATTACAATAAAAATTGATTTTAGATTTTTCATTATTTCTCTATATTATTCTTCACTAGATAGATCGGGACACAGCGCATCTCTTAATCTACTGTTATTATTAATAAGACTAATAAGCTTTTTGCTATTTTCACTTAATTTTTCAGTAGAATCTGTAACAAGTGAGGATGAGTTTGGGTTATTTAAAAATTTAAAAAACTCACTATCAGGAGATAATACGATTGTTGTCTCGTCATCTAAAGAGTTTTCATAGGACATCATTGACCTGTAAAAGGCAAAGAAGTCCTTATCTAAACCATAAGCTGTCGCAAAAATTCTATTTCTACAGGCATCACCAATACCTCTATTAATCTCAGCATCACGAGTAGCCTCTGAAAGCAAAACAGTAACCTTTTTTTCAGCCTCAGCCTTAATTCCTCTTGATATTTCTTGCCCTTTACCTCTAAATTCTGCAGCCTCTTGCTGTCTTTCAGTTTGCATTCTTCTATAAATAGCCTGACTGTTTGCATCTGGTAAGTCTGCTCTTTTTATTTTTACATCCACAATGTTAATTCCAAGATCAAGGGCTTGTTCGTTTGCTCTTTCTGTAATTTGCTTCATAAGATCATCGCGATTATCTCTTACAACTGTAACAAATTCTTCAGCGCCTAAAATCGATCTTAAGCTTGATGATACAATAGCTTGTAACCTAGAGCGCGCAATCCTCTCATCACGAACACTTATATAAAATTGAAGTGGGTCAATAATTCTCCAGCGAGTAAAGGAGTCTACAACTAATCTCTTTTGATCTGCTGCAATAACTTCTTCAGCAGGGGAGTCTAAGGCTAATATTCTTTTATCTAAATATTGGACTTGCTGAATAAAAGGCATTTTTAGTTTTAACCCAGGTTCAGTTATTGGTGCACCAACCGGTCTACCAAATTGAAGAACTATTGCCTGACGTGTTTCATGGACAGAAAAAAAGGTATTAAAAACTAATAATACGAATATTCCTACAAAAATAACTGAAGCTGTTTGTTTGATACCCATTATCTTTGACCTTTTTTATTAATTTCATTAAGCGGTAAATATGGAACAACGCCCTGCCCGCCAACCGAATTATTATCAACAATAATCTTATTCATGCTTCCGAAAACTTTTTCCATAGTCTCCAAAAACATTCTCTGACGAGTAACGTCTTTTGCCTGGATGTATTCTGAATAAATTGAAACAAATCGAGTCGCTTGACCTTCAGCCTCTGCAACAGTTTGTGATTGATAGGCTTCTGAATCTCTCAAAATTTTTGATGCTTCACCTTGAGCCTCAGGAACAATTTTATTAGCATAAGCATTTGCTTCATTTCTTGCTCTTTCTTGGTCGGCTCTAGCAGCTTGCACATCTCTAAAAGAGTCAATCACTGCTGAAGGAGGGTCTACTTTTTGCATCTTAACTTCTCTAATTTGAATACCTGAACCATATGAATCTAAAGTTGATTGCATTAATGATCTAACATCATCCTCTGTTTTCTGACGCGCACCAGTGAGAATCGGTTGGATATCTGAGTTTCCAACAATTTCTCGCATTGCACTTTCTGATACAGCTTTTATGGTTCTCTCTGGAAATTGAATTTTAAATAAGAAAGCACTTGCATCTTTAATTACCCAAAAAACTGAAAAATCAATATCAACAATATTTTCATCGCCAGTAAGCATTAAGCTTTCTTCTGGAACATCTCTTAAAGATCTCGAAGGATTGGAGAAACCAGAACCACTTGGACCTCTCATACCTACATCAATTCTATTCACAGTTGTGACTTTTGGCGTAAGAGCGGTCTCAATAGGAAATGGAAGATGGTAATGAAGACCAGGACCAGTTTGGCTAGTAAATTTTCCAAACCTTAGAACAACTCCTTGTTCGTCAGCATTGACTCTGTATATTCCGCTTAAAGACCAAAGGCCAAATAATATAAGCAATATAGCAAAAAATCCTCGCCAACCTTTTCCTCCTCCAGGAAGAAACTTGCTTAATAATTTTTGAAGACCGTTAAACATATTATCAAAATCTTGATTTGAGTTATTTTTTCCCCAAGGATTTTGATTATTATCATTCCAGCCATTATTTTTATTTATAATATTTTGTTTCATTTTTTTACTTTCTATTTCCTCTATTTGTCCTTATATGCCATCTTCAACCTATGAGTAAATGAAATTCAGCAATATTAACGAAATTTAATAAATTAAATGACAAATATCACTAAAGAAATAATAGAAAATAAATTAACAGAAATTATCCTTGATAATAAAAAAAGTCTTGTTGAGAGCGGTATAATAGAGGGTATTAGTCATAAAGATGGCCATGTCCAAATTTCTCTATATGCAAATAAAGAAAATGTAGAAGAAATTGAAAAAATTAGCAAAATTGTTGAAAAAGATCTTATTTCTATTCCAGGTATGTTAAGCGTAACAGCTGTTCTAACAAATGAACCGGTAAATGAAAAAAAATCATCTCAAAAAGAACCTGTTGATAAAATTGAAGGTATAAAAAATATCATTGCTATTGCTAGCGGTAAGGGCGGTGTTGGAAAATCAACTGTATCAATAAATATAGCCTCTGCATTTTCCTCAATCGGTAAAAAAGTTGGAATATTAGATGCTGATATTCATGGCCCCTCTATACCTCATATGCTTGGGCTAAAAGGAAAACCTGAAGTTAATAATAAGAAAAAAATCATACCATTTGAATTTGGGGACATGAAAGTAATGTCGATAGGATTTTTACTTAGTGATGATCAGCCAGTTGTTTGGAGAGGGCCAATGGTTCACTCAGCTATAAAACAAATGGCGACTGATACGGACTGGGGTGCACTTGATATTTTGATTATAGATATGCCCCCAGGAACAGGTGATGCCCAAATTACTGTCTCACAACACCTTCCCTTAGATGGCGCAATAATAGTTTCAACCCCACAGCCTGTTGCGCTAAATGATGCTATTAAAGCAATTGGAATGTTTAAAAAAGTTAATATCGATATAATTGGAATAATTGAAAATATGGCCTACTTACTTCTTGCTGATGGAACAAAAGAAAATATTTTTGGAGAAAACGGAGCAAAGGAAATGTCAGAAAGACTTAATATTAAATTTATAAATGAGATTCCTTTGGATAAAAAAATAAGAGAAAGTTCTGATAACGGATTACCATTTGTTATTGCATACCCTGATAACTCAACAAAAAATATTTTTGTCTCTTCTGCAAAAAAAGTTGAAAAAATATTAGAAGATAAATCCTAAAAAGCCTTTTTTTCATAGATTATAAGTCTGTGCTTACAGCTATCGCCCTCTTCTTGAGAAAATTCATTTTTAAAAACCTCACAAAAGCTATCTAGATCAAAGTCAGGAAAGAAAACATCTCCCTCTGGAGAAGAGTCAACTTCAGTTAAATAAATTTTTTGTGTATAATTAATAACTGATTCAAAAATATATTGACCTCCAATTATCATAACTTCATCGGCTCCTCTTTCATCTGCACATTTTTCTCCTACAGATAATGCATCTTGAATATTATTACACATTATAGCGCCGTTATAGTTAATATCACGATTTCTACTAACAACAATGTTATCCCTTCCAGGAAGAGCCCTACCAATTGAGTCAAATGTTTTTCTTCCCATTATCATTGGTTTATTCATAGTTATTTCTTTGAAGTTTGATAGATCTGAAGGAAGATCCCATGGCATCTTACCCTTGCTTCCTATGACATTATTTCTAGCTACAGCAACTATTAAACTTATTTTTTTCATCACCTAAACCGCTATAGGTGCTGATATGTGAGGATGTGAAACATACCCCTCTAAGATAAAATCTTCATAATCAAAATCAAATATTGAATTTGGATTAGAGGCTATATTCATTAAGGGTAATTCTTTAAAATTTCTTCTTAATTGCTCTTTTGCTTGTTCAAAATGATTGGAGTACAAATGAGCATCCCCAAAAGTATGAACAAAATCTCCTACATCAAGATTAGTTATTTTTGCAATCATCATTGTTAGAAGAGCATAAGAGGCTATATTAAAAGGCACCCCAAGAAAAATATCAGCTGAACGCTGATATAACTGACAAGATAGTTTACCATTTGAAACATAAAATTGAAAAAGACAGTGACATGGCGGAAGAGCCATTTTTTCTACATCTGCAGGATTCCATGCTGTTACAATTAACCTTCTCGAATCAGGATTAGATTTAATTTGATCAATTAAACCTGTTATTTGATCTATTGTCTTTCCGTCTTGTGCTGGCCAAGAGCGCCATTGATGACCATAAACAGGTCCTAGTTCACCGTTTTCATCAGCCCATTCATCCCAAATTCTAACACCGTTTTCTTTTAAATATTTTATATTTGTTTCACCTTTTAAAAACCATAATAGTTCATAAATAATTGATTTTAAATGAACTTTTTTAGTTGTTAACAAAGGAAATCCGGCCTTAAGATCAAACCGCATTTGATAACCAAAGACTGAGCGTGTACCTGTACCAGTCCTATCATCTTTGTCAGAACCATTCTCTAAAACATGTTTTAATAAATTATGATATTGTTGCAAAAAAAACTCCGATTCTTTCTTTTAATTCTAAACTACTTTTTTGTCTCTTCAAATTTTAATTAATCGAATGTATAAAGAAAGTGCTGGTTTACCAGATATAGTGATAAACGGTTGATGTAATAAACTATTCGGACCCGGGGGCGGTACCCGGCACCTCCACCATTTTTTAATTTATGGGGGTGAAATAGGATCGACGAGAGCGTAAAGATCTTCTTTTTACTCGGCATTGTTCCGCCGTTATCGGGCTATTTTATAGAAGCAAAAAGCGACTATGCAGAGTATTCTCTCGCAGCTTAATGTGTGAGTTACTCAACTTAACTCCTAATTATTTGCATAATTAGGCGGGGTTTGAGGGGCACCTGGCAACAGAAGCTCCTTGTTTAATTCTTAATTGACAACATTGGAGATTAACCGTGAAAAAAGAAAGACAAGAATCAGATGCCTTTGGTCCGATTAAAGTAGAAAGTAAAAAATACTGGGGCGCCCAAACACAGAGATCTTTGAAAAATTTTAATATTGGTGAAGAAAAGATGCCAATTCCTCTTATTAGGGCTTTGGGAATAGTAAAATTGTCTGCTGCTACAGTTAATAAGAAAATGGGTACTCTTGAACCAAAAATTGCTAATGCAATAATTAAAGCATCAAAGGAAGTTATTAATGGTAAATTTGATAATCATTTTCCTCTAGTTGTATGGCAAACTGGTTCAGGAACTCAGTCTAATATGAATGCAAATGAAGTTATATCAAACAGAGCAATAGAAATACTTGGAGGTAAACTTGGATCAAAAGATCCAGTTCACCCTAATGATCATTGTAATATGTCTCAATCTTCAAATGATACATTTCCTACTGCAATGCATATAGCGGCAGCAATAGAAATTAATAAAGAGCTTATTCCTTCTCTTAAAAAACTATCCGCCTCAATAGGAAAAAAAGAAAATGAATTTAAAAAAATTATCAAAATAGGACGCACTCATCTTCAGGATGCAACCCCAGTAACACTAGGACAAGAATTCTCTGGATATAAAGCACAAATTGATAATGGCATTAGAAGAATACAAAAGTCATCTGAAGAACTTTATTTATTGGCTCAAGGAGGAACTGCTGTAGGAACTGGTCTAAATTCAAAAAAAGGTTTTGATAAAAAGTTTGCCTCAGAATGTAAAAATATTACTGAATTACCCTTTAAAACGTCAGAAAATAAATTTGAGGCTCTTGCAACACATGATACACTGGTTGAGGTTTCTGGGAGTTTAAATACTCTAGCCGCTTCATTATTTAAAATTGCTAATGATATTAGATTACTTGGTTCTGGACCTAGATCCGGCTTGGGGGAAATACAATTACCAGAGAACGAACCAGGATCATCTATTATGCCTGGAAAAGTTAATCCAACCCAATGTGAAGCAATGACAATGCTGTGTCTGCAAATTATTGGTAATCACACAACAATAAGTGCTGCAGGCAGCCAGGGTCACTTTGAACTTAATGTTTTTAAACCTGTAATTGCATATAATATTTTGCAATCAATTAAATTACTTTCAGATGGATCAAAAAGCTTTATGAAAAATTGTATTTCAGGTATCAAGCCGAATAAAATCAAAATACAAGAACTATTAAATAGCTCTCTAATGCTTGTTACTTCTCTTGCACCAGTTATAGGATATGATAATGCATCAATTATTGCAAAATCAGCTCATAAGAATGGAACTACTCTTAAAGAGGAGGCAATTAAGCAAGGTTTTGTAACTGAAGAGGAATATACTAAAATTGTTAAACCAGAAAAAATGATTTCACCATCATAAATATTATGAATCAAATTAAAAGATCACTTACATTATCTGGTCATAAAACAAGTATCGCATTAGAAAATGAATTTTGGATAGCTCTTGAGGTTATCTCTAAAAATAAAAATATTGAGATTGATAAATTAATTGAAAAAATTGATAAAAAAGAAAGAAATGGTAGCTTAGCTTCTGCTATAAGAGTTTTTATTTTAAAAAAATTTATGAAGCTTGATTAAAAATGAATCAATGTATGCTTATGAAGTTTTAAAAATAATCATTTTAGGTTATGACCCATATGTTACCCCAAGATAGTATTAAATGACAAACTTCAAGACTCTTGAAAATTTTAAAAGATTAAACGATGTCCAAAAAGAAGCTGTTCTTCATGATGGTGGTCCATTATTAGTTTTAGCTGGAGCAGGTACAGGCAAAACCGGAGTTTTGACCACAAGGCTGGCCAGATTATTAATTGAAAATCTTGCGTTACCAGGAGAAATACTTTCTGTAACCTTTACCAATAAAGCAGCAAACGAAATGAGATCAAGGGTTAGTGATCAAATTGGTGATAAAGCCTCAGGCCTAAAATGGTTAGGAACTTTTCATTCTATTGGCGCTCAAATATTAAGAACATATCCAGAAAAAATTGGATTAAAAAATGATTTTATAATTCTAGATACTGATGACCAAATAAGACTACTGAAGCAGTTAATTAGAGATGAAAATATCGATGATAAAAAGTGGTCTCCAAAAGGGCTTCTAAACTTAATTGATAAATGGAAAAATAAAGGTATTCTCCCAGGGAATATTTCTCGAGATGATGGTGATTATTTTGCAAATGGCAAGGGGAAAGTTTTATACAAAAAATATCAAGATCAATTAAAATTTTTTAATGCTGCTGATTTTGGAGATCTAATTCTTGAATGTATAAGACTTTTTAATGAAAACCAGGATATTTTAGAACAGTATCAAAATCGTTTTAAATTTATGCTAGTTGACGAATATCAAGACACAAATTCATCTCAGTATGCTTTATTAAAATTACTATCAAATAAGTGGATGAATATATGTTGTGTTGGTGATGATGATCAATCGATATACTCCTGGCGAGGAGCTGAGGTAAGTAATATCTTAAGGTTTGAAAAAGATTTCCCAAATTCTAAAGTTATTAGATTAGAGCAAAATTATAGATCTACCGGTAATATTTTAGCAGCTGCTTCTAGATTAATTGAATCAAATGAGTCTAGATTTGGAAAAACTTTATGGACATCCTCTTCTGAAGGAGAAAAAATATCTATTACTTCTACCTGGGACGGTGAAGAAGAAGCAAGAATAATTACTGATGAAGTAGAGAGTTATTCGTTAAATAATAAAAATCTTGATGAAATTGCAATACTAGTAAGGGCTAGTTTTCAAATGAGAGAGTTTGAAGATAGGTTTATATCAGTAGGTCTGCCATATAAAGTGATTGGGGGTCCAAGATTTTATGAGAGAAGGGAAATAAGAGATGCAAATGCATATTTTAGAATTGCAATCCAACCAAATGATAGTTTAGCTCTTGAGAGAGTTCTTAACACACCAAGAAGAGGAATTGGTGAAGCAACAATTAAAAAAATTAAAGATTATTCTAAAAATAATAATATTTCGACTATTGAGTCCATTAAAGATCTCATAAAAACATCAGAATTAAAACCAAAAACAAAAATCTCTCTTAAAAACTTCATAGAATTAACAGACCGATGGCATAGCTTATTAAATGATAGAAATCATTATGAGTTAGCTGAAATAATTCTTGAAGACTCAGGATATTTAGAGATGTTAAGAAAGGATGATTCAATTACTGCTGCAGGAAGGTTAGAAAATATTAAAGAATTATTCAGGTCCATTGAGCCTTTTGAGAGCTTACAAGCTTATTTAGAACATATAGCACTTGTCATGGAAATAGATAAAAATCCCGACGGAAATAAAGTAAGCCTTATGACCTTACATGCTGCTAAAGGTCTCGAATTTGATTTTGTTTATCTACCTGGATGGGAAGAAGGTGTATTTCCTAATCAAAGATCTCTTGATGAAGGGGGTATAGAATCTCTTGAAGAAGAAAGAAGGCTTGCATATGTTGGAATAACCAGAGCAAAAGTAAAATCATCAATCTTTTATGCTGCAAATAGAAAGATGCATAATCAATGGCTTTCAAGCATACCATCAAGATTCATAAATGAAATGCCAGAAGAAAATATCGAAATTAATTTATCACATTTTTCAGGTAACCAAAAAAACTTTACTGATATTGAAGAAGATACATTCGACCAATCAGACTATAGTACTCCAGGCTGGGAAAGAGCAAAGATGGTGTCGAACATTAAAAATTTGGAATCCAATGAGCCAAAAATAATTACAAACTCTAATGCTAAATACTCAAAAGGATCAGTAGTTGTTCATAAAAAATTTGGTCAGGGAAGGGTTGAAAGTGTAGATGGAAAAAAATTAACTATTAATTTTGGTGAAAGTGGCACCAGGAAAGTGATGGAAAATTTTGTAGAGTCTCTTAGTTAAAAAATTATATATTAATTCATTAAACCAATTATAATAATATCATGCTCATAAACGTAGAACAAAACATTAAAAAAATTCGTGAACTTTTTAAAAAAGAATTGATAGACGCATATATAATTCCACATGAAGATGAATTTTTAACTGAATATGTTCCAGACCATTCTGAAAGATTGTCATTTATTACTGGGTTTACAGGGTCTGCTGGTTTGGCGATTATCGCGAAAAATAAAGCAGCTATTTTCGTTGATGGCAGATACACAACTCAAATTAAAATAGAAACCTCTGGGGAAATATTTGATCATCAAAATTTAAATAATACTGACATAGAAAAATGGATTAAACTAAATCTTAAAGAGACAAGTGAAATTGGTTTTTGTCCAATGACAATTTCATTAGAAAAATTGAATTCATTTAAAAAATTTATTTCTGGTACAAAAATTAAATTAAAAAAAACTGATAACTTGGTTGATAAAGTGTGGTTAAAAAGACCTAGCCTAAATAATGGTTTTATTTATAAGCATGATGAGAAATACTCAGGGCTATCTCATAAAGAGAAAAAGGAAATAATAAAAAAGGAAATTTTAAAAAATAATTGCGACTCTCTTTTTATAAGTGAACCAGAAAATACTTGTTGGTTTCTTAATATAAGAGGAAATGATTTAGATTTTACCCCATTAGTTAGAGGTTATTCATTGATTGAAAAGAATGGAGAAATTCATATTTTCTCAAATCACAATATTTCAAGTGATGTAAAAAAATACTTTAAACAAAATAATATTAGACATCTTCAAATAGATAAAATCGAGGATTTTTTTAAAGATAAACATTTTAGAAAAACTATATTTGATTTTAAAACTACTCCATGTGAACTAGCAGATATAATTTTTAAATATTCAAGGGATTTTAAAAATATTCAAAACCCCTGTAACCTTTTAAAAGCATGTAAGAATAATATTGAAATTGAGGGTGCAATAAATGCACATATAAGAGACGGAGTGGTATTAAGTAAATTTTTATTTTGGTTAGATAGTAAGTCTGAAAAAGATGGATTAGATGAAATTGATATCGAAAAGAAATTATTAAACTTAAGAAAAAAAGAATTAAATTTTGTTTCTCCCTCTTTTAATACAATTGCAGGAACAGGAAGTAATGCAGCTGTTATACATTACAAAGCAAATAAGGTTAATTGTAAAAAACTAAAAGCTGGTGATCTTTTACTTGTTGACTCTGGAGGACAATATCTTGACGGTACTACCGATGTTACCAGAACCATAGCATTGTTTCCAAATGAGAAAAAAATAAATCAAGAGAGGAAAGATAGATTTACTAGAGTATTAAAAGGTCATATAGCTATAGCATGTTGTGTCTTCAAAAAAGGTACTAGTGGAAAGGATTTGGACCCTTCTGCAAGAGAATTTCTAATAGAGAAAGGTCTAAATTATAATCATGGTACAGGTCATGGCGTAGGATCTTTTTTAGGTGTCCATGAGGGTCCGCAAAGTATCTCGCCACTGGGTATTCAGGAAATAAAAGAAGGTATGATAATTTCAAATGAACCAGGATATTATAAAGAAAATGAGTATGGAATTAGAATAGAAAATTTAATTCTTACTCAAGAAATGAGAGATAACAAAAATCATCTATCCTTTCGAACACTTACTTTAGCACCAATCGATAAAAATTTAATATGTACTGAAATGCTTACTAAAGAGGAATTAAATTGGATAAACTCATACCATGAAAAGGTTTTTAAAACTTTATCAAAATTTATGCGAGAAGAGGAATTAGTCTGGTTAAAGAAAAGCTGTAAGTCTATTCTGAAATAAAATCATTCCACTCATCCTCTGAAAAGACTCTTACTCCAAAATTATTTGCTTTATCAACTTTAGACATGGTCGGTTTGTCTCCAGCAATTAAGTAATTTGTCTTTTTTGATAGTGAAGATGATAGCTTAGCACCAAAGAGTTCTATTTTTACCTTTGCTTCAGCACGACTCATAGTTTTCAGTGCGCCAGTAATTAGTATCGTTTTGTTAGATATTTTTGTTTCTTTAATCTCTTTATTATAGTTTTTTACGGTTATTCCAGACTCAATTAATTGAATGATTAACTGTCTAGTATCATTATTTTGAAAAAAATCTATAATTGAAATAGCAACTTTTTCACCAACACCGTCCAAAGATAAAAGTTCTTCCATTGATTGATTAAAATTATTACTTGAAATATTTTCTAACATCGCATCAATAGATTTATAATAATTTGCGATCAAATTTGCTGAGGACAAACCTAAATGCCTTATCCCAAGAGAAAATAGAAAACGATCTAAATCAATTTCCCTCTTTTTATTTATAGCTTCGAATAACTTAATTGCACTATCTTTAATTGTTCCAATTTTTATCTTTGATCCAGAAGTATATCTCCAGAAAGAAGGAGGATTATTACTATATTTTTTCTCTAGGTAAAAAATATCAACTGGTGATTTGATTAGTTTTTCTGAAAAATATTCATTAATTTGCTTTTCACCTAATCCATCAATATCAAAAGCTGACTTTGATGAAAAATGTTTAATTCTTTCAATAGCTTGAGCCGAACAATTAAACTCTCCAGTACACCTTATGTATTTTTCTTCTTTTTCTTTCTTTCCTGACTTAATTTTATCTCTAACTACTTTAGAGCCGCATACAGGACACTCACTGGGAGGATTAATTAATGCTAAATTATTCTTTCTTTTTTCTTTAATTACCCTAATGACTTGGGGAATAACATCTCCAGCTCTTTGGACCCAAACCATATCTCCAATTCTAATATCTTTTCTTTTTATTTCTTCAAAATTATGAAGACTTGCATTTGAAACTAGTGCACCTCCGATGTTTACTGGGGAAAGCCTCGCAACTGGTGTTAGAACACCCGTACGACCAACTTGTATTTCAATATCTAAAATTTTAGTAACTGCTTTTTCAGCAGGAAATTTATGCGCTATCGCCCATCTTGGATGATGCTCAGTTGATTGAAGTCTCTCTCGCCAATCTAGTCTATTAATTTTATAAACTATTCCATCTATATCATAACCGAGACTCTCTCTTCGTTCTAATATATCCTCATAAAAAATAATTAATTCATCAATAGATTTAAATAAACCAAAGTTATCATTTGTCGGAAAACCTAAATCTTTAAAAAAGTTAATTAAATCATAATGATTGTCATATGGTAATGATGATACACTTCCCCATGCATAAGCAAAAAACTCAAGAGACCTTTTAGCTGTTTCATTTGGATCTAACTGCTTTAAAGATCCAGCAGCAGCATTTCTTGGATTCTTAAATAACTCTTTACTTTGCTTACCTTGAATTTTATTTAGAAGATTAAAATTATCATGAGACATATATACTTCGCCTCTAATTTCTAAAAATTTTGGTGCTCTTTTTTTGTCTATTTTGTGAGGAATACCTGTTATAGTCTTAATATTTTCTGTAATATCTTCCCCTATCTTACCGTTGCCTCTTGTCGCACCTACTTTTAATATACCGTCTTCATAAATTAAACTTGCTGAAAGACCATCAATTTTTGGTTCAGCAACATAACTAACTATTTGATTTTCCTCTATTCTTAGAAAATTTCTTAAGCTATCACTCCAAGAAATAACCTCTTCTTTATTCTTTGCATTTTGAATTGAAAGCATAGGAGTTAAATGTTTAACTTTGTTAAATTTTTCAGAAGGTTCTGCTCCTATTGTAAAAGAAGGTGACTCAGAATTAACTAGAGATGGATACTTCTTTTCAATTTCTAAAATAGATCTTCTTAAATCATCGTACTCTGCGTCAGAAATTATTGGATTATGATTTTTATAGTAAGCAATGTCATGCTCTTTTACAATCTGGTAAAATTTTTCAAGCTTGTTTTTTACTTTTTTCTCTTCAGAGGTCTTAGCTTTATTTGAGACAGATTGATCTGTTTGTTTTTTATTCAACATTACCTTTAATTAACTCATAACTGTCTTTATACCACGAGCTATTCGGAAAATTGTGGCCTAATACAGCTGCAGTATTGTATGCCTCATCAAGTAAACCCATTGAAATATAAGCTTCAACTGTTCTATGAAGGGCCTCAGGGGCGTGACTGGTAGTCTGATAGTCAACTGTTACAGTTCTAAATCTATTTATAGCTGCTAAAAAAGCCTTTTTTTTGAGATAATATCTGCCAATATACATTTCTTTACCAGCTAAATGATCCAATGTAAGATCAATTTTTAATTGAGAGTCTTTAGCATAGTCAGTATCAGGGTATCTCCTAACAACCTCAACAAATGACTCTAATGCTAACTCAGTTATTCTTTGGTCTCTAGCAACATCTTGAATTCTCTCATAATAAGATTGGCCAATAAGATAATAAGCATAAGCTGCATGTCTGTTACCAGGGTGAAGAGAGATAAATCTTTGAGCAGTGGATATTGATTGATCATACTGATTTTGAAGATAATAAGCATAAGCTGACATTAACATAGATCTTCTAGCCCAAGAAGAGTAAGGGTGTTGTCTCTCAACTTCATCAAATTCGAAAGCTGCTTGCTGAAGTCTTCCTCTATCTAGATTATAAACAGCATTGTTATAGATGGCTGCAAGAGATCTTTCTCTATATTCAGGCCTTTCATCGGTGCTAGAACACGCAGTCAAAAAAATTAAAAAAAGTATCAAAAATTTATGTAAATGTATTATACTCAAAGGATTTCATCTTATAAAATATTAAAATACTATAAACATTTATATCCAAAATGTCTTCAAAAAATTAACTTAAAGATATTTTGATTTGCTTACTTTTAGAGTTTCTTCATTTAAAGAGTCTGGGTACTCAATTATTTTATAATTTTTATCTGATTTAAATAGCTCAACAAGTAAAAGATTATTAATATAGTGACCACATTTGCAACCTTTGAAACTTCCTTCTATTCTGTATCCAGATGTAAAAACGTCTCCAACAGCATCTAGTAACTTATGTCTAGAAAACTCATTTTCATGCCTTAACCCCCCTGGATTAATTATCTCATCATTATCAACTATAATACAATTATCAATACTCCCACCTAGCCCTAAACCTTGTGATCTCATATACTCCACATCTTTCATAAGCCCAAAAGTTCGAGCATTTGAAACAAAATTTTTAAAGTTATAACTTGCTAGAGACGTATAAGCAGTTTGTTTACCTATAACCTTACTATCGAAATTTATTTCAACCGAAAAACTTTGTTCATTACTAGGATAAAAAGAACAATATTTATCATTAATATTTACTTCAACTTTTCTTAATATTTTTAAGAACTTTCTTTTTGCCTTGAGGGCTTTTATTCCTAAGTTTTCAATAATTTCTATAAATGGTAAAGAACTTCCATCCATTATTGGTACCTCTGGACCATCTAACTCAACAATAATATTATCTATCCCTGATCCACTAAATGCTGCCATTATATGCTCAATGGTTGATACTTTTATGCCAGATTTATTTTCTATTGTTGTACATAAGCTTGTATCAGAAACATTTTTATATAATCCTTTAATTGAACGTTTCTCAAGATTCCCATCGATATCAGTTCTAATAAAAATGATACCAGTATTTTCTTTATTTGGTTTTAAATTAACCTTTATGATATTTCCCGTATGAAGACCGATACCATCAAAACTTTTAGGCTTAAAAATAGTTGTTTGCCATGGATAGCTTCCGGAAGCGGTAAATGGTGAAATAAGATTATCTTTAGATTTACTTAAATCTAAATCATCTTCAATAAACTTATTATTCTCTAATTGAATATTATTTTTTTCAAGAGTCATTTAGTGCCACTATAATTTTAAAATTAAAATTAGCATTCTCAAATATTGATAACTAATAAAGGATTGTCACTTAATGTAACTAGATAAACTATCGACCTTTAATTTTACCGAAAAACCTTTGTAGTGCCGGTATTTCAAGTTGGGAATTAGGTTCATCTTCCTCTTCTGAAGAATCAAATCTATCACTGTTAAAAAGTGGAACACCATCATCCTTTTCCCAATCTTCTGGTTCAGGTAAATTTGATATATTTTCTTCAGCAAGAGATTCTGAGAAATCTTCATCAAAATCATTATAGTCGTCAAGCTCCACATTGTGGGGTTCTTCTGGTGAAGTTTTTTTGACTTCTAGTTCGATACTCTCAGGATGATTATCGTCAATGATATCCACGAAATTATTTTCGGATGGTTTTGTCTCATTACTAAAATCAACAATATTTTCTTCTACTATCTGATCCATTCCGGTAGCAATAACTGCTGTTTTAAAAGTATCTCCCATATCTTCATCTTGAAAAATTCCGAATATCACTTCACATTCTTCACCAACGTCTTTTTGTACCACTGATAATGCACCTTGAATTTCAAAAGGATTAATATCAGCTCCGGCAGTTAATGAAACAAGAAGACCTTTTGTTCCTTTTAAAGATAAATCATCAAGCATAGGATTAGAAATAGCATTCTCTGCTGATAAAATAGCCCTATCTTCTCCTGTAGAAGTTCCTACTCCAAAAACAGCCTTACCCTTATGTTGCATAATTGTTTTAACATCTGCAAAATCAATATTTATTGAGCCATTTTTCATAATTAATGCGCTTATGGCCGATACACCGTCATGAAGAGTTTTGTTTACTAAATCCTCACATTCTTTCATAGGTGTTTTTTCATTAATAATTCTAAATATATTTTGATTTGGTATAACTATAACTGTATCAAGAATAGATGATAGCTCATCAATACCGCTTTGAGCTGATGCCATTCTTTTCTTACCTTCAAAACTCCAAGGTGTTGTAACAATTGCAACAGTAAGAATGCCCATATCTTTTGCTAACTGTGCTATAACTGGTGCAGCTCCTGTACCAGTACCACCTCCTAAACATGCAGTAATAAAAAGCATATGTGTGCCTTCTAAATATCTTCTTATTTCTTCTTGAGATTCTTCAGCAGCTTTTTTCCCAACTTTTGGATCCGCTCCGGCACCTAAACCTTCGGTTGAATGTGATCCAATTGATATTGGTGTTACTCCATTTAAGTTCTCAAGATCCTGCACATCCGTATTAGCCGCAAATAATTCTACACCATCTAAACCTTGTTCAACCATAGTCTTAAGGGCATTTCCACCTCCTCCTCCAACACCAATCAGAGCTAGCCTTGGTCTTAGCTTTTCAACTTCAGGGGTTTCTAGTGAAATACTGCTATTTGAAACAAAGTTTTCATCATCATAAGTAGCCATTATTAAGACTCCATAATATTATGTTACAAATTTCTACTGATTCTAATAATTAAACAAGTATAAGTTATTGATTAAAAACCAGAACCCATTATTTTTTCCAAAATTTTAAAAGCAAAATTATTATTCTTTTCTTGAGTTTTTATCCCATTTTCTTGCAGTAAAATTGAATGTAAAAGCATGCCAGTACAAGATGTAAATGCTGGCCCAGAGATCTCCTCATGTAGGCCATTTATTCCTTTAGGAATTCCAATTCTTACCTTATTTTCTAATATTCTTTCGGCGAATTCTATACTCCCAGGTAATTCCATAGTTCCTCCAGTAATAATAGTATTTTTATTTGAAATATCACTGTACCCAGATTGCTCAATACATTTCTTTACATGAACAAATATTTCCCAAAGTCTTGGTTTTATAATTGAAATAAGTTTTGATCGCGAAAATGAAAGCCTGTCATCATCATCACCTCCTATCAAGGGTGTTTGATAAATATCCTCGCCATCATTAGCTCCCCTCAAAGCATTTCCATAGAGTGTCTTTAATGCCTCTGCTTGATCAAATGGTGTTCTTAATTCTTTTGAAATATCATTTGTTATATACCAACCACCAAGATTAAGGGATTTTGCAAAAACTATAGATCCATCAATAAAAGTTGAAACAGATGTTGTTCCAGCCCCAATATCAATACAAACAGATCCTTGATTTTTTTCTTCATCAGTTAAAGCTGAAATTGCAGATGTAAAGGGTTTTGCAGTAAAATTAGTAACATTTAAAAAACAATTATTTATTATATTTTCTAAATTATTAATATGGTTGGGGTTCGCATAAATGAAAAGAAGTTTAACTCCAAGCTTTGATGCACTCATACCAGATGGATTAATGATATTTTTTATATTATCTACAATATAATTAGATGGAATAACATGGAGAATTTTTTTATTAACCGAGTTAAATTTTTTTTTTGCAATTTCAATTACCTCGGCTATGTGATTTTGATTTATAATTTGATTATTAAGAAATAACTCTCCAAAAATACGTTCGGTTCTTATATAGTTTCCTGAAACATTAACTGAAACATTCTCAACTTCTAAGTTTGCTCTATTCTCAGCTAGATCAACTGCTTTTCGAATTGACTCTTCTAAATCATTAATATTTGTAATAGCACCATTTTTTATACCCTTTGACTGCGTGTATCCTGAGCCAATCAACCTAACTTTTCTTTTATCTAAAATGTTATCAATTTTTCCTATGAAACAAATGACTTTATCTGAACCTATATCAATTGCAGTGATAATTTTTTTTGATTGATAGCTAGACTTATTATTTATAAAAAAATCTTGTTGATTGTTATCCTTTTTAACCATCACTTCTAATCCTATCAGTAGTTATTTTACCATCTACTCGTAAGTCTATTTTTTTATGCCCCTTTTCAATTAATCTGTTCTTTTTAATATATGAGTCTAATAAATTAAGAGACTCTAAAATATTATTTTCTGGTAAAAGGACTCTTACTCCATTTTTATAATAGAGATCCCACCTTCTATTGCTTACAAGATTAGCATGCTCAATTTGATTATAAATATCTTCAAAATTTTTTAAATTATCTATTAGATTTTTCAACTTTCTGTCAGCACCCATGCCCTTTATTTTAAAATAATTTTGAAATTCATTTGACGAAATTCTTTCAATTGCATATCCATATTCGTCCAAAATATATTGTTCTTTTCCTCTTTCCCAAACCGCAAGAGGTTTGTACTCTTCTATCTTTATGCTCAAGGTCTTTGGATAAATTCTTCTAACTATTACATCTTTAATCCATGCTATTTTTTCTATTTCATTTTGAATATTTAATAAATTTAATGATAATAAAGATTTTTTTTCATATGAATTTAATATTTTTGAAAGTTTCTCTTTTGATGATCTTTCTCTTCCAATAATATCAATATTATTTACGGAATAGAGCTTAGTGATACTATTTGTTAATTCCTTTATAATAAAACCATTATCAAAATATTTTATAAAAATACCAACAAATAGAAATAAAAATAAGATTAAAAGATATTTATATTTTTTTATCGATCGCAAGAGGCATCCTCCAATAAATAAATAATTAAACTATTGTAAGAAATACCCTCTTTTTTTAATAATTCAGGAACAATTGATGTAGATGTCATGCCAGGTTGAGTATTTACTTCTAAAACAAATAAACCCTCTAAAAACTTGTCTTTATCCCATCTAAAGTCAGTCCTTGATATTCCCTTACATCCAAAAATTTTATGACATTTAAGTGATATTTCTCTCGTTAGAGAATAAACTTCTTTGGGTATATTTGCTGGAATAATATGTTCAGATCCTTCAGGACTATATTTTGACTCAAAGTCATAAAAATTATTCTTCGCTTTGATTTCCATTACTTCTGTAGCCTTACCGTTGAAAACAGCACAAGATAATTCTTTACCTTTAATATAATCTTCAATTATAATCTCTTCACCATAAATCCAAGATTTTTCAATATTTAATACTTTATTTCTATCTGATTCATTTAAAATTACATAAACTCCATTACTTGAGCCTTCATGAATTGGCTTAACAACATAGGGTTTTTTTCTTTTTAAATTTTTAAGATCTTTAATTTTAATAACTTCATACATTGGGGTATTAATTTTATTTTCAGAAAATAAATTTTTTGAAAAAACTTTATTCATTGCTAATTTTGACGAAACTACTCCAGAATGGGTGTAGGGAATATTATTCTTTTCCAGTAAAGATTGTACCTCACCGTCCTCTCCACCTAATCCATGAAGAGCATTAAAACAAACATCTGGATTAATTTTGATTAATTCCTCAATAAAATCACCCTTACAGTCAAAGCTAATAGGTTTTAAACCATTGTTAAACAGAGAGTCTGAAACATTTTTTCCTGATAAAATACTTATTTCTCTCTCTGAAGATTCTCCTCCCATAAGCACAACAATTTTAGTACTTTTATTAATTTGTATCATCACTACCTAAAATTTGGATTTCCCAATTCATGGTAATACCAAATTCCTTTTTTACTCTATTTAAAATAATATTACCTAAATTTTCAAAATCAGATGCCTTAGCATTACCTAAATTTATCAAAAAATTATTATGAACATCTGAGATCATGGCATCACCATATTTTAGTCCTGATAAACCTGATCTTTCAATTAGCTCCCACGCTTTATAATTTTTTGTATTTTTAAAAGTACTACCTCCGGTCGGAAAACCTTGGGGTTGAGAAGAAATTCTTTTTTTCTTAATAGCTTTTATTTTTTTTTCAATTTTTTCTTTATCTTTTTTATAACCTTTGATTGTAACTGAAGTAATTATAAAATTTTTTGAAATTTGAGAATTTCTATATGAAAAATTAATATCATTTAATTTCTTTTTTATTTTTTTTCCATCTCTACTGATTAAGTCTACATCCAAAATAATGTCTTTGAATTCTGAGCCGTAACAACCAGCATTCATAATAACCCCGCCACCAATTGTTCCGGGAATACCGATTAAAAATTCAAGTCCGCCAATTTCATAATCAATGCTTTTTTTAGCAATGTATTTATCTAGAGAACCTGAGCCAACATTTACTGTATAGTTATCGATTTGAGTAATTTTTTTAAAATCTGATGGGATTAATATTGATAAGCCTGAAAGACCGCCATCCCGAATTAATACATTTGAAAACTTTCCAAATATATTTAAATCAATATCAGGTGATAAAGATTCTAAAAGAATTGTTAGATCGTTTTCATTTTTAGGTATGTACAAATACTCAAGAATACCGCCTGTTTTAAACCAAGATAAATTTTTTACAGATTTTTTGTAAAAAAATCTCCCTTTTAATTCCCTTTTAGCTGCAGGTATCTTTAAAATGGAAGACAAACTATTCATTATTAACCCCAATGCTAGTTAAATCTTTTGCAAAATCGTTACAAAAAGAAGAAATAGATCCGGCACCCATAAATATAACAACATCATTTGGCTTAAGTATTTTATTTAATTTACTCTTAACTTTTTCAAAGCTACTTATATAAAAAGTATTTGAACATTTTTTTTTATTAATATCTTTTACTAAATTAAATGAGCTTATGCCTTTAATTTTTTTTTCTCCAGCTTCAAATATAGGTAAAATTAGAGATATATCAGCTCCTTTTAAAGCTTTTATATAACTATTATAATTATCTCTTAATCTAGAATATCTATGAGGCTGTATTACAACTATTAGTCTACCCTTATTGGAGCTTAATGCATTAATTGTTTCTATTATTTCTGTAGGATGATGTGCATAATCGTCATAAAAAATGATATTTTTATTATCATAAATTTTAGTAAGTCTTCTTTTAACACCTTGAAAAGATTCTAGTGAGCTTTTTATAATATTAATATTTATTTTAAAATTTAAACAAACTGAAATTGCCGCAAGAGCATTTTCAATATTGTGATAGCCTAGAAAAGGGAAATCTATTCCTTTTATATATAACCTTTTTTTATTTGGATTTTTTATTTCGACATCAAAAATAATTCCATCTTTTTTTTCTTTTATTATTTTAGCTTTTACATCGCAGGTTTCGGAAAAACCATATTTATATATATTTAATGATTTATAGTTTTTTATTATTTGTTTAATATTTTTATCCTTTTCGGAGACAGCCAAAAATCCAAAAGGTGAGATATTTTTTATGTACGAATGAAAGGACTCAAGAAGTTTCTCTTTACTCCCATAAAAATCTACATGCTCATTGTCAATTGAGGTTATTACGCCTCCAAAAGATGGGAGATGAGAAAAGCTTCCATCCGACTCATCGGTTTCAACCAACATAAGATTACTTTTTCCTAATTTTGTATTTGAACCATAAGTATTTATAATACCCCCATTAATAACTGTAGGATCTAGTTTTGCTTTATCTAAAATTTGTGCAATTAAGGAAACCGTAGTGGTTTTACCATGACTTCCAGCTACAGTAATTGTACTTTTCATTCTCATTAATTCTTTCAACATTTCTGAACGACCTATTACTGGAATATTTAATTTGATGGCCTTTTTTATTTCACAATTATCCTTTGAGATTGCTGATGAATAAACAACTAATGATGCATTAAAGATATTTTTAGGATTATGACCAATAAAAATTTTAATACCTAAATTTTTTAAACGTAAAATATTTGAATTATTTTTTTGATCAGAGCCTGTAATTTTATAACCAAGATTTTTCATAATTTCGGCAATGCCGCTCATTCCAATACCACCGATACCAATAAAGTGAATATTTTTAATTGTTTCCAATATTAATCTCTCTCTTTTTGTATTATTTGATCCACTAAAGAGCTAATTTTTTTTGAGGAGTCATTGATATAATTCTTCTTATTAGATCTCGCCATAGCTTCTAAAATCTCAGGTTCGTCCATAAGCTTATCTAGCATTTTGAAAAGTATACTTGAGTCTATATTTTTTTGTTTTTTTACAATCACTTGTCCAATTTTCTCTAATTCTCTAGTATTTAATTCTTGATCATTATCAATTGAATGAGGAAGAGGTATAAAAATTGCTGGTATTTTAGTTGCATAAACCTCGCTTACCGTAGATGCGCCTGATCTAGAAATAAGTAAATGAGAGTTATTCAATAACTTGGGTAAATTAAAAAAAAAAGTTTTTACATCCGATTTTATATTTTTGGAATCATAATAACTTTTAACTTTATCAACCTGACCTTCTCTAACTTGATGAAAGACATGAAGTAACGATTTCTTATCCTCAACTAATTTATTTATACTAAAGGGAATCATTTCTGAGAAAAATGAAGCCCCCTGGCTTCCGCCAAAAATTAATAGATTAAAAGCTCCATTTTTGTCATGCTTTATGTATTCTTTTTTATGTTTAAATATTTCAGATCTAACTGGATTACCAGTATAAATTATTTTATGGCTATATATATTTTTAATGCCGATTGTTTTGTGAAAACCAGTAGTTATTTTGTCACAAATCATTATTAAAAATTTATTAGCTCTACCAATTATACTGTTTTGTTCATGAATAATGATTTTAATTTTTGATATTTTTGCTGAAATAAGAATTGGAATTGTCGGATAGCCACCAAAACCAATGACTAAACTTGGCCTGATATTTATTATATAAAAAAGAGATAAAACTATGCCAGAAATAATTTTAAAAAAAGTGATCGGCCAATAAAAAAAATTTGTATTTGTAAATGTTCCTGATGGAATAATTTTAATATTTTCTAAACTAAAACTTTTGGCTAATGACTCTACTCTTTTGTCAGTAAATAAAAAAACTTTGTAACCTTTTAACTCTAATTCTTCTGAAAGGCTTATAGCTCCGTATAAATGTCCTCCAGTACCACCAGCGGCTAAAATAATTTTTTTCTTAATTTCCATCATATCAAAATTTTATACCTGAATCGTTGTAATTATCATTGATCTTTTGCATCCTTGGATCATCTTTCCTTGTTAAAGATAAAAACATCCCCATACAAATACCCAATGAAAGAATAGATGAGCCTCCATATGAAATAAATGGAAGCGTCATTCCCTTTGCTGGAGCTAAACTGAGATTTACAGCCATATGCAATAATGTTTGAAGGCCAAATATTAGTAATAATCCCGAGGCAGATAGTTGATTTGAATAATCAGAAACTAAAATAATCTTTGAAAATCCTCTAATTATCAAAAAACCATAAATTAATATTATTATTATGATTAAAAACAAACCTCCTTCTTCTGCTACAGCTGCAAATATAAAATCTGTATATGCATCTGGAAGATTATACTTCATCCAACCTTCTCCAATTCCTTGGCCAAATAGTCCTCCATTCTCAAAAGCATCTGTTGCTGCAGAAATTTGAGTAGGCCTAGAGTCTAAAGAGTCAGGAAAAAACCATCCTGATAACCAGTTGTTTACTCTAAGAGCAACATGGGAAAAATTTAAATATAAAAAAATGCAGCCTATTACGCCCATAGATGTTAAAGCAGTAATAATTTTCCATGACAGTCCATTAAAAAACATTAAACCCATAATGGTTAAAATTATTAAAATTGATTGACCAATATCTGGCTGCTGCAATAAAAGTATAATCGTTAAAAACGTCAATGATGCAGGAATTAATTGAAGGGAGTGGTTTTTTTCTATCCTTGATCTTGCCAAAAACCATGAAACAAGAATAATTAAAGATGGTTTAAGAAATTCTGATGGTTGAATTGTAAATCCAAGTGCAGATAACCACCTAGAAGCACCACCACTGCTTACACCGATAATTAAAGTCAAAAATATTCCAATAAAACTTAATATAAAAATAATTAATGATAATTTTCTAATCATTTCTGAGGGTATTATTGAAATTGAAATTAAAAAAAATAATGAAATAAAAAAATAAATAAAATGCCTAGTTAAAAAGAAATATGTATCTGTTTTTATACTCAGTGCTTCAGCTGGACTAATCGCTAAAGAAAAAAATAATCCAATAAAACCTAAAATTATTAAACCAAATAACATCCACCTATCAATAGTATACCACCAAACACCAAGAGGGCTCATATTTGTCCTGGAAATTCTTAACATTTAACACCTTTCTTAATCAAAAATGAGATTGTTTTTTTAAATAAAAGACCTCTCTCTTCAAAATTATTAAACTGATCAAGTGAACTACAGCCCGGGGATAATAATACTGTTCCTTTTCCATTTTTTTTGGCTGCATTAAATGCAGCTTTGGTTGCTAATTTAAGATTGTTGTAAATAATAGGTTTCTTATCTTTTGGTGATAATTCTTTAATTTTTTTTGCAGATGAACCAATTAAAAAAATTCTTTTAATTTTTTCAGAGTCTAAATTAAGCTTTGACAAATCGTTATTTTTTGAGTGGCCTCCTCCTATCCAAAAAATATCATTTAATGAACTTAAGGCTAAATTAGCTGCAGAAACATTTGTGGCTTTAGAGTCGTTAATAAAATTAATTGAACCATCATTATAAATAAGTTCCATTCTATGACTTAGACCTTTAAATTCTCTAATTCTTTTTTTGATAATTTCTTCTTTTATACTAAAAATACCTAAGACTTTTTTTACAGCATCAAAGTTTATAGATATATTTCCATTATTTAAAAAATCAGTTTGTTCAAAAATAATTTTTTTTGAATATAATTTATTATCCGCAATATATTTAGAGTATTTGTCATCATAAGATATAATTGAATAATCATTTTTATTTTGATTCTTAAATATTTTTGATTTTATCTCCCTATACTCAATCATATCATTGTGCCTATCGAGATGATCCTCAGAAATATTTAACAAAACTGCTATTTCAGGTTTTATATTTTTGGTATTCTCCAGCTGAAAGGAAGAAACCTCAATAACATATATGGTTTTATCATTTCCTTTTTCTAATTTTAAAATAGGCTTACCTATATTTCCACCAATCCTAACATCGAATCCCTCTTTCTTTAAAATCTCATATATAATTGATGTAAACGAAGTTTTTCCATTTGTTCCAGTAATAGCTATCATTGTTCCCTTTGGAAAAATTTCTCCTCTAGCTTTTTCAAAAAGTGATATATCGCTCAATATTTGAGTACGATTATTGATTATTTTTCTTAAATTTATTTTATTTTTTAAATCTATTCCAGGTGATGGAAAGAATGAAAATAGGTCCTCCCATGGCCAATCTTTTATCCTCATTAAAATATAATCTTTTTTTTCAAATTGCTCTCTGATAATGGGATTATCATCCCAGATATAAACATTAGCTCCATTAAATTTAAGGGTTTCTGCTATGGACAAACCAGTTATACCTAGGCCATATACTCCTACATTTTTAGATCTAAATTCTTTAAATGCCAACATTTTACCTCAACTTAAGTGTTGCCAAGCCGATTATTGCCAATATCAATGAAATTATCCAAAATCTAATTACAATAGTGGATTCTGACCATCCTTTTTGTTCAAAGTGATGATGTAGGGGTGCCATCATAAATACTCTTTTGCCAATTAGTTTAAATGAAGCTATTTGAATAATTACTGATGAAGCCTCGAGAACAAACAGACCTCCAATAATAAATAAAACAATTTCATGTTTTACTGCGATTGCTATTGATGCAATTAATGCTCCTAATGACAAAGAGCCTGTGTCGCCCATAAAAATCATTGCTGGCGGAGCATTAAACCATAAAAAACCTAAACCAGCTCCAAAAAGAGCAGCACAAATTATAAGAATTTCACCAACATTAGGAATAAATTGAATATAAAGGTAATTTGAAAATACAAAATTGCCAACCAAATAAGAAATCAATCCCATTGATGAGGCAGTTATCATAACAGGTATTATTGCTAAACCATCTAGGCCATCCGTTAAATTTACTGCATTAGTTGTACCAACTAAAACACATGTAGAAAAAAAAACAAAAAACCATCCAGATACAACCCAAGGTGATTTTAAAAATGGGATAAATATTGAATAATTATTTCCTTCAGGAAAACTTTTCAAAATTAAAAAAATTACGGATAGTGACAAAAGAATCTGTATCAAAAGCTTAAATTTCCATTTAATTCCATCAGATGAAGATTTTTTTATTTTATTAAAGTCATCTAAAAATCCTAAAATACCAAAACTCAATGCTGAATATAAAATTATCCAAACAAATTTATTATTCAAATCTGACCAAATAAGTGTACTAAAAAATAGAGAAAAAATTATAAGAATACCTCCCATAGTAGGTGTGCCAACTTTCGTGAGTAGGTGTGATGGAGGCCCATCCTTTCTTATGGGCTGTCCCTTTTCTTGTTTAATCTGCATAAATGAAATAAATTTTGAGCCAAAAATTAAAAAGATAAATAAAGATGTTAATATAGCCCCTGCTGATCTTACGGTAATATAGTTAAAAATATTTAAATTTTTATAATCAGGAAAGAAATTATTAATAAGGTATAAAATCATTAGGCAATACTCCTAATTAATTTCTCTTCTTCAAAATAATCTAAAACCAATTTTATTTTACTGCCTGAAGATCCTTTAATTAATAAAATATCATTATTATTAATTTTTTCCATTATTGGTTTTATCAATTCATCAGGTTTTTGAGTATAGGCACCTTTTTTATCATAGGGTAAATTCTCCCATAAATATTTCATCTCATTTCCTGAACAAAAAACAAGACTTATACTTGTTTTTTCAATAAATTTTGCAATTTCTATATGAAAGTTTTTAGAGAATTTGCCTAATTCCAGCATATCACCAAGAATTAAAATTTTTCTTTTATCATCATAAAAATCAACTTCATCAAGTAACTGTATTGATGAAATCATTGACTCTGGATTTGCATTGAAACTTTCATCTATAATTTTAAGATTTTTATTATCTAAGCATACTGAGTAAGTTAAACCCCTACCCTTAATAGGTGTAAATTTTAGTATTTTTTCAGACACATTTTTTACTGGCAACCTCAAAATTTCACATACTGATAAAGCTGCTAAAGAGTTTAAAGCCATGTGGAGGCCAGGTGCAAAAATCTTATAGGATAAATTATTTTTAGCTATAATTGCTTCAACTAAAGATGCTCTGGGTGAATATTTGTAATTTCTTAAAAAATAATTGCTCTTATGATCTAGTCCAAATTTTTTTAAACTGATATTATTTTTTTTACTATAGTTTTTAACCGATTGAATAATCGATATTTTATCATTTAGTATTAAAGATCCACCAGAATTAATTCCATCAATTATTTGAAGCTTTTCTTTTTCAATTTCCCTCTTTGAGTTAAAAAATTCTATATGAGCATTACCAACATTATTTACTAATGCAATATCTGGTTTTACAATTTTACTTAAAAATGAAATTTCATCATAATCATTCATGCCAATCTCAAAAATAGAGAAGTCTGAATCCTCTGGCATTCTTGCTAAAGATAGAGAAACTCCAATTTTATTATTATAAGAAGATAAAGAAAAGTGAGTTTTACCATAGCAATTTAGTAACATTGCAAGTATTTCCTTAACAGTCGTCTTTCCTGAACTACCAGTAATAGCAATAACTTTTCCTTTATTTCTCTGTCTTGAAAATTTTCCTAATGATATCAGTGCCCTTAAAACATCATTAACAACAATAACCTTATTTCTATGTTTTAATGCAGGAGCATTTGAGATAACTGCAGCTGCCCCTTTTTTTATTGCCTCGTTTATAAACTGATGACCATCAAAATTTGGACCTGCAAGTGCAAAGAAAATATCACCTTTTTTAATTGTTCTTGTATCAATAGAAACTCCAAAAGCACTCCAATTAATTGGCCCGTGACCATTTATAATCTGAACAACTTCTTTACCTTCCCAAAGAATTTTACTCATTAATGTTCTCCAAAGAATTTCTTACTATTTCAATATCATTAAAGGGTAATTTTCTATTATTTACTAATTGATAACTTTCATGTCCTTTACCAGCAATTATAAAAATATCCCCTGGCTTCATTTTGGATAAACCATATTCAATTGCCTCTTTTCTATCCAATATAATATTTGCTCCAGGACAACCTTTTTTAATCATTTTTGCTATATTACATGGTTCTTCATTTCTTGGATTATCATTAGTAATGATTACTTCATCAGAAAATTTTTTAGCAATTCTTCCCATAGCTTCTCTTTTTGAAATATCTCTCTCTCCTCCACATCCAAAAGCTAAAATAGTTTTTCCTGAAAAAGATTTTGTATATTTTAAAACTGATAAAAGTGCATCTGGAGTATGAGCATAGTCAATAATAACCTTAAGATTATCTCTTGTTTCTATAATATTCATTCTGCCATCAACGGGCTTTATTTTTTCTAATACCGAAAAAACCTTTAAATAATCTATTCCAGATACGATTGCTAAGCCCGCAGCACAAAGAATATTTAATATTTGAAAATGAGCATGTAATTTAAAATTAAAAGAAAAAATATTTTCGTCGTATAAAATCTTTACCTTATGACCATCTAAAATTCTTTCTGATAATATAATATTTAATTTATTCGCACCAAATCCAATATCAAAAATATTTCTATTTAGTTTCTTGAGTTTCTTATAAAATTTCATTCCTTCATTGTTGTCTATACAAATTACTGAAGTTTTATCTGGTGACAGAATATCATTAAATAGTCTAAATTTAGTTTTAGAATAATCTGAAACTGTTTTGTGATAATCCATATGATCTGAACCTAAGTTTGTAAAGCATGCAGACTCTAGGCTAATATCATCCAATCGGCTCTGATCAATTCCATGACTTGAGGCCTCTATAGCTAAGTTTGATATTTTTAATTTTGATAATTTATTTAAAATTTTATGAAGCTGAATTGGACACAGAGTTGTATTATTAGTTTGAATATTGAAATCTCTTGATTTTACACCAAGCGTTCCAATTGATGCTGCTTCATATCCTAAAAGTTTCCATATTTGATACAAAAAATCTACAGTTGATGTTTTTCCATTGGTTCCTGTAACTGCACAGATATTTTTTGGAGACCCTGGATAAAATAATTTTGATAATTTGGATAACTTTTTTCTTGGATTTTGATCAAAAATAATTGGTATATTTTTTTTCTCAATATCTTTATTTGATGTTAAGATTGCTGATGCTCCATTGTTAATAGCTTCATCAATATAATTCTCACCATTTTCATGATTACCATCAATTGCAACAAATAAATTTCCAGCTTTTATTAACTTACTGTGAGTTTGAATACCTGATAAATTTATTTCGTTTTTGCTAGATTTATCAATTAATCTTAAGGGAATCATAAGGATTTTTCCTCAATTATTTTATTTTTAATATCATCTATTCTAGGTTTTTTAATTTTCCTGTTTTTATCATATTCAATATTCAAAATTGGTGCTATCAGACTTATTATTTTGCCTGCAGTAGGTCCCGCATTATGAAATGAACTATCTCCCTGTATTCCCTCTTCAAGATTTGATTTAGGTTTTTCATAACTTATTAAAATTACATATTTAGGGTCCCATCCAGGAAAAGCTCCTACAAAAGACGTTCTATTTCCACAACCCGTATAGTTTCCATTACATGGAATATCTGCTGTGCCAGTCTTTCCAATAACAGCGTAACCTTGGATATCAGCTTTTTTACCTGATCCATTTTTAACAACTTGCCGCATAGCATAAATAAGATTTTCGCTAGTTTCCTTACTGATAATTTTTATACCTTTTTTAATTTCGGTATTATAAAAATTTAATGTTGGTTGAATTTTATAACCTCCATTAACTATAGTCGCTACCGAAGAGGCAAATGATAAAGGCACAACACTTAATCCTTGACCAAACGAAATTGTTATCATTGAATTATCTGTCCACCTTTCAGGCAAAATTGGTGATCCAGTTTCATGAATTTCTAGTAAGTATTCATCCAGAAGGCCTATTTTTTGTAAAAAATATTTTTGTTTTTCTCGTCCAACTTTCTGAGCAATTTGAGCCATACAACGATTTGATGATCTTACTAAACAATCCACGGAATTTATTAAATCCTGTGAGCTCTGATTTCTGTAATTATTTAAGCATCTATTTGCAGCTATTTTAATACAAATATTATCATCAAATTTATCATCAAGGTATATTTTAGAATTTTCGAGCCCCATTGCTAGAGTCATTATTTTCATTACAGAGCCAAGCTCATAGCTGCCTTGTATAACTTGATTGAACGTTGTACTTTTTACTTTATTATTTTTATAATTTTTACCAAGTATATTTGGGTCAAATGTTGGTAGCGAGGCAGAAGCAATTATTTGTCCATTATTAGCATTAATAATAATACCAAAAGCACTTTCAGCATTATATAACTCAATACCTTTTTTTATTTGATCCTCCAAGTGAAACTGTACTGAAATATCTATACTTAATCTAATATCTTCATGGAGAATTTTGGATCTTGGAATTGTTTTTTCAATACCTGATAATCCAATCAAATCTCTTCCAGAGTACCCTATTATGTGAGAAGCAAGTTGTTTATTAATGTAAATTCTTCTCCAAACGGGATGAAACTCGACTTCTGCAACTCCTGAATTAAGAATATCGTAATATTGGATATCATTTATATTGTCGGCTAATTCAACATACTTTTTATTTTCAAGTTTATCTATTAATAAATCTTTATCCAAATCAGGTATAACCGCCCTAATCATTCTTGCAGTTTCTATCGGATTTACAGGGTTTCTAATTGAAGCCCTTTTTGTTTTGATTGTTGTTACTAATAAATTATTATTTCTATCATAAATTTCTGGAAGAGGAGTTTTTATTGAACTGGAGATGATTTTATTTGGTTGACTTCTTATCTCACCTGGAAATATTGCAAGTGATGTACTTCTTAGAATAAAGATTGAAAAAATAAGTATAAATAAAAACTTTGCTAAATGAATTCTTTCCTTACTAACAAATTTTTTATCAAGACCTTTTTGATTATTATTTGAATTTTTTTCAGCTTCTTTAAATAAAAAACCTAAATCACTGCCAGCAGTTATTCTTGTATTTATGTATTTATTTTTTTTTAATCTTCCCATTTACTTATTTCTATTTCTTGATTTATGAATTCAATATTTTCACCTTTAGATGGTGAAAGCATTAGTTGTGGGTAATATTGTTCTGATAATTTTTGAAGTCTCTCGGGGCTAGTTCTAACTATCCAGTCAGTTTTCAATATTATTTCTCTATCTTTTTCTTTATTAATTGAAATATTTAAATTATTTAGCTCTCTAACCTTATCTTTAATCTCATGGCTAATTATTTGGTTTAAAACTATTAATGAAATAAAGGTAAAAAAGAGACTATAAATAAATAATCTAAACACTTACCCCTCCATATCTTTGAAAATCATGCTGAAAACTACTTTTTCTATCTGGGGCAGATGTTCTGTACACATAACGTAGATGGGCCGACCTGGCCCTTGGGTTGTCATTTATTTCAATAATATTTGGTTTTGTAACCTTTTTAGTTTTATAAAAAAAAGGTAAAAGAGTTTTTTCAGAAATATATTTTTTTTCTGAAATCGCATTATATTTAATATAATTTTTAACAATTCTGTCTTCCAGAGAATGGAATGAAATTACTATTAATTTTCCACCTTCATTTAAAATACATTCAGAGGAAATTAAAACCTCATATAATTCCTTAAGCTCGTTATTTAAAAAAATTCTTAAGGCTTGAAATGTTTTTGTAGAGGGGTGTATTTTTTTATATCTCCCGCCAATTGAACTTTTAATAATATCTGATAGCTCAAAGGTGGTTTTAATTTTTTTCTTTTTTCTTTGATCGATTATATTTTTTGCAATTTTTCTTGATTTTCTCTCTTCACCAAACAAATAAATTATATTTGCCAAGTCCTCTTCTTTATATTTGTTTATAATATCAAAAGCTGTAACATCTCCGTCATCCATTCTCATGTCTAGAGGAGCATCAAAACGAAAAGAAAAACCTCTCTCTGGAGTATCTAGTTGCATTGATGAAACTCCTAAATCGATAAAAATAGCATCAACTTTTTTTAGACCTGTACCTAAAATATGTTTTTTAATTTCTCCAAACCTGCCTTTTATAAGTGTAAGTCTATTCCCATATGATTTATATTTTTTTTTATTTAAAGAAAATGCTAAAGGATCTCTATCTATTCCAATAACCCTACAGTTACTTCTATCTAGAATAGCTTTAGTGTGGCCTCCAGCACCTAGGGTGCAATCAACGTATGTTTCATTTGGTTTAGGATTTAATATATCTAAAACTTCACGCAACATTATAGATTTATGATTTAAAAAATTTTTATCCATTAATTTTTATCCTTGGCCTTATCGTCTAACAATTCACCAGGACCTATTAAATTTCTATGTTCTAATGCTTTAATTTTTGCTTTTTTCTTAAATTCTTCAAAATCATCTGGATTCCAAATCTGAAACTTTCTACCTTGCCCGACAAAAATTGCCTTATCCATAAGATTTGCGTGTATAATTAAATTTTCTGGTAGTGAAATTCTTCCATCTTGATCATAAGTAAGGTTATAAGTGTCGGCAAATAAAGATGTCGATAAAGCATCAGTTTCTTCGGCAAATAATTGCATTCTCTCAACGCTTTTAGAAATTTGATTAATTAATTCCATTCCTCCTCCATCAATCGAATTTGAAGTGAAAGATGGAAATAAATACACCCCTGGATATCCTTGAAACTCAAGAACTGAACGAAATGAAGCAGGAATCGAAATTCTTCCCTTTGCATCAATTTTATTAATGGCATTTGATAAAAAAATTTTCAAAAAACCCTCCAGTTTTAAGCAAAAGAATAACCTCATCTTATAAATAAGACTTAAATATGGATTATCATGGGATATTATGGGAGTCAATGGGATTAAGTAAAAAATGTAGATATTCTATGTCTAATAAGATGACTTATAGAGACATTATAAATTGTCAGATGATTTATAAGCCGGGTTCTGTACTTAGTAAAAAGTGATGATCATTCATCTTGAATATACGTTACCGTATATTTCTAGCAACCTACCCGAATAACTAGAAAGAGAAATTCTTGGCTAAGCCAACGTTATTCCTATTTGGTCTTGCTCCCAGTGGGGTTTACCCTGCCAAATATGTTACCATATAAGCGGTGCGCTCTTACCGCACCATTTCACCCTTACCCTAAGGCGGTTTTTTTTCTGTGGCACTTTCCCTGAGGTCACCCTCGCCGGGTGTTACCCGGCACTGTTTCTCATGGAGCCCGGACTTTCCTCTTAATTAAAAGCGATCACCCAATCATCTGACTTTTTTGTAATATAAAAAAAAACTATTTTGGTCAATGATTTAAAATAAATTTAAGCTTTTGCGCTTGGTCGCTCTAATAACCTTTTGTAATATTTGTTTAAATTTTCGCAATCATCAGGAATACTTATCTTTGGCCATTTTGCAAACTCAAAACAAATAAATGCTGTGATATCTGCAACAGTGTATCTGTCGGAGCATATAAATTCTTTTCCAGCTATCTGTATATCCAACCACCTCAAGAATTTTACAACCTTTGGTTTGTTTGCTTCTGACCATTCAGGTACCTGATCTTCTAAATGAGCCATAGCAGGATGTCCATGTCTAAAAACTGACGCTATTGGAATCATTAATAAAAGTTCTAAACGTCTTTGCCACATTTCAATATTAGCTATTTCAGAAGGATCTGATCCAAATAAATTTGGTTCTGGATTCAATGCTTCAAGATATCTACAAATAGCTATTGACTCAGTTATATAAGATCCATCATCAAGCTCCAAAGCAGGTACTTGTGACAAAGGGCTTATTTTTTTATAATCTTTTTTTTTGTGATCACCTTTCATTATGTCAATGGATTTAACTTGTATTTCTATATTTTTTTCAGAAAGAAATACCCTAACTCTTCTTGGATTTGGCGCCCCGCCACCGTCATAAAAAATCATTCTTTACCTCTTTAATAAAACAATTAAAATATTTGATGACATTCTATCTGTATTAGTTAATTTAACCATTAAATATTATAATTATTTAAATTTGGAGAACATAATGACAATTGATTTTAAAGATAAGGTAGCAATCGTTACAGGTGCTGGTGGAGGATTAGGTAGGTCACATGCTCATGAGTTATCGAAAAGAGGAGCTAAAGTTGTCGTAAATGATTTGGGCGGGTCTGTAGATGGTTCCGGAGGTTCCTCTGATGCTGCAGAAAAAGTTGTTGAAGAAATTACAAAATCAGGAGGTCAAGCCATCTCAAACGGATCCTCGGTAACAGATGATGATGGTGTTAAATTAATGATTGATCAAACAATAGAAGAATATGGAAGAATTGATATATTAATTAATAATGCCGGAATTCTTTTAGATAAATCTTTTTCAAAAATGGAAATTAGTGACTTTGAAAAAGTCCTAAATGTTCATTTGACTGGAACAGTTAAATCTACAAAAGCTGTTTGGGAAATTATGAAAGAACAAAATTATGGAAGAATTTTAGTAACCTCATCTTCATCAGGGTTATATGGAAATTTTGGTCAAACTAATTATGGAGCAGCTAAACTGGGATTAGTTGGTTTTATGAATACTCTTAAACTTGAAGGACAAAAGTATAATGTCCATACGAATGCTCTTACTCCAGTGGCATATACGAGAATGACAGCCAATCTCATGCCTCCAGAGGCTGAGAATTTACTAACACCGGAAAGTGTTACTCCAGCAGCAATTTATTTAGTTTCAGAAAATGCTCCTAATGGGACAATTTTATGCGCAGGTGCAGGTGTTTTTTCTGTCTCCCAAATAATGGAGTCAGACGGTTTAAGTCTCGGGCTTAATGCAACCGCCGAAGATATAGTTGATAATTGGGAGGAAATATCTAATTTTGAAAATGCAAAACCATACAACATGGGTGGTGAACAAACTGGTAAAGTTTTTGAAAAGGCTATGGAGACAATTGAAAAATCCTAAATGAATAGTAATTCTTTTAAAATAAAACATTACATTGAAAAACCAATCATCAATAAATTTGGCTTTAGGGAATATGATGCTAGGTGGATTTATCCTGAACAAATTAATTTGAGTGGAATAAAAAAACTTGGCTACGGTCTTGGCTTACTTATGCAGGAAAACAGAGTAAATAAAGAAATTGTAGTAGGTCATGACTATAGATCATACTCTGAAGATGTTAAAAATGCTCTGATTTCTGGTTTACTATCATTTGGTATTGATGTTTATGATATTGGCTTAACAATTTCACCTGGTGCATACTATTCTCAATTTAACCTAGACTGTAAATCTGTAGCTATGGTCACAGCAAGTCATAACGAAAATGGTTGGACAGGTTTTAAAATGGGTATTGATCGTCCTTTAACCTTTGGTCCTAAACTAATGAAGAGGTTAAAGGAAATATGCCTAAGTAATTTAACAATTGAAGAAAAGGGTGGGAATTATAATTCGATTAAAAAAATTAATTCTAATTATATTGATGATTTAACAAAGAAAAATAAAATAAATAGAGACCTTAAAGCTGTGGTTGCATGTGGAAATGGAACATCAGGGATATTTTCACCAGAGATTCTTGAAAAAATAGGCGTTAAAGTAATTAAACTTCACTGCGACCTAGATTATAATTTTCCTAACTATAACCCTAACCCGGAAGATCTAAAAATGCTTAAGGATTTAAGTAAAGAAGTTATAAAAAATGGCGCAGATATTGGTTTTGCTTTTGATGGAGATGGAGATAGATGCGGCTATGTGGACAATAATGGTAATGAAATTTTTTCAGATATTATGGGTCTTCTTTTGGCAAGAAATTTATCAAACGATTTCCAAGCTTCTAAATTTGTTGTTGATGTTAAATCAACAGGTTTATTTAGTGACGATGAAATCCTAAAATCTAATAGTGCCCACGTTGAATTCTGGAAGACAGGACATAGTTATATTAAGCAAAAAACGTCAGAGATTTCTGCGCTTGCGGGTTTTGAAAGGTCGGGTCATTATTTTTTTAATCAACCTATTGGAAGAGGTTATGATGATGCTTGCTTATCTGCTATAGAAGTTTGTAAGCTTTTAGATAAAAATCCAAAAACTAGTATTTCAGATCTCGTTAAAGAATTACCCCAAACATTTAATTCCCCTACCATGTCTCCAAATTGTGCTGATAATATAAAATATGAAATAATAGAAAAAATTGTAGATATAATAAAAAGTAAATATGAAAATAAAGTTAAATTTGCAGGGCAAGAAATTAAGGATATTTTAACAATTAATGGTGTAAGATTTACCTTAAATGATGGAAGCTGGGGATTAATTAGAGCCTCCTCTAATACACCAAACTTGGTTGTTGTTTGTGAGAGCCCAACATCAGAAAATGTTATGAAAGAAATTTTTTATTCTATTGATAATTTATTAAAAACCTTTAAAGAGATCGGGTCCTATGACCAAACAATTTAAAATATTTCAAAAAACATTCTTACTGAGGTAAATAATAAAAAAATTGCAAAAATATTAGTTAAAATTTTATTATCTAAATTATTTGCATACCTTGCCCCAAAAGGTGCAGCAAATGAAGAAATTGGTGCTATTAAGATTACACCAATGATACTTACATAGCCTAAAGATCCTATGGGCAAACTATCAATATTCCATCCAGTTATAATAAAAAAAATAGTCCCCGGGATAGCTAAATAAAAACCTAAACCTGAGGCTGTACCGACAGCCTTGTGAATGGATTTTCCAAATAATGTCATTAAACTAACATTAAAGGTTCCTCCTCCTATTCCAAGCATTGAAGAAAGAGAGCCAACTGAAAGGGGAATTAAAAATCCAAATAAGCCCGTGGGAATATTATCTCTAATTTTAATTTTATCTTTATTTATAAATAAATTTACAGAGACAAAAAAAGCTATAAAAGCAAAAATAAAAGTAAGCCAAAATCCAGATATTAATCCAGCTATTATTGCACCAATTATAGAACCAATTATTGTAGGTAGAAGCCATGATTTAAGTACATAATAATCAATATTATTATTTTCTTTATGAGATTTATAGGAGCGCCAACCTGTAGGTATAATCACCGCCAATGAAGTTGCAACAGATATATGCATAACTATTTCAGAAGGAACCCCCAGTAAGGATAAAAAATGATAAAGAACTGGAACAATTACAATACCTCCCCCGACCCCTAGTAACCCAGCTATAAAACCAGCTATAAAGCCTGATAATGATATAATTAATGCAAATGGTATTAATGAAAAAAGATCATTACCCATTAAGCAGCCTGACTCTGGAATGATATAATTTCGTCTAATGCTTCTTTTAAAACATTGGGATCATTTCTTCTTCTTGGAGCTTCATGACTTAAATAACTTCTCCAAAGTTTTGCTCCCCTGCGGCCATGAAATAGACCAAGCATATTCTGGGTAACAATATTAATTGGAACATCATTTTTTACACATAATTCCAAATAAGAGATCATTTCTTCTACAATTTCAATTCTTGAAGGTAATTTTCTATTATCATTAAAAAATAGCTTATCTACTTCAATAATTGAGTATGGATTTTCCTGAACAGCTCTTCCTAACATCACACCATCAAGTTTAATTCCTTTAGATTTTGAGATTTCTTTTTTTGCTTCATATAGGTTTAAAAGGCCACCATTCAATACGATATTTAATTCAGGCCATTTTCTTTTAATCATTCTAACTATATCATAGTCTAAAGGAGGAATTTCTCTATTTTGTTTAGGGTCTAAACCTTCAAGCATTGCTTTTCTAGCGTGTATTATAAATGTGGAAACACCAGAATTTTTAGTGACTTCAACAAATTCTGTAAGCATTTCATCAGGATTATAATCATCAATAGCTATTCTGCATTTGATAGTAACTGGTATACTTACTTTTTCTTTAATTTTTTCAACACATTCTGCAACAAGTTTTGGATCGGCCATTAAACAAGCCCCAAAATTACCAGCTTGAACTCTTTTAGAAGGACAACCTATATTTAAATTAATTTCATCATACCCATAACTTTCTCCAATTAGAGCCGCTTGGGATAAGACTAGCGGATCCGATCCTGCTAGCTGAAGAGCAAGAGGATGTTCTATTTGATCAAACCCAAGTAAAAATTCTTTATCGCCGTAAATAATTGAGTCAGCAACAATCATCTCAGTATAGAGACGAGCATGCCTACTAAATTTTCTGAAAAAGAAGCGGCAATGTCGATTGGTAACATCTATCATTGGTGCAATACAAAATTTATGCGACATTTTAATTAACCCTTTACTCTGAGGTATAGCATTATGTTTAATTTTTTAAAAATTTCAAAAAATTAATTTATCTATAAGTATTTCTCTTATGAATAGCAATAATTTATAATATTAATTTAGTAAATTTATATTTTTAATTTAGGATAATTGTCTAATAGCATTATAAAATTTATATATAATTTATAAATATTTTATATATCTTTCTTAATTTATAATTAAGATTTAATTTTATTCTTTCAAATAAAGAGGTACCTAATGGCCAACATCAAAAAACTTATGAAGATATCAACTCTTTTGATCTTCACTTTTTTTATATTTTCAATTAATTCTTCTTATACATTAGCTGAACAAACCACAGGTGTAATTAGGGGTTTTGTGACTGATGAATCTGGAAATGCAGTTTCAGGAGCTTCAGTTCAAATTATTCATACTCCCTCTGGAAGTAAATCATCAACCTCAACTGGAAATTCTGGGGCTTTTTATTCTAGAGGACTTAGACTAGGAGGGCCATTTAAAATAACCGTAACTAAATCTGGCTTATCCTCTACAAAGACAAATATTTTTACTAAATTAGGAAGTGAAGCTGGTGTTTCTTTTTCTCTAGGTTCGAGCAGTGTTGAAGAAATTGTTGTAACGGCCAAATTAGCCGATCTGGAAAATTTAGGTGTAGGACCGGGTTCCGTATTCGATGCTGAGGACATATCAACACTTCCTTCAATTGATCGTGATATTAAAGATATAGCTAAACTTGATCCTTTCGTTACCGTTGATAATAGTGGTAGGCTGTCATTTGCTGGCGGTATGCCAAGATTAATTGGGTTTATAATTGATGGCGTAAGTGCGAATGACTCTTATGGTTTAAGTTCAAATTCATATCCTACCAATAGGATGCCATTATCAATGGATGTTATTGATCAAGTATCAGTTAAAGTTGCAAATTTTGACGCTGAGCTTGGAGAAGCTTCAAGTGGAAATATTGTTCTTACTTCAAAAGCTGGAACAAATGATTTTCATGGATCATTTACAATAGAATCTACTCAGATAGCTGGGGACGAACCTTTTGGTGTAAAATCTGACAATGCTGATCCCGATACTGAATTATTTTCAATAGCTTTAAATGGCCCAATTATAAAAGATAAATTATTCTTTTCCTTCGGTTATGAAAAATATGAGGCAACTGATCCAATACAAATGCAAGCATTTCAATCTGGTTCAGTTACAAGAGAAGAAGCTGAAGCTGTAATAAAAGCTGCAAAAGATGTTATTGGTTATGATGCAGGCTCATACACTAAAGGTCTTATGGAAGAAGATGAGAAAACATTTCTTAGACTTGATGCGAATTTAACGGATACACAAACATTAACATTAGAGTATATTCATGTTGACGGTTATACTGAAAGTGCATTTTGGAATAGATCCTGGGCCTTACCTCTTTCAAGTGATTGGTATACAATCAATAAAGAGTATGAAACAATAAAATTTGAGTTAAATTCTGACTGGTCTGATAATTTTTCAACAAAAATAATGTACTCCGATACTGATGTAATGAATCCAAACACTCCAGTTGGTGCAACAACAATAGGCGAGGTTGGAATTAGAGTTCCTTCTGGTGGTACAGTATTTTTTGGTCCTGATCAATATAGACATGCTAATGAAATTCAAACAAACAGAAAACAGTTTGAAGTTGCTGGTTACTATAATGTAGGCAATCACGCAATAACTTTGGGTTACAAGAGTGTTGAAAACGATATGTTTAATATGTTCTCAAGAAATAGCTTAGGTGAATATGATTACAATTCAATTGAAGACTTTATTGCTGGGAATTTAAAAGAATTAGATTATAGAAATGCTGATACAAATATGCCACGCGACGCAGCAGGTCGTTTTAATATGGATTATACAATTATTTACATACAAGATACCTGGAGTATAAATTCGGATTTAACGGCTAGAATAGGTCTTAGATATGAAGAAATAGGCCAAGATACTACTCCTGAATATAATTCTTTTTGGTATAATTGGACTGGTGATACATATATTCCAGCACCAAGAAATGATGTAAATTTAGATGGAGAAGATATAATAATGCCTCGTTTCTCCTTAGACTGGCAAGCAGAGGATAATGTTTTAGTAACATTTGGATATGGAGAATTTAGTGGAAATCTTCCCCCAGTTTGGTTTGGTGGTCCATACATTGACTCAGGTTTAAATCTTCCAGGCAATAAATTAAGAGCCAGAAGTAATAATTTACCTACTCCTGGAACACCTGAAAGTTATCCTGGTGATGCTGCATTGGCACTTGTGAGAAATGAAATTGGTGATACTGGTGGATATACTGCAATGATGGATAAAGACTTTGGTATTCCATCTATAACTAAAATTAGTTTAGGTTTAGTTGCAGATTTAGAATACGACGTTACCGTCAGAGCAAATATAATTCATATGCAAGAAGAAGATCCAGTCGGAGCAATTATTGGTGGTTGCGATCCAAAAGGAACTGCGCTAGCTGATAATAGACCCCTTTATGGAGGCTGTAGCTATGTTGGATATTTAACAACATTCAAAAATGTTCAACCCGAAACCAATGTTTTCGGTATTTCTATGGAAAAATACTTTGATAATGGATTATTCTTATATTTAGGATATGCTCATACAGATAGAGAAATGGCTCATATGATGACTAGCTCAATTATTTTCTCTAGTGCTGTAAGAATGCCAGTATTTGATCACTTAACACCAGTAAATAGTCGTTCTCATTATGAAATTGAACATTCATTTGATTATGCCTTAACATGGAAAGGAAGTATTTTTGGTGATCTAGAAACAAGTATTGGATTAAATGGATTTAGGCAGTCAGGTAACCCTTATAGTTATACATTTAGAGGTGATTTAAGTGGCTATAGAACTGATGGTGAGAATATTGAATTACTTTACGTTCCATCTATTGACGATCCTAATGTAATTTATTCTGATGGTTTTGATACAGCTGCTTTTGATCAATTCCTTCAAGATTCAGGGTTATCAGCCTATAGAGGCTCAGCTGTTCCAAGAAATAGTTTTAATAGTCCTTGGGCTGGAACATTTGATATAAGAATTGCCCAAGAGCTTCCTTTTGGAGGTGTTCCTGGTAAAGCTATTTTTTATTTAGATATTGAAAATGTTCTTAACCTAATAAATTCTGATTGGGGTGGGTTCCAAAATTATGTAGGTTCCACTTCTAATTCAAGAGGTATTGTTGAGGCTGAGGTTGATGACCAAGGGCGGTATGTATATAAAACCTTTAAAGTTGATGGTGAACCAACACAAAATGTTGGTAAATCTGTCTATCAAATTAAAGTTGGACTTAAATATCAATTTTAAATTATTTTAATAATAATTAATAAGGGCGCTATTAACTAGCGCCCTTTTTTTATATAATTGAAAAATGTATAACAAGAAATTAAAAGAAATAAACCGAAGGATCTTTTTATTTGGAAGTGGAATTTTTCTGCTTTCATTTTTCCCTTTTTTTAAAAGCTTAAATGCCAATAACAAAACACAATTTAAAGTTACTTGCGGTTCTTGCATTTCACAAGACAGGAAACAGCCTATTTGGAAAAGTATCTTAAAAGAGAGATCTGATGCTTTTATTTTTATGGGAGATAATGTTTATGGTGATGACAAAAAAAATGGTAAATTGGAATTATTAAAAAAAGCATATGAAAAACAAAAAGAAAAAATTCCATTTAAAAAATTAGAGGAAACAAACGAAATTTTCTCAATATGGGATGATCATGATTATGGAAAAAATGATGGTGGCTCTGAGTATCCATACAAAAAAGAATCTAAAGAATTATTCTTAAAATTTTGGAGAATTCCTCTAAATGATTCTAGAAGGGGTCGAGAGGGTATTTATTTTAAAAGAAAGAGAAAAATAAATAATAATATTATTCAATTCATCTTTCTTGATACTAGATATTTCAGATCACCTTTAAAACGTACCGATGAAAAATGGTTACCAACAAAAGAAGTATATATTCCAGACGACGATCCCTCTAAAACTTATTTAGGAGAAAGACAATGGAAATGGCTAAATAATTCTATGAAAGAAGAAGCCGATATAAGAATACTTGTATCAAGTATTCAAGTTATTGCAGATGGACATGGTTATGAAAAATGGGGAAACCTACCGATAGAAAAATTAAGATTATTTAATTTAATTGATAAAAATAATATTAATAACTTAATTATTTTATCTGGGGATCGCCATAGAGCTGGTATATATAAAGAGAGGACTAATGCAGGCAATCAATTATTTGAGTTAACATCCAGTTCTTTAAATTTACCTGCGGGTAAATTATTTAAATCTAAAGAAGAATTAGGTCCAAATAGAATAGGTCCAACTTTTTTAGAAGAAAATTATGGAGTTATTGAAATTAATGACAGTAAAAAAATTACTCTGTCTATTAGAGACTTAGATCAACAAACTAAGAATAAAATTGATATAAATTTATCTTGAGTCGGCCAATTCATTAAAAGGAACATTTTTGTCTACTCTAATATCTTGAGGAAGACCCAATACTCTTTCAGCAACAATATTCCTTAGAATTTCATCTGTTCCACCAGCAATTCTATACCCAGCAGCACTCATCCATTGATTCTGAAAAATAGAGTGCATAAGTGACATATCTGGATCATTTAAAATTCCTGCTGCACCTTGTAAATCCATAGCAAAACTTGCCAAATCTTGCATTTTAGGAGCTGAAACTACTTTTCCTATTGAACTTTCTGGGCCGGGTGTTTCTCCCTTTGATAAAGAGGTTAAAGACCTCATTTTAGTATATTTTAGACCCTCTGATTGAACATACCAGTCAGCAATTTTTGCTCTGACATGGTCATCTTTTATAGCTGGCTTATTATTTAAAATTACATCTTTAGCTAGCTGAGTCAGTGATGAATAATCTGCTGATTTTGGAACACCAATAGCAAGTCTTTCATTCATTAGAGTTGTTAAAGCAACTTTCCAACCTTCGCCAACCTCTCCAAGACGTTGAGAGTCAGAAACCCTAACATCAGTAAAGAAAACCTCATTAAAATTAGAGCCTCCTGAAATTTGCCTTATAGGTTTAATTTCAATTCCAGGTGATTTCATATCTAAAAAGAAAAAAGACAAACCTTTATGTTTAGGAACTGTGGGATCTGTTCTAACAACGATTATTCCATAATCACAAAAATGTGCACCAGATGTCCATACCTTTTGCCCATTGATTATCCAATCATCACCGTCTTTTTCAGCTTTGGTTCTAACGCCCGCAACATCTGATCCGGCGGAAGGTTCAGAGAATAATTGACACCAAATTTCTTTACCATAAAGAGCTGGTTCAACATATCTTTCATTTTGCTCTTTTGTAGCCCAAGCCATCATTGTAGGTATACACATACCCAAACCAATATCAAAAAATCCTGTTGGAACATTATATTTTGACTCTTCTTGTGAATAAATTACCGATTGAATAGAAGAACCCCCAAGACCACCATATTCTTTGGGCCATGTAATAGCGGCATATCCTGCTTTAGCTTTCAATGCCTGCCAATCTCTAGCTCTGGCTAAGGCACTCTCTTGAACATCAATAGAATCATAGCCACCACTTTTTTTATCTTTTGGTGCATTATTTTTAAGCCATTCTCTAACTTCTAAGCGAAAATTATTTTCTTCCGGTGTATCATTAAAATCCACAACATATCTCCATAATTAATTATTTTTTTCTTCTAATTGCGTAACCAACTTATTCTTCCAAGAGGCTATACTACCAAGGGCAAGACCTAAAACTTGACTCCTTCTATAATAAAATTGTGTATCAGCCTCCCATGTGAAGCCAATACCTCCATGAGTTTGAATATTCTCCTGTGCAGCATAATTAAATGCGTCAGTTGCGGCAACTCTTGAGGCTGCAGCTGCAATCTTCAAATCTGATCCATTATCATTTAACATCATAGCTCCATAATAACTATTAGATTTAGCTAATTCAATTTTAATATACATATCTGCAAGTTTATGTTTTACGGCTTGATATGAGCCGATTTGTCTGCCAAATGCAAATCTATCTAATGCATATTCTTTTGCCATATTCAATGAAGCTTCTGCTCCACCAATTTGCTCAAAAGAAATAAGAACAGCAGCAATATCAAGTACTTGCTGCACATCATTCCAACCATCTTCAGAACAATTCATAATTTCTCCTTGCGAATTATTAAAAATTATTTCAGCATGGTCTCTGGTTTGATCGAGAGTGGAAAGAGATTTCTTTTTGACACTATCTTGAGATAAATCAACTAAAGCCATCCCAATTGAGTCTTTATTTTTATCATTAACAATTACTACACATACATCAGCATAACTTCCATCTGGAACCGGCATTTTAGTTCCACTCAATTTACCCGAAGAAAAGGAACATTGTATGTTATCAGGATTTGGTTCAATTGCACTTTCAGATAAAGCAAAAGTAGCAATTATTTCACCTGAGGCAAGTTTTGGAAGATATTTTTCTTTCTGTTCGTTATTTCCAAATAATTTAATTGCCTCAGTAGCTAGATAAACAGAAGATGAGAATGGAACTGGAGCTGATGCTCTTCCTAATTCTTCAGCAATAACACACAATTCAAGTGGACTTAAGCCAAGACCTCCATACTCTTCTGGAATAGTTGTTCCTGTAAGACCAAGATCAACAAGGCCTTTCCATACTTTATCAGAATAACATTCTTCACCCTCTAAAATATCTCTAACAACCTCTATTGGACAGTTATCAGACAAAAATCGAGATACTTGCTCTTTCAGGAGCTTTTGATCTTCAGAAAAATCAAAATTCATTTTTTCCTCATTAATATTAAAATCATAGATAAATTATTATTTCTAAAATGTATATTCTTTATACATATTTACAACTTTTTTATCCCAATTATTTAAAAACTTTTCAATTAATTCATCGCTCGAGGTTTTACCTCTTCTTAGTAAGCTATCAATTGGGTTAAGATAAATTTCTTCGCTCTTTAAATTTTTATTTTTAATATTCCTTCTCTTAAGGCCCTCTTTTGATATTTTTGTTACTTCCTTTGATAAATTTAAAAGATTAATACCATCTATTTTAGCATTCAGGCCATATTTTGCAGCATTGAATCTTATTGAATTAATAGTATCCAAATCCCAATTTTTAATTAAATCAGCCGCTGTATTTAAAGAAACTTCATCATAAAGTAATCCAACCCAAAAAGCTGATAGACAACACACCATATCAAATGTTCCACCATCTGCACCCCTCATTTCCAAAAAGCTTTTTAATCTCACTTCTGGAAAAATTGTTGTTAAATGATTTTCCCAATCAAATAATGTTGGCTTACCAGGGACCTCATCTAAATTTCCTTGTAAAAAACTTTCAAAAGATTTTCCTGCTACGTCTATATATTTTCCGTCTCTAAAAACAAAATACATCGGGACTTTAAGGGCATAATCTACATAACGTTCATAACTCATTCCGCTATCAAAAACAAAAGGTAAAATTCCTGCTCTATCTGGATCTGTATCTGTCCAAATTTGACTCCGAAATGATTTAAAGCCATTCAAAGACCCATCAAGAAAAGGAGAATTTGCAAATAATGCAGTAGCTATTGGCTGTAATGCAAGTGATGTTTTGAATTTCTTAACCATATCAGCTTCACTAGAGTAGTCCAAGTTAACCTGAATAGTTGTAGATCTAAACATCATATTTTGTCCAAGACTGCCTTTTTGAGGCATATAGTCCTTCATAATCTTGTAACGCTTTTTTGGCATTACTGGCATTTCATCTAACGACCAATCAGGAGTCAGACCTGCCCCGAGAAAACCTATACCTAGCTCAGAACCTACTTCATCAACTTGTGTCTTATGTTGAAATAATTCATCAAATGTTTCATGAATATTATTTAGCGGGGCACCCGATAATTCAATTTGACCAGCGGGCTCAAGAGTAATAGTTCCTCCGCCTAGATTTTTTTCTCTTTTAAGGCCAATAGTTTTTTTATTCTCTGAGATACTCTCCCAACCAAACTTTTTCATGGACAACAATAAAGCTTCGATACCATTTTTTCCTTCAAAATTGACTGGTTTATTATTTTTTAAATGAAAAGCAAATTTTTCGTGCTCTGTGCCAATTTTGAAGTCTTCATTTTTCTTTTCACCATCTTCAAATGGTCTAATTAAATCATATTTTGATTCAATTACTTTATTATTTTTATTCATATTGATTTCCACAAATTGAATGAGTTCTTAATACATCAAAAAAAAGATTATTACTAATTATTCCAATCACCAATAAGCATTTGAAAAATTGATAAAACAGCTATAGCTGCTGTATCGGATCTTAAAATTCTAGGGCCCAATGATAAATTAAATGAATTATCCTTTTGATTAATTAAATTTCTCTCTTTCTCACTAAAACCCCCCTCAGGACCAATAATGATACTCCATTTTTTTTCTTTATTATTATAATTTTTTAATAAGCCAAAAGCATTAGATGTGGAATTTTCATCACAAAAAATTACATTTCTATCTTTAAAAAAACTATCCCAATTTATTAAAATATTATCAAAATTTTCTGGTTCCATTAACTCAGGGATACAATTAAAATCACATTGTTCAGCAGCCTCTATTAGATTCGATCTAAAACGATCTGAGTTAATTTTTTTTGACTGTGTATAATCCGTAAAAATTGGCAATAAGGTTTTTACCCCCATTTCACAAGTTTTTTGAGCCATATAATCCAATCTAGCCTGCTTAATTGGCGCAAATAACAGGCAAATATCGTAAAAATTAGATGAAGATCTATAAAATTCCTCAACTGAAACTATAGATTGATTTTTTTTAAAAGAGTCAATTTTTGCAATCCACTCACCATCATTTTCATTAAAAATATTTATATAATCACCTATATTCATTCTCATAACGTTTTTGAGATAGTGAGATTTTTTTTTATCTAAGGTAAAAAAACCTTTCTGAAGCTTTTGATCAATATATATTCTTAAATTTTTTTTCATTAAAATTTTATAATATAATAAAATATATTCCTCTTAAAATATTTGCATGTTAACAGATATAAATAGGAAAAACATGATTGAAAATTTAAAGATAAAAAATTATTTCATTAAAGATATAATTTCATGGTATCAGCTGGCTAGATTCGATAAACCAATAGGTTTTTTATTACTTTTGTGGCCGTGTTTATGGTCTTATACTTATGGATCAATAATCTTTTCTTACGAAATTGAGATAAAAAATATTATATACTTTGTCTTAGGATCAATTTTAATGAGGGGTGCAGGTTGTACATGGAATGATCTATTGGATAAAAAATATGATGCAAAAGTAAAGAGAACCAAAGACAGGCCGCTAGCTGCTAATACTGTGAGTATTAATAGTGCTATAATCTTTCTTTTTCTTCAGCTTTTTTTTAGCCTTTTAATCTTACTGCAGTTTAATTATTTAACTATATTTATAGGTTTTTTATCAATAGTACCTATAATTATTTATCCATTCATGAAGAGAGTTACTTGGTGGCCACAGTTGTTTTTAGGTCTAACTTTTAATTGGGGCGCCATATTAGGCTGGACTTCAATAACAAATGAAATTTCATATCACTGCATAATATTATATATAGGCTGTATTTTTTGGACTATCGGATATGATACAATATATGCACACCAGGATAAGGTAGATGATAATTTTCTTGGATTAAAATCTACAGCAATTTTTTTTGGCGATAAAACAAAATACGCCCTTTCTGTTTTTTATATAATTTTTGTTATAGTTTTTATTTTCATCATAAATATGATTGGTATGGAAAATTTATTACAAAATTTCTTTTTTCTTTTTATAATTTGCTTGCATTTATTATCTCAAATATTTTTTCTTAAAATAAATGATCCAGATAATTGTTTAAAAATCTTTAAATCAAATAATTCATTAGGTTTAATAATTTTTTTACTCTTTTTATTAAATATATATTGACTAAATTAATCTGAACCTAAAAATTCTGAACGTATATCATCAATAAGCTCATACTTACCCTTTCTTTCAACATGCCAAAAAGTCCAACCATTAGAAGAGTCTTTACCTTGAATTTTAGCACTCATTTGATGAATAGATCCACTATCACCATCCATTAAAAGACTTCCGTCTGCTCTAACAGTAGCCATGAATTTTTTTGACTTAAGTCTCTTTGGGCCCCTCAAAATTGACCCTGGTTTAATCAAGCCATTTTCAACTAAACTTCCAAAGGGTACTCGTTTTTGTGCTTTTTTTGAAACTGTTGTTGATAAACAATATTCATCTGGAGATGATATTTTTTTAATCCTTTCTTTGGCAGCATTTATATATAAACTTTCTCTTTCAAGACCAATAAAGTTTCTTCCAAGTTTCTTTGCAACCGCGCCAGTTGTTCCTGTTCCAAAAAATGGATCTAGGATAATATCATTCTTATTTGAGGATGAAATTAATACTCGATAAAGTAAGGCTTCTGGTTTCTGGGTTGAGTGAATCTTATTTCCACTAGAATCTTTAATCCTCTCTCCACCTGAACATATCGGAATATGCCAATCAGAGCGCATCTGAATTCCTTCATTTAAAGATTTCATAGCATGGTAATTAAAATTGTATTTACTGCTATTATTTTTTGACGCCCATATTATTGTCTCATGTGCATTAGTAAATCGAGTTCCTTTAAAATTAGGCATTGGATTTGATTTATGCCAAATAATATCGTTTAAAATCCAAAAACCAAGGTTTTGCATTGTATAGCCAACTCTAAAAATATTGTGGTACGATCCAATAACCCAAATTGTTCCCTCAGGCTTCAAAATTCTTTGTGCTTCTGACATCCAATCGTGGGTAAACTGATCATACTCTTTGAAACTATTGAACCTATCCCAATCCTCAGTAACGCCATTTACTTTTGTTGAATCTGGACGTGATAAGTTATTTTTAAGCTGAAGATTGTAAGGTGGGTCTGCGAAAATAACATCAATTGAATTATTAGGAAAAGTCTTCATTAACTTTATACAATTACCTTTAATAATTTTATTTAATGGTAGACTATGTCCTTTATTTGCAAGTTGTTTTGACATTATGGATTCATCCTCATCTGCTGGAGTCACAACGTCAATAAAAATTTCTATATTTATTTTTTATACAAAATATAGAGTCTTATAGCTAATTACCCCCCAACATCTTGTTAATCGGAGAAAATGTCTTTCTATGATATTTACATGGGCCATACATTTTAAGAGCATTACGATGTTCAGAAGTACCGTATCCTTTATTTTTCTTCCAATTATAATCTGGAAATTCTTTGTCTATTCTTAACATCAAATTATCCCTTGTTACTTTTGCAATAATTGATGCTGCAGCAATAGAAACTGAAATACTATCACCCTTAACTATACAATTAGTTTTATAGCCAAAACCAGGATCTAAATTTCCATCCACTAAAACAAAATCAATATTTGAGTTCAAATCTTTTAAAGCCCTGTTCATTGAAAGAAAGGTTGCCTTGAGGATATTAAGAGTATCAATTTCGTCAATATTTGAATAACCCACTCCAACTTTATGAAACTTATAAATAGAGGAATAGAGAGATAATCTTTTTTTTTCAGATATTTTTTTTGAATCATCTAATCCCTCAGGAATATTCTTGTAATCCAAAATTACAGCTGCAGAAACTACAGGGCCAGCCCAAGGTCCTCTACCTGCTTCGTCAATACCAGCTATTATTTTTTTTGGCCAGCCATAACTTTTCTCAATAAGTGTATCTGGCACTAAACTGCAACTTGTGGCTCTTCTTTCCACCTTAAGATAGGTTTTCTTGCCGCTTTTGTCTCATCTAATCTTCTTACTGGAGTAAAAACTGGAGCGGCTTTGAAAGAATCAGAGTCTTCTTTTAGTCTGTCAACTAAATCACGTAAAGTTGATATGAAGTGATCAAGAGATTGTTTTGACTCTGTTTCAGTAGGTTCGACAAGAAGTGCGCCATGTATAACTAGTGGAAAATAAATTGTCATAGGGTGATAACCCTCATCTATCATTGCTTTTGCAAAATCTAAAGTTTCAACTCCTGTATCTTTAAGAAAATCATCACTAAATAGTATTTCATGCATACAATAGCCTTCAAAGGCTGGTGTTAAATGAGTGTTTAGAGAAGAACGCAAATAATTTGCATTCAAAACTGCATCTTCGGAAACCTGTTTTAGACCATCAGCACCATGACTTAGCATATAAGATATAGCCCTAACAAACATTCCCATTTGGCCATGAAATACATTTAATCTTCCAAATGAGTATAGTAGATCATTTTCATTTAAATTTTCTACCAAATCAAAGTTATCATTATTATTTTTAATTAAAGGTGTAGGACAAAATTTTTCTAATCTACTTGAAAAAACAACAGGGCCTGAACCAGGCCCACCACCTCCATGAGGAGTTGAAAAAGTTTTATGAAGATTTATATGCATTGCATCAATACCTAAATCACCAGGTTTTAATTTGCCAACTACAGCATTAAAATTTGCTCCATCACAATACAAATAACCTCCGGATTTATGAGTCAGTTCAGATATTTTAATAATATCAGTTTCAAATAGACCACAGGTATTTGGATTAGTGATCATTACACCAGCGAAGTTCTCGTCAATATTTTTTTTAAAATCTTCAAAATCAATTAGACCTTTTTTATCTGATTTTATGGTTTTAACCTCAAAGCCCAAAAAAGCAGCTGTAGCAGGGTTAGTACCATGGGCTGAGTCAGGAACTAGAACAATTTTTCTATGTGACTCATTTTTATCTAATAGTGCTTGTTTAATAGCCATCATTCCACAAAGTTCACCTTGTGCTCCTGCTTTTGGAGCCATCGTTACAGCTGCCATTCCAGTAAGTTCTTTTAACCAAAATGATATTAAATCGATCAATTCTAAAGCTCCTTGACAAGTTGAAACTGGCTGAAGAGGATGTATCTCAGAAAACCCTTCTAAACGAGCCATTTTTTCATTTAGCCTTGGGTTATGTTTCATTGTGCATGAGCCAAGCGGATATAATCCAGCATCAATGGAATAATTTTTTCTTGAAAGCCTAACATAATGTCTTATGGTCTCAGGTTCACTAAGTCCAGCAAGACCTATACAATCTTCAGAAAAACTATCACCTACCATATGATTTAAATTTTCAAGTTCAGGTAAATCAACTCCCGTTTTATTTATGTCGCCAACTTCAAATAACAGTTTTTCTTTATGATCGAGACCTTTATTACAATTCATAACAGACATCCTTAGCTGATTTAATATAATTTTCTCTGTCAAAATCTGAATTAACTTCGGATGAAGCAACAAGTAGAAGGTTAGAAAAATTATTAATTTTATTAGATAGTCTTGAAATAGGTACTCCAGCTAGAACACCTTTTTCCGCCATTTTTTCTACAAATAATGAGGCATTCATAGGAAGTTCAACTGTAAACTCATTGAAGAAAGACTCATTTTTAACCTTAAAACCTTCTAAATTATTCAATTTATTATAAAGTTTGATAGCTGACTCATGATTCAATTTTGAAAGTTTTTTAAATCCAATTTCTCCAAGCAAACTTAAATGTATAGTAAACGCTAAACTACAAAGACCTGAGTTAGTACAAATATTTGAGGTGGCTTTCTCTCTTCTAATATGTTGCTCTCTTGTTGCTAATGTTAAAACAAAACCTTTTTCACCATTCATATCATTTGTTTCGCCTACAATTCTTCCAGGAAGTTGTCTTACGTATTTATCTTTTGTTGACATTAAACCTATATAAGGACCTCCAAAATTAAGAGAATTCCCAAGTGATTGACCTTCACATGCAACAATATCTGCACCCATATCACCAGGCTTTTTTAACATCCCTAGAGAAATAACTTCATTTACAATTACTATTAAAAGGGCTCCCTTAGAGTGAATATATTCTGCTAATTTTTCTAAAGAGTGGCATGAACCAAAAAAATCAGGATTTTGAATAACTACACACGACACATCTTCATTAACTTTTTTAATAATTGAATTAATATCAAAATTTTCAGAAAAATTATAATCAATAGAGCCCTCCTCTGAACAAATTAAAGTTTTAATGACCTCTGCATATTGAGGGTGAAGGGTAGGTGAAATAACAACTTTATTTCTTTTTGTAATTCTTTTAGCCATTGAGACAGCCTCAGCTGCAGAGGTTGATCCATCATACATAGAGGCATTTGATACATCCATTCCTGTCATTAAAGAAACCTGGGTTTGAAATTCAAATAAATACTGCAATGTTCCTTGAGAAATTTCAGGCTGATAAGGTGTATATGATGTTAAAAACTCAGATCGTTGAATTATATGGTCAACTGTTGCTGGAATATGATGTTTATATGCACCCGCCCCTAAAAAAAAAGAGACTTGATTAGAGTTTATATTTTTTTTTGAAATCGCAGACATAATTCTTTCGACTTCCATTTCTGTTTTATGATTAGGCAAATTAAAATCTGGGTCTAAAGAAGCTTTATCAGGAACATTAGCAAACAATTCATTGACGTCAGTTATACCAATAACCTTTTTCATGTCATCTCTATCTTTGGCTGTTAAAGGTAAATATCTCATTATTCTATACTCCAATTAGTTTATAATAATCATCTTCACCCATAAGATTTTTTAATTCTTCTGAGTTGGATATTTTTATTTTATAAAGCCATCCTTTATTTAAAGGGTCTTCATTTATGATTTCAGGATTTTCTTCTAGGGTGGAATTTATTTCAATTATTTCACCAGAGGCAGGTGAATAAATTTCACTTGCTGCTTTAACTGACTCTATAACAGCAACATCTTTTCCTTGATTGAAAGAACAACCTTTTTGAGGTAATTCAATAAAAACAATGTCCCCAAGTTGTTCAGCAGCATAAGGAGTTATACCAACTAAACCCTCACTAGCATTTATCTTTATCCACTCATGATCTTTAGTAAAAAATATATCAGTCATCTAATTTGCCTTTTTAAAATAGTTATGGGGAATAAATGGAAGTTCAGTAATATTTGCAGGTATTTTTTTTCCTCGAACATCTAAATAAACTTCTTCTTCATTGATTGAATTAGTATCAATATAACCCATAGAAATAGGTCTACTTAATGAAGGTGAAAAACCTCCGCTAGTTATCTTACCAATAAATTTTTTATTATTATCAAATATTTTAGTTCCTTCTCTTGCTGGAGCTCTGCCTTTAGGAAGAAAACCCATCAATCTTTTTTTTGGTCCTTTTAAAGTCTCTTCTTTGATAGCCTTACCACCAATAAAATTTGATTTATTTATCCTTTCTTTACAAATAGACCAGTCAATACCTGCCTCTAAAGGAGAATCTTTTAAACTGATATCATGCCCATAAAGACAAAGACCAGCCTCTAAGCGAAGAGAGTCTCTTGCACCTAATCCTGCCAACTTGACATCTGGATTATCTAAAAGTTGTTTAGTAAATGATTTTATAAATTTATTTGGAATTGAAATTTCAAATCCATCTTCTCCAGTATACCCGCATCTTGAAATTAAAATTTTATAGTTTTTAAAATCAATCCACATACTCGACATAAATTCCATACCAGAAATATTTGGAATCAATTTTAATAATGCAGTCTCAGATTTAGGACCTTGAAGTGCAATTAGGGATAAGTCATCTCTTAAAAAAATATCAAAATTTTTATTTAAATTTTCTTTCAAATGATTAATATCTTTTTCTTTACATGCCGCGTTCACTACCAACCAAATACAATTCTCATCATATGTTCGATGAATCATTAAATCGTCAACTATTTTTCCATATTGATTTAAGAACTGAGTATATTTAATTTTTCCGGGGAGAATTTTAGAAAATGATATAGGAAGAATTTTTTCAATCGCATTCATTACAAAAGGGCCTTTAATCTCAATTTGACCCATATGGGATACATCAAAAATACTTGCATTTAATCTTGTGTGTTTATGCTCAGCAATTATTCCAGAGGAATAATTTATTGGAAGACAGTAACCACCAAAAGGTGCCATTTTTGCATTATTTTCATTATGAAAATCAAATAGAGATGTTTTTTCAATAGAAATATTCTCAGTTGCTAGTTCAGACATAAAGACTCCTCGACAGATATAAGGCATTTAAGCCTGCCCTCCTCTGTCGTTGGAACCTGAGAGATTTCGTATATAAATACTTACCCCGTGGGTGAAATCAAAATGATTTTCTTTCCAGAGTCAAATGTGTCTGCGGTCCTTTTGCCTGAAAGTTTCCGAGGGCGGTTGCTCCTTCGGCGCTAAAATAGTCTCTCCCGCAGAGACAATCACACAATACAATGATTCTTTAATATTTTAATATTAATTTTGAATGCCAATCAGTACTTTGTATGAGGCACCAGTCCTTCCCTCTAAAATGTTTGATCTAAGATTTTCTATTCCAATACTAAAGGGTGTTATTTTTCTATTTTTAACTTCTACTATATTATTTTTAGACCATTTATCGATGATAACATCATTAGGTCCGACAAAAGCAATAAATAAAGGAATTTGTACTTTACTAACCGATAGATTATTTTGATTGATAATATCTCCAATTATCCCAACATTAAAATCAATCTTCTTTTTTCTAACATTATATTCACATATCATAACTGTTCTATTCAATTCAATTTTCAAACCGTTAAACATATTTGTTTCTGACCCAGACATAAAAGCTGCTCTTGGGCAGGCACCCGGATCAAACTCAAAATTAGATGAACTGCAGGATGAAATTAAAATAACAATAAGGATTGTATAAATATATTTTAGCATAATTAACTTCCCTAAACCTATTAAAAAACTATAAAGTAATAACGTTTATATTAAATTTATATGTACCGTAGTTTATCATATCTATAAAATGAATAAAAAAATTGAAAAAATATTATATTTGCCAAACCCAAGGGGTTTTTGTGCTGGTGTAGAAAGAGCAATAAATATTGTTGAGTTAAGCCTAAGAAAATATGGACCTCCAATATATGTAAGACATGAAATTGTTCACAATCCTTGGGTTGTAAATGACTTAGAGAAAAAGGGAGTTATTTTCGTTGATGAACTTGAGGATATTCCTAATGACGAAAGGGTTATTTTTTCTGCTCATGGGGTTTCGTCAGAAGTTAAAGAAGAAGCTAATAATAAAAAAATACATTACATAGATGCAACCTGTCCATTAGTATTAAAAGTACATTTTGAGGCTAAAAGACATTTTGATAATGGACTACATATTTTTTTAATCGGCCATAAAGGACATCCTGAAGTAGATGGAACAATGGGCCAAATACCCAAAGAATCAATCACTCTTATAGAAAATGAAGATGACATTATTAAACTTAGTAAATCTAAATATGATAAAGTTGCACTTATAACTCAAACAACTCTATCTGTAGATGATACAAAAAAGCTAATAAATTTATTAAAACAAAAATTCCCAAATATAGTTGAGCCTCCAAGAGAGGATATTTGTTATGCAACAACTAACAGACAAGCAGCGGTAAAAAGTATAGCAAGAAAATGTGATGCAATTTATGTTATAGGTGGAGAAAATTCATCAAATTCAATAAGACTTGTCGAAGTTGCAAAAAAAGCAGGGTGTAAAAATAATTTTCTTATTTCGAATATTAATTCTATAAATTGGGAGGAAATGGAAAATTATACATCCATTGGATTAACTGCTAGTGCAAGTGCACCAGAAATTCTGATTAATGAATTTTTAGAAATAATGAAAAAGAAGTTTAAAGTTAAAATTAAAAAAAATTCAATAGCTGATGAAAATATTACCTTTAAATTACCGAGGGAGTTAAGGGAATAAAATATGGGTGTTTTTACGCATATCGATAAAGAAAATTTAAAATTATTTCTTAAAAGTTATAACTTTACAGATATAAACTCCTTTATGGGTATCAATGAAGGTATTCAAAATACAAATTATAAAATTAAACTTGATCTAAAAGACTTTATTTTAACAATTTATGAAAATATTGACGATAAAAATGATCTAAAATTCTTTTTAAACTTAATGAACCATCTCTCCTCAAGAGGAATAAAATGTCCAATACCTCTTAAAAATTCTTCATCTAAGATGATTGGTAAAATTAAAACTAAACCAGCAGCACTTCTAACTTTCTTAGGTGGAAAATCAATTATACAAATTAGAGAAATTCATACCTATCAAATTGGTAAAGCTCTTGCAGAATTGCATCTAGGGGGTGAAAATTTTAAACAAAAAAGAAGGAACGAACTATCGATTGATGGTTGGCAAAAACTTTTAATAAAAAATAAAAATAAATTAAATAAACTTGAAAGTAGGCTATTTAATAAAATTAAAAATAAAATTATTGAAATTGAGGGAAATTGGCCTAAAGATTTACCATCGGGAATTATTCATGCTGATTTATTTCCGGACAATGTTCTGTTTACTAATAATAAAATAACTGGATTAATTGATTTTTACTTTTCGTGTAATGATTTCTTTGTTTATGATTTAAGTATATGTATAAATGCTTGGTGTTTTGATGATAATAATGAATTTAAAAAGGGTCGTTTTTTAAATTTAATTAAGGGTTATGAATCAATAAGACCATTAAGCAGCAATGAAATCAGTTCAATTCCAATTTTATGTTATGGATCATCTTTAAGATTTTTATTAACAAGAGTTGATAATTGGAAAAATGATAATGAATTAGATATTGTTAATTATCAGGATCCATCAGAATTTTTAAAAAAATTTGAATTTCATGAATTAAACAAAGATACAGAAGCCTATAATATATGATAAAAAAAGCAATAGTTTATACAGACGGAGCATGCTCAGGTAATCCTGGCCCGGGTGGTTGGGGCGCAACAATAAAAATTGATCGGGAAACCTTCGAAATCTATGGAGGGGAGGATGATACAACAAATAATAGAATGGAGTTAATTGCTGCAATAAAAGCTCTTGAATTTTTAAATGAAAGTTATGAGATTACTCTATATACAGACTCAAATTATGTAAAAGACGGGATAACAAAATGGATTTTTAATTGGAAAAAGAATAATTGGAAAACTTCATCGAAAAAAACAGTAAAAAATAGTGATTTGTGGATACAGCTTGATGCAATTCAAGAAAAAAGAAAAGTTAACTGGAATTGGGTTAAAGGTCATTCAGGTAATATAGGAAACGAGCGAGCTGACGAGCTCGCTCGAATGGGTATAGAAGAAATTTAATAAAGTTAAAGTTGACTCAAAATAGTTTCAGCGCTTGATTCTGATATCTCACCTGGGTTTGATTCTAAATTTAATTTAGAAACAACATTGTTATCAATAATCATCGAATATCTCAAAGATCTTGAGCCAAGGCCAAAACCAGAACCATCCATTGTCAATCCAATTGCCTGAGTAAAATCACCATTACCATCTCCTAGCATTAAAATTTTCTCAGCACCTTTATCCTTTCCCCAAGCATCCATTACAAATGCGTCATTAACTGATAAGCAAACTATTTGATCAGCACCTTTATTAAAAATTTCCTCAGAATTAGTTACAAAACCAGGCAAATGTTGCATAGAACAACCAGGTGTGAATGCACCAGGAACGGCAAAAAGTATGGTTTTTTTATTTCCAAATAATTCACTCGTTGTTATTGGTGTCGGTCCATTAGCAGTCATATGGTGCAAAGTAACCTCAGGTAGTGTATCGCCTTCTTTAATAGTCATATTAGTCTCCCAATTGAAAATGTTGTTAAAAATAAATTATAATATTTAATTTGAAAAAGGAAATTTATTTATAATTAAAAATTAGTTTTATAAAGATCCCTCTGAAACTTCTTGCCAAACTCTTAAAAAATTTTCAGCCCAAATTTTTTGAATATCTTTGTCCGAATATCCTCTTCTTATTAATGCACTGGTTATATTATTCGTTTGAGATGCATCAGACCATCCTCTTATTCCTCCTCCACCTCCAAAATCAGATGAAATTCCTACATAATCAATACCTACTAAATTAACAATATAATCAATATGATCTATGAAGCTGTCTATATCTGGCATAGGAAATTTTTTATTTATTTGTTCCATCCCTTTATTATATTCAGTTAGCTTTAAATGTTTCTCAGCAATAAAAAAATTATCTCCTGTGATTTTAATAACTTTATCTCTCAGGTTTTTCATGGCATTTGATCTTTCTTGATTTACTTTTACATAAGATGAAAAAGCTACAACTTGGATAACACCGCCTTTTTCTGCAATTTTTTTAATTATATTATCAGGAATATTTCTTGGATGGTCAGCAATGGATCTAACACCAGAGTGAGAGGCTATAACAGGTGAGTCTGATAGTTCAATTGCTTGTAATGCTGATTTATCTGAAATATGACTTATATCTATCATCATGCCTATTTCATTCATTTTTAAAATTACCTTTTCACCAAATTTTGATAATCCCCCATACATTTCATTATCATTTTTTAGAGATTTTTTTGGTATTGAGCTATCCGATATTTGATTATGACCAATGTGAGAAAGTGTCATATACCTTGCTCCGAGACTATAAAAATATTCCAATAATTCTAAATTTTCTCCAATTATGAAACCGTTTTCAATACCTATGGCGGCAAATAATTTATTATTTTTTTTTGCCTGATAAACCTCTTCAGGATTTTTTACAATAACAATTTTATCTGGATATTTTTCAGCCATTTTATTAATGGCATTAAATTTTATAATTGCTTTATTTTTAGCTTTAAAAAAACTAGATTCATTTAACTCTGATTGACCAACGTAAACAACAAAAAATCCACCATCTAAATTGCCTTTAATCATTTTTTGAAAATCAACCTGCATCTCGGTCATATTTCCTGGGTCATGCTCAGGATTAATCATGTAATCAAAAGGAATATCTATGTGAGAATCCAAGGTTAAAAGCTCTGCACGAATTTGGAATGAAAAAATACAGAAAAGAAACATAAAAAAAATTCTATAAATATTATTCAAAATCATAACCTCATTAAATATTGGAGCTAATAAAATTTTTAATTTTAGCCAAGTCAATTTCCATCTTATAAAAATTTTCTTGTTTATCCATAATTTTTTTTAGCCTTTCAGGTACGTCAGGCTTTTTATTGATACTTTTTTCGACAGCTAATGGAAACTTTGATGGGTGAGCAGTGCCAAGAGTAACTATTGAACCTTTACTATTCATTAACTTTGAAGCAGCATAACCTACTGCGCTATGAGGATCTAAAATATAACCAGTCTTTTTATAAACATCTAATATGCATTTTTGTGTATCTTTTTCTGAAATACTTGCTGCTAGAAAATCTTTCTTGATAAAATTTAATGCACTTTCGTCAATCTTAAACTCATTATTTTTCTTAAGACTTTCCATTGAATTAAAAACAGTTTTTGAGTCTCTATTACATGCCTCAAAGAGTAATCTTTCAAAATTACTTGAAATCTGAATATCCATGCTAGGTGACATTGTTGCCTTGGCTCTATCAACAGAGTAATATCCAGTTTTTAAAGCACGATCTAGAATATCATTTTCATTTGTTGCAATCATGAGGTTTTTTATTGGTAGACCCATTTTCTTAGCGACCCAACCTGCTAAAATATCACCAAAGTTACCAGTAGGCACTGAATAAGAAATTGGGCCGTCTTTTAATAATTTAAATGATGTAAAATAGTAGACAATTTGTGCAGCAATTCTTCCCCAATTAATTGAATTTATCGCACCTAATTTTACTTCATCATTAAAAATTTTATCCTTAAATAGATCTTTAACTATATTTTGACAATCATCAAAAGTTCCTTCGATTTCAATAGGAAATACTCCATTACCATTGGTTGTAGTCATTTGTTTTCTCTGAATTTCTGATACTCTGCCTTTTGGAAAAAATATAAAAACATTTACATTTTTACTATTTTTAAATGCTTCGATTGCAGCACTTCCTGTATCACCAGAAGTTGCACCAATTATAGTTATTTTTTCTTTCCTCTTTTTAAGAGATCGGTCAAATAATTCAGCCAGTAAAAGCATTGCAAAGTCTTTAAAAGCTAAGGTTGGTCCATGAAATAGTTCCAAAATATACCTATTATCTTCAAGATGAATTAACGGCGCCATTTCTTTAATCTCAAATGACCTGTATGCATTTTTAGTTAATATTATAAGTTCATCGAGATCTATAAAATCATTTAAAAAAGGAAAAAGAATCTCTGCGGCAATTTTATAATAGTCGTTATCTTTAATTTCCTTATAATTTAATGATGGCCATTCGTTAGGTACGAAAAGACCTCCATCTGGAGCTAAACCAGTAAGCAAAACATCTTCAAATTTAAGATCTTTTGATTTTCCTCTTGTAGAAATATATTTCATAGTTAGTAATTATATCGTATTCATATCAAATGGAATATTTTATTATTAAAATCTTTAAACAAAATTTTAGGAAATATTTATATGCATAATATTTTTGACGATATCGATAATAGTAATGTTGCCTTGATGATAGAAAAAGGTCTTCATGGAGCAGATGAGGGAGAGCTTTTTTTTGAGGAGTCTCCAAGTGAGTCTTTTATCTTTGATGATGGGAGGCTTAAAAATTCAAATTTTGATATTAATAGTGGTTTTGGTATTAGACTTGTTTCTGGTGAAACAACTGGTTTTGCAAATTCAACTCTTTTAAATAATGACTCAATTAAGTCAGCGTTAGATTCTGTTCAGGTTGCGAAATCCGGAAATAATATTTTTAAATCAGATAAAAAAAATCTCTATAGCCCTAAAGCTATAAAAGATAAATTATATTCAAATAAGAATCCTTTAAATAGTATTTCATTTAATGAAAAAATTGATCTTGTAAAAAATATTGATTCCTTTTTACGATCTTATGATAACAGGGTTCAGCAAGTTAGTGTTAGCCTCTCAGGTAACTATCAATCAATAACAATTTTTGATAAAGATGGTAAAATAGCTTCTGACCAAAGGCCATTAGTTAGATTGAATATTTCTGTAATAGTTAATAATGGTAAAAGGCAAGAGTCTGGTTCTTATGGAACTGGAGGAAGATGGGATTATAAAAAACTAACTTCTAAGAAATTTTACGAAAGAGCATCAAAAAAAGCACTTCAACAAGCAATAACAAATCTTGACTCAATAGACGCTCCTGCTGGTGAAATGACTGTTGTTCTTGGATCGGGTTGGCCAGGTGTCCTTCTACATGAGGCTGTTGGGCATGGTTTGGAAGGAGATTTTAATAGAAAAGAGACATCAGCATTCTCTAATATGATTGGTCAAAAAGTTGCAGATGAACAAGTAACTGTTATTGATGATGGAAAAATACCTGACAGAAGAGGTTCATTAAATATTGATGACGAAGGAACTCCATCGCAAGAAACAATACTTATAGAAAATGGAATCCTAAAAGGTTATCTACAAGATAAAATGAATGCTAGATTAATGAAAGATAAGCCTACAGGAAATGGAAGAAGAGAGAGTTTCATGCATTTACCAATGCCTAGAATGACTAATACTTTTATGAGAAATGGAAAATATGAACCTGATGAGATTATTAAATCTGTAAAAAAAGGATTATATATGGTTAACTTTGGAGGAGGACAAGTAGATATTACATCAGGAAAGTTTGTATTTTCTTGCACTGAAGGTTATCAAATTGATAACGGTAAGATTGGGTCGCCGATCAAAGGAGCAACTTTAATAGGAGATGGTCCACAGGCATTAAAAAAAATTAAAATGGTTGGAAATGACACATGTCTTGATGATGGGATAGGAACTTGCGGTAAAGCTGGGCAAAGTGTTCCAGTTGGTGTTGGTCAACCAACACTTAGAATAGATGAAATTACTGTTGGCGGAACTAGCTAGAATGAATTCTAATATAAATTTTTCATTTGAATATGGTGTAAGTGATCAGATAACCCCTTTGGTAAAAAGATTAATAGCAAATAATCCTGGACCTTTTACATATACTGGGACTGGAACATTTATTATAGGAACAAAAGAATTAGCAGTTATTGATCCTGGGCCAATTGATAATAATCACTTGAAAGCAATTTTAAAGGTATCCGAAAATAATAAAATATCTCATATAATTGTTACACATACACATAATGATCATTCCCCTCTTTCGAAGCCACTTCAAGAAATAACAGGTGCTCCAATATATTCTTATTTTAATCATAAAATGGATACCAAAACTAATAATGACTTTGAAGAGGGATATGATAATTCATTTAAACCTGACGTAATTGTTAATGATGGTGATTTAATTAAAGGTTTTGACTGGACTTTGGAAGCAATTCATACGCCTGGGCATACATCAAATCATGTGTGCTATTCACTAAAAGAGGAAAAAATTCTTTTTTCTGGAGATCATGTAATGGGTTGGTCAACAACAGTTATTGTTCCTCCTGACGGTGACATGGATGAATATTTAAAATCTTTGAAAAAACTATTAAAAAGGGATGATGAAATTTACCTACCTACTCATGGTACTCAAATTAATGATCCTCAAAAACTTGTAAAACATTATATTAATCACAGAATTAGCAGAGAGAATCAAATATTAGAGGCTATTAAGCTAGGTAACTCTATGATTAATGAAATGGTAAAAGTTATATATGTTGACGTTGATCCTGGCCTTCATCCAGCCGCATCAATGTCAACACTTGCGCATTTAAATAGAATGGTAAAAAATAATATTGTCGAAATTGAAGGTAAGGGTTTAAAAGCTATTTACAAATTAATCTAGGGATATAAAAAAGATTTTTTCCATTTATTTTTAATTAACTTAAATAAAACTCTTTCGTGCAATCTATATGGTTTATTATCCCAAAACTCTATCTCTTTGGCGTTTATTTTATAACCTCCCCAATGAGGTGGTCGAGGAATTTCAATTTTCTTATATTTTTTAGAAATATCATTATATCTTATTTCAAGTTCTTTTCTATTCTTAAGGGGTTTTGATTGAAGAGATGCCCAAGCTCCAATTTTTGAACCTCTATCTCTTGTGGCAAAATATCTGTCAGATTCTTTATCAGAAATTTTTTTTATTTTACCTCTAATTCTTATCTGTTTCTCAATAGATTTCCAATAAAAACAGGCTGCAACATTTGTATTTGATTCGATTTCCTTTCCTTTGGAGCTATTTGAATTTGTAAAAAAAACTAAACCATTTTGATTAAAACTTTTCATCAATACTATTCTTACATTTGGAAATCCTTTATAATTTGCTGTTGATAGCGATATTGCGTTAGGGTCTGAAATCTCGTGTTTTATTGCCAATTTAAACCATTTATCAAATAAAATATAAGGGTTCTTCTCATTTATTTTTGATAATCCAATTTTCATAAACTCATCCTTTTCAAATTATAATTTATTTAATTATACAATTCCATAATAAGGCTGTATTCCTTAAATTTGATTTTTTAGATAAAAATCACTAACAATACTAATATACAATTTATTCAAAAGAAAAAATGGAAATTAAAACAAATATCTTGTCGGGAAAACGTGGTCTTATTATGGGCGTAGCTAATAACAGGTCTATAGCTTGGGGAATAGCAAAAGCTTGTGCAAATAATGGTGCTGAACTTGCTTTTACTTATCAAGGTGATGCGATTAAAAAAAGAGTAATACCTCTTTCGGAAGAATTAAATTCACCAAATGTCTATGAATGTGATGTTTCAAATCAAGAAAGTATTGATAAAACATTTAATTCCTTAAAAAACCTTTGGGGAAGCATTGATTTTGTTGTTCATGCAATAGGGTTTTCTGATAAAAATGAATTAGATGGAAGGTATATAGATACTTCTGAAAAAAATTTTATTCAGACACTGAATATATCTTGTTTTTCATTTACATCCATTGCTCAAAGAGCTGAAAAGTTAATGACTAATGGTGGTTCTCTTCTTACTTTAACATACTATGGAGCAGAAAAGGTCATGCCCCATTATAATGTCATGGGTATTGCAAAGGCTGGTCTTGAAACAAGTGTTAAATATCTTGCAAAAGATCTCGGTTCTCAAAATATTCGTGTTAATGCGATTTCAGCAGGTCCAATAAAAACATTAGCGGCATCCGGTATTGGCGATTTTAGATACATATTAAAGTGGAATGAATATAATTCTCCTTTAAAAAGGACCGTTTCAATTGATGAGGTTGGTAATTCAGCCATCTATTTATTATCTGATTTGTCGTCAGGTGTTACTGGTGAAATTCACCATGTTGACTCTGGTTATAATGTCATAGGAATGAAATCTGAAGATGCTCCAGATATTTCAACAGTTTAAAGTGTTTAGGTATGTCACATAATTCATTTGGCCATCTTTTTAGATTTACAACATGGGGCGAGTCCCACGGCCCTTCTATTGGGTGTGTTGTTGATGGAACACCTCCAAGGATTGAATTAAACGAATCTGACATTCAGCAATGGCTCAATAAAAGAAAGCCTGGGCAAAGTAAATATACAAGTCCAAGGAAGGAAGATGATAAGATTAGAATATTGTCTGGAATAATCGAAGAAAATGGTAAAAACCTAACAACTGGAACACCAATTTCATTGATAATTGAAAATAAAGATCAAAGATCAAAAGATTACTCTCAAATTGAAGAAAAATTCAGACCGGGTCATGCTGATTTTACATACTTTTCCAAATACGGAATTAGAGATATTAGAGGCGGAGGAAGACAATCTGCTAGGGAAACAGCCATGAGAGTAGCTGCCGGAGCAATAGCAAGGAAAATTCTTCCAAAAGTTGAAATCAAAGGTGCTCTTGTTCAGCTTGGAAAGCATAAGATTAATAAAGATAAATGGGACAATAGTTTTATTGATAAAAATCCTTTCTGGTCACCAGACCCCTCAACAATAAATACCTGGGAAAATTATATTGAAGAGCTTATTCAAGAAGGAGATAGTTGTGGGGCTATAATTGAAATAACTGCAAAAAATATTCCAATTGGTTTAGGTGCTCCAGTTTATGGCAAGTTAGATGCCGAGATTGCTAACGGAGTAATGAGTATAAATGCTGTAAAAGGGGTTGAAATTGGTAACGGTTTTGAAGCGGCAACTATTAAAGGAAGTGAAAATTCTGATCAGATGTATATGAAAAAAAATAAACCTTCATTTAAGTCAAATAAATCTGGAGGTATTCTAGGTGGAATATCATCAGGGCAAGATATAGTTGTAAGGTTTGCTGTTAAGCCCACATCTTCAATAAGAAGTAATCAAAAAACAGTCGATAAATCTGGAAAAAATACTGAAATTTCTACGAAAGGTAGGCATGATCCATGTGTTGGTATAAGAGCTGTACCAGTCGGTGAGGCAATGATTGCATGTGTGTTAGCAGATCATTATCTAAGACATAGAGCACAAAATAGTTAATTTTATTTCTTAGGATTAACAATTTTTAAATCTGGCGATTTTATATTTAGTATCCTTAGAACTTTTTCAACTATTCTATCACTTATCAATTCAGCCTCAACATACATTTCTTCAGGTGTTGCATGTGAAATAAACTTATCAGGCAAGGTTAAAGATCTAATTTTTAATCCATTATCTAATTTAGATTTATTTGATAGTAAGGTTAAAACAGAGGCACCAAACCCTCCAGAAGAACCTTCTTCAATTGTAATCATTACTTCGTGATTATCAGATAATTTAATAATTAAATCTTCATCTAAAGGTTTAGCAAAACGAGCATCGACTATAGTTGTCGATAAACCGTGAGATTCTAAAATACTAGAAGCCTTTTTAACTTCACTCAATCTATTACCTAAACTGAGAATTGCTATTTTAGTCCCTTCAGAAATTATTTTTGCCTTACCTATTGTTATGGACTCGTATTCTTTTGGAACTATTATTCCTTCACCAGAACCTCTTGGGTAACGAAATGAGATAGGGCCATCATTATAGGCTGCAGCAGTTTTTACCATTCTTGCTAATTCTATTTCGCTTGAGGACGACATTATAACAAAATTTGGTAAGGTAGAAAGAAATGAAATATCAAAGCTTCCAGCATGAGTAGGGCCATCAGCACCAACAAGTCCCGCCCTATCGATAGCAAATTTTACAGGTAAATTTTGAATAGCCACATCATGAATGATTTGGTCATAAGCTCTTTGTAAAAAAGTAGAATATATTGCAACGAAAGGATTCATTCCTTCAGCTGCAAGGCCAGCAGCAAAAGTTACAGCATGCTGTTCCGCAATTCCTACATCAAAAAATCTTTCAGGAAATTTTTCTTGAAAATGATTCAATCCTGTCCCCGAAGGCATGGCCGCAGTAATAGCAAGAATTTTTTTATCTTCTTTAGCTTCTTTAATTAAGGCATCTGAGAAAATTTTTGTAAACGAAGGTTTGTTATCTTTAGATTTCTGCTGTTCTCCAGTTGTTATATTAAATTTAGAAACACCATGAAATTTTTCATTTGAATTTTCAGCTGGTAAATAACCCTTACCTTTTTTTGTAACTACATGGATTAGAATTGGTCCTTGATTTGTATCTTTTATATTTCTAATTACGGGTAATAAATGATCAAGATTATGACCATCGATTGGACCAACATAATAAAACCCTAACGCCTCAAATAAAGTACCCTCTCCAGAGATAGTTCTTGAAATTTCGTCAGCTTTTTTTGCACTTTTTTCTAATGATTTAGGCAATTTTTCAATAATTTGTTTGGCAAAACTTCTAAAACCTAAATATTTTTCACCAGAAATTAATTTAGCTAAATATGCACTCATTGCTCCTGTAGGAGGAGCGATAGACATATCATTATCATTTAGAATAACAATTAAACGTGATTTTATTGCTCCAGCATTATTCATTGCTTCATAAGCCTGACCAGCACTTATTGCCCCATCGCCAATTACACAAATAATATTATTATCATCACCTTTTAAATCTCTAGCAATAGACATGCCCAATCCAGATGAAATAGAGGTTGAACTATGACCTGCGCCAAAAGCATCAAATAAACTTTCGTCTCGTTTAGCAAAACCAGAAAGACCATTTTTTTTTCTCAAAGTATTCATTTTATTTCTTCGACCAGTTAAAATTTTATGAGGATAGCTTTGATGACCAACATCCCATATGATTTTATCATGAGGTGCATCAAAAATACTATGGAGAGCAACAGTTAACTCAATAACTCCTAGACCTGCTCCTAAATGTCCACCAGTTTTTGAAACAGAATTTATAGTTTCTTGCCTTAACTCTTCAGCAATCTTTTTTAAATCGGCATCTGATAATTTTTTTAAATCATCAGGGGATTCTATACTATCTAAAAGGGGTGTTTTTTTAATATTCATAAAATTTTTACTTTAACTAAAATTCTCTTTTTTCTATAAAATCTACCAAACCTAATAGCGTTTTAGGTATTGGATCAAATACCTTTAGAGAAGAAATAGAAAAATCGCAATATTTTTTAATTTCTATCATTGATTCTTCAATATCAAAATAATTTAAATAAGTTCTCTTTTTATTTTTAGAATCGCTACCTATTTTTTTTCCAATCAAATTTTCATCACCAATAACATCAAGAATATCATCCGATATTTGAAAAGCGATTCCCAAGTTATCTCCAAAATTCTTCAATGCATTTCTTTTTTCTATATCAGCACCACTGATTATACTACCAACTTGACATGAAAAACTAATTAAATTTGCTGTTTTTAACTTATACATCTCTATAAGTTGATCTAAGTTTAAACTTTTATCTTCACTAGTTTCAATATCGATTGCTTGACCACCAATCATCCCATTTTGTCCAATATATAAAGAGAAAATATTAATTAATTTAATTTGATTTGTTTTTTCAATATTTTCAAAATCACCTGATAAAATTTCAAAAGAAAGCGTTTGCAGAGCATCACCAACCAATACTGCTGTTCCTTCATCAAAAAATTTATGAGTAGATGGTTTTCCTCTTCTCAAGTCATCATTATCGATTGATGGTAAGTCATCGTGAACCAATGAATAAACATGTAATAACTCTACAGCAGCTGCAATTCTTGTAATATCATCATAGTTAACATCAAAAAAGTTTGAACACTCTGTAACAAGGTATGGCCTTAATCTTTTACCACCACCTAAAACAGAATAACGCATGGCATTATTTAAATTAGTGTTTTTACTTAAGTTTGAGTCTAAAATATTAGATAAAACTTCTTCAATTTTTAAAGATGATTTTTTTAGGGATTTCTGAAAAGCTTCATTCATTTACTTATATTTCATCAAGTGGCTCAGAACTAAAATCACCATCAGGATGAGAAACAATTTTATCTATTTTCATTTTTGCAGTTTTTAATTTTGCCTCACAATGAGCTTTCAAAATTACACCTCTTTCATAAATAGATATTGAGTCTTCCAATTCAATATCTCCTCTTTCAAGGTCTTCAACTATCCGCTCAAGCTCTGAAATGGCCTCTTCAAATGATAATTTTTTTATTTCTTCAGTTACTTTTATTTTTTTATCCATCTCAATCACTTCTCTAAGTTTTTTGATAAAATATAACACCACTTTTATCTTTATGAGCTTTTATAAGATTTCTCATTAAAAGACAATTTAGATGAGCAATACTCTCTCCTGTTGCCATGAGTAATACATCTTCAGAAATAGTTCTCTTAAATAAAACAGAAAAAACATCTACAGCTCTTTTGGGTTCATTACAAAGATCTAATAACCTATCTAAGTTTCGTTCATGTCCATCTATAAGATTATCCAATCTTTGATGAAGGCCTCTAAAAGGTTCATTGTGTGAAGGTAAAACTAAAACATCATTTGGAATTCTATTTTTTATATTATGACAACTCTCTAGCCAATCCTCTAAAGGATTTGAAAGAGGTTCTGTCGGGAATACGCTAACATTTGAAGAAATCTTCGGTAGCACTTGGTCACCAGAAATTAAAAGATTTAACTCTTTACTATAAAGGCAAACATGCTCGGGGCAATGCCCACTTCCAACAACTACCTCCCATTGATAATTACCTATAGAAATAATTTCTTTATCTCTTAACCTTATGTAATTATCAGGTAATTTAGATACAGCTCTTCCAAAGCCTCCAAATCTCTCTGCATATGAGTCAAGCTGTACCTTAGTGAAACCTGCTCCCCTGTATAGGTCCATTCCTTCTTCAGGGGCTTCTCTACCTGTATCGCCAACCAAAACTCTACACATCAAATACTCTGACCTTGACATGTAAAGAGGAACAGAAAATTTTCTACAAATCCAACCTGCCAAACCAACATGATCCGGATGCAGATGAGTTACAATAACTTTATTTACTTTTTTTGACTTCATATCCTCTAAGAAACATTGTCTCCAACTAGACTTAATCTCAGCTGAAGCCACACCTGTATCTATAATCACCCATTCATCTCCATCCTCAAGAACCCATAAGTTAATATGGTTAAGAGCAAAAGGAAGATTCATCCTTACCCAATAAATTCCGTTTGCTACTTTCAGCATTCTCCCAGGCTCAGGTATTTCATCAAATGGATAAATTAAATTATGAGCACCTTTATTTAGTTTTTCTTTTAATTTTTCCATTAAAAATCCTCTAAAAAATTATCTAGTTCTTCATTACTTGAACATATAGACTTTGATAAACTTTCCGAATCAATAAGAATTTGATTAGTAAAAAATAAGGCTAATTTTTTTCTGGCCTCAGTTGATTTTTCATTTATATCGTTTTCAGATAAAGCACCTTTAGCAAGGTAATGGGATCCAGCAATTATTCCAAATAACTCTAGGTAGTCTGATGCTGAAAATAATATGGACCGTTTTTTATTGGACTTAGTCCATTCTAATAAAGTCTTAGTACATATTTCAAGCTGAATAATCGCCTTATTTAAATTATTTGAAATTATTTGAAAGTCACTATCATTTTTATCTAAACATCTTTTTGATGTTTCTTTTATTTCTTTTAAAAAATTATTTACTGCTAATCCATTAGATATACTTAATTTTCTTGTTACAAGATCAATAGCTTGGATTCCGTTTGTACCCTCATAAATAGGTGCTATTCTTGAATCTCTATAAAATTGAGCAACACCAGTATCTTCGATAAAACCCATACCTCCATGAATCTGTATCGCTAAAGAAGATACTTTTACCCCAACATCCGTTGCCCAAGCTTTTGATATTGGGGTCAAAAGATCAGCCTTTAATTGATATTTATTTTTAATTTCATTATCCGGATGATTAAGAGCAAGATCAATTGCTATTGCATTATCATAACAAATAGCCCTTGCAGCTTGAGTGAGACATTCCATTTTAAGAAGCATTTTTAAAACATCAGGATGCTCAATTATACTAACGCTATGATTAGAGTCTCCATTATAATGTCGCCCCTGCCTTCTTTCTTTTGAGTACTCTAAAGAATGTTGTAAAGACCTCTCTGCAATTCCAACGCCCTGCATCCCAACATTAAGTCTAGCATTATTCATCATTGTAAACATACAAGCTAACCCTTTATTCTCTTGTCCAATTAAATAACCTTTAGCTCTATCAATCTCTCCAAAGGACATAACGCATGTTGGTGAAGCATGAATTCCTAGCTTATTTTCTAGACCGATACATTTAAGATCATTTTTTTCTAATTCATTTGTTGTCTCATTTTTAATAAACTTTGGAACTATAAATAATGAGATACCATTATTTCCCTCTGGAGCACCCTCTATTCTAGCCAATACTAAATGAATAATATTTTCAGCCATATCGTGCTCGCCAAATGTAATATATATCTTAGTACCTTTAATCCCATATGATCCATCATCATTCTTTTTTGCGCTTGTTTTTAGTGCTCCGACGTCAGACCCTGCATGAGGCTCAGTAAGGTTCATTGTACCAGACCATTCTCCAGTTAATAGTTTTGGTAAATACTCATTTTTTTGGATTTCACTTCCATGCTGACTTATAGCCTCTATTGCACCTTGAGTTAACATTGGGCACAAAGAAAAACTCATACAAGATGTATTCCATAATTCTTGTATCATAACAGCTAAGGTTTTTGGTAAACCTTGACCTCCATACTCCTGCATACCTGAAATAGTTCCCCATGAGGAGTTTACAAACTCATTATAAGCAACTTTAAAACCTGGTGCAGTTGTTACATCACCATTGTTATTTAAAATTGAACCAGCTTTGTCAGCTGAATAATTTAATGGAGCAATTGTTGTATCAGCTAGTTTTGCTGCTTCATTTAACAACGTTTCTACAAAACTATCATCCAAATCAGGCCATAAATTTGATTCAGATAAATCTGAATAATTTGCCATATTTTTTAAAGCAAAAATCATTTGCTTAACAGGTGATGCAAATGCCATATATACCTCTATGTTAACAAATAAAGAATTAGCAAGTAATATACACAAATTACATAAACTGAAGGATTATTAAAGTTAAAATGAATAAAATAAAAAAAATTAATAATTCCTCTATCAAAGATGCGGTAGAAATATTGAAAAAAGGTGGCCTTATAGGATTTCCTTCAGAAACTGTATATGGGCTCGGCGCGGATGCTACCAATAATGAAGCTGTGTTAAAAATTTATAGAAATAAAAATAGACCGCGGTCAAATCCTTTAATTGTCCATGTTGAGTCAGTTGATCAGGCTAAATCAATAGCTTTTTTCAATAAAAAAATTAATAAAATTATTGATAATTTTTGGCCTGGGCCTTTAACGGTAGTTCTCAAAAAGAATAAAAAATCAAAAATAAGTAATCATTTGTGTGCAGACCTACAGACAGTTGCCATTAGGTATCCAAATAATCAAACTATTCTAACTATTATTAAAAATTTAGGAAGACCTATTGCAGCTCCAAGTGCAAATAAATTTGGTATGTTAAGTCCAACATCAGCTTTGCATGTTGAAAAGCAATTTAAAGATCATAATGATATTCCTCTCATTTTAGATGGTGGTAATACTAATATAGGTATTGAGAGTACTGTAATTGGAATAGAGAATAATAATATTATAATTTATAGACATGGGGGTGTAACAAAAGAAACACTAGAAGAAAAAATTAAAGAAAAAATTTTTGAAAGGACCTTTCAGGATCAAATAAAAAAATCTAATTTATCCCCTGGAATGCTAAAAAAACACTATTCACCAAAAGTTCCTCTAAGAATCAATATTACAAATCCAATGAAAGATGAGATTTTAATTGGATTTGGAAAAAATTACAAAGAGCCAAACTTAAGTAAATCATCAGATTTGAGAGAAGCAGCTTCAAATCTTTTCTATCTTTTAGAAAAATATGAGGCAAAAGGTTATAAAATAGCCATTGCTCCAATTCCAAATAAGGGTATTGGTGTTGCAATTAACGATAGATTAAAAAGAGCTGTTCAATAGTTATTTTAGTGATGGTAGAACATAATCTTTAAATTGATCTCTTAAGGTTAATTTTTGGATCTTCCCTGTTGCTGTGTGAGGAATTTCATCTACAAAAACAACATCATCCGGCATCCACCATTTTGCCAATTTTCCATCTAAAAAATCTAAAATATTTTTTGAAGACGGTTTCTTTCCATCGTTAGCTACACATATGAGTAAAGGTCTTTCATCCCATTTTGGGTGAACAACGCCAATTACCGCTGCCTCAGCAATGTCAGGATGGCCAACCGCTACATTTTCAAGTTCTATTGAAGAAATCCACTCCCCTCCTGATTTTATTACATCTTTAGACCTGTCAGTTATTTGCATAAATCCCATTTTATCAATAGTGGCAACATCTCCTGTATCAAAAAAACCATCCTCATCTAGAATTTCCCCTCCATCGCCTTTCATGTATTGGCTCGAAATAAATGGACCCTTAACTTTTAAGTTACCAAAATCTTTTCCGTTCCATGGTATTTCATTATTTTCGTCATCAGTTATTTTCATTTCTACCATATACGAAGCTCTACCTTGCTTTAGCTTAATATCAACTTTATCTTCAAAGCTTAGTTCTTCCATTCCATGTTTAAATGCTCCAATTGTACCTAAAGGTGACATTTCTGTCATACCCCATGCATGCATTACTGAAACATCAAAATCTCTCTCAAATTTTTCTAACATTACCCTTGGAACTGCCGATCCACCAATAGCTACTCTTTCAAGATAAGGTAATTTAAGGTTATTAGCCTCTAAGTACTGGAGCAACATTAACCAAACAGTAGGTACAGCAGCTGTAAAAGTAACTTTTTCCTCAGTCAAAAGCTTATATATACTTTCACCGTCCATATTCATTCCAGGCATAACAATCTTACATCCAGACATAGGTGCTGTAAAAGATAATCCCCATGCATTTGCATGAAACATTGGAACGACCGGCATAACTGAGTCAGTGGATTTAATGCCCATAGCATCTGCATTATTAGCAACAAGCGTATGTAATACATTTGACTTATGTGAATACAATACCCCTTTAGGATTCCCAGTTGTTCCGGATGTATAGCAAAGGCCGCAAGCATCGCCCTCATCAACCTTTATCCAATTAAAATTATCATCTTCATTTTCAATCATTTCTTCAAAGCAAAAAATATTTTTTAAAGATGTTTCGGGCATATGCTCTTTATCAGTTAAAAAAATTATACCTTTTACATTAGGAGTCTTATCTTCAAGTTGTTCTAAAATTTGAACAAAACTAATATCAGAGATTATATACTTATTTTCAGCATGATTAATTATATATTCTAATTGTTCTAAAAATAGTCTTGGATTCAAAGTATGGTAAATAGCACCTACTCCTGTAATTCCGTACCATGATTCAAGATGTCGACTAGTATTCCATGCAAGAGTTCCAATAACGTCAGATTTTTTTACACCTAATCTAATAAGTGCTTTAGAGAATTTTCTCGATCTTGAATGAATTTCACTGTAATTAGTTCTATGAATATCACCCTCTACTTTCCTTGTAACAATTTCTCTATCACCGTGATGAATACTAGCATGATCAATAAATGTATGTACTAGTAATGGCCAATCCTGCATTAAACCTTTCATTAACTTCCCCTTATTGTTGAGTTTGAATATAATATTCAGAATTTTAATGTTTTCAATTAATTTAAACAATAAATACAGAACTGAGTGTCACCAATAATCTTTTTTTTATTTAAAAAAAATCCATCCATAATCTGTATATGGTCTTTTGATGATAATTCAATAATGACTTTAGCATTTTTATTAATAGCATCTTTTTGAAGAAGTTTTTCTAAAGCAATTTTTGTTTTACGAAAATCTTCATACGGTGGATCAGAAAAAATCAAATCCAATGGTTTTTTGAAATTAAAATTTATTTTAGTAGCATCACATTTTCTCACAAAAGAGTTTTTCTCTAAATTTAAACTTTTCAAATTATCTAAAATTACTCTAATTGAATTCGTGTCATTATCTATAAAAGAGCAAAATTCTGACCCTCTGGATAAGGCTTCAATGCCCAAAGATCCTGAACCAGCAAAAAGATCTAAGACATGGGTATTTTGGAAATTAAAATTTAAACCATGAATAAGAAAATTAAAAAGAGACTCCTTAGCTCTTGATTTTGTTGGTCTTGTTTTACTACCTTTTGGAGTTTTTATTAACCTACCAGATAGATTTCCTGCAATTATTTTCATCGGGTTAACCCTTGCTTATAACTGAAAATGAGACTTGAAATTTTTTTTCAAAAATATTTCAGGCACTTCTTTAAGTTCTCCTTTTTTCATATCATTTAATTTAAAAGGACCATAAGCAACTCTTAATAGTCTATTAACATTTAGGCCAATATAATTACATATTTTCCTTATTTCTCTATTTTTTCCTTCTTTTAAAACAACAGAAAGCCATGAGTTAGTATTCGTTTTTTTACCTTGATTAATTTTAATTGCAGAATAATTTATGCCATCAATGGTGACACCCTTTTCAATTGATTCAATTTTTTTAACATCGACTTTTCCGTGAACCCTTACTTTATATTCTCTTTCAAAATTATTAATTGGTAATTCTAGGTATCTTGAAAATTCTCCACTATTTGTTAAAAGAATTAAACCTTCACTGTTAATATCAAGCCTACCAATTGTGATTAAATTTCTAAAATTTTTTGGCAGAATATCATAAATAGTTTTTCTATTTTTATTATCCTTACTAGTAACAATTATTCCATTGGGCTTAAAGAGGATCCAAACACGTAACTTTTTTTGCTTAAAAATTTCTTCACCATCGACTTTTACAATAGATGATTTATTAATATTTAGAGCAGGTGACTCTATGATATCACCATTAACTTCAACTCTTTTGTCATAGATCATTTTTTCAGCCTGTCTCCTTGATGCAATTCCAGACTGAGCAATATATTTAGATATTCTTAAAGGATATTTTTTAGATTCATTTGTCATAACTAGATTTATACTATTTTATTATGTGATTATAAAATTAATTTAAAAGGAAAAACATTGAATAAAACCATAAAACTAACAGATCGATTTATGGAAGTTGCTTTGACTGAGGCAAAGTTCGCAAGAAAAAGAGATGAAGTTCCAGTTGGAGCAGTAATAGTAGACAAAGATTATAATATTTTAGCTACCAACGGTAATAGAATTTTAGAATTAGCAGATCCTACTGCACACGCAGAAATTTTATGCATCAGAGAGGCATCAAAAAAAATGAAAAATGAAAGATTGGTTGATTGTACAATTTATACCTCACTTGAACCTTGTGCTATGTGTGCATCTGCAATTTCATTAGCGAGAATTAAAAGGCTATATTTTGGTGCCTTTGATAATAAAACAGGAGCTGTAGAAAATGGTATAAAATTTTTTGAAACTTCTTCATGCATGCATAAAACTGAATTTTATGGAGGTTTTAAAGAAAAGGAATCAGAGTTAATTTTGAAATCATATTTTAAAATGAAAAGAGTATAATATTAAGATTGATTTTTTGTTCTCTGACGGCTAACTATTTATTACATAAGTTTAAATAAACTATAAAAATTGAAAGAGGAAAAAATGAATTTTGATCATAATGACAAAACAAAGGAATTAATAGCTCGTATAGAAAAATTTATGGATGAAAATGTTTATCCTAATGAAAGTGTTTATGAAGAACAAATGCAAGCTTTTGGTAATAACAGGTGGCAAATTCCACAAATTCTTGAAGATTTAAAAGAAAAAGCTAAAGCTGAAGGTCTCTGGAATTTATTTCTACCTGAATCCGATAAAGGTGCAGGTCTAACTAATGTTGAGTATGCTCCTCTTTGTGAGATTTTTGGAAGAGTTGGTTTTGCCGGAGAAGTTTTCAATTGTTCAGCACCTGATACAGGTAATATGGAAGTAATTGATAAATATGGTAACGAAGAGCAGAAAGAAAAATGGTTAAAACCTCTTCTAGCTGGTGAAATTAGATCAGCATACCTAATGACAGAGCCTGATGTAGCCTCTTCAGATGCTACTAATATTTCTACGACAATTAAAAGAGATGGTGACGAATATGTTATTAACGGTAGAAAATGGTGGTCATCTGGGGTTATGGATCCTAGGTGTAAAATTTCTATCTTAATGGGTAAAACTAATCCAGATGCACCTAGACACCAACAACAAAGTCAAATTTTGGTACCACTAGAAACGCCTGGGGTAACAATTAAAAGACATCTGCCTGTTTTTGGTTTTGATGATGCTCCTCATGGACATTCTGAAGTGCTTTTAGAAAATGTAAGAGTTCCTATTGAAAACCTATTCTTGGGTGAGGGTCGTGGATTTGAAATAAGTCAAGGACGATTGGGTCCTGGAAGAATTCATCATTGTATGAGAGCAATAGGTGTTGCAGAAAGAACTTTAGAAAAAATGGCTAAAAGATTATTGAGCAGAGAGACTTTTGGTAAAAAAATTGCAGATCATTCCGTTTGGGAAGAGAGAATAGCAAAGGCTAGAATTGAGATAGAAAGCTCAAGATTACTTACCATGAAAGCAGCATATATGATGGATACTGTAGGAAATAAAGTTGCAAGAGCAGAGATTGCAATGATTAAGGTTTTAGCGCCAAAAATGCTTTGTAGTATAGTTGATGACGCTATCCAAGCCCATGGTGGAGGTGGAGTTACAACAGATTTTGGTCTTGGAAGGACATATGCCTCAGCAAGGGTTCTAAGACTTGTTGACGGACCTGATGAAGTTCATAATAGAACTATAGCAAGACTAGAATTCAAAAAGTATAAGGAAGAGTTAGAAGCTGGTCTTAAAATCGCTTAAAAATAATTCAGCAAATTAAAAGGTCCTCATTTTTGGGGGCCTTTTTTTATTTCGAAATATTTTTTTATGATTCATGAGTTAAAAAAACTTTATTATTCAGTAAATGAATAATGCTTAAATTTTATTTTGATAATGTCTTAGCTGTAATAAAAAATTTACAAAAAACTATTAATGTTTACATTTATGATTTATATACATTTTCCTACATTATGGAGATTTAAGTGACCGATAAATGGGCAAAAGATAGTTGGAGAAAAAAACCTATCATTCAAGTTCCTGATTACGATGATCAAGGACTCTTGAATGATGTTGAATCGCGTCTATCCTCATATCCCCCATTAGTGTTTGCTGGAGAGGCAAGAAATTTAAAAGACGACCTTGCAAGAGTTTGTAGGGGGGAAGCTTTTCTTCTTCAAGGTGGTGATTGTGCAGAAAGCTTTGCAGAACATGTACCTGATAATATAAGAGATACATTCCGAGTAATTTTGCAAATGGCTGTTGTGCTAACTTATGGTGCTGGTAGACCAATAGTCAAAGTTGGAAGAATGGCTGGTCAATTTGCTAAACCCAGATCATCATCTACGGAAAAAAAGGATGATATTGAATTACCAAGTTATCGTGGTGATATTATCAATAATATAGAATTTAATCTAAAAGATAGAAAGCCTGATCCTGAGCGTCAAATAATGGCTTATAGACAAGCAGCTTCAACTTTAAATCTTTTAAGAGCATTTGCTCAAGGAGGTTATGCAAATCTTGATCATGTCCATCAGTGGAATTTAGATTTTGTGAAAGAAAGTAAACAAGGCGAAGAATACGAAGCTCTGGCTGAAAGAATTTCGGAGTCTCTTGATTTTATGAATGCTGTTGGTATTAATTCTACAACCACTGCAAAATTAAGATCTGTAGATTTTTATACTAGTCATGAATCTCTTTTGCTAGGTTATGAGGAGTCTTTAACAAGGTTAGATTCAACTTCTGATGAATGGTATGATACATCAGCACATATGTTATGGATAGGGGATAGGACCCGTCAACTAGATGGAGCTCATATTGAGTTTGTAAGAGGTATAAAAAACCCTATTGGCTTAAAATGTGGACCTTCACTCGAACCTGAAGAGTTATTGAAACTTATTGACATAATTAATCCAGAAAATGAAGAAGGTAGACTAACTTTAATAACTAGATTTGGACAAAATAATGTTGAAAAACATTTACCAAAATTAATTAAATTAGTAAAATCTGAAGGTAGAAATGTTGTATGGTCTTGTGATCCAATGCATGGAAATACCATTACCTCTTCTAATGGTTATAAAACAAGGCCGTTAGATAAAATAATTAGTGAGGTAAAAGACTTTATTGATATTCATAACTCTGAGGGTACCTATGCAGGTGGTATTCATATTGAAATGACTGGGCAAAACGTAACAGAATGTACTGGTGGAACTCAAAAAATTTCAGAAGAAGATTTATCGGATCGTTATCACACTCATTGCGATCCTAGATTAAATGCAAATCAATCTCTTGACCTAGCTTTTTTAATTTCAGAAAGATTGAAAGAGATTAGGTCTTAAGAAATTAGGAAATATTTACTACTACCCTACCCCTTACTTGACCATCTATAATTGATTGAGCAAAGTTCTTAACATCATCAAGTGTTGTTTCTATAATCATTTGACTTAGTTTTTCCATTTCTAGATCTTTACTTAATCTATCCCAAGCTATTTCTCTTTTTTCCATTGAGGCCATTACAGAGTCTATACCAATCAAAGAAACACCTCTTAAAATAAATGGCAAAACCGTTGATGGTAAGTCCATACCTTGTGCAAGACCGCAGGCTGATACTGCTCCACCGTATTTTGTTTGAGCTAAAACATTTGAAAGCGTGTGACTTCCAACAGAGTCAACTGCACCAGACCATCTCTCTTTTCCAAGAGGTTTTGATGATTCTGACAACTCATTTCTGTCTATTACAGAACTTGCCCCCAAACTTTTTAAATAGTTAGTTTCAGATAATCGACCTGTTGAAGCAATTACTGAATAACCTAGGCTCGAAAGAAGAGAAATTGCAACTGATCCTACTCCTCCCGAAGCTCCTGTTACAAGAATTTCACCACTACTAGGTTTAATACCAAAATCCTCAAGACCAATAACACACAACATAGCTGTATAACCTGCTGTACCAATTTGCATTGCTTGATGATTGGAGATATTCTTTGGTAACTTAAGTAAGTGTTCAGAATTTACTCTCGCTCTCTCAGAATATCCTCCATAATGACTTTCAGATAAACCATAACCATTTAAAACAACCCTATCGCCCTTAGAAAATTTTAAATCTTCTGATGATCTTACAATTCCACTAAAATCAATTCCCGGTATCATAGGAAATTTCCTTACTATTGGAGAAGATCCTGTCATTGCAAGACCATCCTTATAATTTAAAGTAGAATGAGTAATATCAACAACAACATTTCCCTCCATTAGATCATCTTCTGAAATCTCTACAAGATTGATACTTTGTTTATCTTCATTTTTTTCAATTTTTAGTGCTTTAAATAATTCCGACATAATTTTACCCCTTATCTAATAAAGTTCATTGGTTCACCTAGAGGATCAAAAATTATATCATCCTTCATAACAATGTTATCTCTTATTACAGTCATTATTGGCCAACCTTTAATTTTCATATTGTTGTATGGTGTCCACCCACATTTACTGGCAATCCAATCATTGGTTATTACTCTCTCTTTATTCATATCCACGATAGTAAAGTCGGCATCAAATCCAGTCTTTATTTGACCTTTTTCTTTTATTTTAAATAACTTAGAAGGATTATAGCTTGTAAGTTCAACAAATTTCTCTAACTTTAATTTTCCATTATTTACATGGTTTAACATTACTGGAACAAGTGTTTGAACACCTGGCATACCTGAGGGCGAGTTAGGATACTCGGCGTTTTTTTCTTCAATTGTATGAGGTGCGTGATCAGAACCAATTATATCTGCAGTACCATTATTGATTCCTTCCCATAATTTTTTTTGATGACTCAAACTTCTAATAGGTGGATTCATTTGAGCAAAACTACCAAGATTATTATAACAATCTGGAGCATTTAATGTTAAATGTTGTGGAGTAATTTCAACCGATGCAACATCTTTATTTTTTGATAAAAATTCTATCTCCTGTCCGGTTGAAACGTGAAGAATATGAATATTTTTTTTATTTTTTCTCGCAATTTCAACTATTCTTTTAGTTGCTTTGAAACATTGCTCATCATTTCTCCAAACTTCATGAGAATTTATATCACCAGGTTTTTGGAATTCTATTCTATCCTCAAGCATATCTTGATCTTCGCAGTGAAAGGATGCTCTGTTGTTTATAGTTGAAACAATATTATTTAAATCATCATAATCAGTAACTAACAGAGAACCAACACTTAAACCCATAAAGACCTTTACACCACAGCAGCCTTGAATTTTTTCTAGATTAGGTAACTCCAAATAATTTTCTTCAGTTCCTCCTGCATAAAAGGCATAGTCACAAAAGAGTCTTCCCTTAGCTCTTCTTAATTTTTCTTTCAATGCATCTTCATTTGTTGTGGCAGGATTAGTATTGGGCATTTCGAAAACGCCTGTAATTCCTCCAAGAATAGCCCCTTTGGTTCCGGTATTTAAGTCTTCTTTGTATTCTAGACCAGGCTCCCTGAAATGAACTTGAGTATCTATTACACCAGGTAATAAATAAAGACCGGCAAGATCAATAATTTGACTTGTGTTTTCCTCCGAAAGATTGCCTATTTTGACTATCTTTCCATCCTTTACAGCAATATCAGATATATAAGTTTTATCTGGGGTCACAATAGTTGACCCTTTATAGATTGTATCAAACGACATTGTTTCTTTTACCTTAATTTATTATAATTGATAACTGTAATTATGAAAGATTAATATTATTATGAAAGAAAAGTTAATAAAATTATTTAATCGCTCTATACTATCAGTAGAGGGTAACGATTCTGAAAAATTCCTGCAGGATATAATTACTTGTAATGTTGAAAAAATAAAAAATAAATCTTCTTATGGATCAATTTTAACCCCTCAAGGAAAATTACTTTATGATTTTATTATTTCAAGAAAAGACAATTATTTTTTAATTGATGTATCTAAATCAAATATTGATAATTTAATAAAACTATTAAATATGTATAAATTAAGATCAGATATCGTATTAGAAAAAAGAGAGAATTTATCAGTTTTTGTTGATATAGATAATGATAATAACAACAGTGATGATATTGATCCAAGACTTTCCTCTATTGGATTAAGAAAAATTTTAAATTCTAATCATGAACCACATTCTATTGAAGAAAATTTATATGAAAAAAAATTAATAAAATTAGGTATTGCTGAAATCGGTGATGAGATTGGACCTGGAGATATTTTTCCAATTGAAGCAAATTTGGATTATTTAAATGGAATTGATTTTCAAAAAGGATGCTTTATAGGACAAGAGGTTAGCTCTAGAATGTATAGAAAAGGAAAGGTAAAGAAAAGAATTGTTAGTTTTAGAAGTAAGGATAACTTTACTAATAATGATGAATTAGTCTATAATGAAAGAACAATTGGTACGGTGATAAAGAAAATAGAAGATTACGGCTTAGCCCTAATAAAAATAGATAAACTGAGAAATACCGAAAGAGAGACAATCACAATCATAAGTAAAAATGAAAAAAAGAGTATTGACATTAGTTTGCCAAAATTCTTTCCAATTTAGATATTAGGAAAATGAAAGAACAAAATACAAAAAATAAAGATTTATTATCAGGTCCTGAAATACTTAAAGAAATGAATATTTCTTGGTCAAAAAGTTTGTCTTTAAAAAGTAAAGATCAATATAATAAAATCTCCAGGGTTATTCCAGAAATTGAATGGCCTTTTCTTGCGCCATATATTGAAGCAATCAATATTCTTAAAAAAGATATGAATGCAGTCATTTTAACTCACAATTATCAAACACCAGAAATTTTTCATTGTATCAGTGATATTAAAGGTGACTCCTTACAGCTAGCCAAGGAAGCTGGAAGTGTAAATGCAGATATAATTCTTCAGTGTGGTGTTCACTTTATGGCAGAAACTTCGAAACTTCTAAATATGGATAAAACTGTTCTTATACCAAGTATGGATGCCGGCTGTTCATTGGCTGAGTCAATTACTGGTGCAGATGTAAGAAAAATAAGAGAGGAAAATCCAAATATACCTGTTGTTACATATGTTAATACATCAGCTGAAGTAAAAGCTGAGTCTGATATTTGCTGCACATCATCTAATGCGCTTAGTATAGTTAATTCGTTAGAGTCTAACGAAATAATATTTTTACCGGATGAATATCTTGCAATGAATGTTGCTAAAGAAACTAAAAAGAAAATTATTATGTGGAAGGGAAGATGTGAAGTTCATGAAGAATTTACTTCTGAGGAAATTAATGAATTCAAGGAAAGTGAACCTGGAGTTAAGGTTATAGCCCATCCTGAATGTTCACCAGAAGTATTAGCTGAGTCAGACTTTTCCGGTTCAACATCTGCTATGATTAATTGGGTAAAAGATAATCAACCAAAAAAAGTACTAATGGTAACAGAATGTTCTATGAGTGATAATATTTCAGTTGAAAATCCAAATGTTGATTTCGTAAGACCGTGCAATCTATGCCCACATATGAAAACTATTAATTTAGAGAATATTCTTGAAGCTTTATGGAATAAAAAGATAGAAATTGAAATTGACCCTGAAATTGCTATCAGAGCAAAACAGGCAATTGTAAAAATGATTGAGCTATGATTGAAAAAAGCTCAACAAACTTTTCTATTGAGAAAATTGTTAAAGAGGCTCTTAATGAAGATTTAGGTCAACGGGGAGATATTACTAGTAATTCAATAATAGATAAAAATTTAGAAAATAGTTTTGTTTTAAAATCTCGTTCAGATGGAATAATATCAGGAATAAAACCAGCAGAAATGTCATTCAAATTACTTAATGAAAATATAATTTTTGAAAATCATATAAATGACGGTTCTGCAGTTAAACCAGGTGATATTATTGCTACGATTAAGGGAACCGCACGTTCGATATTAAGCTCTGAAAGAACAGCTTTAAATTTTCTTAGTCATTTATCAGGAATTGCATCAGCAACTAATGAGATGGTTAAAATAATTTCTAAAACTAATGCTAGAATTGTTTCAACAAGAAAAACTACTCCTAACCTTAGAGTTTTAGAAAAAATTGCTGTTAGGGATGGTGGAGGAATGAATCACAGATTTGGCCTTTATGATGGAATATTAATCAAAGATAATCATTTAGCACTTTCAGGGTCAATTAACGAAACTGTTTCTTCGGCAAGAAGAAAATCAAGCCATATGACCAGTATAGAAATAGAAGTTGATAACCTAAATCAATATAAAGAAGCTCTAGAAACAGATGTGGATGCTATCCTTCTAGATAATTTTAATATTGAAAACCTAATTAAAGCAGTAAGTTTGAATAATAAAAAAATAATTCTTGAAGCCTCTGGAAAAATTACAAAAGATACAATTCTTGAGATTGCAAAAACTGGTGTTAATTTAATTTCATCTGGTTGGCTTACCCACTCTGCTCCATCATTAGATATTGGTTTGGACTTTTCTTAAGGATAAAATTATGAAAAATCTAAAATCTATTTTCATAACTGGGGCAGCAGGAGGTATGGGGAGTTCAACAGCTAAACTTTTTCATAAAAAAGGTTGGTTTGTTGGCTGCTATGATAGCAATAAAAAAAATCTATCTAAACTACAAGATGAACTTGGGGATAGTAATGTAGTATATGAAGAGTTAGACGTAACTAGTAAAAAAAAATTTCAAAACTGCATAGATGATTTTTCAATGAAAACTGGAGGAAAGCTAGATATTATTTTTAATAATGCGGGAATTACAGAAGGAGGCTTTTTTGAAGAAATTCCATATCAAAATCATATGAATATAATTAAAATAAATATTATAGGCGTAGTAAATGGAATATATTCAGCAATCGAACTATTAAAAAATACCCCCAATTCACTATGTATATCAACATCTTCAAGCTCTGGAATAATGGGTATGGAAATGATTGCGACATATTCTGCAACTAAGCATGCAGTAAAAGGTTTGACGGAATCACTATCAGCAGAATTTGTAAGATTTAATTCAAGAGCTGCAGATATATTACCAGGTGTCATTGATACACCAATGATAAGTAAAGATATAAGGCAAAATCTTCCAAAAAGTGGGATTTGGAGATTAATTTCCTCTGATGAAATAGCAAAGACTGTTTGGAAAGCCTATAATAGCAATAAAATTCATTGGTATGTACCTGAGGAATTAGAAAATTTTGAACAAGAGGTAGCTAAAAATCCTGAAGAAGCTAGAGAAATTTTAAAAGCGAACGGTCCTTTAAGCAGTAATTAATACAATTTATTTTTTAATTAATTTTTGAGTATCATTAATAAAATCTATAATGTCACCAACTTTACTAGGATTAATTTTTTTACACCAACCGATTATCTCTTTTAAAGATTCTGATAAATCAGGAATAATTGTTGGGCTTTCACCAACAAAAATATCACCATTTTCTCCATTGATGGTAATTATATCACCTTCCGTTAAAAAATTTCCACCACAATGAAATCTTTTATTATTGATATCAATTTTTATGTCTCTAGCTCCTGTAACACATGTTTTTCCTAAACCTCTAGCTACTACAGCAGCATGACTAGTCATACCACCTTGAGTTGTTAAAATTGCAGATGAAGCATGCATACCTTTTATGTCATTGGGACTTGTCTCCTTCAATACTAAGATTGTTTTACTATCTCTATTACTGTATTCAATCAGAGCTTCATAATCGAAAACTATAACACCTGAAACTACCCCAACAGAAGCAGGAAGTCCTTTTGCTAAAATTTCATTCTCATATTTTGGATCAATTATTGGAGATAGTAATTTTTCAATTTTCTCTATATTGAGGGATAAAATTGCTTCTTCTTTCGAAATTAGACCTTCTTTAACCATATCACACGAAATAACTAACAAGGCTTCAATATTAGATTCTGCTTTTCTAGATTGTAAAATCCATAAAGTATCAGATTCAATTGTAAATTCTATATCTTGCACACATGAAAAATAATTTTCTAATTTTTTTGAATAATTTTCTAAATCTTTATAGCAATTTGGAAATTTTTCTTCTAGAGAAAATATAGTTGATGGAGATTCTTCCTTATCTACATTACTTATAACCCATGGTGTCTTAAATCCTGATACAATATCTTCACCTTGAGATCTAATAATATACTCACCTTTTAATCTTTTTTTTCCATTCTTTGGATTACGTGAAAAAACGACACCCGTTGCACTTTTATCATCTAGATTTCCAAAAACCATTCTCTGAATGCTTACAGCGGTCCCAAAATCATCAGAAATTTCATTAATTTTTCTAAAATCAATTGCTCTTTCATTAAACCATGACTCCATAACAGCCTTTATACTTAAATTTAACTGTTCATTAGCATTTTCTGGAAAGGGCTTACCAATTCTATCCTCGATTAATTGTAAATATTGATTACATATTTCTTGGAGATCATTGACTTCTAAATCTTTTTCAAACTGAAGACCAGCCCCCAAAAGATAGCTATCAAGAATCTCGTCAAAATAAAAGTGTTCAATTTTAAAGACAACATGAGAAAACATGTGAAGAAAACGACGCCAAGTATCCCAAGCAAATAATGCTTTATCTTGATCAACAAAATATATAAGTACCTCTTTATTAAAACCAATATTTAAAATGGTATCAAGCATTCCTGGCATTGACTTCTGAGAACCTGACCTTACTGAGAGTAAAAGAGGGTTTTTTGAAGAACCAAGTCTAGAATTACTCAACTCTTCTAGATTGATTATATTTTTATCTAATTCTTTTTTAAAATCCTCTGGAAGGGAATTATTTTTTTGATAATAATGATTAACTCTAGTTGAAATAGTAAATCCCTGAGGAACTGGCAAACCTAAATTAGTCATCAAATTAAGACCTGAGCCTTTATTACCTAAAATTTCAGCTGGGTCTATTTTATCGTTAATAATTTCATTAAAACTATAGATATATTTTTCCATTTATCTACCATTCATATAAAATATTTTTTTTAAGGTAATTAGAAGCTTCTTTAATACTTATTCTTATTTGTTCCATTGTATCCCTATCTCTAATAGTAATAGTTTCATCCTCTAGAGTTTGGAAATCTACTGTAATGCATATTGGGGTACCTATTTCATCATGTCTTCTATAACTTTTTCCAATATTCCCAGAGTTATCTAACAAAATTCTTCCAAGTTTTAATTTTTGAAGCATTCTTTTTAAATCGAGAGCTTTTGATACAAGCTCATTATTATTTCTTTTTAAAGGTATAACCGCTGCTTTAATTGGTGAAAGATGAGGTTTAAGGCTTAGAACAATTCTTTCTTTTCCATTATCCAATTTTTCAATCCCAAATGCCTCATTCAAAAGAGCTAAAACACCTCTATCAACTCCTGCTGATGGTTCTATAACAAAAGGTATAACCCATTCATTTGTTTGTTTATTTTGTATCGCCAATTTAGTAACTGAATGCTCATTATCAATAACTTTAGAATTAATTTTAAATTCATTTTGATGTCTGGTATGTGATCCAATATCAAAATCTGTTCTATTTGCTATTCCTTCAAGTTCCTCGACGCCGTGAGGAAATTTGTACATAATATCAACGGTTTTTTTTGAATAATGAGATAAATCTTCTTTTGGTACATCAATTATATGAAGATTATCTCTTGCTATACCTTGATTTTCCCACCATTCAGTTCTTTTTTTTACCCAATCATTGTGCCATTCCTCATCAGTGCCTGGCTCAACAAAAAATTCTAATTCCATCTGTTCAAATTCTCTCACCCTAAAAATAAAATTTCTTGGAGTAATTTCGTTTCTAAATGCTTTTCCCATTTGAGCTATTCCAAAAGGCAGAGTTCTTGAAGTAGAATCAATAACATTCTTAAAGTTAGTAAAAATTTGTTGAGCTGTTTCTGGTCTCAAATAAGCAAAATTAGAACCGTCATCTACTGGACCAACATTAGTTTTAAACATCAAATTAAAAGGTCTAGGGTCAGTTAGTTTATCAGAACCACAAGATGGACATATGCCATCTTTTACGTGATCAGCGCGCCATCTTGATTTGCAATCTTTACAATCTACAAGTGGGTCAGTAAAAGTATCTTCATGACCCGAGTATTTGAGAACATATGGATGCGTTAAGATAGAAGAGTCTAGCCCTTCAACATCATCCCTTTCATAAACCATTGAGCTCCACCATGAGTCTTTCAAATTATTCTTTAACTCTACACCTAAAGGCCCGTAGTCATATAAACCCTGAAGACCTCCATAAATCTCGTTAGTCTGATATATAAAACCTCTTCTTTTACATAAAGATACTAATTCTTCCATATTTTCAGCAGCCACAGCTTAACCTCCACAAAAAAGAAATTTTGACTAATTTTCTTTTATAGTATTTTTATTTTAATAAATAGCATTAAAGATTTAATGATTGAAGCCAATTCCATCTCTCAAAATTCTATCAATCTTTTTTGTCATTTTATTATTATTATCATTTAAAATTAAGCCCTCATTAAAAGCTAAGGGTTTCTTTGAGTCCCTTCGCCCGCTAATAATAAATCGTGACGCTTTTTTATTTTTTTTAGGAAAAATAGGAGTTACCTCTATATCTCCAAGTTTTTTTGAAAAAAGAAATAATAATTCTGGTAAATTATCAATATGATTTATAAATGTAATTGAACCTCCAGACTTTGAGTAAGTTAAAGCTTTTTTTAGCCAAAGCTCTATCGTTCTTTTATTTCCAATATTTGCAGACTTCTTATTATTATTAATTGGCTTAGGTAAATTTTCTTTTAAAAAATAAGGTGGATTTGCATATACATGATCAAATTTTTGTCTATTAATAGATTTAATTAAACTTGCTTTCTTTTCGATATCATAATTAAAAACTTCAATTATTTTATTAGAATTATTCAAATTTATATTTTTTTTTGAAATTTCTAACATTTCTTTATTATTATCAATTCCTATAATAGTTAAACCGGAAACCCTTTTTGCTAAACAAAGAGAAACAACTCCTGTTCCAAAACCTAATTCAAGACAAATATCCCCTTCTTTTGCTTTTATTGATGAAGCTAATAGAACAGAATCATGCCCGGCCCTATACCCTTTTTCTAATTGATATATTTTTAACTTTCCATCCAAAAAAAGGTCTAATGTTTGTGAGTTTTTCATAAATTTATTTTCTTAATTTTTTATCTTTCATCATTATTTGTATAAAGACTAGCCATTTAATCTATGCTAAACAATTAATAAATTATGTTTAAGGTAAACATTATGGAAAAAACAAGTAAAGCAGATCTATCTCTTGCTAATCTAAAAAAACTTATTGAAAAAGAATTTATTGAGACTGATAAATTGATTAAAAATCAAATTAATAGTGATATAGATAGGATTCCAGCATTATCAAAACACATTATTGATCTTGGAGGTAAACGGTTAAGGCCAATTCTAACCTTATCTTGCGCAAAAATGTTAAAAGTTAAAAATAAAAATCATATTAAACTGGCTGCTGCTGTTGAGCTTTTGCACACGGCAACACTTTTACATGACGATGTTGTTGATGAGAGTAATTATAGAAGAGGGAAAAAAACGTCTCATATATTATGGGATAATAAATCAAGTATTTTAGTAGGTGATTTTTTATTAGGAAAAGCTTTTCAACTTATGGTTGAAACTAAGTCTTTAGAGTGTCTGCAAATTCTATCAAATGCTGCATCAATAATTGCAGAAGGTGAAGTTTTTCAACTAGTAGAGACCAATAATGTTAAAATAAAAAAAAATAAATATATCAAAATCATAGAGTCTAAAACTGCTGCACTTTTTTCAAGTGCGTGCGTTGTTGGAGGAATTGTTTCAGGGGCTAATAAAACTCAAAAAAAGAATCTTTTTGACTTTGGAAAAAATCTTGGTACTGCCTTCCAGTTAATTGATGATGCTATGGATTATGATGGTTTATCAAGCAAAATGGGTAAGAATAATGGTGATGATTTCTTTGATGGAAAAATAACACTTCCAGTAATCTTGGCAATCAAGGATAGTGATAAAGAAGAAAAAGACTTTTGGGAAAAAGTTTTTAATAAAGAAGTAAGAAATAAATCAGATCTTAAAAAAGCAAAAAAAATAATTAAAGAAAAAAATACAATTAATAAAACTTTAAAATTAGCAAACGTATATGGGAATAATGCAAAAAAAATAATACTAAAATTTGAGAGTAATTTAATGAGAGATGGCCTAATAGATTTAGTAAACTTTTCATTAATTAGAAATCATTAAGTTTTGTTTTCTCAATAATCCAGTGGGGAAATTTCTTTTCAAAATAAACTTTTGCTTCAACAATATCTTTACTTTCAAAAATCCCAAAACAAGCTGATCCAGATCCGCTAATACCAGAAAAAAAAGCATTTTTAAAATTTAGAAAATCTAAGATCTCGATGATTACTGGATGTTTTTTAATTACTGTTTTTTTCAAATCATTATTAAATTTTTTAAAAAATTTATCTCCCGATAAGTTAGAATTATTATTTATCCAATCTTTTATTGTTATTGGGTCTATATTCTTAAAATCTCTTGAATTAATTAAACTAAAAATTTCTTTAGTAGATATATTTATAGAAGGATAAATAATTAATATATCATATGTATTTTTGAAATTTAGTTCAATAATTTTATCCCCCCTTCCGAAGGATATTAATGGTTTTGATATAATGCAGGCGGGTATGTCTGAACCAAGTTTAGATCCTATATTTATCATATCATTAGAAGATAAGTTTAATTTCAAAAATTTATTTAATAAACGAATTAGTGCTGCAGAATCAGCTGAACCCCCACCTAAACCTGAACCAATTGGTATATTCTTTTCCAATATTAATCTAAATGGGGGTAAGTCACTTAATTTTAGATAATTTTTAACAGAATCTATAGTTTTTATAATTAAATCATTTTGATGAGGTATTTTTTCAAATGATGATTCAATTTTATAGTCAAAAAAATCTGACTCAGTTAGAATTAATTTATCAGAAAAGTTACCAAAACAAATAAAACTTACAAGATCGTGAAAATTATCCTCTTTTTTACCTGTGAGGTTCAAGGATATATTAATTTTTGATTTTGCTTCTTCAACGATTTTCATAAATTTTTAAAAATTACATACCACCATATAAAGGCCCTTCACCACCTTGAGGAGCGACCCAATTTATATTTTGAGAGGGATCTTTAATGTCACATGTTTTACAATGAACACAATTTTGAGCATTAATTTGAAGACAACTTTCACCATTTTCACTAGATTTAATTATTTCGTAGACGCCTGCAGGGCAATATCTTTGAGCTGGTTCAGCGTACACAGGGAGATTAAATTCTATTGGCAATGAAGAATCTTTTAAAGTCAGATGACATGGCTGATCCTCTTCATGATTGGTGTTTGATAAAAAAACTGAGGATAGCTTATCAAAAGAGAATTCACCATCTGGTTTGGGATAGTCTATTTCATTACATTCTGAAGCTTTTCTTAAAGTTTTATGATCTGGTTTATTGTGGCTAAGGGTAAAAGGCATTGTAAGGCCAAAAGTAGTTAACCACATATCAATACCACTTAAAACAGTACCTAATAGTGGACCATACCTAGTTTGATATGGCTTAATATTTCTTACTTTTTTAAGTTCAGTAAAAATCCTACTTTTTTCATACTTTACTTGATAGTTTTCTAAATCATTTACTGTATTTTCAATTAATGAATTCTCAATAATTGACTCTGCTGCCAGCATTCCTGATTCCATAGCATTGTGAGTTCCTTTAATTTTTGGATAATTTAAAAAACCTGCTGAACAACCTATTAAAGCTCCACCAGGAAAATTCAACTTCGGAACGGACTGAAAACCACCAGTTGTAATTGCTCTAGCGCCATAAGAGAGCCTTTTGCCTCCCTTAAGAATTTTTTTAATTGAAGGATGAGTCTTAAACTGTTGAAACTCGTCAAAAGGAGATGCATATGGATTTGTATAATTTAAATGAATTACATAGCCAACAGAAACAAGATTTTTATCAAAATGATATAAAAATGACCCTCCATTCGTTCCATCACTTAACGGCCAACCCAAAGAATGCTCTACTAGTCCTTCTGAAAAATTTTCTTCCTTTATCTCCCAAACTTCCTTTAATCCAATAGCATATTTTTGAAAATCTTTATTTTCTGACAAATTAAAATTATTAATCAAGAATTTTGATAATGATCCCCTAGTTCCTTCAGAAAATAATGTATATTTAGCATGAAGTTCCATTCCTGCCTCCCAAGATTCTTTTGCTGATCCTTCTTTAGAGACACCCATATCTCCTGTGGCCACTCCTTTAACGCTATTATCGTCATTAAATAAAACTTCAGCAGCACTAAACCCAGGATAGATCTCAACACCTAAACCTTCTGCAACCTCACTAAGCCATTTACAAACATTTCCCAAACTAACAATATAATTTCCATGATTTTTCATTAATGGTGGCAATAGAATTTGAGGAATAGAGAAAGACCAGTCTTTTGCAAAATATGAAAGTTTATCTTTTTTAACTTTAGTCTTTATAGGACTATCCATTTCTTTCCAATTTGGTAATAGTCTATCTAATGCAGTTGTTTCAATAACTGCACCTGATAATATGTGAGCACCTACTTCACTGGCTTTTTCTAAAACGCATACTGATAAATCTAAACTATTTTCTTGAGCCAACTTCTTTAAATGTATTGCAGCTGACAAACCAGCTGGTCCAGCACCTACTATTAAAACATCATACTCCATTGATTCTCGGGCAGAAGAATCCAAAACCTGACCTTGTCTTGCGTTTAGTTCGTTAATAGGTAAATCTTTCATGTTCTATCCTCTAACATATTTAAATATTTTAATAAAACTGATATAAACTGAATTATCATGAGTTTAACGTTTATAAAAGTATCTTTTTAGAGATTTATTTAAAAATGACTAATCCTAATATGTATGAAATTTTAGATGATCTCAAATGGCAAATTGAAGCAGGTGTCGATGAAGCACTCTCAGAAATTCCAAATATATCTTTTAAAAAGGAAAAGAAATCAGAAATTGAAAAATTTGAAGGTAATTTTCATAGTAATCTTAATAATTTAAAAAATATAAATGACGTAAATAATTATCTCAAAAATTTTATTAATTGTGAGTTAAAAAATATTTCAAAAAATTCTATTTCAATTACTGGAAACTTAAATTCAAAAATAATGATGGTTTGCAATATTCCAAACTCTGAAGAGGATAATAAAGGAGAAATAATAATAGAAAAAAATCGTGACCTATTTATTAATATTTTATCCTCAATAAATTTATCACTAAACGATATATGCTTAATGCCTATTATACCTTGGAAGACTCCAGGAAACAGGGATCTTAATGATGAAGAAAAAGATCTATTATTGCCAATAATTAAAAAACAAATTGATATAATTAACCCTCAGATCCTTATTTTTTTGGGGTCTCATCCTGTCAAATATATTTTTCATAAAGACGAGGGGATGCTTAGTTTAAGAGGTAAATTTTTAAATTACAGCAATAATGATATCGAAATTCCTTGCATGCCAATTCTTTCACCTGATTTCCTTATTAGAAGACCAGAATATAAAAGAGAAACATGGAACGATTTGTTAACCTTATCAAAAAAAATAAAGGAATTAAACTTGAAATGATTGATGAAAATTCAAAATTTATAAAACTTAATATATGTATCTTAACTATATCGAGTACAAGAGACCTTTCTAATGATAAATCAGGGGATGTTTTAGAGGATAAAATTACTGATTTTGGTCATTTAATGTATGAAAGAAAAATTGTAAAAGATTGCAAAGAAGAGATCCAAAAAATTATCTTGGACTGGAGTAATAGTAAAAATATAGATGTTATAATAACATCAGGAGGAACAGGGTTAACCGAGACAGATGTTACACCTGAAGCCTTGAGCGAAGTTTTTGAAAAAACTATTGACGGGTTTTCCACAATTTTTCATCAAATATCTTATAGTAAAATAAATACATCAACTATCCAATCCAGGGCACTGGCTGGTATATTGAATGAAAAATTTATCTTTGCACTACCAGGGTCCCCAAATGCAGTCAAAGATGGATGGGATGAAATTCTAAAATTCCAACTTGATAGCAGACACAAACCTTGTAACTTTGTTGAAATAATACCAAGATTAAAAGAGATAAATTAATTAAAGATTATTCTTTAGATCAATAATACTTTTATCAATCAACTCAGAGGAAATTTTATCATCAATATTTTCTTTCAAATATTCCTTTGCAATAATCAATGATAGTTCAGCAGCTTTAGCCTTTACTTCTCTAATAGCATCATCTTTAGCTTGATCAATTTTAATATCTGCTTGTTTTTGTTTTCTTTTAATTTCCTCTTGAAGCAATATATTAGATTTTTCTGTAATTAAAGCTGCTTGGTCTGATGCTTTTTTCAATATTTCTTTAACATCAGAGTCACATTTTTCCAACTTTCTTTTCTCATTTGCTAAAAGTTTTTGAGCCTCTTCATGAAGAGCTCTAGCTTCATCGAGTTCATTTTTTATTTTTTCAGATCTTTCGTCAAGAGACTTAATAATTGTAGATGGTAGACCTACCCATATAACAAAAAAAACAAATAAAACAAAAGATAAAGCTACAAAAAAAGTTGCATCAAACATAAGAAATATCCTGTCTCAATTTAAATCTTTAGAAAATTTATTTAAATCTTTTTTGCTGACTTTTTTTACAAAAAGATTATTTATTATTTCTTCAGCAATATCTTCAGCAAGACTTGAAGCTTCTTTTAAGGCCTTAATCTTATTCTTTTTAATTTCCTTTTCAGATGAAGATATTTCTTTAGAGACATTTTCTTCAAAATGTTTTCTCTTTGAAGAAATAATTTCTAAATTTTTTTGTCTTTCATCCATAAGATTCTTTTGTGATATAGATCTTGCCTCTTCGAGCTTAGACTTAAGATCCTCCACAACTTTTTCAGCCTCCAGAGATAAAGATTTGGCCTCATCAAGATCATCTGTAATTGTATCATTTCTCTCTTCAATTACATCAGAGATCCTTGGTAAGGCGATTTTTGACAAAACAAAATATAAGATTGTTAAGCATAAAAATAGCCAGAAAAGCTGAGGAATAAAAGTAGTAAAGTCTAATTGAGGCATAAATTTTCTATGTAATTAAAGAACAAATAAAAGAATTAATGCAACTAATAATCCAAACAAACCTGTGGCTTCTGCAAGCGCGAAACCTAATAATAAATTAGGAAATTGAGCTTGTGCTGCACTTGGGTTTCTAAGAGCCCCCTGCAGATAACTACTAAAAATTAATCCTATACCAATACCTGCTCCAGCTAGAGCCATACATGCTATTCCTGCACCTATATATTTTGCTGCTTCTGCTTCCATTTTTTATCTCCTTCTAAAATTAATAATATTGTTTATAAATAAATTTAATGCATATGCAATGAGTCATTCAAGTAAATACAGGTCAAAATTGTAAATACATATGCTTGAAGAAATGCAATTAAAATTTCTAAACCCGTAAATGCCACCATTACCCCTAAAGGAAGCCAACCTCCAACAAAACCTAAAGATAAAACAAATCCAGAAAATACTTTAAGCATAGTATGACCAGCCATCATATTTGCAAATAATCTGACTGATAAGCTAATAGGTCTTGTGAAATACGAAATAACTTCTATAACCACCAATAATGGGAGCATAAAGACAGGGACACCCTTAGGAGCAAAATAACCAAAAAAGCCTACACCATGCTTTATAAAACCAACAGCGGTTACAAGTAAAAAAATTAAAAAAGCTAGAGCAAAAGTTACAACAATATGACTTGTCACTGTAAAACTATAAGGCATCATTCCTAGCATGTTCAAAAATAGAACAAACATAAAGATAGTAAAAATAAAGGGAAAATATTTCTTTCCTTCTTGTCCAACATTTTGCCTCACCATATTAGAGACAAATTCATAAGATAGTTCAACTAAGGACTGCATCCTTGATGGAACTAGCGCTTGTTTTCTTACAAAAAATATTGAAAAAAAACTTATAAGAATTACCGAAATAACCATAAATAAAGCTGAGTTTGTAAAAGATATATCTAGTCCACCTATGTTTAATTCAAAATATCTAGAAATCTCAAATTGATGCATTGGATCTGCAGGAAATGATCCTGCTGAATGATGATCGTCTATATTATCAGTTGATGCCATTTATTTTAAATTCCATAAAATTTCTAAGACTCATTATTCATATTCTTAGCTGTCTTAATAACATTTATAATTCCTGCTGCAATACCTAAAATAAAAAAAATTAAAAAAAACCATGGTTGAGACCCTAACCACTTATCTATGGACCAACCCATAACAGATCCGACCAAAATTCCTGCCACAAGTTCAGTACTTAATCTAAAGGCCATACCAATAGAATTCCCTCGTTTTTCAATATTTTCAGATGTTTTAATAAGATTTTCTTTTTCTTTAATATCATTTATTTTATTGATTAAATTTGATGCATCTGATTTTTTTTTATCTTTAGCATTAGAGTAATTATTTGACATAATATTTTACCTGAAATCGTAAATTGTAGATCTTACGCCAACTTACGAAATTTTTCTGCAGTCTTCAAATCCACTGAGACTAATTTACTAATTCCTTTTTCTTGCATTGTCACACCAAAAAGGCGGTCCATTCTCGACATTGTAAGTGCGTGATGGGTAATAATGAGAAACCTAGTATTAGCATTTTTAGACATTTCCTCAATTAGATCACAAAATCTTTCAACGTTAGCATCATCTAATGGTGCATCTACCTCATCTAAAACGCAAATAGGTGAAGGATTTGTCAAAAACACAGCAAAAATTAAAGATATAGCTGTAAGAGCCTTTTCTCCTCCTGAAAGAGACTCCATTGACTTAAGTTTTTTTCCAGGGGGCTGGGCTAACATTTCTAACCCAGCCTCTAGTGGGTCATCTGAGTCCACAAAATTTAATTCAGCATTGCCTCCTCCAAAGAGTTTTTTAAAAACACTTTGAAATCTCTCATTTACCTCATTAAAAGCTAATTTCATTCTCTCTCTACTTTCTTGATTTAATCCTGAGATTCCTTTTTTTAATTTAGAAATTGCAGCATCTAAATCATTTCTTTCAGATTTTGTTTGGTCAAAACGATCTTGAACTTCTATAAGCTCATCATCAGCTCTTAAATTTACACCTCCAAGCAACTCTCTTTCATTTTTAAGCCGTTCAAAATTTTGTTCTGCTATTGATTCATGAGGCCTTGGATTATCATCATTAAAATTAACCAATTTTAATAGTTGATTATTATCAAGCTTTAAATCTCTAATAATTTGAGAGTCAATTTCTTGTTTCTTTTCAGTATTGTTTTGTAATAAGATTTCCAATCTTCCTTCAGACTCTCTTAACTGGGCTTCCTTTTCAGTTGCCTCTCTTTGATGCAATCTAATTTGATTAATTTTATTTTCTAAATTTATAAGTTTATCTTCAGAATCTGATTTTTTTATTCTTGCTTCTTCTATAAGAGTATTAAGGGTATTTTTATTTTTATCAATCTCTTCGGGAAGATTAGTATAATTATCTTTTTCAGTTTGAAAATTTTTAATACGCTTCTCCAAAGATAAAATTAGTTCAACTGTATGGGGAATCTTTTTTTCAATATCATTCTTATTATTAATTTCTGTGTTAATTCTATCCAAATCAATT
>CEOF01043981.1_pt1 | contig 94333 bp, 97 predicted proteins | sample 361311 | NCBI WGS metagenome assembly CEOF01 (sample SAMEA2619667, study PRJEB7988) | marine metagenome | biome: marine biome (ENVO:00000447); feature: surface water layer (ENVO:00002042); material: "saline water (ENVO:00002010), including plankton (ENVO:xxxxxxxx)" | depth 5 m
CTGAGGTAACTGATCCAAGAAAAGCTTCAAGGGCTCTCCCTGAGTCAGCCTTACTTAAACCAGATCCAGAAGCAATAGCATCGATTAGTTCATTTTTATTCATAATTATCCTCTCATAAGTTGTTTAACTAATAAGAATGTATGCCCTAAATTCTCAATTGGTCAAAAAAAATTAAAAAGTTTTTTTTAATGAGTGGTTGGAGTAGAGCTTAATGACTGATCGATATTACCTTTTTTCTGTTCTGCCAACCAAGCTTTTTCGTCCCATTCAATTGCAATAGGCTTTTCTGTTAGAGCATAATCTAAAGCTTCATCAATAGTTGAAATTAATTTAATTTCTAATTTCTTTTTAATATTTTCAGGAACCTCGGATAGCTCTCTCTTGTTTTCACTTGGTACTAAGACTGTTTTGATACCACTCCTAGTTGCTGCTAAGAGTTTCTCTTTAAGCCCACCAATTGGAAGAACTCTTCCTCTTAAGGACATCTCACCAGTCATAGCTACATCGTTTTTTATAGGGATTTCCGCCATTACAGAGATTATTGCAACTACCATAGCTACTCCTGCTGACGGGCCGTCTTTAGGTGTTGCGCCCTCGGGTACATGGACATGAATATCTTTTCTCTGAAATATAGGAGGTTCAATTCCGTAACTAACAGCTCTAGATCTAACAAATGATGAAGCAGCATCGATAGACTCTTTCATAACATCACCCAGCTTACCTGTTGCTTTGATTTTGCCATTCCCAGGAAGCATTACAGCCTCAACATTCAAAATATCACCACCAACTTCTGTGTAAGCCAAACCAGTAACAACGCCGATCATGTCATCATTTTCAGTTTTGCCATATCTATACTTTTTAACACCCAAGTATTCAGAAATATTTTCAGAAGTTACATTCACCGAATCACTTTTCTTAATTGTTATTTCTTTAACAGCCTTTCTCGCTAAAGTATTAATTTCTCTTTCTAGACCTCTAACACCTGCTTCACGACTATAATATCGAATTACAGATTGGATGGCATCGTCTGAAATTTTCCACTCATCATCATTTAAGCCTGAATTATCTTTTACTTTTTTTACTAGATGTCTTTTAGCAATTTCTAATTTTTCATCTTCAGTATATCCAGCTATTCTTATTATCTCCATTCTATCAGATAGGGCTTGGGGAATATTTAATGAATTAGCTGTAGTAACAAACATAACCTGAGATAAGTCATAATCAACCTCAAGATAATGATCATTAAATGTATTATTTTGTTCGGGATCTAAGACCTCAAGAAGAGCGGCGGCAGGATCACCTCTAAAATCTGCACCAAGTTTATCTATTTCATCAAGGAGAATTAATGGATTAGTAGTTTTAACTTTTTTTAATGACTGAATAATTCTTCCTGGCATTGAACCAATATAAGTTCTCCTATGACCTCTTATTTCAGACTCATCCCTTACACCGCCTAAAGACATTCTAATAAATTCTCTTCCTGTTGCTGCAGCAATTGATTTACCTAAGGATGTTTTACCAACTCCTGGAGGACCAACTAAGCATAAAATTGGACCTTTTATTTTTTTTGACCTGTTTTGAACAGCTAAATATTCAGTAATTCTATCCTTAACTTTGTCTAGACCATAATGATCCTTATCAAGAGTTTTTTGAGCAGCCACCAAATCTTTTTTTACTTTTTTCTTCTTGCCCCAAGGAAGATCTAGGATCCAATCTAAATAGTTTCTTACAACAGTTGCTTCTGCAGACATAGGGCTCATTTGTTTTAATTTTTTTAACTCATTCTTGGTTTTTTCTAATGCTTCTTTAGATAATTTTGTATTGGAAATCTTTTCTTCTATTTCAGCAATATCATCAACTCCTTCATTATCGTCATCTAATTCTTTTTGAATTGCCTTCATTTGCTCATTTAAATAGTACTCTTTTTGAGTCTTCTCCATTTGATTCTTAACTCTTCTTTTTATCTTTTTTTCAACCTGAAGAACTGATAGTTCATCCTCTAAATCATTAAGAATTCCGTTCAGTCTCTCTTGGACATTTAAAATTTCAAGAATTTTTTGCTTTTGGTTAACATTTCCAGACATTTGACTGGCAATAGTGTCGGCTATTTTTGAAGGACTATCAGACTCATTTAGTGAGATGCTATTTTCAGAGGTAACTTTATTATTAGTTTTTAAGAAATCTTCAAAACGAGAAATAACTTGCCTTGATAAAGCTTTATCCTTGCTGTCAATATCGGTATTCTCAGATATAACCTCAATTTTGGCTTCTAAATAAAGATCTGTTTTAATAAATTCTTCAACTTTAGCTCTTTTAATGCCCTCAACAAGAACTTTTACAGTTCCGTCAGGAAGTTTTAATAATTGAAGAACTTTTCCTAAAGTACCAACATCATATAGATCTTTTTTTTCTGGATCATTAACATCTGCGTCTTTTTGTGCAAGAAAAAGTAATTCTTGACCTTTATCCATTACAGACTCAAGAGCCGCAATTGATTTATCTCTTCCTACAAATAGCGGTACAACCATATGAGGAAATACCACAATATTCCTAAGAGGAAGTACAGGAGTATTTTTAAATAATTTAAATTCTTGAACTTTTTTTTCTTCAGTCATGATTTATCCATAAAAAAATTAATAATTTGCTTTCTCAAATTAATGAGGAAATATTTATATATATAATATGGACTTAAAAAAATAAGTATCAAGGGGTAAGTAAATAAAATTAATTAAAAATCTTTTTTTCGTTCTTTTTTTTCTTTTCACCATAAATATAAAGTGGTGCAGACTTACCTTCAACTACATCACCAGATATTACTACCTCTGTTACATCAGGTTTACCTGGGATTTCAAACATTGTATCTAAAAGAATATTTTCAATAACAGATCTTAGACCTCTTGCTCCAGTGGAATAAGACATAGTTTTTTTTGCAATGGCTAATAAAGCATCATCTGAAAATTTTAATTCAACATTTTCTAGATTAAACAATTTTTTGTATTGTTTAACAACGGCATTTTTTGGTTCTGTAAGGATACGTATAAGAGAACTTTCGTCTAAATCCTCTAATGAGGCACATACTGGAAGCCTGCCAATAAATTCTGGAATTAGTCCAAATTTTAAGAGATCTTTAGGCTGTAATTCTTTAAGTATTTCTCCAGTTCTTCTTTCATCTTTCTCCTTTACTTCAGCTCCAAACCCAACAGATCTATTAGAACCTCTTTCAGAGATAATATTTTGAATACCATCAAAGGCTCCCCCACATATAAATAAAATATTTGTCGTATCTACTTGTAGAAATTCTTGTTGTGGGTGCTTCCTACCACCTTGGGGTGGTACAGAGGCAACTGTACCTTCCATTATCTTTAATAGAGCTTGTTGAACTCCCTCACCAGAAACATCTCTAGTAATAGATGGATTGTCTGACTTTCTTGTTATTTTATCAACTTCATCGATGTAAACAATTCCTCGTTGAGCCCTTTCAATATTATAATCGGCAGCTTGTAAAAGTTTTAAAATAATATTTTCAACATCTTCACCAACATAGCCTGCCTCAGTTAAGGTTGTAGCATCAGCCATAGTAAATGGGACATCTAAAATTCTAGCAAGTGTCTGTGCTAATAAAGTTTTTCCGCAACCTGTTGGACCAAGTAACAAAATATTTGATTTAGCTAATTCAACATCATCTTTGTTTGAGTCAGAATCTAATCTTTTGTAATGATTATGTACTGCAACAGATAAAACCTTTTTAGCCCTTTGTTGACCAATAACATAGTCCTCTAAAACACTATATATTTCTTCGGGTGATGGTACAGTATCAGCAGATTTTTCATCATAGTTCTTAGACTCCTCTTTGATGATATCCATGCATAATTCAACACACTCATCGCATATAAAAACAGTTGGCCCTGCTATTAGCTTTTTAACTTCGTGCTGACTTTTTCCACAAAAACTACAATAAAGTGTGTTCTTTGAATCACCGCTATCACTAATTTTACTCATTCAATCACCTAAAAATTTATTACTCTGAAATTATTTCTCTATTTTCAACTACCTTATCTATTAAACCAAATTTCATAGCATCATCTGAAGTCATAAATGTATCTCGATCGAGTGCTTTTTCTATAGTTTTTAAATTTTGACCTGTATGCTTAACATAAATATCATTTAGCCTTGACCTTAGTGATAATATTTCTTGCGCATGTCTCTCAATATCAGAGGCTTGTCCTTGAAAACCTCCAGAAGGTTGATGAACCATAATTCGAGCATTAGGAAGTGAAAATCTCTTGCCTGATGCTCCTGCAGACAATAATAAACTTCCCATTGAGGCTGCTTGACCTATACATAATGTTGAAACTGCTGGTTTAATATATTGCATTGTATCATAAATTGCTAAACCAGAAGAAACAACTCCTCCAGGAGAGTTTATATACATTGAAATTTCTTTTTTTGGATTTTCCGCCTCAAGAAATAATAATTGCGCAATTATAACGCTAGCCATATAGTCTTCAACTGGTCCCGTAACAAAAATAATTCTTTCCTTTAAAAGTCTTGAATAAATATCATAAGCTCTCTCACCTCTATTTGATTGCTCAACAACCATTGGTATAAGATTTCCTGAGGGTGCATTTAGTTCATTCATGATAATTTCCTATATAATATTAATATATATGGGATAATTCTATAAATATGCAAAGATAAAACTGAAAAAAAATTTGTATTTAAAATAAATACAATAAAAACAATGATTAAATAGTTTATTTAGTTTTTTTAATTGTCGCCTTCTTTGACTTGGAAACAGGTTTTGAATTACTGGCGGGTGTACTTTTAGTTTTAGCCTTTTTTTTCGGTTTCTTATTTTCTTTAATTCCAGAGTCAAACAAATCTTCCCTAGAAACTTTAACATCTCTAAGATTAACTTTCTCAAGAATAAAATCAATAACTTTATCTTCGAAAACTGGAGCAGTTAACTGTCTTATTGCATCTTGATTTTTTTGATAATAATCAAGTATTTCTTTTTCTTGACCTGGATATTTTTGCATTTCGTTTTGAAGAGCTTTATTAATATCATTATCATCAAGTTGAATATCGTTTTGTTTACCAATTTCAGCAATTAAGAGGCCTGTACATACTCTTTTTTCAGATATTTCTGTATAATTCTTTCTAATCTCTTTTTCACTTAATTCTAAATCCTTTAAATCCTTTTTTTGCTGTTTTAACTGTTGTTCAAGCTGGCTCCACATTTGATCAAATTCTTGATTTACCATGCTTTCTGGAAGTTCAAATGAATGATTTTTTTCAAGTGTGCCCAAAAGACTGTCTTTTAACTTCATTCTAGCAGCTGAGTCAAAATCTTGCTTAATTCTATCTTTGAGATTTTTTCTAAGTGCATCAAGATTTTCCATACCTAAGTTTTTAGCCAAATCATCATTAACTTTAGAGTCTTCTGCCTTAGAGACTTTCTTTATTTCAACTTCAAAAGATGCTTTTTTTCCTGCCAGATCATTGCTTTGATAGTTTTCCGGAAATTTAACTTTTACAAGCTTTTTGTCACCTTTTTTTAATCCTATTAATTGTTCTTCAAAATTATCTATAAATGATTTTGAACCTAATATTAAATTAGCATCTTTTGCAGTACCACCCTCAAAAGCAACGTTATCTATTTTACCAGTATAATCTAAAGTTACTTGGTCGCCATTTCTAGATTTTGTACTTTCAGAAACATCTGAGAAGGATTTATTTTGTTTAGCTAAATAATCAAGTGCATCCTTAATATCCTTTTCTTTAGGTTCAGAAACAGGTCTATCTAATTTAATTTTTGAAAAATCTGTAATTTCAATTTCTGGAAGAACTTCACAATTCAATGTAAAAACTAAATCTTTGTTTTTTTCAATAACATCGTTCATATCTGAAACAAGTTTAATATCTGGTTTTACAGCTGCTCTCAAGTTCCTTTCCTCCAAAACATTTTTAGAGGCCTCTGAAACCCTTTCTTCAATAACCTCTACCATAACACTCTGCCCATAAAGTTTTTCAATATGAGTTGTCGGAACTTTGCCTGGCCTAAAACCATCTATTTTTGCTTTTGATGCAATATTTTGAAGTTTTTCAGATTTTTTTTCTTTTAAATTATTAATCTTAATAGTTATAGAAAACTCTCTTTTAAGACCTTTTGATTTTATTTCTTTAACGTCCATTTTCTTCTCTCACATTATTATTGGTGCGGGCGGAGGGAGTTGAACCCCCACGCCTTGCGGCACAGGTACCTAAAACCTGCGTGTCTACCAATTCCACCACGCCCGCTTAATTAGTAATGGTTTTCTATCAGTACATTAAAAGAATATCTAGAGTAATTATTTTTTATTTAAAGGAATACTCAAAAACTCCAACATTCCAATATTTCTCAAATTTTCTTCCAACATTACTTAGAATGCCAATCTTTTTAAAACCCAAAAATAAATGGAGTTTTTCAGAAGGATTATTTGGTTCTGTAATAAATGCATAAGCTCTATTAATTTTATAACCATCAATTTTATTAAAAAGTTTTTTCATTAAAATCTTTCCATAGCCACCACCAATATATTTTTCATCGATATAAACACTTGTCTCTACTGATGATATATAAGCCTCTTTGTCTCTAAATGGCCTAGAACTAGCAAACCCAATTAAATTATTTTTTTCATAAGCAACAATGCATTGATGTGGTCCATCTTTTTTAAAAATTTTTGACCATTCTTTTTTTTCTGAAATTGACTTTTCTTTTACGTCAAAAGTAAAAGGAGTCTCTTTTATGTAAATGTTATAAAGATTATTTATTGATTCAATATCAGAGCTATTTAAGTTTCTAATTAATATATTTTTCATCTAATAATTCCAATAAACACAATTATACTTAATTTATTTGAGTTGTTGCCTCTTTACCTAGCAAAATTATTTTTAGATTTTTATCTGATAAAGATAGATGGGTAACAGATGCATTATCAGGATTAAAAAAGACAACTTTATTACTTTTTTTTATATGGCTAATTATGGAATTAATAACCAAATAATGAGTAAATATAAATGTATCTTTTTTTAAAGATAATAAAAATTTAATAATATTTTTTCTCCATAAGTTAAAATCAATTCCAGAGTCCTTTGTTTCTTTATCTGCTAAAAGTTGATCCCATGTCAAAGGTAAAACTCTTTTTAACCATATAACTCTTTTTTCAAGGTTTTTTATTGGAGACGGTATTTCAATAATTCTTTTCTCAATATCAAATTTTTTCTTAGAAATTTCACAAAATGGTTCTGCGGTCTGAATGCATCTTGATAAGGGACTCGATAAAATATCAAATGGTTCTAATGCTATTGATGATAGTTCTAAAGCAATTTTTTTAGATTGCTGTTCTCCATTATCATCAAGACCAGGATCAAAAGAGTTCCATCCTGATTTTGCTTTTCCATGTCGAATTAGGTATAAATTTATCATTAATTTACGCTAACTATACTATAACCACTCTCAACTTGTTTTACAGTACAGTCTCTGTTAATGCATTCATCACTAATTAATTTACTAAGATCACTATCATTTTTAGTTGTTGCTATAAATCTCTCATTATTTTCATTGAGTCTTCCTATAACTATACCTAATTCTGGACCTTCTCTTCCATTAGCAACAGTATAAGTTTCAATCTTAGCATCTCCAGTTGGGCTTTCATTAACAATTGGTTTTGAAATATTATCAATATCCTTTTGATAAACTTCTGGATCCTCTCTGTTCCATTCTCCTTCAAATGGCTCATTTGAATACAGACCTATTCCGTGCTTTGTTGCAAACCATCCATTAGAGGTGCAAAGACCTTTTGATCCAGGATCTTCACGAAGCTTATTCATCAAAGTTGCTATTGAATGGGTAACATAATTATTTCCCGCGCCACCAAAATAAGGTAGACCCCCAGTTACAGTTAAATCCCTTTTATCATTTTGACCTATACCTAATGCCTCTCTCCCAAGCTCAACCATACTTGGAAAACAAGAGTATAAATCAAAAAATTTAATATCATCAATATTCCATCCAGACATAGAGAAAGCTCTCTCTCCCATAAGTCTTATAGCCTTAGAAGAATGTAACTCAGGTCTTTCAGTAACATTCCAAACTTCATTTATATCAGCACATCCATGCAAATAGATTCTCTTTTCTCTAGGAATAGAAAAAAAATTAGCTTTTTCCTCACTCATCATTATGAGAGATGCAGCTTGATCAACCTCCATTATAGCATTCATAAACTTTGTGTAAGGATAACCAATATATCTATTATTTTCAGTTACAGTAGAAATTTCACTTGCTGATCTCTCTATTGGAAACCAAGCATTTGGGTGTGCTTTTGCAATTTTAGTAAAAGGCGCAAATAGTTCACCAAGATATTTTTGATGCCTCTCTATGGAATTTCCCATCCTACCTCTTATAGCGGTCTCAAAAAGTGGATAAACGTTCACAGGAAAAGCAATACCATGCTTCATTTCATTATCAGTTCCTCCAGGTCTTTCATACCCTAGATCAATTCTTTTACCGCCAGCATCTTCACCCCAACCAGTTTTTTTTCTTACTCTTGATGCTTTTTTCATAGACGAAAAGCATTCAGATCCAGATAACAAAGCTATATCACATTCACCTTTGCTAATTTTCTCTGCTAAAATATTCAGTAAAAACTGAGGAGTATTTCCACCTGTTGGACCGTAAAAAGTTTTTGCACCCTTAATATTCAATCTATCTGCAAGCGATTTTGGTGGATTACTATAAATTGAAAAAGGAGGTCGAAGACCAGCACCGGAATCAAAAATAAATCTTACAGTTGCAACGCTATCAATATGGTCTGCTAAATCCTCAATTTCAGTATCATTAATCGCCAAGACTGAAGAGTCTCTCATTAAGTCAATAGGATTTTTAGCATCCTCAAAATTTTCTATCTTTTGGGTTACTTGACCAGAACCAACTAAAACAGGAGTTTTTGGATTAATCATAAATTCTTTCCTCTAAAATATTTGTATTTTATATATATTAGCTTAACTTAATAAAATACTTATTTAAAAATATTTAAATTTAAAGAAATATTATTAAAATAAAATTTTAATTCCTAAAATATGGCATAATTTTTGCTTAAAATAACAATGGAGAGGTAAATGAAGAAAATTCAGGCAATTATCAAGCCCTTTAAACTTGACGAAGTAAGAGATGCATTGCAAGAAATTGATATTGCAGGTGTAACTGTAACAGAGGCTAAAGGATTTGGTAGACAAAAAGGCCACACAGAATTGTATAGAGGTGCAGAATATAGTGTAGATTTTTTACCTAAAATTGTTTTAGATATTGTGATTGAGGATGAAAAACTACAAGAAGCTTGTGAAGCAATAAAAACAGCAGCTTATACAGGTAAAATTGGAGACGGTAAAATTTTTATAACATCTATTGATGAAGCCATAAGAATTAGAACTGGTGAAACTGGAGATGAAGCTATTTAGTTAATATTAGGTGTGTAAATTGCTAGTGTGTAACATATGTTTTTTTAATTAATAAATAATATTTATAGGTATTTAAGACTAGTATTTTTTTTAAATTATAGTTTTAATAGTTTTTTAATTTTAAACAATTGAAGGAGAAGATCTAAGATGACAAAATATGAATACATTTGGTTGGATGGTTATAAACCAGAGCCATTCTTGAGAAGCAAAGTGAAAGTAACAAGTGAAACAAGTCCTCCAGATTGGTCGTTTGACGGATCATCGACTCTTCAAGCTGAAGGCGGTAGTTCTGATTGCCTTCTTTTGCCAGTTCAAGAATATGATAACCCTCTTTTTGGTGACACACTTGTAATGTGTCAAGTTCAAACTGGTGATCATGAGACACATCCATCTAATTCGAGAGCTGCGGCCGCTGAAGTTGCTGCTGATGAGTGGTGGTTTGGTTTTGAGCAGGAATATTTTTTAACTAACCCTGATGGAACTATTCTTGGATGGGAAGAAGGAATACCTTCTAAGCCCCAAGGGGAATACTACTGTGGTGTTGGTGCAGCAAATGTTAAGGGAAGAGAAATTTCCGAAGCTCATTTAGAGGCATGTCTTGAGGCTGGTATTGAGCTTACAGGTACAAATGCTGAAGTTGCGCTTGGTCAGTGGGAGTATCAATGCCTAGGTAAGGGTGTAAAAGCTGGAGATGACTTATGGATGAGTCGTTACCTGCTTCACAAAGTTGCCGAAGATTTTGATGTTTCTGTAAACATTCACCCAAAGCCTCAATCTGGTGATTGGAATGGTTCCGGAATGCATACAAATTTTTCAAATAAAGAAATGAGAGAAAGTGGTTCAGAGGAACTTTTTAAGTCTATGTGTGAAAAACTTGGTAAGGTTCATGAAGATGCCATAAACAACTATGGATCTGATAACGATAAGAGATTAACTGGTCTTCATGAAACACAGAAAATTTCAGAATTCTCTTATGGGGTTAGTGATAGAGGTGCAAGTATTCGCATACCAATTTATACAGTAGAACATGATTGGAACGGATATTTAGAAGATAGAAGACCAGCATCTAACGCTGATCCATATAAAATAATATATCATATTATTAGCACACTAAGCTAATTATCATATAAAGAATGAATTTAAAAATAGCCTTCTTAGAAGGCTATTTTTTTTACTATTCATACGAATCGTATAAAGATTTGTTTTTTTTATATTCTTTTTTAAAGGATAAATTTTGTCAAAAGAACAATCATACGATGCTTCTGATATTGAGGTTCTTGAGGGTTTAGAGCCTGTTAGGAAACGTCCTGGAATGTATATTGGTGGAACTGATAAAAATGGAATGCATCATCTATTTTCTGAAGTAATTGATAATTCAATGGATGAAGCAGTTGCTGGATATGCCAATAAAATAATCGTAGAGATTAATAAAGATAATACGATTATTATATCAGATAATGGAAGAGGTATTCCAATTGATAAACATCCAAAATTTAAAAATAAGTCAGCTCTAGAGGTAATCCTAACAACACTTCACGCTGGTGGAAAATTTAATAATAAAGTTTACCAAACGTCGGGAGGTCTCCATGGTGTTGGTATAAGTGTTGTTAACGCTTTATCTGAATTTTTAGATATAGAAGTTTATAGAGATAAAAATGTTTACTTACAGAGCTTTAAAAAAGGAATACCTCAAGGTGAATTAATCAAACTAGATAAAAAGACAAATAAAAGGGGTACAAAAGTTAGCTTTAAACCTGATGAAAGTATCTTTGATAAAAATATAAAATTTAATATTAATAAGCTTTACGAATTTTGTAAATCAAAGGCATACTTATTTGCTGGAATAGAGCTTATATGGTTATGTGATGAAACTCTTTCTTCTTCAAACAATCTACCAAACAAAGAAATTTTTAATTTTTCAAATGGGCTTGAGGATTATCTAGTAAATGAAGTTGGAAACTCATCATTTGTTAATAGTGAATTCTTTTCCGGGAAGAAAGAAAAGGATAATAACAATAAATCATTTGAATGGGCAGTTAACTGGGCGATGAGCTCAGATGGTTTTTTAAAATCCTTTTGTAATACTGTTCCAACCCCTGAAGGAGGTACCCATGAATCAGGACTGAAAAATGGAATGCTAAAAGCAATAAAATCTCATTGTGAGAGAATTGGTAATAAAAAAGGATTATTAATTAATTCTGAAGATCTCTCTAAATCAATGGTTTCTGTAATTTCACTTTTTATTCCAGATCCAAAATTTCAAGGTCAAACAAAAGACAAATTATCTAATACTTCTGCTCAAAAATTTATCGAAAATATTATAAAGGATAAATTTGAAAACTGGTTATCAAATGCTCCGCAGCAAGCTGAAAAATTATTAGATTGGATTGTAAGCTTTACTGAAGAAAGAATTAGAAGAAAAAAAGAAAAAGAAACATCTAGAAAAACGGCTATTAGAAAAATTAGACTTCCAGGAAAATTATCTGATTGTTCTCAATCCTCTAAAGATGGTACAGAGTTATTTATTGTTGAAGGCGATAGTGCAGGAGGTTCAGCAAAACAAGCAAGGGATAGAAGGTTTCAGGCAATATTGCCCTTGAGAGGAAAAATTTTGAATGTTGCAAACTCAAATCAATCAAAAATAAATGAAAATCAACAAATAGCAGATTTAGCTCTAGCTCTCGGTTGCGGATTAAGAGATTCATACAAAGAAATTGATCTTAGATATGAAAAAATTATCATTATGACAGATGCTGATGTTGATGGTGCACATATAGCTTCCTTATTAATTACTTTTTTTCATGAGGAAATCCCTCAAATAATTCAGGATGGAAAATTATTTATTGCTGTACCTCCTCTTTATAAAATCTCTCAAAGTGGAAAAATTTTATACGCAAGAGATGATGAACATAGAGAAGTGATAATTGATAAAAACTTTAACAGGTCTAATAAAATTGAAATTAATCGCTTTAAAGGGTTAGGTGAAATGATGCCTTCACAATTAAAAGAAACAACTATGATACCTGGCAACAGAACGTTACTTAGAGTAATGATACCTGAGGATAAAAAAAATATTACTCAAAAAACTATTTCTAATTTAATGGGAAATAAACCAGAATTAAGATTTGAATTTATAAGAGAAAAAGCTAATCTAAATAATGATTTTAATTTTTAAAAAAATGTACCATTATTATTAGTATAATTAATCGCTGGAGAACTAAATGGAAGAGTTTAAAAAAATAACTTTAGAAAAAAAAGATGATATTGGTATTATGAAATTTAATGATCCCGATGCTATGAACGCTGTTTCTAATGAGATGTTGGAAGGTCTTTGGGATTGTTTAAATACAATTGAAGAAAAAAATTCTAATATTAAATGTCTAGTAATAACTGGTGAAGGCAGAGGCTTTTGTGCTGGAGCAAATCTTTCAGGGGGATCCGATAGATCTAATACTGGAAGACAAGATGCAGGTCATCGATTAGAAACTGGTTATCACCCTATTCTTAGAAGACTTAAGAACTTAAAAATCCCCATGATTACTGCAGTTAATGGACCTGCTGCAGGTGTCGGAATGTCATTTGCTTTGATGGGTGATATGATATTAGCCGGAAAATCTGCTTTCTTTTTGCAAGCGTTTAGAAGAATTGGGCTTGTGCCAGATGGAGGTTCAACTTGGCTTTTACCGAGGCTTATAGGAATGGCAAGAGCTAAAGAATTAGCAGTTCTTGGTGAAAGATTAAGCGCTGAAAAAGCTTTCGAGTGGGGTCTTATTAATAGGCTATGCGAGGATAGTGAATTGCTTGGCGAAACAATGAATCTTGCAAATGAGCTTTCGAAAGGTCCAATGTCATTAGGCCTTATAAGAAAAGCTTTTTGGGATAGCTTTGATAATTCATATGAGGAACAGATTAATCTTGAGAGAGAACTCCAGTTTGTAGCAGGCCAATCAAAAGATTTTAGAGAAGGCGTAAGTGCTTTTCTAGAAAAAAGAGACGCAAAATTTACTGGGAAGTAAATGACTCTTTGTTAAAATCGACAGGTACATCTGCCTCCACTAAGGTAACAGATTCTCCACAACCGCAAGCATCAGTTTGGTTGGGATTGTTAAAAATAAAACCGGAATCCAAAGTAGACTCTTGGTAATCCATTTCTGTACCTAATAAAAATAAAATTGCCTTAGGGTCAATAACTAGTTTAATACCTTCAATGTCTATGCATTCATCATTATCACTAAATTCATCTAAATAATCCATAGTATAAGCCATGCCAGCACAACCACCATTTTTAACACCCAACTTGATACCTTTAATATCATTAGACGACACATCAAAAATACTCTTAAGTCGTTTAATTGCATTAGGAGTTAAACTTAATAATTTTTTATCAACATTTTTCATTTTAGTACATATTTAGAGTTAACCTTGCCTCTTCAGACATTAAACTCATATCCCAAGGTGGATCAAAAACCATTTCAACGATCACATTTTCAACACCCTCAACTGATTTTAAAGCATTTTTAACCCATTCAGGCATTTCTTCCGCAACAGGGCAACCAGGGGCTGTGAGTGTCATTTTTACCTCAACATTATTAGTTTCAACAATATCAACGTTATAAATCAATCCCAATTCATAAATATCAACAGGAATTTCTGGATCATAAACTGTTTTAAGAGCAATAATCAAATCTTCTTTTTTTATCAACAAGTTATTATCAATATTAACTTTTTCATTTATTTTAGAGTCAATTTTATTCATAAATTACTTTTATTACTTTGTGTTCGTTTAGTCAAAAAATGAGATTGCTTTATTTAAAGCATTTATAAAAATATCTATATCTTGCTTACTAGTGTACATTCCAATAGAGGCCCTTGCGGTAGAGGATACATTAAAAAAATCAAGTAAGGGTTGAGTACAATGTTGGCCAGCTCTAATTGCAACACCCTCTTTATCTATAATTGTAGCTATATCATGAGGGTGTGATCCCTCTACAGTAAAAGAAATCATTGGGCTCTTAATATTTTTTTCACCATAAACCTTGACCTTGGGTAATTTATTGATTTCATCATGAAAATACTTAGAAATTTCCTCTTCATAGGCAAATAATCCTTGATCTTTTTTAGATACAAAATAATCAATTGCTGCACCTAACCCAACAGCCTGAACAATATTAGGAGTACCTGCTTCAAACTTTGCAGGTGGCTCAGAGTAAGTAACTTTATCTTTAAAAACTTCTTTTATCATCTCGCCACCACCTCTCCACGGATACATAGATTTTAAAAGATCATATTTTCCATATAAAATACCAACACCAGTAGGTCCATATAATTTATGACCTGAAAAAACATAAAAATCGCAATTTAAATCTTGAACATCAGTTTTTAAATGAGCAATACCCTGACAACCATCAACTAAGACTTTTACATTTTTTTCGTGAGCTATTTTTATAATTTTCTTTAAGGGAATTTCTGAGCCTAAAACATTAGACATCTGGGTAATTGCAATTAATTTAGTTTTCTCTGATATTTCTTTTTCAAAGTCCTCAATTCTAATAATTCCATCATTATTACAGTTTACCCATTTAATTTTTATTCCATATTTTTCTCTCAAAAAATGCCAAGGAACTATATTTGAGTGATGTTCCATAACAGTAAGAATTATTTCATCGCCTGGTTTAAAAAAATCATAAGATAATGATTGAGCAACTAAGTTAATTGCATCAGTTGCACCCATGGTAAAAATAATTTCATCTTCGCTATTAGCATTAATAAAATTTTTTACTTTAGCCCTTGAAAGTTCATACTGATCAGTCGCAAGATTTGATAGATAATGAATACCTCTATGAACATTTGAATATTCTTCTTCCTGAAATTTTTTCATAGAATCAATTACGCAGGAAGGTTTTTGTGCACTAGCAGCACTATCAAGATATACTAATTTTCTATCATAAACTTTCTTTTTTAAGATAGGAAAATCTTTACGAATATCCTCAATATTAAAACTCATTTATAGCTCCCAGGTAAAAAGCTTTTTAAAGGAGAATTGTTTGAAATATATTCACTAATTATCCCTTGAAGTAAAATTTTTTCAGCACTCGCCTTATTTAAACCCCTAGAATTTAAATAAAAAATTTGATCCTTATTTAATGATCCTATTGTTGTGCCATGCTTGCATACAACATCATTATTAAAAATTTTCATTTCTGGTTTAGCGTTCATAGAAGCTCTTTCATCTAAAAGAATAGCCTTACAATCTTGTTCTGCCTTACTATTTTTAACTTTATTTTCTATGTCTATTAATGCTTGAAAAGAGCATTCTACTTCTTTTTGAAGCACTGAACGCATCCCAACAATACTAGTGCAATTTGATTCAATATGATTATTGTGAACAAGAAAGTCATCCTTGCAGCCTATTTGAGGAATTGAAATAGACTTAAGCTCAGCTGATGAACTTTCTCCCATGAAAGAGTTAAATACTTGAAGCCTTGATTTATTTTTCGGTAAAGATAAATTGGTAAAAGATAAATTAGAGTTATAACCTAAATAACTCAAAAAAGTCTCAGAATGAATTGATGAAGACTCATTAAATCTATAAAAATGGATACTTGAATTTTTTTCAATATTTAATTCAATTAACTGATTAATAAAACCTAACCCACCCCTATTAAAAATTTGAATATCAGCTTTTACGCCAGGTAATACATTAATTAAAATTCTTGGGAAAGACATTCCCTCGCCAAAAGACTCTATATCTATAATAACAGGGATATCTGAAGTCTCTCTAATTGTTATAACTTTAAATAAATTTGAGTATGATAGGTTCAAATATATTAAACCTTCATCATTTAAACATTTTACAGGCCTAAAATATAAATCTTTGTTGTTTATAAAGTAATCAATTTCATTTACTTCAAGTTTATCGAAATCAGCATTTTTAATTTCAATATTAGTTTCACATAAAGAAAAGTTTATATCTCTAATATCATTTTTAAGATCTGTATATTTCCATCTTTCATCTCTCTTAGAGGGTATTCCAATTTTTTTAAAATTAGCAAAAGCTTCTTTTCTCTCCTCGCTTAGTAGAGAGAAATTATCAAAAGATTGATCAAAACTATCTATATTTAAAGCATTAAACATTATTAAATCTTTCATAACCATTTTCTTCAATTTCGTGGGCTAATTCAGGACCTCCAGACTCTGTTATTGAACCATCGATAAAAACATGAACAAAATCTGGTTGAATTCTCTCTAATAATCTTTGATAGTGAGTAATAATTAACATGCTATTATCTTTACTTCTAGTTGAATTAACTGCATCAGCTACTATCTTAAAAGCATCTACGTCTAAACCAGAGTCAGTTTCATCTAATATTGCTAAAGATGGTTCAAGCATCATTAACTGCAGCGCTTCGTTTCTCTTTTTTTCTCCTCCAGAAAAACCAACATTTAATTGACGCTTTAATCGATCTTCGGGAATTTCTAGTAATTCTGCTTTTTTCTTTATAAGTTTCAAGAAATCACCAGGTTTAAGAGGCTCTAATCCTCTAAATTTTCTATTACTTTCCAATGCGGTTTTAATAAAGTTTATATTAGTAACACCTGGAATTTCTACTGGATATTGAAAAGCTAAAAAAATACCTTTATTAGCTCGTTGATCCGGATTTAATTCAAAAAGATTTTCATCGCAGAAAAGTATTTCACCATTTGTAATATTATATCCTTCTTTTCCTGCTAATATATTAGATAGTGTAGATTTTCCTGAACCATTAGGCCCCATAATTGCATGAACTTCACCTTTATTAATTTTTAAATTTAAATTACGTATAATACTTTTGTCTTCAACTGAAATAGATAAATCTTTTATTTTAAGGAAACTTTTCATTATCCTACACTACCCTCTAGACTTACACTTAAAAGTTTTTGGGCCTCTACAGCAAATTCCATAGGTAGTTTTTGTAAAACATCTTTACAAAAGCCATTAACTATCAAAGAAACCGCTTCTTCGTCATTTAAACCTCTCTGTTGACAATAGAATAATTGCTCTTCAGATATTTTTGATGATGTAGCTTCATGCTCAACAACAGAATCAATATTTTTAGATTGTATATATGGAATTGTGTTTGCAGAACAATTATCAGTTAAAAGAAGAGAGTCACATTGTGTAAAATTTCTGCTATTATTTGATTTTGGATGAATTGATACTAAACCTCTATATGTATTAGAAGAATTACCAGTAGATATACCTTTAGAAATAATTCTACTCGATGTATTTTTTCCTAAGTGAATCATTTTGGTGCCACTATCAACTTGCTGATAATTATTTGAGACTGCAATTGAATAAAATTCTCCAGAAGAATTATTACCTCTAAGAATGCAACTTGGGTATTTCCATGTTATTGCTGATCCAGTTTCAACTTGCGTCCATGAAATTTTGGAATTATCTCCTCTGCAGTCCCCTCTTTTGGTAACAAAATTGTAAACTCCACCCTTACCTTCTTCGTCACCTGGATACCAATTTTGAACAGTAGAATATTTTATTTCTGCACCGTCTAATGCAACCAGCTCTACAACCGCAGCATGAAGTTGATGTTCATCTCTCATAGGAGCGGTACAACCTTCTAAATAGCTTACATATGAGTCTTTATCGGCGATCACAAGAGTTCTCTCAAATTGACCAGTTCCAGCAGCATTAATTCTAAAATAAGTTGATAATTCCATTGGGCATCTAACCCCTGGTGGAATATAAACGAAGCTTCCATCAGAAAATACAGCAGAATTAAGAGTAGCAAAATAATTATCGGTAGTGGGTATTACTGTGCCAAGATATTTTTTTATCAACTCAGGGTATTCATTTACCGCTTCTGAGAATGAACAGAAAATAACCCCATCTTCTTTAAGCTTTTCTTTAAAGGTAGTACCAACAGATACACTATCAAAAACAGCATCTACTGCAACTCCAGCAAGCCATTCTTGTTCTTTAAGAGGAATACCAAGTTTATTATATGTTTCTATTAATTTCGGATCTGCTTCATCAAGACTTTCTAACTTTTTTGTTTCTTTTGGTGCCGCATAGTAATAAGATTCCTGATAATTAATCTTAGGGTATCTTACGCTAGACCAATCTGGTTCTTTCATAGTTAGCCATTTCTCATAAGCCTCTAATCTCCAATTTAAAAGCCATTCAGGTTCATTTTTCTTATTTGAAATGAATTTTACTGTTTCCTCGTTGAGGCCTTTTGGAGCAAAATCAGATTCGATATCGGTTTCAAAACCATATTCATATGGATCCTTAAAATCTTTATCTGTTAATTTTTTTTGATTATTTGACACATTCTACTCCAATACTACTTTATTAAAATCGTTCTGAAAGAATTCTAAGAGTTTAACTATATGGCTTTTTTTTGACGCCCAGCCTAAGCTTATTCTTATTGCATTATTTATAATTTTATCGTCAACACTCATCGCTTTAAGCACATGACTTTCTCTAACCTTTCCAGAGCTACATGCTGACCCTGAGCTGACAGAAAACCCTGCAAGGTCAAGTTTCATCAATAAAGTTTCAGCTCTGACATTTGGAAAGGCAAAAAGCGATGTATTTGGTAACCTTGATGAGTTTACTCCGAAAATAAAAGCACCAAGACCATTTACGCTTTTTTCAAAAATGTTTATGTACTCTATAAGTTTGTTATTTTCGGAATATATATCATCTATAAGCTTTGCGCATTCACCAAAAGCGACTATTCCTAAAAGATTCTCTGTACCGCCTCTCAGACCGAATTCTTGTCCGCCTCCAGATATTTTAGGAGTAATTTTTTTTATATTGTCATTTACTATTAGGGCGCCTGAGCCAGGGAAGCCTCCTACTTTATGCGCAGAAAGCGCCATAAAATGAATATTTAATGCATTAAAATTTATTTTAATCTTTCCATAAGCCTGAACTGCATCACAAAACAGAAAACTATTATTTTCATTAACAATCTCTGAAATTTTTTCTATTGGTTGTATTACGCCTGTTTCATTATTAGCATACATTACGCATACTAATGCTGGTCCTTTTAGCAATAAAGATTTTAACATATCAATATTAACTATTCCGTTATCATCGACTTCTAAAATCTCAATTAATGCATTTGATTTTTTTGCGGCTTCAAAAACTGCAATATGCTCTGTAGAATTTATTATTATTCTTCCTGGGTTTTGATTTAAGGCAATGTCAATTGCTTCAGTTCCGCCACTTGTAAAAATAACATTTTTTTCATTAGTTTTTATTGAATTAGCAATATTCATTCTTGAGTCCTCGATTAGATCTCTCATTAACCTTCCATCTTCATGAATAGATGAAGGATTGCCGTAGAATGACTTAATTCTCTCAAAGAGATTAAATGCCTCGGACCTAATCAATGAGGAAGCATTATAATCAAAATATATTCTTTTATTTTCCATAATTTAATAATCAAAAGCTTTAGGTGGCGAAGATCGACCGAGAACATTTCCTTTAACGATATCCCTAAGAGAAATTTGTCCTAAAAATAATTCGATATGCCTACTTAATTCGTCCCATAAATCATGGGTCATACATCTGCCGGATACACCAGTGCATGATCCTGATTTTGAAACACATCCTTTTGCTTCTATTTTACCTTCAACAATATTTACAATATCCGAAATCATAATTTTCTCAGGACTTGTTGCTAATTTGTATCCTCCATTAGGACCTCTAACACCAATAATTAAACCTGCTCTTTTTAGAGTAAGTAATATTTGTTCCAAATAAGTCGATGAGATATTTTGTCTCAGAGCTATATGAGAGATTTTTACATAACTTTCATTTCCTTCTATGGCTAGATCAGTTAAAGCCAAAACAGCATATCTTCCTTTAGTTGTTAACTTCATTATTTCACCTAATTTTTTTTTAAATTCTTATGCATCAATCCTATCAATGTGATAAAAGACAGATTGTGAATTTTTTTATTTTAATATATTTTCCGAGTAAATTTGTCAAGAAATAGGAAATATGTATTATTTTATAACATTTTTAAGAAACTAAAAGGGTCGGGAAATAAAATGCCAGAAGTTATATACAGTGGACCAGATGGTCGTTTAGAAGGAAGAATACACACAGTCGAAGGCAGAAGATCTCCAGTTGCACTTATTCTACATCCGTTACCTCAATTTGGAGGAAATATGAATAATCCAATTATTTATCATCTTTACCAAACGTTCTTGAAGAGAGGATTTTCAGTACTAAGATTTAACTTTAGATCTGTTGGAAAAAGCCAAGGAGCCTTTGATCAAGGAGTCGGAGAACTATCAGATGCTGCAGCCTCCTTAGATTGGTTACAATCGCAAGTACCAGATTCAAGAGGTTGCTGGGTGGCAGGATACTCATTTGGTGCTTGGATAGCTATGCAATTATTGATGAGGAGGCCTGAAATAGAAGGTTTTATATCTATTGCTCCTCCAGCAAACATGTATGATTTCAATTTTCTAGCACCATGTCCATCCTCAGGAATTATAATGCATGGTCAAGAGGATAAGGTAGTGCCTGAGGAGGATGTACAAAGATTAGTAGAAAAATTACAAGCTCAAAAAAATATTGAAATAGAATATGAGAGTATACCTAAAGCAAATCACTTTTTTGAGAAAGAACATAATATTTTGGTAAATAAGGTAAATAATTATTTAGATACTCGTTTGGTTAGTTCAGATTTTGATTTATGATAAATATTAGGAACGAATATGTATAAATATAAATCAGATTTTCTTATGTTTTTAAACGAACGTGGCTATCTTCATCAAGTAAGTGATTCTGAAAATTTAGATAAGGCTTTTTTAAAAAAAAATATCACTGCATACATTGGTTTTGATTGTACGGCGCCAAGTTTACATATTGGCTCACTAATTCAGATAATGCTTTTAAAGCATCTTCAAAATTTTGGTCATAATCCAATTATTTTAGTAGGTGGTGGTACTAGTAAAGTTGGAGATCCATCATTAAAGGATAAATCCAGAGTATTATTATCGGAAAAAGATATTGATAAAAACCTTGAAGGTATTAAAAAAACCTTTGGAAGATTTATTGATTTAAAGAAAAAAGATACAAGAATAGTAAATAATAACGAGTGGCTTGGAAAATTAAACTATATAGATTTTTTAAGAAATGTAGGAAGTAATTTTTCAGTAAATAGAATGTTATCATTTGACTCTGTCAAACTTCGTTTAGAGAGAGAACAACCGTTATCTTTTTTAGAATTTAATTACATGGTTATGCAAGGGTATGATTTTTATGAATTAAATAAAAGATATGATTGTTGTTTACAAATGGGTGGCTCAGACCAGTGGGGTAATATTGTTTGTGGTATTGACTTAGCAAGGAGATTATCCGGAGCCAACTTATTTGGTTTAACAACTCCTTTATTAACAACGTCATCTGGACAAAAAATGGGTAAGACAGAGGATGGATCCATTTGGTTGAATTATGAAGAAGATAATAAAGATTTTTCAACTCATCCACGTGATTTTTGGAATTACTGGAGAGATAAAACTGAAAACGAACTTGTTGGTAAATGGATGAGATTATTTACGGATTTACCTCTAAAAGAGATTCAAAAATATGAAATTCTTGAAGGAGAAGAAGTTGAAAGTGCAAAAGAAGTTTTAGCTACAAAAATTACTGAAATTGTTCATGGTAAAGACTCAGATTGGGATAGTAATGAAATTTATAGTGTTTCTAGTAATTTAATTAGCAAAGGCGTTGGTTTGTTAAGTTTTCTCTCTACTGAATATCTTGATCTTACAAAATCTAATAGTGATTCAAGAAGATTTGTTAGGTCAAAAGCTATAAAGCTGAATGAATTAGTTATAACCGACGAGAAATATATTCTAAATCTATCAGATTTTAATAAAGACGGAGATTTAATAGTGTCTTTTGGAAAAAAGAAAAGAATTATTGTAAGAATTGAAAAATAATTTAGAAAACTCTTTGTAAAATTCCAGGTGCTAAAATTGAAAGAGGATTGCTTTGAATTTTAATTAATCCATCTTCGCTTTCATAGATTTTATACTTAATGCCTAGTAAGCCCTCTCCTTTATTATTACCTTTAAAAAGCTCTCCAACCAGAGGAATCTTGGAAGGTGCCATATTAATACTTGCCAATGGCACAAGGGTTCCTTCAATATTAGTTAACTCTGAAAATCCATATACACCTGAAATTGACATACCAAGAGAATTATCAAAAATAGGTAAATCACTTTTTGCTTTGATCACACCATCATTTATAAAAATTCCTTTTGAGTTTATTTTTATCTCTGCAGATGCTTTTTTAAATCCTACACCAGAATTAGCATCAAGAGTTAAATTTGGTATAGATATATTTAAGAGCTTAGCAAAAATTGGTAGTTTTAGTATTGAGAATTCACCTATATTTAGATTTCCTGAAAAAGTTTCAATATTCTCCATATCCTTAATTAATCCTGAATATTTTATGGGCCCACCTTTTAAATTAATGTTTAACCCTAGGACATCAATTAAACTCTCAAAGTTCATGGCATATAATTCTATTTTTTTTGTATTATTGTAATCTGATGTCTTTCCGGAAATTATAGGCTTGTTATTTAAAAGAGTATTAAAAGATAAATCTATGAGCTTATTTAACCTTCTATGATAAGAAAATTCTAAATTTTTATAAGTAAGATTTGATTTTGAATTTAGCTCATCAATAAAAACATTGAATATTATATTTTCATAATTATTTGAAGGATTAGTATTGCTCAAAAGATTTGATATACCATATCTTCCAATACTTATCACATCGCCTAAAATTGATAATTCAAATGATGAAGAAAAATTATTACTATATTTAATTTGGAGGTTATTAGAAATACTATCCTTAGATGAATACAATCTAAACCTATCAAAAGTAAAACTTTTAAGTCTATTATCATTAAACTTAAAATCTCCAATAATTTGTACTAAAGGACCTTCAATCTGAAAATTATGAAAATTAACTTCTTTATTATCTGAAAAAATTATATCGCTCTTCAAAACCATTGATGAAAACTTTGGTTTAGCCCAATCTATAAAATAAGACTCTATTTTTACATCTCTAAAATCAAGCAGCAGATCTCCTTTATTAAAATTAAATGAATTTCCTATAAAATTTGCCTCAGCATTAACTTTTCCTGTAAATTTTATTTCACTGTTAACAATGCTATTAAGCATTTTTTCGTCAATAGATCCTGAAAGTGAAATTGAGGTAGAATTGGTTTTCTCTTTAAAATCTTGCCTCCAAGTTAAATCTAAATCTTGTTCGTTAGAATTTATTTTTCCAATTATGCTAATTCCATTATTGGTAAGGTCAATTGACATTAAATTACTTGTAAAATTTCTAGAAAAAATATTATTCAAAACAACATTAGTAAGATTTGCTTTTGAGTTAATTATAAATTCTTCAAATTTTAATTTAGATTTTAGTGGAAAATTAAATTCTACTTTTAGATCAGAGTTTGCAGAAATATTTTCAAGTTTTATTGGGATAAATCTTTTAAAATTTCTTGGATGTTGATAGATAAAAATCATTACATCATCAAGCGAACCTTTTGCATTTATTAATATTTCAGCAGGACCATGCTTTTTTAAAATTTCTTTAGCTATAAATTTGCTATCATATATATCTATAGATTCATGGTCTTTTCCTAAAACTTGACCCTTTTCAAGATAAACCTCAAAAGATTGACCATTTAAAATTGCGTTGCCTAGAGAATTATGGATAGAATCCATTTCTTTTAAAAACGAAACAGTCATTTCATTAAAATTGAATTTTAAATTTATATCTTCTTTTTTAAGTTTTGTAGAAATTTTAAATGAATCTAAAGGAATATTAGCCGCTAGAGATAGATTACTAATTATCCCATTTGTTAAATTTTTTTGAACCCAGTTTTTTGCACCTCTTGCAACATTTTCAGGCCATAGACTTTTAACTAATGACACTGGTATTAGTGTTCCAGAGGCAAAAAGTTCTAATTTTTTTGAATTAATTATGCCATTTGCGCTAATAATTTCTGAATTATTTTCTTTAGTAGATTTAATATTCTTATTTATTAAAGAAAAGGAGAATGAATAATTATAATCAAAGTTAATAGTATCAACTAAATTTGTTTTAAATTCTGATGATAATAAAAATTGTTCACTTTTTTCTTTATTAATTAAATCAATTTTTATTTTTGTAATTATCTTTTTACTATCATTATCAATATAAAGGATTGCGTCTGACAGACTATTATCATAGTCATCTATTTTAGTTACCAAAAGGGGTTTTATAAGAAATTCTATTGGTGCTATGTTGATAAAAGAAATAGATAATTGAAGAAGAAAAAAAGAAAGAGTAAAAATTAAAAATGAAAATATACTAGAAGTAAATTTTATTATATTTTGAAGAATTAAAAACATTTTAAATAAGTAGGAACGCTAATGACATTAGAATTAAAAATTAACGATAATATACCAAACTTTTCTCTCCCTTTAAGTGACGATACCTTATTTAATTCTGAAGAATTAAAAAAGAAATTATATATTATTTATTTTTATCCAAAAGATAATACACCAGGTTGTACTAATGAGGCTAAAGATTTTAGTTCTCTTAAAAAAGATTTTGATAAAATAGATGCCGAAGTAATAGGAATATCAAAAGATTCTATAAAAAAACATAAAAATTTTATCGAAAAACAAGATCTTAAAATAAAATTAGCTTCTGATGAAGAGGGTAAGGTTATTGAGAGTTTCGGTGTATGGGTTGAAAAAAAAATGTATGGTCGAACATATATGGGAATTGAAAGATCAACATTTATTATTTCAAGTGATAAAAAAATATTGGAAATTTATAGAAAAGTAAAAGTTAAAAATCATGCAAATCTAGTTTTAGAAAGATCTAAAGAGCTAATCTAGAATTTTCTTTGATAAGGCAGCTCCTAAAAAAGAATCTATACCACCATCTAAGACATTTTGTGGATTGGTGTCCTCTACATCTGTTCTTAAATCCTTAACAAGTTGATAAGGTTGGAGAACATAAGATCGTATTTGATGACCCCATCCAATTTCGGATCTACTGTCTAACTGATCTTGAGAAAACTCTTCTTTTTTTTGTAATTCAATTTCATAAAGCCTTGCCTTTAACATTGACCATGCGGTAGCTTTATTCTTATGCTGTGATCTCTCAGCCTGACATTGAACGGCAATTTTTGTAGGTAAATGTGTTATTCTTACTGCGCTATCAGTGGTATTAACATGTTGACCACCAGCTCCAGAAGATCTATAAGTATCAACCCTACAGTCAGTTTCTTTCAGATCTATTTCAATATTATCATCTATTACTGGGTAAACCCAAACGCTTGCAAAACTTGTATGTCTTCTTTTTTGAGAGTCAAATGGTGATATTCTTACTAATCTATGAATACCAGATTCTGTTTTTAACCAACCGTATGCATTTTTTCCATTTACCTTTATTGTAGCACTCTTTAAACCAGCCTCCTCTCCAGGGTTTTTTTCAACTAACTCAACAGAATACCCTTTATTTTCTGACCAACGCATATACATCCTTAATAACATTTCTGCCCAGTCCTGGCTTTCTGTGCCACCTGCTCCTGGATGTATTTCCAAATAGGTTGAGTTTATGTCAGCTTCTCCTGATAAAAGTACTTCTAAGCTGCTAATTTTTGCATTTTTTAATATTTCATTTAAATTTTCTAGTTCTTCATTTATAATTAAATCATCTCCCTCTTTCTCAGCCAATTCAATTAATAAAATTGAGTCTTTAAGGTTTTGTTCTAATAAAATACAATTTTGCATAGCTTCTTCAATTGACGATCTTTCTCTCATTATCAACTGAGGATTATCATTTTCATTCCAAAAATTTTCAGAATCTATAATAGAATTAAGTTGAGTGAGTCTTTTTTTGGAAGAATCCCAGTCAAAGATGCCCCCTTAAAAGAGAAATGCAATCTTCAATTTCGTTTATTATTTTTTGAATTTCACTTTTCATTTTAGATATATTTTACTTATAATTTTCATTAATTGCATCAACAAACTTATTTGCTAAAATAGACTGCCAATTTCTACTCTTCAAATTATTTCTATCCTTTTTGTTAGTAATAAAACCAAGCTCAACTAAGACACTTGGATAATTTGGAGATTTTAAAACTGCAAACCCAGCATATCTTTGAGGTCGATTTAATAAAATCGTTTTTTCAGAGACTCTGTTAACTAAAATATCTGAAAATTCTTTAGAAGATGTATTAGCTTTTTTAAAAGCTTTATTAATATGATAATGTTCAATTACACTCCTGCCTTGTTGAAGATTTATTCCGATTAGGCCCTTTCTAGAAAAAACAGATCCCTTGTTTTCAAGATTTGCTACTTTTTCAGCCTCTTTATCCATTTTTTTTCTTGATAAAGTGTAAACAGAGAATCCTCTAATTGACTCCTTGTTTGATGCATCAGCATGAATTGATATAAATAAATCTGCACCCTTTTTTTTAGCAAATTCAACTCTATTATTTAATTTTATAAACTCATCTTTATCTCTGGTTAAAAAAACACGATATCCGTTATCTATTAATTTGTTCTTAAGTATTTTAGAAAAGCTTAAAACAATATCTTTCTCGGTTAATTCTCCTAAAAATGATGTACCTGGATCTTTTCCTCCATGCCCTGGATCAATAACAATTGTTTTTCTTTTCTTGGATGACCTAATTTTTTTATATGTATTTGTATAATTATTACTTTCCTTACTAATTAATACTTTGTTATTACTTTCTAACTCTATGGAGAGCATTCTCTTTTCTCCACTACTGGGTGTTAATAATTTTGTTTTAATATTTTTAAGAGGTTTATTAAGATCAAAAACAATTCTAGAAATATCATTGCTAAATGAACCAATTCTTATTTTTTCTACAATACCTTTTTTTTTAGGAAGTAAAAAATTATCTGAAAATTTGATTTTTGCTAAATCAACGACTAATCTACTCGGATTTTTCAATGAAAATACTTCATATTTTATAGATTTTTCGCTTTCAATTATTATTCTACTACCTTCAGAAGTGTTAATTACTCTTAACTTTGATATTTCAGACAATTCATTAGAAAGTAAATTAGAGAAATTAAAAAGTATTAGGAAAGATATTAAAACTTTAAATATTTTTTTAAAAGATAACATTTGTTTTTTAATTATTTTGAATACTTCCTTGCCAAAGGTATTAAATGAAATGTAAAAGTATACAAGGTGTTAAATTTAACCTAAATAAATTTATAAATCTAATATAATTTTAGATTAAAGAATTAAAATTATTTAATAGTTAGTGAATATTTAAAAGTCACTAATTATAAAAACAGTTAACAATCTGGAGGCATAAGAATATTAAATGTTAAATTTTTATAATAAAAATAATAGATTAATTTTATTTCCAGATTTTGGAGAAAAAATTTATGACAAATCAAATATTAATAGACGCAGCTCATCAGGAAGAAGTGAGAGTTGCGGTAATAAAAAACAATCGATTGGAGGAATATGATTTTGAGTTTGACTCAAGGCGTCCAATACGAGGAAATATATATTTAGCTAAAGTTACAAGAGTAGAGCCTTCACTTCAAGCAGCTTTTGTCGATTATGGCGGCAATAGAAATGGTTTTCTACCTTTTGCAGAAATTCATCCAGATTATTATCAGATCCCTGTTGCAGATAAAGAAGCTATTTTAGAAAAAAATTCTAATGTAATTGTAAACGATGACATTGTTGAAGAGGGCAATGAGAATTTAAATGATCCATCTCATATCGAGGATGTTGGTGGTGATGATTTAGAGGAAATCGAAACAATAAATAAGAAAAGAAATAAAGATTTAACCAAAAATTATAAAATTCAAGAAGTAATTAAAAAGAACCAGATATTATTAATTCAGATAACTAAAGAAGAAAGAGGGAATAAGGGTGCTGCTATTACTACTTATACCTCAATACCAGGAAGGTATTGTGTATTTATGCCAAATAGCACATCTGGTGGAGGTATTAGTAGAAGAATTAAAAATCAAAATGAGAGAAAGAAATTAAAAAATACTTTAGAAAAATTAAATGTACCTAAGAGTATGGGTTTAATAATTAGAACAGCGGGTGCAAAAACCACCTCAACTGAAATAAAAAGAGATTACAAATACCTAACTAAAACATGGGATAAAATCAAAGAAAATACTCTTTCCTCAAATGCTCCATCGTTGATATATGAAGATGGGGGAGTTATTCAAAGGTCTTTGAGGGACTTATATTCAAAAGAAATTGACAATGTCTTTATTGAAGGTAAGGAAACTTATAAAATTGCCAAAAATTTTATGAAACTTCTAATGCCTAGTCATGCTGTTAAAATTAAAGAATGGAAAGAAGAGTCTTCAATATTTCAGAAAAATAATATTGAACAACAACTATCATCGATTTATGCTGATGAAGTATTTTTACCTTCAGGTGGGTCGTTAGTTTTAAATCAAACTGAAGCTCTGGTAGCAATTGACGTAAATTCGGGTAGTTCTACAAGATACCATAATATTGAAGAAACAGCTATAAAAACAAATCTTGAAGCTGCTGAAGAAATTGCAAGACAATTAAGGCTAAGGGATATGGCTGGTTTAGTTGTTATAGATTTTATTGATATGGAGAAGTTTGCTAATAGAAGGTCTGTAGAAAAAAAACTTAAGGAGTCATTAAAGTCTGATAGGTCGAAAATTCAGGTTGGAAAAATAAGTAGTTTCGGTCTATTGGAAATGTCCAGACAAAGAATAAGATCTAGCATCCAAGAAGGTGTTTATAGCCCCTGTTCTAACTGTGAAGGTACTGGATTAATTAGATCTATTGATTCTAGATCACTCGAAGTATTGAGAACAATAAGTGAAATAGGTATCAAAGATAATATCAAAAAAATTGAGGCCGATATACCAAATGAAATATTAAATTATTTAGTAAATCAAAAAAGGAACCTTCTAATTGATTTAGAAAATAATAAAAATACATCCATCAATTTTTATGGAAATGCACTTCTTAAAGGCAATGAAAGCTCAATAAAGGCTTTTGACTCAAATGGTAATGAAATTAAAACTGATAAAATAGTTAATAATAATGCATTTGAAAATCCAAAAGACCAGAAACAAAATAGAAACAATAAAAAAAGAAAAAAACCTAAAAATCATAAATCAGTAAAACCTCCACTGGAAAATCAAAACAATGAAAATATCAATAAAAATCATGAATTACGAAGTAATCAAAATTCTTTAAAAAGTAATAAGAATGAAAAGAAAATAACGAAAAAAAAGCCTTCTAACAGTTCAAAAAATAAACCAAATAATATTAAAACTGAGAGTATTAATCAAAATGAAAAAAAAGATGACAAGTTAAAAGTAGGAAAAAATATTAAAAGTGTAAAAAAATTAGAAAAAGTCAAAAGTCCTTCCCCAGATAATGAACCTAAAAATATTAATCATATCGGTGCACCAATAAAAGGAAATGAAAAGAAAGAGAAACCCAAATCAGGATGGTGGAATAAAGGTTAAATTTAATTAAGTTCAGGAAGAAAGTAATGTTAATTTTTTTTAAAAAAAAAGATTTATTTAAAAAATTTTTAATTATTTTTCTGCTAATTTTTAATACTGGCTTAAATGCCAATATTATAAGAGATGCAGAAATAGAAAAATTTCTTAAAGATATGGCAAACCCTATATTTGAAGCGGCAAATTTAAACCTAAATGCCGTTGATATATATATATTCAATGATGATGCAGTTAATGCATTTGTTGCATGTGGACAAAAAGTATTTATTAATACAGGATTAATTCAGTCATTTGATAATCCTGCGATGTTGAGAGGTGTTTTAGCTCACGAAACCGGACACATAGCAGGCGGTCACTTAGCTCGCTCAGATAAGGCACTAGAAAAAACCCAAACCCCAATGTTAATTGGACTTTTGCTAGGAGTTGGCGCTGCAATTGCTGGAGAAGGTGACGCTGCACAAGCGCTATTACTTGGTAGTCAACAAATTGCAAAAGGCATGCTAGCAAAATATTCCAGAGGGCAAGAGTCTGCAGCAGACCAAGCTGCTTTTCAATATTTAGAAAAAATAGAAAAATCGTCTACTGGAATGCTTGATGTGCTCTACAGCTTTGCAAATCAAGAGGCTTTGAGTCCACGCCAACAAAAAATAAGAGTAAGAAGCCACCCTATGTCAAGAGATAGGATAAGATCATTAGAAGAAAAAGTAAAAAATTCTGAATATATAAATGAAAAAGATAACAAAACATTAATTTATGATTATAAAATGATACAGGCAAAGTTAGATGGTTTTTTAAATAATACAAATGATATTATAAAAAAAAATATTATTGACTCAGATGACCATAAATATGCACTAGCAGTTGCCTACTATAGGCAAGCACTCCTTAAGAAATCTATGAATATTCTTAATGAATTAATAAAAGATTATCCAAATAATCCATGGTTTTTAGAATTAAAAGGTCAAATTCTATATGAATCAGGAAAAATTGAAGACTCAATTGAACCATACTCAAAATCTTTAAAACTTAGACCTAAAGAACCACTTTTAATGGTTGGTCTTGCAACTGCTCTCAATGCTAGAAACAGAGAAAATGACTCTGAAAATGCTATCAGCTTACTTAAAGAGTCATTAAAATATGATAAAAAAAACTCTCATACCTGGTTCCAGTTAGCCATAGCATATTCAAACATGGATAACATTGGAATGGCCGAAATATCATCAGCAGAAAGGCATTTTCTTACAGGTAATATTAAAATGGCATCATTTCATGCTAAGAAATCACTAAGATACTTTACTAATTCAGATATTTATAAATTAAGAGCTGAAGATATTCTTCTCGACTCAAAGAACAAAGCAAAATGGAAAAAAAGATGTCCAGTCTAGTTAAAAAAATCAAAAAATATCTTCCTTATCTAGCGGGTATTCTAATAATTATTAATTTAATTTTCTTTTTTTATGTAAATAAAAAATTAGCACCAAGTGATGAGGCCATAGTAAAAATTTTAACTAACGATGATAGTATTCTTCCAAGAGTTATAGAAAGATTAGATGAAATTAAAAGACAAAATACTGAAAAAAAAGTATCCCTTCATTATGAAGAATTAGTTAAAAATAGTGACTTATTTTTAGGTAATAAGAATGGAAGTGAGGTTATAATAGAATTTTTTGATTATAATTGCGGCTATTGTAAAAGAAGTTTTTCTGAAATCATGGATTTAATTTTAGAAAATAAAAATGTAAAAATCATTCTAAAAGAATTACCCGTGTTGGGAGAAAGTTCAATTTTGGCCTCAAAGGCGTCAATAGCTTCTAAGAAACAAGGTAAATATTTTGAATTTCACCAGGAATTAATGAATTTTTCTGGTCCTATAACAATTGAGGATATTATAAAAATTTCAGAAAAACTTAAAATTAATTTTGAAAAGCTTAAAAATGATATGAATAGTAATGAAACTGTAATATTAATAAATGAAAACTATAGGCTTGCAGAACTAATCGAAGTGAGGGGAACCCCAGCTTTTATTATTAAAAATAAATTAATTCCTGGAGCAATAGGAAAAAATGAAATGTTGAGTTTATTAAATAAATGAAAAAATTAATTTATATATTAAATGGGCCAAATCTTAATCTCTTGGGCGAGAGAGAACCTGAGATATATGGATCAAGCTCAATAGATGATATTAAAAATCTAACTGAAGAATTTGTTAAATCAAAAAGTGTGGAAATAATATTTAAACAGTCAAATCATGAGGGTGAGCTTATTGAATTAATTCATGATGCACGAAAAAAATCTCATGGATTAATTATAAATCCTGCTGGGTATACTCATACTTCTGTTGCAATTTATGATGCACTACTATCACTTAATGTTCCAATCATTGAAGTACATATATCAAATATATACAAAAGAGAAAAATTTAGACACTCTTCTTATGTTTCTATGGCAGCTGACAGTGTTATAAGTGGTTTTGGAATAGATGGTTATATTTTTGCATTAGAGAGTATAATAAAAACTATTGAAAATAAATAAAATCTGAGAGAGGTAAAAATGGCTGATTTTGATAAGAATTTAATTATTTCATTATCTAAATTATTAGAAGAAACAGGTCTTACTGAAATAGAAATTGAAAATAAAGAAGTTGGTAGAGTAAAGGTTGCAAAAAATTTGCATATTCAGACGGCTTTTTCTCCTTCAACAGATAATTTAAGTAACATTGAATTAAAAAATAATAATATTGATAATGAATCAGATGACTTATCAAATGCTATTTTATCTCCAATGGTAGGTACAATATATTTAAAACCTGACCCAGAGTCCAAGCCATTCATAAAAGAGGGAGATCAAGTAAAAAAAGGTGATACTCTTCTTATTATTGAAGCAATGAAAACAATGAATAATATTCCAGCAGATAAAGATGGTCTAATAAAAAAAATTCTTGTTGAAAATGAACAACCTATTCAATTCGGCGACCCACTTGTGATTATTGAATAAAATGTTTGAAAAAATTTTAATTGCTAACAGAGGTGAGATTGCCGTAAGGGTCTTAAGGGCTTGCAAAGATCTTGGTATTCAAACAGTTGCTGTTTACTCAACAGCTGATAAGGACGCAATGCATGTAAGAATGGCTGATGAAAGTGTATGCATTGGACCTCCACAATCAAAAGAATCGTATCTTAACATTCCATCAATAATTGCTGCATGTGAAGTTTCTGGCGCAGATGCAGTTCACCCTGGATATGGTTTTCTATCTGAAAATGCAAGTTTTGTTCAAAAATTAGATGCTCATAATATTAAATTTATCGGTCCAAAGGCAAATCATATAAAAACAATGGGTGACAAAATTCTAGCAAAAAAAACCGCAGAAAAATATGGTTTGCCAGTTATACCAGGCTCAAATGGGGAAGTTAAAAATTATAATGATGCAAAGATAATAGCTGAAGAAATAGGTTATCCTATTATTATAAAAGCCTCTGCGGGTGGTGGTGGAAGAGGAATGGTTGTTGTTTTCAGTGAAAAAGATTTAGAAATTTCAGTTAAAAAGGCAAAATCTGAAGCCGATAACTCATTTGACAACGATACTATTTATATTGAAAAATATTTACAAAATCCTAAGCACATAGAAGTACAGATAATTGGAGATAATTTTGGAAACATGATTCATCTTGGAGAACGAGACTGTTCTATGCAAAGAAGAAATCAAAAACTTTTGGAAGAAACACCATCTAAAATAATTGATAAAAAAACAAGAAATTATATTGGTAATTTAACTGTTGAGGCACTTAAAAAAATTGAGTATAGCGGTGCTGGTACTGTTGAATATTTATATGAAAATAATAAATTTTATTTTATGGAAATGAATACAAGACTGCAAGTTGAACATCCCGTAACAGAGGAAATAACAAAATTTGATTTAGTAAAAGAGCAAATCAATATTGCCAATAATCTTAAATTATCAAAAAAACAGAATGAGATCATTTTTTGTGGTCATTCAATTGAGTGTAGAGTTAATGCTGAAGATCCCATATCCTTTATGCCAAGCCCTGGAAAAATTAATAACTTTCATACCCCAGGTGGCCCAGGTATTAGAGTAGACTCAGGTTGTTATAGCGGTATTAATATTCCACCTTACTATGATAGCATGATAGCCAAACTTATAGTCTATGGTGAAGACAGAGATACATGTTTAGCCCGCTTAGACAGGGCTTTGAGTGAGTTCGTAATTGAAGGCATTAAAACTACAATTCCATTTTACCAAGAAATAATTAAAGAAAAAGAATTTTTAAAAGGAAATTATGATATTCATTGGGTGGAAAGTTATATGAAATTAAAGAAATAAGTTACTCCTTATCGCCTTCTACTGAAAATATTGCCTCACCCACTAGGCCAATTAAATCTATTGAGCCTTGAGTAAACATTATTCCTTCACCATCTTCTAGATATATATCATTTCCTCCTGGCTCAATTGATATATAATTACTTCCCAATAATCCATCAGTTGTAATTTTAGCTGAACTATCGTCAGGAATAGAGATATTAGAATTTATAGCCATAGATACTCTGGCCTCATAAGTTATATTATCTAATTTTTGGCTAAAAACTGATCCAATTTTTATTCCTGAAAGTCGAACATCAGATCCAATTTTTATACCGTCTATTCTATTGAAAACTGCATAAATATTATAATTACTATCTTTATTCAATCGCATTGAGGAAAAACCATAAAATAGAAAAACTAAGGTAAAGATTACAACCAAAGCTCCTATTAATGCTTCAAATGTATTCGACTTCATTATTTGTTCTCCGGTGACCAAGATTCGTAACTTTTATCATTTTTTTTACTTCCTGAATTCTTAGGACTATAAAACTTATCAGTGCCCGTATTATTCATCTGGTGTTTTTTATACCATGATTTGTAATTTTTTTCATTTTTTGGAATTTCGTTAGTTCTGGAATGTATCCAGTCATGCCAATCTGCATTAATCTTGGAAGCATCAATTTGACCATTATATATTACCCAACGATTTTCAACATTTTTTTTATTTATATAATATTTATTACCATCATTATCAGATCCAATATATTTTCCGTTTAAAAATGTATAAATTCTGGTACCGAGAGTTTGACTACTCCACCAAGTAAAAATCTCTAAAAAAAAATTTTTCATTTCATTAATGATTTTTTTAATCATCCTCATAATTAATATTTATACCAAGTTCGCTTAATTGGATATCACTGACTTTTGACGGAGCGCCCATTAACATATCCTGGGCTTGTTGATTCATTGGAAAAGCAATAACTTCTCTGATATTTTCGGCTCCAGATAAAAGCATGACTATTCTATCAATACCAGGAGCAATTCCTCCATGTGGAGGTGTTCCATATTTAAATGCATCATACATAGCCCCAAATCTTTTCTCTACTTCATTATGATCGTAGCCAGCTATTTCAAAAGCTTTTAAAAGAACTTCCGGTTTATGATTCCTTATGGCCCCTGATGATAATTCAACTCCATTGCAAACAATATCATATTGAAAGGCTTTTATTTTAAGGGGATCTATATTCTCTAGTGACTCCATACCCCCCTGTGGCATAGAAAACGGATTATGAGAAAAATCTATCTTTCTATTAATATCGTCAAATTCATACATAGGAAAATCTACAATCCAACAAAATTCAAAGCTATTATGATCAATTAATTTAAGATTATCTCCAATTTTATCCCTAGCAGTCGAAGCAAATGATAAAAAATTCTTTGGAATGCCGCATAAAAAGAAGATGGCATCATTATCATGTAAATTAAAATTCTTCTTAATTTGAGAAGTTTTATCTTCTCCTATATTTTTTGCTATTGGCCCAGAACCTTTTCCATCTTTAAAAAATATATATCCTAAACCTGGCTGACCTTCCTTAATTGCCCAGGAATTCATTTTATCACAGAAGGCTCTTGAACCACCTCCTTTTGCTGGAATACCCCAAACTTTTATATTTTTATCTTTTTTAATTGAGTCAGAAAAAATCTTAAATCCAGAATTTTCAAATATTTCTGTAACATCAGACATTTCAATAGGGTTTCTTAGATCAGGTTTGTCGGTTCCATATTTTGATAAAGACTCTAAGTATGGAATTCTAGGAAAAGTTTTCGTTATTTTTTTATTAACAGAAAAATCTCCAAAAAGATCTTTTAAGATAGGTTCAACAGTATTAAAGATATCATCCTGAGTAACAAAACTCATTTCTATATCAAGTTGATAAAATTCTCCTGGTGATCTATCCGCTCTAGCGTCCTCATCTCTAAAACACGGGGCTATCTGAAAGTATTTATCAAAACCTGAAGACATTAATATTTGCTTGAATTGCTGTGGAGCCTGTGGGAGCGCATAAAAGCTACCTTGATGTATTCTAGAGGGTATTAAAAAATCTCTTGCACCCTCAGGACTAGATGCAGTCATTATAGGTGTTTGAAATTCTATAAAATCATTTTTAATCATTCTTTCCCTTAGAGATTGAATGATTTTTGATCTTAGAACTATATTTTTATGAAGCGTATCCCTTCTTAAATCTAAAAATCTATATTTAAGCCTTATATCCTCAGGATAATCTGGCTCACCGAAGACTGGTAAAGGAAGTTCCTCCGCTAGAGATAAGACCTCTAATCTATCGACATAAACCTCAACCTCTCCTGTAGAAAGATTTGAATTTACAGTATCTGAATCTCTTTTAACAACTTTACCTGATATTTTTATAACACTTTCAGCGGTAATTTTTTCAGCTAAATCAAAAGCTTTACTATCTGGATCAAAAACTAATTGAGTTAATCCATAATGATCTCTTAAATCAATAAAAAGTAACCCTCCATGGTCACGCTTTCTATTGACCCACCCCGATAAATTAACATTAGTTTCAATGTTGCTAATATTTAATTCATTACAATTATGACTTCTGTATTGATTCATTTTATTACCATAAAATTATTTGAGCAATAGGACAATTTAAAAGTCTTTTGTCAAGGACAAGTAAATAAATTTAATGTATATGATTCAAATGGAATTAATTAAAACAAATGAAGACCTTATTGCAGTTTGTAAATTAATCAATAAAGCAAAGTATATAACGATTGATACAGAATTTATAAGAGAGAAAACCTATTGGTCAAAACTCTGTTTAATTCAAGTTTGTGCTAATAATTTAGAAATAATAATAGATCCATTAGAAAATAATATTGATTTAACTCCATTTATTAAAATACTCAATAAAAAATCAATCCTAAAAGTTCTTCATTCTGGAAGACAGGATATAGAAATTTTCTATAATATTTCTGGTAAAATTCCACAACCTATTTTTGATACACAAATTGCTGCTATGGTTTGCGGCTTTGGAGAGTCTGTAGGATACGATAAGTTAGTAAATAAAATATTGAATAAAAAAATTGATAAATCATCTAGGTTTTCAAACTGGGCAAAAAGACCCTTAACAAAAAAACAATTAAACTATGCTATTGGAGATGTTACTTTCCTTTATGAAATATATCCTATTTTAAATAAAGAAATTAAAATAAAAAAAAGAGAGGGTTGGCTTGATGATGAATTGGGAGCTTTATTATCTAAGGAAACATATAATTCAAGCCCGGAAATAGCATACAAAAGGCTTAAAGTAAGAAGTTATGATATAAAAACTAGAGCTATTACATTTCAGTTAGCTTTATGGAGAGAGAAAAAAGCACAATTATTAGATTTACCAAGGGGGAGAGTATTAAGAGATGAAATAATTTATGAATTAGCCTCAATAAAACCCAAAACAATTAATGAAATTAATAATATGAGATCTTTTTCCAATGGATTCAGACTAAAAGAAGATATTAAACAAGAAATTTTAGATAATATTTTAATTGGATTAACCTTAAGAGATAAAAATCTTCCTAGAACACCTAAGAGAAGAATTTTACCTCACGGAACAAATAGTAGAGTATCTCTCCTAAAAATTCTTCTAAATTCAGTATCTGAGCAACATGATGTTGCACAAAAACTTATTGCATCTGCTAGAGATCTTGAAGATCTAATTGCGAATGATGATGCAGATATAAAAACTTTAAAAGGTTGGAGATATGAATTATTTGGAAGAAAGGCATTAGATTTTAAAAATGGTAAAATTGCAATTATTATGAATAATAATAATATAGAACTTAAGGAATTATAATAAATTTTAATTTAATAGTTCATTTATAAACTTTATTGATATTGATTTTTTTTGTGACAAAGATGAGTTATCTAAAAAATCTATAATTTCCATTATACCTAAATATGACCTATCAACTCTCTGCATAAGAAAGTTTACAACCTTTGGTTTAACAACAAGCTGGCGGTCATTAAAAAGTTTAATTATGAGAGCCTCCATTAAAATATCATCAGGCTCTAATATGGTTGTAATTTGCATAGCTTCTAACCTTGATCTTAAATCTGGAGTTTGAATATTTAGCTCAGAAACCTTTTTTGATGATGTTAGTAATAGAACTTTACTTAATTCTTTAGATAGATTAACTGAATGAAATAAAATAACCTCCTCCTCCTTTGAGGTAATTTTTTCAATATTCTCAATAATAATTACGTCATTATTAGAAAAAATATCAAAAATATCTCCTTGATTTAATTCTAAAAAATACCAATTTTCTTTATTTAAATTATTACAAAAAACATTAACAAGGTGAGTTTTTCCACTCCCCTTTGATCCAATTAATATACCCGATTTACTATCTGTCTTATAAAAATTATCTATAAAATTAACAGCACTAATATTACATTTGTTAACAAGAAAATCCTCTCTTCCAAAAGCAGTTCTTTTGGGCATTTCGATTGTTAATTGTAAATTAGAATATTTTTTCATTATTAATTTCTTTTATTGCTTATGATACCAATATTATTCAACCAAAGTATCAAATAGATAATCCAAGACAATAAGGTAAAAAATCCAATAATAAATGAAAAATAAGGGATAATATAATTTTCAAGTAAATCAAATTTACCAAAAGTTGATAAATTTAATAAGATAAAGCCTATGTATAAAATTTGAAGGAATGTATTTATTTTACTAGAAAAAATAGGTTTAATTTTTAAATCACTGTCGAAAATCCAAGAAATAATTACAGCACCAAGAATCGCCAAATCTCTGGATACGATTAAAATTAAAAGCCAGGATGGAATTATTCCAATAAAACCTAATATTAATATTGAAGAAACAATCAAAATTTTATCGGCTAATGGATCTAGGTAACTTCCTAAAATTGTAATTTGATTAAACTTCTTAGCTATAAATCCATCAATTGCATCTGAAAGACCACTAAAAATAAAAAATAATAAGCTCATAGTGTAATAACCAGACAAAATTAACCAGACTATAAAAGGTGTTATTAATAATCTCATTATAGTTATAATATTAGCGATATTCATTTTTGACCTTATTGAATAATATTAATGATATATTTATTAATATGTAATAAAAAAGATAAATATCTTTAAAAATCCATAATAATGGAGTTTCAGTATTGAAAAAACATAAATCTACAAAAGATAGTAATGAAAAAATAACTTACTCTTCATCGGGTGTTGATATTGAAAAAGCCAATAATCTAATAGACGAGATAAAGCCAATTATTAAAAAAACTAAAAGGTTAGGTGCTGATGGAACAATTGGAGGTTTTGGTGGTATATTCGATATTAATAAACTTAATTATACAGATCCTTTACTTGTGTCGTCAACCGATGGTGTTGGAACAAAATTATTATTAGCTATTGAAAATAACTTCTATGATAATATTGGGGTTGATCTTGTTGCTATGTGCGTCAATGATCTCATAGTTCAGGGAGCTGAACCTCTCTATTTTTTAGATTATTTTGCAACTGGAAAATTATCAAATGATGTAGCAAAAAATATTATCGAAAGTATTTCAAATGGTTGTTTGGAGGCTAACTGCGCACTAATAGGAGGGGAAACAGCAGAGATGCCAGGTTTATATGAAAAAAATCATTTTGATCTTGCTGGATTTTCAGTAGGTATAGTAGAACGAAGTAAATTATTACCTAAAGAAAATATTTCAAAAGGGGATTTACTTATAGGACTTCCTTCAAATGGACTTCATTCAAATGGTTACTCTTTAATAAGGAATATTATAGAAAATAAAAATATTAATACATCATTACCTATGCCTGATAATAGCGGTAGGACGATAATAGAAAACCTTTTAGATCCAACAAAAATATATGTAAGTATTATTCTTGAAATCCTTAAAAATATAAATGATATAAAAGCCTTATCCCATATAACTGGAGGTGGACTTACTGAAAATTTACCCCGTATTTTTCCAACCCATAATATTGGTGCTAAAATTAATTTATCATCTTGGAAAAGACCTGCCATTTTTAATTGGATTCAAAAAATTGGAAATATTGATGAAAAAGAAATGCTAAAAACGTTAAATTGTGGGATTGGTATGGTACTTATTGTTAATACTAATACTGCTAAAGAGCTTTCTGAATACTTGTTAAGTAAAAAAGAAAATTTCTATATCATTGGTGAAATTATAGAAATAAAAAAAGAAGATCCTAAAATTATTTTTGTAAAGGATTAGAATGAAAATTGGAATTTTGATCTCCGGTAATGGCTCTAATATGATCAAATTAATAGAGTCATGCGAAAAAAATAATAATTCGTCAATTGGATTAGTTATTTCCAATAATCCTGAAGCAAAAGGTATTGAGTACGCAAATTCAAAAAAAATAAAAACTATAATAATAAATCATAAAAATTTTAAAGAGAGGGAAGAATTTGACAATAGAATCAATGATGTATTATTAGAAAATGATATAGAATTTTTATGTAATGCTGGATTTATGAGGATTCATGGTAAAAAATTTGTTGAAAAATGGTTCAACAGGCATCTTAATATTCACCCTTCCCTACTCCCATCATTTAAAGGACTTAATACTCACGAAAGAGCGATTGAGGCAGGAGTTAAATTTGCTGGATGCACTGTCCATTTAGTCAGATCTGGTGTTGATGAAGGACCAATTATAGGTCAGGCAGTTACATCAATTGATATTAATGAAAACAAAAACTCATTATCGAAAAAAGTACTTGCACTTGAACATAAACTTTATCCAAAGTGTTTGGAATTATTTACTAAAAATTTAGTTTCAATTAAAAAAGACCAAGTGATTTTTTCAAATGAAGCTATGGAAATTCTTAAAATGTTTAATATTTAGTTTATGGGCAAATTTCATCTTCATCAAAAAAAAATTTCATTTCGTTTACTGCATTGCTATCAGAATCTGAACCATGAACAGAATTCTCCTCTATAGATAAACCAACCTCTGCTCTAATAGTTCCTTTCTCAGCCTCTTTAGGATTAGTGGCCCCCATAACGTCTCTATAATTTTTAACGGCATTTTCACCCTCTAAAATCTGAACAACTACTGGACCTGAAATCATAAAATTAACTAAATCATTATAAAAAGGTCTTTCTTTGTGAACAGAATAAAAACCTTCTGCTTGATTTTGCGAAAGTTTAATTCTTTTTTGGGCTATAATTCTTAATCCACTACTTTCAATAATCTGATTGATTGTACCTGTAACATTTCTTCTAGTTGCATCTGGTTTTATTATAGATAATGTTCTTTGAATAACCATATTGCTCTCCACTTAGTTAGAATTTATCCATTTACTATTTATATCTTGTTCAAAAGATTTTAATGAATAATCTGATAGATTAATTTGATTTTTATATAATTCAAATTGATCAACGATTTTTAAATTTTGTTCATTAAAAATATATACACACCTTTCCCAATATTTCATATTATTTATCAGAATACCGTCTATTGAAAATATAATATTTGATTTATTGGGATTTTCCTCTTCGCAAGTCAAATAAATTTTATGGTGCTCTCTATTTTTGTCATTTTGACTACCATGCGGTAAAAAAGAAGTTTCATTATATGTCCATAAAAGATCATTAATCTCCTCCATTCTCTCAATATTATCGGTAAGGACAACTGAGTTCCAATTATTGTTTATTGACTTCTCTATCAAATTTATAAGAAATAACTCAGAACTAGTATTCTTAAGCTTATAAAAAAAAATTTCTGGCAATTTTTTACTCATAAAATTTTGATACAAGTGTATCTAAAAGATTAACACCAAAGCCAGTTGCCCAACTATTATTTATTGAATTTTTTTCCATTCCAGTAGCAGTTCCAGCAATATCAATATGAACCCAGGGAACTTTATTGACAAATCTCTGTAAAAATTGAGCAGCTGTTATTGATCCTGCTCCACCGCTACCTATATTTTTCATATCTGCGAACTGAGAATTAATCATTTTATCATATGAATCTGAAAGAGGAAGCCTCCACACATTATCTCCGGATTCTTGACCTGCTTTGAATAAATTATCAGATAGGTCATCGTTATTACTAAAAATACCAGCCATCTTATTTCCTAATGACATTACAATAGCACCTGTTAAAGTTGCTAAATCAACCATTATTTCAGGTTTAAATCTTTCCTGAGTGTACCAAAGGGCGTCAGCAAGAACTAACCTTCCTTCAGCATCAGTATTTTGTATTTCAATAGTCTGACCAGACATTGATTTAATAATATCCCCTGGTTTTTGAGCTGTTCCATCGGGCATATTCTCAACTAGGCCGACAACACCAATAACATTAACCTTAGCTTTTCTTAAAGCAAGCGATTTCATTAAACCCACAACTGCAGCTGATCCACCCATATCACCAATCATTTCTTCCATCTTATTTCCAGGTTTTAAAGATATACCTCCAGAATCAAAACAAACTCCTTTACCTACAAAACATAGTGGCTTTGTTTTCTTATTTTTATTTCCATTCCACTTTATAATAACAAGTTGGCTTTCATACTGACTTCCCCTGCCAACACCAAGCAGGGACCACATTCCTAATTTTTTCATTTTAGTTTCATTAAGAGTCTCTATCTTGAGACCATACTTTGATAATTCTCTAATTCTTTTTGCATAAGCTTCTGGATTAAGAATATTACTTGGTTCATTAACTAAATCTCTCGCCAAGAAAACACCCTCTGCCAAGGATTGGTTATGTTTGAAATTCTTTTTTAATTTTGTTGCATTTTTAGAAATTATTTTTAGTTCATTGATTTGAATAATTTTGACTTTCTTTGTTTTGTATTTATCAAACCTATAAGTATTTAAAATTGCTCCATAACCGATTTTCAAAAGATTTTCGTCTTTAGAAAATTCTTTTGCTGTAATAACATTTATTTTTTTAGAATTGGACTTAGATGAAATTTGAAGAATTTTTCCACCAATTAGAGAAAAATCTTTTGTTGAAAGAGAGGTTTTTTGACCAGGACTAATTAAAATAATTTTTGTAAATGATCCTAATTTATCATTTGTAATTTCAAGTGTACTAAATTTATTAAACTTGAAGTTTTCATTCTTAATAGTTTTTTGAATTCTTTCCAAAAGATTTTTATTTAAACCACTAATATCTTTAAGAGATTTTTCATCACTTATTAAGGCTAAAATTTCGTTTTTTTCAGTCAATTTTGAAACAAAATTTACTTTCATAATTCTCTCCAATAATTTTCAATAATCATCTGTTAACATTATTTAATGATTAAGGGTATAGTTTGTCGTATATAATACGTAATAAAATGAAAAGTATTGATAAATATATAATTAGGAAACTATCATCATCATTTATTATAGTGGTGATTGGAATGTTATCTCTTGCCTGGCTTAGTCAGGTTTTAAAACTATTAGATGAGATAGTTATGAGGGGGGCTGATTTATCAACTTTTTTCATTTTATCTGTTACAGTATTACCAAATATAATATCCCAAATAACACCTATAGCTGCTTTTATAACTTCAGCATTTGTTTTAAATACTATGTCTTCAGATAAGGAAACTTTAATTTTATTATCTTCTGGAATGAATCCGAAAAGGTTGTTTAAGCCATTTTTATTTTTTGGAAGCATTGTAACAATTTTTCTAATTATTTTTTCAATGTTTTTAGGGCCGAGTGGAATGCAATATACAAAGTTAAAAATTCATGAAATTCGTCACGATCTATCAGGTACTTTAGTAAGAGATGGGATGTTTTCAATGCCTGCAAAAGGATTAACTGTTTATGCTCATAGGAAAAATAATAATTCAATTGATGGAATACTTGTTCATGATAACAGAAATAGTAATGCTCCAGTTACCTACTCAGCTGAAAAAGGTTATTTAATAAATGAAAATAATAATCCTAAATTAATACTTCTTAATGGAAATATTCAATACAGAAATCTTTTAATTGAAGGTCCAGGAATGACAACAGTAAGTTTCGAGAAAAATGAATATTTATTTTCTGATTTTATAACAGAAGATAGAAATTTTAACTTTGATTCAAGCCAGAGATATTTAAATGATTTACTTTTTCCAAGTGATGATGATGAATATGCAAAAATAAGAAAAAATGTTCTTATTGCAGCTGGAAATCATAAAATTGCTCAAATAATTCATCCATTAATTTTTATTTTTTTTTCTTTTGTAATTTTTATTAGAAGTAAATTTGATAGGAGAGAAAATAATAAAACTTTAGTTAGCCTTTCGATTGGGATAATTATATTTTTAGCTTTTGATTTCTTTATAGCCTCACAGTCGCAAAATAATAATATTTTTATTTTTTTTCTATATCTTTTACCATTTTCATTTTTTCTTTCCTTGATTTATTTTTTTAGAAAAAAAGAAATCTTAGAGAGTAGATAAATGAAATTTAATAATTTATTACCCATTTATTTTTCCAAAAGCTTGTTAAAAAATCTATTATTTTGTCTTTTTGCAGTAAGTTGTTTTATTTTTCTTATTGACCTGATTGAGCTATCCAGAAGAATAACAAAATCTAATAACAGCGACTTCTTATTAGCCTTGGAATTAACGATTTTAAAGTTGCCTGGAATGATTATCGAAATTTTACCATTTATTGTACTTTTTGCATCTTTAAGTACATTTTTTTACTTTGCAAAAAGGTCTGAGTTAATAGTTGCAAGAGCAAGCGGTTTTTCAATATGGCATTTATTATTCCCAGGAATATCTATTATTTTACTAATTGGATTTTTTATAACTGTTATTATTCAGCCATTCGTTGCTACTTCAACATATAAGTATAAAGAATTAGAAGCGAAAAGTATAAGGGGACAAGCAAGCTTGATAACCATAACTGAAAATGGATTATGGCTTAAAGAATCTGATACAAAAAGTAACTCTTATAGAATAATAAATTCATTAGGGTTGGCGAAGGATGCAAAAAATTTAGAAAATGTAATTATTTTTAATCATTTAGATAGCGGCCAGTTAATTAGTAGATACGACGCAGATAATGCTTTGCTAAGATTAGGATACTGGGAACTAAAAGATATATGGGTATATAAAAATAACGAAAAACCAAAATTTTTTAAAAAATTAGAAATTGAAACTGATTTAACACCTAGTCAAATTCAAGAAAACTTTGCTCCTCCGGAAACAATTTCGTTTTGGAATCTTCCTGATTTTATAAGAATTGCTGAAAATGCTGGTTTTGCTGCAACCAAGCATAAGACTGAGTTTCAATCTTTGTTAGCTCTTCCATTTTTTTTAAGTTCAATGTTGATAATTGCTGCCCCGTTTTCAGTAAGATTTATAAGATCTGAAAGTGTAAATAACCTTATTTTATCTGGAATTATTTCTGGGTTAATTTTATATACTTTTTCTAACGTTATTTTTGCATTTGGAGCATCGGGTAATATTGCTCCATTCCTCTCGGCTTGGTCGCCTCCTCTTTTGGCAATTCTTTTAGGAATTAGCGCTATAATTTATATCGAGGAAGGTTGAATGATAAGAATTCTATTATTCATATTTATTTTTTCTTATAGTGAAGTTAATAGCAATGAAATATCCAATTCAATAGAAGCAGATAAAATTGAATATTTAAACTTAGATGGAAAAATTAAAGCTATTGGTTCTGTAAAAATAATACAGGATGAGTATGAGCTTTATGCAGATGAAATATCCTTTAATCAATCAAATAATATTATTGAAGCTGAAGGAAATATTATTATTAAAAAATTTGATGGAGAAACAATATATGCCTCAAAAATAAAACTATCGTCTGATTTAAATGATGGAATTATAGAAAATCCATCTTTTCAAACTGCTGATGGTCTATATATATCTTCAGCATATGCAATTAGAACAAACGGTAGTTCTTTAATCCTTAAAAAAGGTATCTTCTCACCTTGTAAAAAATGTAATGGCATAAATCAAAAGCTATCATGGCAAGTTAAGGCAAATAGAATAATCTATGATGAGAATAATGAAAATATTATTTATGAAGATGCGAGGTTTGAGTTATTTGGTTTTCCAATATTTTATGTTCCAATTGCAAGTCATCCAAGTGATAAAGTAAAAAAAAGGAGTGGTTTTTTAGCTCCAACATTTGGAAGTTCTGGGGATTTAGGTGCAATTGTAAAAGTCCCATATCTTTTTAACTTTGCTCCACATTATGATTTAACAATCACACCATGGATTGTGACAAAGGGTGCTGCGATTTTTGAAGGTGAATGGAGGCAAAGATTTAAAAGGGGCAAAATTAATTTTAGCGGAATAATTGCTTCACCTAGTAATCAATTTAAATCAAGAACTGTAAATATAAATAATGATTGGAGGGCTGTTATTAATTCACCCTTTAATAATTCATTAGAATTAAAAGAAAATAACAAAAAATTAATTTTTGAATATGATGATAATACTCATTCAATAAGTAATGTTCAGGTTGCAGATATTAACGACAATAGACCCTCATCAATTGGTGATGCTATTGGATATGATTTTAGAGGATCTTTTAATGCTACAGGTAATTTTAAGTTTGGAAATTGGAGTTTAGATTTTAATGGTAAATTTGTATCTGATGATACCTTTTTAAGAAGATTTGATATAGATGATGATACAGAAATAAAATCATATTTATCAATAAATAGATACTGGAAAAATGCTCAACTTGAAATAAATTCACTTCATTTCTCTTCACTCTTACCTGAAAGAAATGGATCTGAACCATTAATTTTACCTGAAATAAAATTCTTTTGGAAACCTGAAAAAATTATTCTAGGAGGAACATCTAAAATTAAAATAAATTCTATTGGGATTATTAGAAAAACTGATGGTAATACCTATAGATTATCGAGCGAAATAGATTGGGAGAAACAATTTCTTTATAAAGGTGGTAGCCTTTTTAAGCTCAATTTAAGCTTAAGAGGTGATGTATATAATACTTCAAGAAAGTGGACTCCTAATAAGACAACAAGAAAGTTACAATCAAATTTATTCGGTAAAAATTTAAATATTTATCGCCTATTACCCTCTATAAATCTTGAGTGGAGAATGCCGATGAAAAATACGTTGTCAGATACGATAATTGAGCCAATTATTCAATTATCATATTCATCTGATAATGAAAAAAATTATAAAATTCCTAATGAGGATAGCATTGGATTTGAACTTAACTCACATAATATTTTTTCAAACAATAGAATGCCTGGAATTGATTTATGGGAAACAGGTGGAAAAATAAATTATGGTATTAAATTATCTCATTTCTTTAATCAAGAAGGAATCTTTTCAGGAATGATAGGACAGAGTTATAAATTTAAAAACCCAGACTTTTTTGAGAAAGGATCTGGTCTAGATACAAAGCTGTCAGATTTCATAGTTGATTTTCTGCTTAAACCAAATAAAGAAATTACACTCTCTTATAGAGGTAGGTTGGATGATAATGATATAAACCTTAGAAGATCAGAGTTTGATATTTTGCTTAATTATCAAAAATGGGGTGTTAGAGCTGGGCATGTTCTATTAAATAATATTGAGATTTTAAATTTTAAAGAACAAAGAGAGTTTCGTTTTGCAAGTTTTATTAACATAACTGATAAATGGTTAATTCAATCTGCTATTCGTTATGACGAAGTTTCGAAAAAATCTTTAAATAATAGAATTTCATTAGTTTATATTGACGATTGCATATCATTTGAAATAGGATTTAGAAGAAAATTCTCAGAGTATAGAGACTTAAAACCTTCGAATTCCTTTATGGTTAAATTTAATGTATTTACATTTGGGGGCGGAACATTAAATAGTTCAGATCGTATTTCAAAATTATGGGATAATTAAAATTATTTTAGATGAAGAGATGTTAGTAAAGAAAGTTAAATATATATTTTTTGTTTTAGTTTTAATAATTAATTTTAATTGGACATTAAAAAGCCAAGATATCCAGTCTATTGCTGTAATAGTAAACGATGAGGTTATTTCTAAGTACGACGTAAACCAAAGAGTTAAATTAGTTTTAGTAACATCAGGCATACCTGCAACTGAAGAAAATATAAAAAGAATAAAAGAGCAAGCAATAAAAGCATTAATTAATGAAAAAATTCAAATCCAAGAAGCAATAAAATTAGAGGTACCAGAATCACCAGAGGAAATAAATTTAATGCTTGAAAATATTGCTAGAAGTAATCAAACAACTGCAGAGGGAATTTTGGAGTCAATAACCAGCCAAGGAGTAAATTCTGAAACTCTCTTAGATCAAATTAAATCAGAATTATTATGGAATAAAATTGTTAGAGGAAGGTTTGGTTCTTATATAAATATTAGCGACGAAGAAGTTAATATAATTTACAATAGAACAATTCAAAATATTAATAATTCGCAGTATGATATTTCAGAGATTTTTATTGGCTTTGAAAATGAAAATGAAGAGAAAGAAGCAAAAGATTTATCAGAAAAACTAATAGAACAATTAAGAAATAATATTTCTTTTGAACCAGTTGCGCAGCAATTCAGTCAGGCTCCTTCATCAGGACAAGGCGGCCTTATAGGATGGGTGAGCGAAGGTCAATTAGATCCAGAGATAATTTCAAATATTAAGAATATTGAGATTGGTTCTGTTTCTGATCCTATAAAAACTGTAAATGGATTTTATATAATCAAATTAAATGGTAAATCTGAAGAAGGTGGAAAGAATTCAATGAAAAATCAATATGATTTAATTTCTGTTTCATTTAATATTGAAAATAAAAGCATGGCAAAAGAATTCTCTGATAACTTTATATCATGCAAGAGGCTTGATAAACTTTTAGAAAATTACAGCGAAAAAGAAGTTAATATAATTGGAAAACGACTTCTTGAAGAATTGCCAAAAGAACTTCATAAGGAACTTTTAGAAAAAAATGCAGGCACCGCCCTTTTACCAAGATTTTCTGAAGAAAGTATAGATATTATATTAATTTGTGATCGTAAGGACGATATAGGTATTCAGGTAAATAGAGATATAATTGAAGATAACATTTATTCACAAAAAATGGGAATGATGTCTAGAAGACACCTTCGTGATTTACGTCGAGATGCGGTCATTGAGTATAGATAAAGATAGTTCTCCGCTAGCCATTACAATGGGTGATCCTTCAGGGATTAATAGTGAAATATTATTAAAGACATATTTAAGAATAAAAAATCACAAAAACATGAATTTTTTCTTAATATGTGATCCTGAGTGGATTAAAAAATCAAAAAAATTATTTAAAATAGATGTTCCTGTAAATATCTTATCCAAAAAACTAATTTTAAAAAAAGATAAGCTTAATATTTTTCCTTTGAAAAATAAAATTTATTTTCAAATTGGTAAACCTGACAAAAGAAATAATGAAGCAATTATAGAATCAATCGATACAGCATATAACTTAGTAAAAGAAAAAAAAATATCGGGTATAGTTACTCTACCAATCTATAAAAAGAATCTTATGAAAAAAATTCCAAGTTTTTTAGGTCATACAGAATATTTTGCTAAAAAAGATAGATCTGAATCTTTAATGATTTTATTGTCAAAAAATTTAAAGGTAGCAACAATAACAACTCATATTCCATTGTCTAAAGTATCAAAATCTTTAACAACAAAAAAAATATTAAAAAAATTAAAAATACTAGATGATAGTTTGATAAATGATTTCAATATTAAAAATCCTAAAATAGCTGTCTCCTCTTTAAACCCTCACTCTGGAGAAGAAGGAAGTATTGGTAAAGAAGAAGTTAAAGTTATAAATCCAAGTATCCAAGAGTTTAAAAAATTAGGTAAGGAAATTGAAGGCCCTCTTCCGGCCGATACATTATTTTATAAGAAAAATTTAAAAAAATTTGATGCAAGAATATGCATGTATCATGACCAAGCATTAATTCCTATAAAGACAATTGATTTTTATGGAAGCATAAATTTCACAGCTGGTTTATCTTTTGTAAGAACTTCTCCTGATCATGGTACAGCATTTAATTTAGCTGGAAAAAATAAAGCAAATCCAAAAAGTCTTATTAACGCCATCGAACAAGCTACTTTTATATCAGAAAATAGAAAAAAAAATGAATTATAGTTATGAAGATTCACTCAAATATATCCTTAAAAAATATAATTTAACTGCAAAAAAAAGATTTGGACAAAATTTTTTACATGATAAAAATATAATAAATCATATTGTTAAGTCTTCATTGAGTGAAAATAAGTTTGTTGTAGAAGTAGGTCCAGGCCCTGGATTACTAACAAACGCAATATTAAAGAATAATGTAAAAAATGTTTTAGCAATAGAAACAGATAAAAGTTTTTTACCTATTCTAAAAAAAATTAAAGAAAATCATTACGGTAAATTCGATTACATAATAAATGATATTCTTAAAATCAATTTAGATGAAATAATTAATGAAAAATATTCAGTTATATCAAACTTACCATACAATATATCTGTTCCTTTTATACTTTCGCTTATTGAAAAAGAGCAACCCGTAAAATGGGAAAAATTAACGCTAACTGTTCAAAAAGAAGTTGCGGAGAGGATGTTAGCAAAAATAAATACTAAAGAATATGGAAGACTAAGTGTATTAATTCAATGGAGATGTAAAGTTTCTAAAATCTGTGAAATAAAACCGTCTTGTTTTATTCCTCCTCCAAAAGTTTTATCTACAGTGATTAGTATAGAGCCAAAAAAACATACACCTAATCCATCAATTAAAATATTTCAAGAAATAGTGTCTCATGCTTTTGGTTTTAGAAGGAAAACTCTTAGAAAGAGTCTTTCAAGATTAGATGTAAACATTGACGATTTAGCAGAACTTGCGGGGATAAACCTTAAATTAAGAGCTCAAAATTTATCTGTAAATGATTTCTGTAATTTGACAATTGCATACGAAAATTTAATTTCATAAATCGTTTCTTAAAGACTCTATAATATTTTGAATATTTCTTTGTCTTGTTCTTTTTAATCCTTCAGCAATTAAAATTGAATTTATTTTGTTCAAACTTACATCAAAATCTTCATTAATTATTATATATTCATATTCGGCATAATGACTAATTTCATTAGATGCCTTTGACATTCTTTTTTTAACTGTATCGTCAGAATCTTGATTCCTTTTTAGTAATCTTTTTTCCAGTTCTTTTGAAGAAGGAGGTAAAACAAAAATCTTTACCAAATCCTCTTGAATGGAGTTCATTAATTGTTGTGTACCCTGCCAGTCAATATCAAATAATATATCATTACCATTTTCTAAAGCTTCCATTATTGGTTCTCTTGGGGTCGCATAATAATAATCAAATACTTTTGCATGCTCTAAAAATTTTTTTTTATCTAACATTTCAAAAAATTTTTTATCACTAACAAAATAGTAGTCACTCTCGTTCACCTCTAATGGTCTAGGTGGCCTTGTTGTATAAGATATCGATAAAAATAAATTTTTATTACTTTCTAATAACTTTCTAGATAAAGACGTCTTTCCAGCGCCCGAGGGTGATGATAGTATAATCATCATTCCTCTTCTATCTGTTTTATCTTTAATCTTCATTGAACTAATTATAATGACGAGAAAAAATTAAGGAAGCATTAGTTCCTCCAAAACCAAAAGAATTTGATAAAACAGATTGTATTTCTTTTTTCTTAGAATAATGAGGAATTAAATCAATCTTAGTTTCTATTGATGGATTATCTAAATTTATAGTAGGAGGAATAATATTTTCATTCAGTGTCATAATACTAAAAACAGCTTCAATTGCACCTGCTGCTCCCAATAAATGCCCTGTTGATGATTTTGTAGAAGACATAGATAAGTTATCTACTTGTCCTTGAAAAGCTCTTTCTACCGCTTTTAGCTCTATCTCGTCACCAAGAGGAGTAGAAGTTCCATGAGCATTTACATAATTAATTTCTTCTTTATTTAAACCAGAATCTTCTATAGCCATTAAAATTGATCTAAAGGCGCCATCTCCATCCTCAGAGGGAGAAGTAATATGAAAAGCATCGCCAGAAACACCGTAACCTCTCAACTCTCCATATATCTTTGCATCTCTTGAAAGTGCATGTTCTAATTCTTCTAAAACTAAAAAACCTGCACCCTCACCCATAACAAAACCATCTCTATCTGAGTCATATGGTCTAGAGGCTTTTTCTGGATTTTCATTAAAATTAGTACTTAAAGCTCTGCTAGCAGAAAATCCTGCCATACCAATAGGGCATATTGCTGCCTCCGCTCCACCTACTAACATAACGTCAGCTTTATCACTTTTTATCATTTGAGCACCCTCACCTATTGAATGAGAGCCAGAGGCGCAAGCTGTTACAGCAGCTAAATTTGGCCCCTTAAAATTATTTCTTATTGAAATTTGACCAGCAGCTAAATTAATTAAAGCCCCAGGTATAAAAAAAGGACTTACTCTTCTAGGTCCCCTTTCTTTCAGAAGTATTGAAGTTTTTTCAATACTTGCTAATCCTCCAATACCCGAACCAATACCTACTCCTGATCGAAAACTATCCTCACTAGTTTTTGGTGACCAACCACTATCTTTGAGGGCCATTTCCGCAGCCGCAATACCATAAAGAATAAAAGTATCAATTTTCTTCTGATCTTTTGACGACACCCAGTCATTTGCATTGAAAGTACCATCATTTGCATCTTGGCCATTACCAAGTGGAACCTCGCAAGCAATAGTACAAGGAAAGCCTGTGGCATCAAATCTCGATATGCTGGTGGCACCAGATTTACTGGAAATCAAATTTTTCCAACTTGAATTAAGATCTCCGCCAAGAGGAGTAACCGCACCTAGTCCAGTAATAACAACCCTACGCAATAAATTGTACCAATTCTATAGTTTAACTTATTGCAGAATCTATAAAGTTAATTGCATCACCTACTGAAAGAATTGTTTCGGCTGCATCATCCGGTATTTCTATACCAAACTCTTCTTCAAAAGCCATTACAAGTTCAACAGTGTCTAAGCTATCAGCACCAAGATCTTCTATAAAACTCGCAGATGCAGTAACTTTTTCAGCATCAACTCCTAAATGTTCAACTACAATTGCTTGGACTTTTTCTAAAGTATCACTCATTTTATATTCCCTTTCTTATTTATTATTCAATTATATTCATAATTTTGAAACAATATAATGCGACTTAGCATATTGAAACAAGTAATACAATAATCTGTTTCAATACTCCATTAATTAAATCATTAACATCCCACCATTGATATGTAAGGTCTGACCTGTTATGTAGCTTGCTTTATCAGAAGCTAAAAAACATACTGCGCCAGATATATCTTCAGGTTTTCCTAATCTTCCCATACTTATCGATTCTAAAATTTGTTCCTTTCTATCATCATTTAAACCAGCAGTCATATTGGTTTCAATGAAACCTGGAGCTATACTATTAACAGTTACTGATCTTGAGCCAACTTCCTGCGCAAGAGATTTAGACAAGGCAATTATTCCAGCTTTAGAAGCTGAATAATTAGATTGACCTGCGCCACCTGCAACTCCTATTACTGATGTAATATTTATAATTCTTCCGAATCTTCTTTTAATCATCCCTTTAATCAACAATTTTGTGAGCTTAAAAATAGAATTAAGATTTATATTCATAACATCGTTCCAATCATCATCGGACATTCTCATAAATAAATTATCACGAGTAATTCCTGCATTATTTATCAAAATATCTATTTGACCCATTTTTTCTTGAGCAGTATTAGCAAGATCAGTAATTCCAATAGAATTTGATAAATCGGATAAAACAATCTCAGTTTTACCACCAATAGTTTTTTGCAAGTCTTCAAGCTCTATTTGATTTCTACCAGTAAGGCAAACATCAGCACCATTTTTTGCTAATTCAATTGCAATTGCCTTCCCAAGCCCTCCACTTGCTCCAGTTAATAAAACTTTTTTTCCTTTTAAATCTATCATTGTTAATCCTTATTGCTCTAATTTGAAAAGAAGATCCTCAACATTTTCCTTATTTCCAATAGACATTCTCTTAAAAGATGGACAACTTCTTTTTGCTAAATTAGATAAAACAGCCCCACTTCCAATTTCATAGAATTCTTCAACACCAACATTAACAAATTTAATCATTGTTTCACGCCATCTTACCATCTCAGTAACCTGATTCACTAGATTATTCTTAATTTCTTCTTCCAGATTTGAATTATCAACTGTAACATTTGATATTACAGGCACTTTTGGTTTCAATATAGGCAGAGATGTTAAAGACTTTTTCATTATTTTCTGCGCAGGTTCCATTAAAGGACAATGAAAAGGTGCACTAACAGATAACTTCATCGCTTTTCTTGCTCCATTTTCTTTGAAAATATCTAATGAATTTTCAATATCCTTTTTTAGACCAGACAAAACAATTTGGCCATCAGCATTATCATTTGCAATAAAAATATTTTTCTGAAGTTTATAGTTATGAATTATTTCTGATACTTGAATAAAGTTTAAGCCTAAAATTGCAGCCATTGAACCTTTATTTTTTGGTACAGCACCCTGCATAGCTAAGCCCCTGACTTTTAAAATCAAAGCGGCATCTTTTAAAGATAGACTTTCTGAAGCGGTTAGAGCAGAATATTCACCTAAGGAATGTCCTGCTAAAATATCAGAAATTTTATCTATTATAAAACCACGTTTTTTTAAGATTGATATTATCGCAATACTTACAGCCATCAGGGCTGGCTGAGTATTTTCAGTTAAAACTAAAGTTTCTTCAGGACCTTCAAACATTATTTTAGATAAATTTTGTTCTAGAGTATCATCAATTTCTTCGAAAACTTGCTTAGCTTCAGGAAATGACTCTGATAAATCCAATCCCATTCCTACATATTGACTTCCTTGACCTGGAAAAACAAATGCCTTCATTTTTAATTCTCCATTATATATAAATTAAATTAATTAATGAATTTATTACAACTTGCAAATTATAGCTTAATACATTAAAGAATTCCTAAGTTTTTAATTTAAATAATTTTATAAAGGAATAATATGCCTTACTACGAGCATGTATTTATTACTAGACCCGAAATTGCGCCTCAGCAAGTAGAGAATCTTGTTGAAGAGATAAAAACAGTTATTAAAGATAATGGCGGTAAATCAGTTTATACTGAGTATTGGGGATTGAGAGATCTTGCCTATAAAATAAAGAAAAGTGAAAGAGGACACTATTCACTAATTAGAATAAGTAGTCCAAGCACAGCAATACAAGAATTAGAAAGAATCCAAAAATTAAATGAAGATGTCCTTCGTTACTTGACAATTAAAACTGATGATCTAAGCGAAGAGTCGTCACCAATTATGAAGGCCTCATTAAAAAAAGAAGGCTCATACAGTTCATCCAAAGGTTCATAATATGAATAACACAATCCCAAATATTACTCAGATACCTACTAAAAGACCTTTTCTTCGTAGAAAAAAAACTTGTCCATTTTCTGGAGATAAATCTCCCAAAATTGACTATAAGGATACTAAACTTTTAAAAAAATATCTCTCTGAAAGAGGGAAAATGATACCTAGCAGAATTACAGCTGTTTCAGCAAAAAAACAAAGGGAACTTTCTAAGGCTATAAAAAGATCAAGATATATTGCTTTAATTCCCTATCAAATGGATTAATTATAATGGACGTAATTTTATTAGAGAGAATTGAGCGCTTAGGTCAAATGGGAGATGTTGTTAATGTTAAAGATGGTTTTGCTAGAAATTTTCTTTTACCAAAAAATAAAGCTCTAAGAGCAAATGCAGAAAATCTAGAATTTTTTGAAAAAGAAAAAATTAACCTTGAAGCTAAAAATCTTAAACTCAAAACTGAGGCTGAGACAGTATCAGAAAAAATTACTGTCAATAATTATGTAATTATCCGTCAGGCAAGCGATACGGGTCAACTATACGGATCAGTTAATTCTGGAGATATAAAAGAAAAATTAATAGAAGAAGGATTTATAATTGAGAAAAATCAAGTTGTTTTGGATAGACCTATTAAAGAAATAGGGCATCATGTAATAAAAGTTAAACTCCATCCTGAGGTAACTTCAAATATCTCAATTTATATTTCTAGAAGTACTGATGAAGCAGACTCCCTTATCAAAGGCGAAACAACTAAAGTTATTGAAATTGATAACCAAGAAGTTATTTTAGAAGAAATTTTTGAAGAAGGTGCTATTCCAGATGATGTGAATGATGAGGACTCTATTTTAGATGAAAATGTAAATCTAGAAGATGACCAAGAAGAAGATGTGCCTACTCTAGAGGTTAATAAAGATATTCCATCTGAAGAAGATAAAGATAAATCAGGAACTTAAAAAGTTAACCCCAATATCCACATTTATCCACAGATTATTTTCTTTTTTTATTATATTTATAGTTATAGGTTGTTCTTATGGAACAATCTTCTCCAATACAGTTAAATAAAGATCAAAATACACTCAATAATATTGAATTACCTCATAATCTTGAAGCAGAACAACAACTTTTAGGGGCAATAATTAAGAATAATGAACTAATTGACAGAGTATCTCAAAATGGCTTGAAAGGTGTTCATTTTTATGAGCCATTCCACGAGGAAATTTATGAAAAAATAATTCAAATGAATAATAATGGTAAATCTGTTACCATATTATTTCTTAAAACTTTATTTGAATCTAACGAAAACTTTGATTCTGAAAGCTACTTTATTAATTTAGTTACTAATGCTGCTCATAGCTTAGTTATCAAAGAAGTTGCAAATGAAATATATGAGCTTTCTTTAAGAAGACAATTAATTAAAACTGCTGAATTTTTAGAACACTCATCATACGCATTAAATGAAGATAAGGAAGTTTCTGAAATAATTGAAAATACAGAAATTAGATTATACGAAATAGATCAAAAAGGGGAATCAGGAAAAAGTTTTTATTCGTTTGAGGATTCTATTACTGAGTCCCTTTTAGCCGCTGAAGCTGCATATTCATCAGATGATGGTTTAGCTGGTTTAGCTACTGGTTTTGTTGATTTAGACAGAGCACTGGGTGGTTTACAAAAATCTGATTTAATAATTTTAGCTGGAAGACCTTCCATGGGTAAAACTTCTTTAGCATCAAATATAGCTTTTAATATTGCAAAATCCTTTAGTGACCAAACAATTAAAGATGATTTAAATGAATCTGATAATGAAAAAAGAATTCCTGGAGCTGTAGCTTTTTTCTCTTTAGAGATGTCAGCTGAGCAATTAAGTACAAGAATAATCTCTGATCAATCAGGAGTTTCGTCAAGTAATGTTAGAAAAGGTAAAATCGATGAAAGAGAAATTAGTAACTATATAAATATTGCAAATGAACTAAAAAATACTCCACTATACATTGATGAAACAGGTGCAATACCTATTGGAATTCTGTCCTCGAGGGCACGAAGATTATCAAGAACTTTAAAACAAAAAAATCAGGAATTATCCCTTGTTGTTGTAGATTATTTGCAACTAGCAACGACTGGTTCAGATAGATATAGAGGTAATATTGTTCAAGAAATTTCTCAAATTACTCAAGGTTTAAAAGCTCTAGCTAAAGAGTTAAATGTGCCAGTAATAGCTCTCTCACAATTATCTAGAAATGTTGAAAATCGCGATAATAAAAAACCTCAGCTTTCTGATCTAAGAGATTCTGGTGCTATTGAGCAAGATGCAGATATAGTTATGTTTGTTTATAGAGAAGAATACTATTTAAGAAGAGAAGAGCCTGAGGTAGGAACAGAGCAGCATATAGATTGGCAAAATAAAATGGAGGCCGCTCATGGAAAAGCATCTGTTTTAATTGAAAAGCATAGACATGGTGCTGTCAAAACAGTTGAAATGCAATTTACAGAAGAATTTACAAGATTCTCAGATCTTGCCAGAGATCAATACATTCCTGAGAGAATGGATTAAATATTATGCATATTTTTGTTAATATAGGATCTTCTGTAATTAATTTTTTTGAAGAAACTGGTAAGTTCTTTATTTTTACTCTTAACACATTAAAATCATTAATTTCTAAATGGTATTTAAAAAATATTGTTCAACAAGTTATATCTATTGGATATTTATCTCTTCCAGTAGTAGCGCTTACATCTTTTTTTACTGGAGGTGCTTTGGCAATACAAATTTATTATGGTGGAAGTCAATTTAATTCTGAGGTAATTGTGTCTTCTATAGTAGCCTTAGGTATTACAAGAGAGCTTGGACCAGTTTTAGGAGGTATAGTTGTTGCCGGAAGAGTTTCAGCAGCTATTGCAGCTGAAATTGGAACAATGAAAGTAACGGAGCAAATCGATGCTTTAAAAACATTATCAACCAATCCTTATGAATACCTTGTATTTCCAAGGGTTATCGCTGGTATAATAGTATTACCAATTTTAGTTGGATTCGCTGATGTAATAGGCATTATGGGTGGATGGTTCGTTGGAATACAAAGCTTAGGTTTTAATGGTTCTGTTTATCTCCAAAATACAGAAATCTTTCTTGATTCAAATGATATTATCTCAGGTTTAATAAAGGCATCGATATTTGGATTTATAATCACGATGATGGGCTGCTATCATGGTTTCTCTTCACAAGGAGGTGCTCAGGGTGTAGGGAGATCAACAATGAATGCCGTTGTAAGCTCATCAGTACTTATACTTGGATCAAATTATATAATGACAAATTTACTATTTGCTTCTTAAAGAGTTAAAAATGATTGAAATAGAAAATTTATATAAAAAATTTCAGAATAACGAAGTTTTAAAAGATTTAAATATCAAAATAGAAAAAGGTGAGTCTGCTGTAATTATTGGAAGATCTGGGACTGGAAAATCAGTTCTATTAAAATGCCTATTAGGATTATTAAGACCTGATAGCGGTACTATCAAAATTGAAAAAAAAGAAATTTACAGCAATAAATTTAATTATAATCAAAATAAAAATATAAAAATAGGTATGCTTTTTCAAGGAGGTGCTCTTTTTGATAGTTTAAATATATGGAGAAATATTAGTTTCATTTCTTTACAAAAAAAAATAGCAGAAAAAGAATGTAAATTATTAGCCATGGAAACATTAGAAAAAGTCGGGCTTAACCCAAATGTTGCTGAATTGTATCCCTCAGAACTATCTGGTGGTATGCAAAAAAGAGTCTCTTTGGCTAGAGCAATTTTTTCGGAGCCGGATATTATTTTTTTTGATGAACCAACCACTGGCTTAGATCCAATAACTGCAGATGTAATAAATAAACTTATAATTGAAAGAGTAAATGATTTAGGAGCTACAGCGCTGACAATAACACATGACATATCTAGTGCGAGAACTATAGCTTCAAAGGTATATATGCTTCATGACGGAAACATAATTTGGGGTGATACTATCAGTGAAATGGAAAAAACTAAAAATGAGTACATTATTCAATTTATAAATGGTAGTTCAAACGGTCCAATTAAGGTTCGTAATAATTAGTTATAGCAATTTACTTAATAAACATTTATTTATAAATATCTTTTTATTTAAATAAGAGACATATATGAATCCTAGCCTGTTAGATATAATAATAGTTTTAACCATGTTAGTTTCTGGAGTGTTGGCCTTAACTCAAGGTTTTATTAAGGAAATACTCTCTCTTGTAGGCTGGTTAATATCATTTATAACAGTAATACTTCTAATGCCTCAGGCTGGTGAATATTTAAGGCCATTTATAGAGTCTGAGGCATTATCAGACTTGATAACAATTTCTGTAATTTTTATTCTTACCTTATTAACATGGAGATTATTTAGCTTATTGCTTGGAAGATTATTTAAACTAAATTCTATAGGTTATATTGATAGAGCTCTAGGTTTCTTATTTGGTGTATTAAGAATCTATATATTGGCAAGTCTAATTTTTGGTATTTTTGTTCAATCTTTAGAGATAAATAAAAGACCGCTATATGTTAAATCATCTTTAATAATTCCAATGATTGAAAATTCAAATAATTTTTTTATTAATATCTTTCCAGAATTAAAAAATTTTAACTATCAATCATACAACATCGATAATGAAGATCTCCTTTCTGAAGAAAATGAGGATATAAAATTTGAGTAATAATAAAGAAATTGATGATGATAGATTATATGAAGAGTGTGGTGTATTTGGAGTTTATAATCATTCTGATGCTGCAGCTTTAACAGCGCTTGGTCTTCATGCCCTTCAACATAGAGGTCAGGAAGCAGCAGGAATAGTAACATTTGATGGAGATAAATTCCTATCTGAAAAACATTTAGGCCTTGTAAGTGATAATTTTTCAAAACCTTCTGTAATAAAAAGACTGAATGGTAGAAACAGTGTTGGTCACAATAGGTACTCAACCACAGGCGGAACAGTAAATAGAAATATACAACCTCTTTTTGCAGATCTTTGGGGTGGAGGTTTTGCAATTGCCCATAATGGAAATATTACAAATGCTTTATCATTAAGGTATGATCTTGTTAAAGATGGATCAATTTTTCAATCTACTTCTGATACCGAAACAATCCTTCAACTTGTTGCTAGGTCAGGCGCTGACAGAACAGTGAAAAGACTTGTTGATGCCCTGCTTCAAATCGAAGGGGCTTATGCATTGGTAATACTAACAAACAAAAAACTTATTGGGGCAAGAGATCCTTTTGGAATAAGGCCATTAGTTTTAGGTAATCTTCAGGGATCTTATATTTTATGCTCAGAAACTTGTGCCTTAGACATAATTGGAGCAGATTTTGTTAGAGAAATAGAGCCAGGAGAAATCGTAATTATTACAGAAAAAGGAATTCAGAGTATTAACCCCTATTTAAAGACTGAAAAAAGATTGGATCTTTTTGAATATATCTATTTTTCAAGACCTGATTCTGTATTAGACGGAAAGTCAATTTATGATTGCCGTAAATCTTTTGGAAGTTTTTTAGCCAATGAGTTTCCAATTGATGCTGATATAGTAGTTCCAGTTCCTGATTCTGGTGTTCCAGCTGCGCTTGGGTATTCAGAAAAATCGAAAATTCCTTTTGAATTAGCAATTATAAGAAATCATTACGTTGGAAGAACTTTTATTCAACCAAGTCAATCAGGAAGACATTCCTCGGTAAAATTAAAACATAATCCAAATAAAAGCTCTGTTAAGGGGAAAAAAATTATTCTAGTTGATGATAGTATAGTTCGAGGAACGACATCAGTAAAAATTGTCCAATTAATGAGAGATGCTGGGGCAAAAGAGGTTCATCTACTTATAGCTTGTCCACCTATAAAATTTCCAGACTTTTATGGAATAGATACTCCAGAAACTGAACAACTTTTGGCTGCAAATCATTCAGTTGAAGATATGTGTGCATTTATTGGTGCAGATAGTTTGGGCTTTTTATCTCTTAATGGAATTTACAAAGCAATGGGATACAAAAAGGGAAGAGATAATAAAAATCCCCAATTCACAGATCATTGCTTTACAGGTGATTATCCTACTAACCTGAAAGATTATAAAGATGAAAAAATACAAGAACAATTATCTTTGCTATCCGATAATGAAATAAATTTATAAATGTCAGAAATTTTTAAAAATAGAATTGCACTTGTTACAGGGTCTTCAAGAGGACTTGGAAGATCTGTAGCAAAAGCTCTAGCAAAAAATGGTGCAGAACTTATATTAGTTTCAAGAAACATGAGTGCTTTAGAAAATTTGGATGATGAAATTAAAAGCTATGGTTCTAAATCTACCATTGTTCCCCTTGATCTTGAAGAAAATGGTTCAATTGATTTGTTAGGTAATGAGATTTATAAAAAATGGGGTAAGTTAGATATATTAGTTAGTTGCGCTGGAATAGTTGGCGAAATTACACCTATTTCTCACTTAGATCCAAAAATATGGAATAAGGTTATTAATTTAAATTTAAGTGTTAATTATAGAATAATAAGATCATTTGAACCACTTCTTAAGATATCTGAATGTGCTGATGCAATTTTTATATCAGACTTAAAAAATGAACAATTAAATCCATATTGGGGCGCATATAATGTGTCAAAGATAGGACTAGAAACTCTAATAAATACTTGGAAAAAAGAAATTACTCTAACAAATATTAATGCACATATTTTTATTCCTGATGACATGGATACACAATTAAGATCTAGCTTCATGCCTGGTGAAAAAAAGAATAAACTCATTAATCCAGATGAAATAGCTAATTTATTAATTAATTTAATTAGAAAAAATTAAATGCTCATTTTTTTAATTTATAAGGATTATCAGACCCTCTAAAATCCATTCTTATAGGTACCCCATTTAAATTAAATTTTTTCCTTATCTCATTGATTAAATAACGTTTATAAGAATCTTTTATATAGCTAGGATAGTTTGAAAAAACTACAAAATGTGAGGGTCTTATTTTAGGTTGAGTTATATATTTTATTTTTACAGACCGACCATTTTTATTAGGGTGAGGATGCTTATTTAAAGTTTGAGTTAAAAAATTATTTAACTCTGAGGTAGATAACCTTTTTTCACAAATTAAATCTAATTTTTCTAATAAACTCATTAGCTCATCAATACCTTGCTTTTTTTTCGCAGATATATAAGAAATACTCATATTACCAAGCTGAGGAAGATATTCTCTAACTTTTTCTTCAATATTTTTTTTTCTTTCCTTTTTATTTTTAACCAAATCCCACTTATTTACTGCAATTATAAATGGTTTTCCTTCAGTCTCTATTATATTTCCAATGGTTGCATCTTGCTTTTCAAAACCTCTCTCTGAGTCTATCATTAAAATTACAATTTGAGACTCTTCAGTAGCATTTAAAGAACTCATAACAGACAATTTTTCAGCTTGGTCTAAAATTTTTGCTTTTTTTCTAATTCCTGCAGTATCCCAAATTTGATAAGGGGTTGAATCCCATTCAAAAAATAATGGTATTGAGTCTCTTGTCAGTCCAGCTTGTGGCCCAACAATTTGTCTTTTCTCATTTAATAATTGGTTAATCAATGTTGATTTTCCAGAGTTAGGTCTTCCAAGAATTGTTATTTTTTTTCTTTTATCTTTAATATTCTCAAAATTATTTTGTGATCTTGAATTTTCAATTATTAGATTTTGAAGTTCTGAAATCCCGAGATTATGCTCAGATGAAATAGATAAGGGATTACCAAAACCGAATGAAGAGGAGTCTATTTCCCCTTGCTTAATACTCCTTCCTTCGCACTTGTTTGCAATAAGGATAACTTTTTTACCACTTTTTCTAATAAGCGATGCTAGAGAAAAATCATCAGATGTTAGACTTCTTCTAGAATCAATTACAAATAAAATAATATCAGATTTATTTATAGCATTAATTGAAGATAATTTTGTAATTCTTGAAATGTCATCAAATGATAGATCTTCAATTCCAGCTGTATCAATTAACTCATAAGAATAATCTTTAATTTTAAATTTTTCTACTCTGTAGTCTCTGGTTATACCTGGCTCATTGGCAACTAAAGCCAGTTTTTTGCCAATCAATCTATTGAAAAGGGTTGACTTACCAACGTTAGGTTTTCCTATTATGGCCAATTTTTCTGACATATTAGATCTTAATTATAAGTTATTAAATCACCTGAATCATTTAAAAGGTAAATTACTCCATCAACTATTATTGGAGCTATGTAAAAAGAACCAGGAATTTTATTAGTTTCAATAATTTCCCCTGTCTGAGGAGAAACAAAAGCTGCAACTCCGTGAGAAGAAATCACAAATAATTTTCCAGAAATCATAATTGGGCCGCTCCATCTTATAGGATTTTCTCGTTTTTCCTCATTTATGTATTGCTCTAACTGAGTGACCCATTTTATTTTTCCTGCATTCCTTGAAATACCAATTAATTCTGAATTAGTGGATAAGGAAAAAACCCAATCACCGGAAATCCATGGTGTTTCTGTTCCAGAAATATCTAATGTCCACAACCTCTCACCGCTTGAAATATCTACTGATACCATTCTTCCTGCATGACTAATTGAAATTAACCTTCCATTATCAGTTACAGGTCTTGCTGTAATAGAGTTTATTTCTGATAAAGATGTAGACGATCCTGTTCTTGATAGTGAGTCTGTCCAAACAACTGATCCATTTAAAGTTCTTATAGCATAAATTTCACCCGATGAATAAGGTACGAAAACCAGGCCACCATCAACAGCTACAGAATTTGAAGATAAAACCGATGCAGATTCTAATATTCCTCTATGATTCCATAAAACTTCGCCATTGAGTGCATTTAGAGCAAAAATTTGATTATCGTGGCTGATAACGTAAACAATTTGATTAAAAGAAATAGGTGCTGAACGAATTGGAATACGAATATTTATCTTCCAAATTTCTTTACCAGAAGCCGAGTCTAGCGCATACACATTTCCGAAGCCATTAGATACAAAAATTACTCCATTTTCATATGAAATGCCGCCCCCAAAACCCTCCTTCTTTTGTTCTTTCTTGACCGACATATCTTTCTGCCAGATTTTCTTTTTTGTTTCTAAATCATATGCATTAACTTTAGAATCTGATCCTAAGGAATATATTAATCCATTCACAATAATAGGTGAGCTAAGCAAAAAAGAGTTTTTAGAGGAGCCCTTAGATATTTTAAATTTAGAAAATTGTTTTAGAAATTTTGGACCCTTGAGATTATGTAATGAATTGTCTATTGAGCCACCTGGGTAAGGCCATGAAGTATTATTTATCTCTGATGGTATTACTACTCTATTATCTCTCAACTGAGGATCAGAAGTTAAGTTCTTTTCTAAACTCAATATTGATATTCTATCACCTTGAATTCTATCCTTATCAATATCTTCTCCTCCAAAGAAATTATTAACAGTTCCGCAGGATGAAAGAGATATAAGAATAACAATAACAGAAATTATTTTTTTCATAATATACCTTTACTGGTTAACGTAAAAAAATTTCAGCTCTTCTTGCAAGAACAGGGGGTGCAGATGCATCTTCAGAAATATCTTTAAAGATACCTTGAGCCTCTAAAACTCTCCCCTCTTTAATTAAACTAAGGGCCAAAATTTCTTTTGCATGAAAAGAAAAGGATCCTCCAGCTCTTACAACCTCATCAAGCAATAACTCAATATCTGAATAATTACCATTGTCAACTAATATTAAACCAGCTTTTATTTTTGCGAAAACTCTAAGATTGTCTGTTAAAGACTTATCATATGAAGCCTTTTTTAAAAATTTTATAGCTTCCTCATAATCACCTTTTTTTAAACTTTCTGAGGATAGTTTAAATAATGCTAACCCTCTGTATCCAGTTTTTCCTTCAGTTAATTTAAGTAATTCATCATAACCAGAGGAATTGTTACCTTCTTCAATAAGATTTAATGCTTTATCAAAATTTAAGGACTCTCTCTCGGAAACACGTTTATCTAAATAACTGAAAACCTCATTACCCCCAACGGAAATAATTATAAAAATTGCAAACCCAATGACATAAATTCCAAATCTATCCCAAATAGATTTTAACTGTTTACGCCTTAACTCTTCACTAACTTCATCTTCTAGTGGTTCTGACAACTAAATCTCCATATAAAAATTTATTACAAGGAAATTAGTGCTAAAAATGTTATATAACAACCCTATGATTAAAATTAAAACAATAAGGTACTTATTTGAAGCAATTCTTGGATTAAATTTCTTAATTATAACTAAAATTTTGGGATTAAAATTATCAACTAAGCTTTTAAGTTATATTTTTTCAATTATTGGTCCAAAATTGAATGTATCCAAACAAGCAAAAGAAAACTTACTTTTAGCATTTCCAAAAATAAAAAAATCTGAGATTAACTCTATAATTTTAAAAATGTGGAAAAATATTGGAATGGTTACGGCAGAATTTTTTCATTTAAATAAAATTTCAAAGGAAAAAAATATTAGAATTAAAGTAATTGGCGAACAATATATAACCCAACATAAAGATACTGGAGTTATTTTTATTTCAGGTCATTTTGCTAACTGGGAAATCATACCCTTAATATTAAGGAATTACAGGGATAAGGTTGGCGGCATCTATAGACACTCAAATAATTTTTTTGTAAATAAGTGGATAGTAAATCAACGTTCTAATAATACGACACCAATACAAATTAGAAAAGGTTCGTCAGGAGCAAGAGAAATGCTTGGGTTACTTAAGGAAAATGGAGCGATAGCAATGTTAGTAGACCAAAAATTATCTAGTGGGGTAAGAGTTAATTTTTTTGGTAAAGAAGCAATGACCTCAGATGGAGCAGCAAGTCTTGCAATAAAATATGATTATCCTGTGGTTCCAATTAACGTTGAGAGAGCTAAAGGAAGTTTTTTTAAAGTTACCTTTTATCCTGAAATAAAAATTAATAAAACATCAGATAAACAAAAAGATATTAAAATATTTACAAGCGAGATAAATAAATTTTTAGAAAAATGTATATCCGATAAACCTGAAAATTGGTTCTGGATACATAATCGCTGGGATAAAAAGTTTGATCTTAACTAATTTGCTTTTCTCTAATAAGAGAATTTTTTGCATCGTAATAAGCTTCCTGTCTAGCAACAGACCAATACTTTAAATCTGGCAAAGGGATTCTTTTATTGCTAACACTGCAAACAACATAAGTTCCGTGTTCGATTACATTAAAGCTACCATCTAAGTATTCTACCTTTGCTTCTTTTTCATTAAAATCCATTTTAACGTTACCCTCACTCCTTTAAATTAGTTTTAACTTTCAAAATATCATTATTACTTAACTTTATTTTTAAATTCTCTTTATTTTTTAAGCCCTTTGATGTTCTAACAAGCTTGGAATTCTTATTAATCACGATAGCAAACCCCCTTCTTAAGACTTTTTCATGATTTAAAGCACTTAATACCCCTGAGGACATATTTAATCTACTTTTAATGGTTTTTAGGAAATAACTAATATTTGTTTCTAATGATTTAACTCTAACTAAAAACTTATCTTGCGCAAAATTGACCCTTTTATTTAGTAATGAAAATTTCAAAGATTTAGAAATATTTAAAAATTTTTCATCGATAATATTAATTGAAGATTTTAAAGAAAAAATATGACGTAAAGATAAGTTATCTAATTTTTGAGTGGGAGTTTTTAAAATATTATTAATTTTTGGAAAAGATTTAAATACTTTGTTTGATTGAAATTCCCTGTCTTTAATATTTCTCAAAATTGAATTTTTTAATCTGGTATTTATTTCATTAATATTATTGATAAGATCAATTCTCACAGGAACAGCTTTCTCAGCTGCTGCTGTTGGGGTTGGAGCTCTTAAGTCAGAGGCTAAATCAATTAATGTGGTATCAGTTTCGTGACCAATAGCAGAAATAATAGGTATTTTCGATCTAGAAACCGCTCTTACAACCTTTTCATCATTAAAACCCCATAAATCTTCTACACTCCCTCCTCCTCTTGCAACTATAATTAGATCAGGACTTGGGAGTCCGCTTTGATTTATAAGATCAAATCCATTCAAAGCATCTACAACCTCATCTGGGCAAGTTTCACCTTGAACCCTAACAGGCCAAACAATAATATGAACTGGAAATCTTTCGCTAATTCTATGAATTATATCTCTTATTACTGATCCTGTAGGGCTTGTTATAACTCCAATGGTCTTCGGTAAATAAGGTATATCTTTTTTAAGGTTTTCAGAAAAAAGGCCTTCATCAGCAAGTAATTTTTTCCTTTTTTCAAGTAAAGCCATAAGCGCGCCGAGTCCAGCTGGCTGAACTTTATCAACTATTATTTGGTATTTTGATTGCCCTTTGTACGTTGTGACTTTACCAGTGCATATAACCTCAAGTCCTTCCTCAGGCTGAATTTCAAGATTTTTTGAGTTACCTTTCCAAATAATACCAGATATGACAGAGTCATTATCCTTAAGATCAAAATATATATGTCCAGATGCTGGAATTGATACTCTACCAATTTCACCTCTAACTCTAATATATCCAAAATTTTCTTCAATTAGACTTTTTATTGAGTCAGATAACTCTGAAACAGAGAGTTCTAATGTATTTTTAATAGTAGAATTCATAATTAATTACTTTAATATAATAATTATTAATAATCTTAAATATAAATAATTAAATATGAATATACTTTTATTAGGTTCAGGCGGAAGAGAACATGCATTAGCAAAATCTCTTTATGAAAGCTCAAAAAATAAGAAAATATTTTGTGCACCTGGAAATCCTGGTATCGAAAATTTTGCTGAATTGATTGATCTTGATATCAATAATCAAGGAGTTATTTTAGATTTCTGTCTTTTAAAAAAAATTGAATTAGTTATTATTGGACCTGAGACACCACTTGTTAACGGATTGGTAGACTTCTTAAAAGAAAAAAATATATTAGTTTTTGGACCAAAAAAAGAAGCGGCCAAGCTTGAAGGTTCTAAAAAATTTACAAAACAAATTTGTGAAAAATATAATATCCCAACTGCAGCATTTAAGTCATTTAATAATAAATCTGACGCTTTATCCTTTGTAATTAATCAAGAATTCCCAATTGTTATAAAAGCAGATGGCTTAGCAGCTGGAAAAGGAGTTATAATTGCTGAAAATTTAAAAGAATGTAAAGATGCTATTGATAAAATTTTCTCTGGAGTTTTTAAAGAGGCTGGAAAGGAAATAGTTATAGAAGAATTTTTAGTTGGTGAAGAGGTAAGTTATTTTATAATTGCTGACGAAAATGATTTTATTGAGTTAACTAGTGCCCAAGATCACAAAAGAATTGGCGAAAAAGATACTGGTCCAAATACAGGAGGTATGGGAGCATATTCACCTGCCCCAATAATGGATAAAAAATTAAAAGAAAAAACAATTAAAGAAATTATAAAACCGACCTTAAGGGCAATGAAAGATTTAGGATGCCCATTTACAGGAATTTTATATGCAGGCTTAATGATAACAGATAAAGGTCCAAAACTCATTGAATATAATGTAAGGTTTGGTGATCCAGAATGCCAGGTTATTTTACCAAGATTAAAGTCTGATTTATTAAGTTTAATTATTAATAGTTGTAAAAATTCACTTAAGAATGAAGTTATCAAGTGGGATGATAATTTTGCCTTAACTATTGTAATGGCATCAAGTGGATATCCTGATAACTATACTATAGATCATAAAATTAAAGGTATTAATAAAATCGAAGATAAAGAAGATATTCACTTATATCATGCTGGAACTAAAAAAGATGGAAATCATATTTTAACAAATGGAGGAAGGGTGCTTAATATTACAAGTCTTGGATCAACTGTTAAAAAAGCAAATTATAATGCTCTTAATGCTGCAAATATGATAAGGTGGAAAGGGTCTTATTTTAGAAGTGATATTGGGTGGCGTGCTATCAAAAGAGAAGAAAATGAATAATAATAAAGAAATTACATCTGATGAAAAATTTACTGGAACAATGGATGTTCAAGAAAAGTTAAAAATTCCTGAAAAAAAATTAGAAGAGTATTTGTCAGATATAATACCAAGCTTTGAGGGAAAATTATCAGTAAAAGAGTTTAAGGGTGGGCAATCAAATCCTACCTATCAATTAATTACTCCCAAAAAAAAATATGTCCTTAGAAGAAAACCTCCAGGTAAACTTTTACCTTCAGCCCATGCTGTTGATAGAGAGTATAGAGTTATAACGGCCTTAAATTCAGTTAATTATTCCGTTCCTCAAACATTTTGCCTTTGTGAAGATGAGTCAATCATAGGTACAATATTTTATGTTATGGAAATGGTTGATGGAAGAATTATTTGGGAACCTACTCTACCTGGTTCATCAGTTGAAATGAGGAAAGAAATTTTTAGAGAAAAAAATAAAACCTTAGCTCAACTACATAATATTAATTATAAAGAAATTGGTTTAGAAACTTTTGGTAAACCAGGGAATTATTTTTCAAGACAAATTTCGAGATGGACTAAACAATATATTGCATCTGAAACAGAAAATATTAAAGAAATGCAATCTTTAATTGATTGGCTTCCTCATAATATTCCTGGTAAAGACGAAACTTCCATAGTTCACGGTGATTATAGAATAGATAATATGGTTTTACATCCTAATGCTCCTAAAGTTCTCGCTGTATTGGACTGGGAGCTTTCTACTTTAGGCCATCCATTAGGTGATTTTACATACCATCTTATGCAATGGTTTATGCCAGAAGTTGAGGATGGAGCAGGTACTCAATCATTATCAAATGTAAATTATAAAGAGCTAGGAATTCCTAATGCTGCTGAATATATAAAAATGTATTGTGAGCAAACTAATAGAAGTGAAATTGATAATATAGATTTTTATCTTGCATATAATTTTTTTCGTTTAGCAGGAATACTTCAAGGAATTTTGGGTAGAGTAAGAGATGGTACTGCAGCCAGTGAACATGCTCAGGAAAGGAGTGATAGAGTAAGACCTCTAGCTGAGGCTGGATGGTTATATGCGCAAAAAGCAGGAGCAATATAGTTATCTTGTAATTATTTCAGCACCCTCTTCATCACCGATAATTACCTTATTTGTTAAGTTAATGAATAAACCGTTTTCAAATACACCAGGTATCGAATTAAGTAACTGTTCAACCAAGTTCGGTTCTTTAATAAACCCTATTGATAAATCATAAATATAATTCCCACCATCAGTTATAAAAACTTCATTATCTTTTTTTCTTAAAACTATGAAACCTTCATAACCTATATTACCAAGCTTATCCATAATCCTAGAGCTAGTAGCTTCGTGCTCATATGAAGAAACCTCTACAGGTAATTTAAAATCACCTAACTCTTCTACAATCTTACTTTTATCGGCAATTATTATTAATTGAGATGAGTTATATGCAACAATTTTCTCTCTTAAGAGCGCTCCACCACCACCTTTTATAAGAGATAAATTTTTATCAATCTCGTCAGCACCATCAATAGTAAGATCTAGTTTTTTAAGTTTTTTAAGTGTTGATAAAGGTATATTTAACTTATTAGATAAATTTCTAGTTTCTTCAGAAGTAACTACTCCAGTAATGCTTAAACCATTTTTAATTTCATCAGAAAGCAATAAAAGAAATTCGTTTACGGTTGATCCAGTTCCTAAACCTAACTTCATCCCATTTTTGACAAACTTTATAGCTTCTTTCGCAGCGATGATTTTCATTTTCCTAGACATTAAATTTCTCCAGTACCAGCCTTCATTTTATGAGCTTTCTCAATTTTACGATAAGCACTGTTAATTACAGCAAGTTTTTCATTAGCCATACCAAGTAATTCTTTTGGTACTCCCTTAGAAATTAATCTATCAGGATGATTCTCGGCAGCTAATTTTTTCCATTGTGATTTAGCTATATTAAGGCTGCTTCCACTGTCCAACCCAAGGATTAACCAAGGATCATCAATATCAGCTGCCATATGACTGGCTCTAATACGAGAAAATTCAGCTGAAGAAAAACCAAAAATGCCTGCAATTTTTTCTAGAAAAATGACTTCATTTTTATTAATAGGGCCATCAGCTTTTGCAACATGAAAAAGAGCATCAATAACATTCTCTAAAACATGTAAATTATTTTGAAATATAGAGGATATTTGTTTTGCATAGACATCATATCCTGCAATATCTTCTCTAGCTAAATTATAAACCTTAATTACATTTTTTAATTCATTTTCAGGAAGTTCATTTAAAATTTCTTTAAATGCAATAAATTCTTTGTCTGAAATTTTACCATCAGCCATAGACATTTTTGCAGACAGGGCAATTAGGGCAATTGCAAACGCAACATCCTCATCATTTTTATCCAATACATAATGACCAGCTACTGCACCAACAACAGCACCAAAAATACCACCGACTAGATATCCAGCGGTAACACCGGCAAGTTTACCCCAAACTGACATAAGCATTAAAATATATGAGTCGTTTTAAAATTTCTTCGATAAAATTTTTATTAATATTTATAAGCCTAAAACTGCCTTTGATATAATATTTCTTTGAATTTCATTTGACCCAGCATAAATAGTTGTCTTTCTTCCATTTAAATATGAAGGAGTAATTGTTGCGGCATAATCAGGACCAATTGAAGGTTCGTTAATATTTGCAAAAGTATCGTAGATAAAGGGTGTGGACCAATAACCAATTGCCTCAACAGATAATTCCTGAATTTTTTGTTGAAGTTCAGTTCCTCTACATTTCAAAATTGAAGATTCAGCCCCAACTCGTTGTCCAGCAGATAATGCGGAGAAAATTCTTAATTCAACAAATTCTAAAGCCTGTACCTCTATTTCACACTGATTTAATTTATTAATAAAACTCATATCATTAATTAAATACTTATCAGCACCAACAAGGGTATCTTTTGCTATGTCCTTTAGTTTTTGAATTCCTCGGTATAGAGATGGTGAATATGAATTTCCTCTCTCAAACTCAAGAAGATATTTTGCATATGTCCAGCCTTTATTTTCTTCGCCAACTAAATTTTCTTTAGGTACTTTAACATCCTCAAAAAAAACTTGATTTACTTCTTGATAAGGAGCAGGTGATTGATCAAGAGTTATTAAAGGTCTTATATCTATTCCCGATGACTTCATATCAATTAGTAAAAAAGATATACCCTCTTGGGGTTTTTGTGTTTTAGAGGTCCTAACAAGACAAAAAATCATATCCGCATGCTGTGCTAATGTTGTCCAAATTTTTGTACCATTTACAAGATAGTGGTCACCTTTATCCTCTGCTTTGCATTGTAAGGAAGCTAAATCAGAACCAGATCCTGGTTCAGAATAACCCTGACACCACCAAACTTTAGTTGATAGAATATCTGGCAGATATTTTTTCTTTTGCTCTTCAGTTCCAAATTCCATAAGAACCGGTGCGACCATTGATAATCCAAATGGTACTGTTCTTGGCGCGCCAGCGAGGGCCATTTCTGTCTCAAAAATATATTTTTGAGTGGTGGTAAATCCTGCACCTCCGTGCTCTTCCGGCCAATTTGGAGCTATCCATCCTTTTTCATAAAGTGACTTTTGCCATTTAACATGCAATTCCTTGCTGGCAGATCCGTTTTTAGATCTACTGAGCTCATCTTTCATTTCTTGAGTATAGGAAATATTAATAAAATCCTTTACCTCATTTCTAAAATTAATATCATCCTGACTAAAATCTAAATTCACAATCTACTCCTTTTACTTACCTTTGAAATTACCATCTCTTTTTTCAAAAAATGCTGATAAAGCCTCTTGATGATCGTCAGTTAGATGCATTAAAGCCTGCATACTTGCTGACATTTCGAGAATATTATCAAAACTTGCTCCCATCCCTTCTCTTAAAAGCTTTTTACTCATTCTCAGCGCATCTGGTGGTTGTTTAACTATTGATGATGCCAACTTATTAGCTTCATTAATAAGTTCTTCAGATTTAAAATAATCACTTATTAAACCCCATTGCTTTGCAGTTTGTGGGTCGATTAATTTTGCAGAGAATAATAACTCAGATGCTCTGGACATACCAATAATTTTCGGCAGTAACCAAGCCCCACCATCACCAGGAATTAAACCAATTTTTAAAAAAGTAACACCAAATTTTGCATTCTCTGAAGAAATTCTTATATCAGCTAAGCATGCAACATCATTACCTAGTCCGATAGCAGGACCGTTAATTGCAGCAATAACTGGAACCTCAATATTCCAAATAGCCTTAATTATTTTATGAATACCTGTACGATATCTTTCACGAAGACCAACTGATGAACCAGAAAAATTACCAGATTTGTTTTGCATATTTTTAACATTTCCGCCAGCAGAAAAAGCTTTGCCAGCACCAGTTAAAATTACACACCGAACATTTCTATCTTCATTAATAGATTTGGAAGCTTCCTCAAAATTAACAACATCTTCAGGTTCACCTAAAGGATTTCGAATATCAGGTCTATTTATGGTTAAAGTAACAATAGATCCGTTTTTATCAAATTTGAGCCAATCATTCATTATTCCAAACCTCTAAGAAGCTAATGAATACTTTTTTAAGTGATGATCTGCATTTCCTAATTGTGTTTCAATCATAGATAATCGTTTAAAATAATGACCGACATTTAATTCATCTGTCATTCCCATACCACCGTGAAGCTGGACAGCACTTTGCCCAATGAACTTAGCAGCGTTACAAATTTGCACTTTCGCACCAGATGCAGCTTTACTTCTTTCTAAATCCTCTTCTTTGAGTTTTAAATTAACCATGTAAGTCATTGATACAGACTGCTCGTATTGCATAAACATATCAACCATTCTATGTTGCAATACTTGGAATTTTCCAATTGGTTGGCCAAATTGCTTTCTTGTCTTACAATACTCTACTGTTGTTTCGTTTAAAACAGACATAGCACCAATAGCTTCTGCACATAAAGCGGCAATAGTTTCATCAGTTACCAATTCTATTAATGCATAAGCCTTATTCTCTTCACCAAGTAATGATGATGATAATAATTTAACATTTTCAAAAGAAACTTCTGATGCCATGCTTCCATCAACTGTCTTATAATCTCGAGTTGACACACCATCAGAAGATTTATCTACAATGAATAATGAAATACCATCTTTGTCTGATTGGTCTCCAGAGGTCCTTGCTGAAACAATAAGTTTTTGAGCCCAAGGTGCAGCAGAAACAACACATTTATCTCCGTTAAGATTATAACCATCATTACTCTTTGAAGCTGAAACTTTTATATCTGCCAGATTAAATCTTCCTTGAGGTTCAGCATAAGCAAAAGCCCAAATTTCGTCTCCAGAAATTAAACCAGGAAGGTGTTCTTGTCTTTGTTCTTCTGACGCCCTTCTTAGAAAACCTCCACATGTTACGACTGTTTGAATATAAGGCTCAATTACTAACCCTTTTCCAAATTCTTCAGCAACTATCATTGTTTCGACAGAGCTAAAATCAAGGCCGCCATCAGCTTCTGAAAAAGGAACACCTAAAAGGCCTAGCTCAGCTAGTTGCTGCCAATTATCCCTGCTCATACCCTCTTCTGATTGAATAATTGCTTTTCTTTTATCAAAATCATAGTTATCTTGAATAAAAGATTGGATAGTATTACGTAATAAAGTCTGTTCTTCGCTAAATGAAAAATCCATTTTTTTCTCCCTAAAGTCCCAAAACCATTTTTGCTATTATATTTCTTTGAATTTCATTAGAACCACCATAAATAGATGTTTTTCTCATTCCAAAATAGTTTTGAGCGACACCTTGAGTATGTTCTGGTCCAACCTCCAAATAGTTAGAACCAAAATTTCTTACACTTAATGGTGTAATATATGGACTGGCGTAATTACCAATAGCCTCTAATGTTAATTCGGAAATTTTTTGTTGTATTTCAGTACCTTTTATTTTCAAAATTGACGATTCCGCACCTGGTCCTTCGCCCTGACTTTCTTTTGCAAGAGTTCTCAACTCGGTGAATTCTAAAGCAGTTAAATCAACCTCTAGTTCAGTAATTTTTTTGTTAAAAGAAGCGTCATTCATCAGAGGCTCACCATTATTTAGCTCAGAATTGGCGATTTCTTTTAATCTATCAATTGCTTTTTTTGATCTTGCAACACCCGCAATTCCTGTTCGCTCATTACCTAGTAAAAACTTAGCTATTGTCCAGCCCATATTTTCTTCACCAACTAAATTCTCAACCGGAACTTTAACATCTTCCAAAAATACTTCATTTACTTCATGACCACCATCAACAGTTATGATTGGCTTAACCTCAATTCCAGGAGTATTCATGTCGATTAGTAAAAAAGATATGCCTTCTTGAGGCTTTCCATCGCTTCTTGTTCTTACAAGACAAAACATCCAATCAGCATACTGAGCTAAAGTTGTCCATATTTTATGACCATTAACAATATAGTGATCACCGTCTTTTTCAGCTTTTGTCCTTAAACTAGCTAGGTCAGACCCTGCGCCTGGTTCGGAGTAACCCTGACACCACCAATCTTCTCCTGATAGTATACCTTTTAAAACCCAATCTTTTTGATGATCATTTCCAAAAGCAATAATAACTGGTCCAAGCATTGTTAGTCCAAATGGAATAAGCGGTGTTGTTCCTGCATTAGCACATTCTTGATCCCATATGTATCTTTGGGTAATAGACCAATCTACACCACCATATTCTACAGGCCAATGAGGTGCAATCCAACCCTTATTATAAAGCGTTTTATGCCATGAAAGTATACCTTCCTTCATTTGATCAGAAGTTACTTCATGATATTTTTCGATATTTTGACTTGCAGAAATTTCTGGTGAGAAATTCTCTGCAATAAATTCTTTTACTTCTTTTCTAAATTCTTGATCAGTTTTTGTAAAATTTAAATCCATTTTTATACTCTTTCAATTTTTAATAAAGATAACTAATTCTGTCATATCAGAGGTATCTAATTAAATCCATTGTATTTTTGTCGCAATTACAAAATTTTTAAATTATCAGCAAAAAATAAAAAAAGCCCCTCTATGATACTTGAAATCTATAAAAATATTACTATCTAAAAAACATGGATGCCTTGAAGGGTCCTAATTTTAAAAACTTGCTTTAAAAGGAGTAAAAAATGAGTACAAAAATAGAAACAATATGGAGAGACCTATCTCCTTTCGCTGTTGGATTTGATAGAACGTTTAATACATTATCAATTCTAGCAAATTCAAAAACACAAAATGCTAACTATCCTCCATACAACATTAGAAAGTTGTCTAATGATAAATATAGTATCGAACTTGCAGTAGCAGGATTTGATGAAAAAGACATAGATATTGAGGTTGCAGAACAAAACTTAATCATTGAAGGCAAAAGACCTGAAGAAATAAATGAAAATCTAATTCATCAAGGTCTTGCATCAAGAAATTTCAAAAGAAACTTTATTTTATCTGAAGATATGGTTGTTCAAGGAGCCGCATTATCAAATGGTATACTCTATATTGGAATTGAAAGAATTATTCCTGACCATAAAAAACCTAAGAAAATACCTCTTACGAATAAAGAGAATATTTTAAATTCTTAGTTTAGTTATCAGAAAAATTCTAGGTGGTGAATAGATCTATTTACCACCTTTTTTATTTTAATATTAATATTTACCCTAGTATTAATGAATAAATTTTATATATTTAAAATCTATTTGTTGAGGGGAATATGTCAGAGGTAATTAAAAAAGATATTAAATCACAATCTGTAAGAAATTATGCCCTCGGTATTTTAGTAGTTGTATATACTTTCAATTTTATAGATAGAAATATACTTTCAATTCTTCTTCAATCTATTAAAACAGATTTAAACCTATCCGACACTTCACTTGGTTTTTTATCAGGCTTCGCTTTTGCTGCTTTTTATGCAACTTTAGGTATACCAATTGCAAAGTATGCTGATAGAGGCAATAGAAGAAATCTAATTTCAATATCACTAGCCATATGGAGTTTTATGACGGCCTTATCGGGTTTAGCGCAAAATTTTTTACATTTATTATTTGCAAGAATAGGAGTTGGAATTGGAGAGGCTGGTTGCAGTCCGCCTGCTCATTCAATGATTTCAGACTATTTTCCTGCAAATAAAAGATCAACTGCTCTAGGTATCTACTCTTTGGGAATTCCGTTTGGTATTATGTTTGGTTTATTTGCCGGGGGATGGATCGATGAGATGTTTGGTTGGAGAGCTGCTTTTTTTATTGTTGGAGTTCCGGGCATATTAATAGCTATACTATTTCGTTTTACAGTCAAAGAACCAATTAGAGGGCAAGCCGAAGGTAAGGTTGCATCTGAAAACCAACCCACTATTTATGAAACAATATCATTTCTTCTTAGAAAGAGGTCATTTCGTCATTTAGCTTTTGCAGCCTCTCTTGCAGCTTTTGTTGGTTATGGAGGAATCAATTGGCTGCCATCATTTTTCCAGCGCTCTTACGGAATGCCTACAAGTGATGTAGGCTGGTATTTAGGACTAATTCTTGGTTTACCGGGTGGTTTAGGAATTTTTCTTGGCGGTTATTTATCGGATTATTTTGGATCAAGAGATGTAAGATGGTCTTTATGGGTAGCTGCAATTGCTATGGGTGCTACGGCACCATTATATTATCTTGTATATATGAGCCCAACAGCGAGCACATCACTTCTATGGCTAATTATACCTGTAGCGTTGGGTAATTTTTATCAGGCTGCTACATTTAGTCAGACACAAGGAGTTGTTGAATTAAAAATGAGATCGGTTGCAGCTGCAATTTTATTATTTATTATAAATATAATTGGCTTAGGATTTGGTCCATCGGCAGTTGGAATTGTTAGTGATATTCTTCAATCTGAGTACGGTAAAGAGTCCTTGAGGTACAGCTTACTAATATTTGCTTCACTTAAAATATGGTGTGCTTTCCATTATTATATGGCTGGTAGATATTTAAAGGACGATCTTGTAACTAATTAGAGTTAGGTTTTTTCAAAAATAATATAGGTGTAGTTTTTTTATATTTTATATAATCATCATCTAACCCCCACTTATTATCAGAACTCTTTTCTAACATCGGTATTCCACTAATTTTTGTGAGCAATACATAAACAAATAATGGTGAAATTAATCCTAAAAATTCACCACCTTTCATTGAAGGGAGAGCTATAATTGCTATACCTAACCATAAAATAATTTCACCAAAATAATTAGGGTGGCGTGACCAAGCCCATAGACCTGAACTAATAAATTTACCTTTATTTAAAGGATTTTTTCGAAATATTTTTTTTTGATTGTCCGCTAATATCTCAATTACAAAACCAAAAACCCATAATAAAAATCCTATAAACATTAAAGAAAAATGATAAGAGTTCATATCTTCTATTAAATTTATAGATGTCATCGCCGATAAACCAGCTACATATGTAAGGAAGACCCATAAACCAGATAAAGTCCAAGTCATAAAAAACCAGAAAAAGTCTTTTTTCATTTCTATAAATCTAACATCCTGACCAACATCTTTTACTCTTTTGAATAAAAACATTCCAAGCCTTAAAGACCATAAAATAACCATTATTCCTATTAAATAAGTATAAGGATTTAAATCTCCAAAACCTGAGTTAAATACAGAGTTAAGAATTAAAATTATTGACAAGCTTATGTAGGTAAAACTTCCAGTTGCATCAAAATAATGCTCAGTTTGAAAAATATAAGCATGAGTAAAAAAAATCCAATGAACTATATAGGAATAAAGGAAACAAAAAATAAGTAAGGGAAAACCCAAAAAATCTACACTATTTTGGCCAACAATAAAGGCTACTAAAAATCCTAGCATAATTGATATAACTGAACCTAATATGGATATTTTTAGTGGCATTTTAATTTTCCTTTATAAATTTAATTAACTCACTTATGACTTCAGGATACGCTTTTTTATCCCACCTATAAAATTGATGACCTTTGTTGTCCCATTTAAGAAATTTTACCACATTTCCTTTATCAATCATATCATTTGAAAATTTTTCTATAATTTCAATTGGAATTGTCTTATCTAATTTGCCGTGAAAAATTATTGAAGGCGGAAGACCTTCTCTAATATAATTTGAGGGTGAAAATTTCTCAAAGTTATCATCAAAAAGTTTTTTTACAAATAACCAAAGTTTTTTTCTTCTTTCCTCAATATTCTCTGGTATTTCTCTATCTAAGAGAGAGGTGTTGAGTGCAGGATTCAATAAAACTAAGCCCTTAATTCTCTCAATAATTTGATTATTATCGTCAGGTATCATTGCTAAAGATGCTGCTAATTGACCACCTGATGAACCGCCCCCAACAATTATATTCTCTTTATCAATATCCAAAATCTTTGCGTTAGATATTATCCATTGATAAGCCTCTCTTGCATCATCCATTGAGTCTTTAACTTTAGTGTTATGTTTAAGAGCAATTCTATAATCAGCGCTTATACAGGTAATTCCTTGATCAGAAATATCTTTACAAATTTTAAAAAGAGAATACGACGAGCCAAACGCCCAAGCACCTCCATGAAAAAGTAAAAGTGTAGATTTTGATTTTTTTTGGGATGGCTCAAAAAAATGTAACTTTAAATTTATATTATTTTTTTTACTGTAAATTAATGATTTATCTGGTTTATCCAAATAATATAACGAACCATATCCAACTTTATCAAAAAAATGACCTATAAAAGGCATACGAGGTGGTTTTGTTAAAAAAAGGTAGGAAAAAAGTAATATAATTAGAGTTATAAAAACTAATAGGATAGTAAAAAATATTTTCATAAGATAATTTCTAAATCACTCAAAGAAATGATTTAGTCTTTCAAAAGCTTCAGCAAAATCTTTTTTAAAATCCTGAACAACAGCACCTGCGTTCATTGGCTGATTCATAAGACCTACACCTTGTCCTACCCAATAAGTGGCTAAATCTTTTGCACCTTTATGACCGCTTTGAGATAGCTTATCTATTTTTTTTAGTGCTGGCTCACTTACTAAAGATTGTAATGGCATAGGAAGCGGTTCAGGTCCTTTTTCCTCCCAGGCATCAGTCCAAGGTGACCTTAATTGCCTTGAATGTTTTCCAGTTCTGCTTCTTGAGCGCACAGTATCTCTAGAGCTGGCCAATAGCATTTTTTCTTTAACGATTGGATTTGTTTCTGCTTCTGATGTAGTTAACCAAACTGATCCACACCAAGCTCCAGATGCACCCATTGACATGGCTGCAGCCATCTGAGAACCAGTTGTAATTCCACCTGCTGCTAATATTGGAACATCCCTAATTGGTTTTATTGCTCTATAGACTTCAGGTATTAAGACCATAGTTGAAACGTCACCACAATGACCTCCAGCTTCTCCACCAGAGGCAATTAGTATGTCTACACCTGCCTCAACTTGCTTAACTGCATGTTCTTTTGCTCCAACCAATGCTGCAACAGCAACGTTATATTTTTTTCCCATTTCAAGCATTACTTTTGGCGGAACACCAAGAGCGTTTGCAACTAGTTTAATAGGGTATTGAAAGGCTATCTCTAAGGATGTTGCTGCACCTTCATCAGATAAATTCATTCTGAATTGAGACGCACCTTCTTTAAGATCAATTAAATCATCAGTCTCAATATCGTGATTAGATAAAATTTCTTTTGTAAAATCTCTATGACCTTGAGGGATAGCATTAACCAATTGTTCAGTTGAGATCTTTTCACCTTTTCCTTCAAATTTATTAGGAACAATTAAATCTATCCCATAAGGCATACCATCTACATTACTATCAATCCAATCTAATTCTTCCTTTAAACGATCTGGCGGAAGACTCACCGCGCCGTAAACCCCCATACCACCGGCTTTTGAAACAGCAGCAACCACATCTCGACAATGAGAAAAAGCTAATAAAGGAAATTCTATTCCTAACATTTCACAAATTTTTGAATTCATTCTTTTCCTTATTATATAAATTTAAAGTTGATTGATACTATAATTATTTAACTTTATTTCAAGAAAACTTAATATCCCCATCGTTAATTCTTCCATAACGAATTTGAAAAATGTCTTTTAAAAAATTTTGATTATTTGTCCAAGGACTTTTCTTTCCCTGTTTTGGAAAAATATCTTTAGACCTTTCTATGTATCCGGATGAGAGATTTAACCACTCTTCATTATTTTCAATTTCATAATTTGAGTCAGGACAGCATTTTTTCATAGAGTTTTTCTTCATATAATTTAGCAGTCTACAAACATATTCAGAGGTTAAATCAGCTCCAAGAGTCCAAGATGCATTGGTATATCCAAATGTTGAAACTAGATTGGGAATGCCACTAAACATCATACCTTTATAAGTGACTGTATCCGCTAAATTAATCTCTTTATTATCAACTTTTAAATTAATATTACTGCATAATTCAAGATTAAGTCCAGTTGCGGTTATAATAAGGTCAGCATTTATTGTCTTGCCTGATTTAAGTTTAATACCTGATGGAACAAATTTTTCTATATGATCTGTAATAACTGAAGTTTTTTTATTTCTTATAGATTTAAATAAATCACCATTGGGTACCAAACACATTCTTTGATCCCATGGATTGTAATTTGGGGTAAAATGTTTATCAACATCGTAATTTTTTCCAAGGGCAGATTTTACTTGACCCAAGATAAAATTTTTAACGCGTTTTGGATTTTTTTTACAAAGTCTAAAGAACCATTGCTGCCTTAAAATATTTTTCCACCTTACTATAAAATACGAAATCTTTGTGGGTAAAAATTTCTTCAAAAAATTTGATAAAGGATCTTGTTTTGGAGCAGAAATTACGTAGGTTGGAGACCTTTGAAGCATTATTACATGTTTAGCAACTTTTGCCATTTCTGGGACTAAAGTTACAGAAGTTGCACCGCTTCCAATAACAATAACATTCTTATCTTTATAATTAACTGACTCATCCCATTTCTGTGGGTGCATTATTTTCCCATTGAAATCGTTTATACCTTTAAAATTTGGAGTATAGCCACCCTCATAACTGTAATATCCAGAACACATAAAAATAAAATTACACGACATAGTTATAATATTATTTGTTTTCTTTTCATCAACTTTCAATGTCCAAATTGATTTCTCTGAACACCAAGAAGCATCTTTAACATAATGATTAAATTTTATTTTTTCTTTAATATTAAATTTTTCTGATGTCTCTTCTAAATAATTTAAAATTGAAGGACCATCAGCTATAGCCTCTTTTTCCTTCCAGGGGAAAAAAGAGAAGCCTAGTGTATACATATCTGAATCAGATCTAATACCTGGGTATTTAAATAAGTCCCAAGTACCGCCAATTGTATCCCTACCTTCTAATATAGCGTATGATTTATTAGGACACTTGGATTGCAGATGATATCCTGCCCCTATACCAGATATGCCCGCACCTATTATCAAAACGTCAAAATGATTATTCAGATTATTCATATATATTTTATAATACAAAAGTTAATAAAAGTATCACCCCATATAAAATTCATACTTATTTAATAATTTATTTGGCTACAGGTAATTTTAAAAGCATTTTACCCATATTTTTTCCATCAAATAACTTACTGAATGTATCAGGAAACTCATCAATATCACCCTTGCATATAAATTCAGGTAATTTTAAAGATCCATTACTAATCCAATAAGACATTTTTTTTCTTGCCTCTTCATATCTCTCTGCATAGTCAAAAATGACAAAGCCTTGAAGTCTTGCTCTCATACTGCCTAACCATATGTAGTTTGAAGGTCCACTCATCTGATCTTCATAATATTGAGAAGTTGATCCACAAAGTAAAACAACTCCATGCATCGCGATTAATTTTAAAGCCTCATTCATAACTGAACCACCCGTATTATCAAAAATAATATTTAGGCGATCTGGGGCTGCCGCTTCTAATTTCTCAAACCAATTTTCATCGTTATAGTTAATAGCAACATCATAGCCAAGTTCATTGACCAGCCAGTCACATTTTTCTTTTGAGCTAGTTGTGCCTATAACCCGAGCTCCAGCAAGTTTTGCAAATTGTCCTGCCATTGATCCAACTGCACCAGCTGCTCCAGTAATTAAAACTGTTTCCCCTGGTTGCGGTTTACATACATCAAATAATGCAAAATAGGCTGTTAAACCAGAAACACCAAAACCTCCTAACCACGTACTTAAAGAGGATAAATTTAAATCACATTTTTCTAAATCATTACCATCACTGATAGAATAACTTTGAACACCAAGCGCACCAGTAACAAATTCGCCTATTTTAAAATCATTATTATTTGAGGCAATAACCTCTCCTGCTATATTGCCATGAATAATATCACCAGGCATTACTCTGAATAAAAACTCATCACTATTTCTTACAATTAATCTTAATGCAGCATCAACTCCTACATAATGGGTTTGAACTAGTAATTCATTATTTCCTAGCTCAGGTATATCTAATTCCTGAGTCAGGAAATCATCTAATTTTGTTAATCCGTTTGGATATTTTGCTAAAATTAATTTTTTATTTTTACCAAGATTGCTCATTTAATTTTCCTTAATTACTAAGTTACGATTTTGTATAAAAAACCTATAAAAGATCCTAATACATATATATAGATTGGTGGCATACTAAAATACAAACCGGGGCCTCTTTTTTCTGCATCTTTATAATAAGAAAGTGCATAACGAATTCTACCAATAGGCCACAAAATACCTATTATTGCAGCCCATTTAGGATCTACGGCAAATGAAAATAACCATAACCCAGGTAAAAAAAGAACAAGATGCTCTAAAGTGTTATGATGAACCCTCACGTGTCTAACATATTCTTCAGGACCATCATGAGAAGGGGCTTTAATTTGAAATTTTCCTCGAGCTATACCAGCTTTAAATAAGGTAAAATAGTATACCAATAAAGCAATACTACTTAAAATTCCTGGATATATAAAATCATTCATTTTAACCTCTTTAATTAAATTTTTTTATTTTTATTCTGAAACAAATCCATCTAAAAAATCAATAAATAAATCATTGTCATTTATACAAGGAATAAAAGTAAATTCTTTTCCCCCAGAGTCTAAAAAAGATTCTTTTCCTCTAATATTGACCTCTTCTAATGTTTCTAAATTATCTGCAATAAACGCAGGGCATACTACAGCTATCTTATTAATATTTTTACTTGGTAAATCTTCTAGAACTTTATCGGTAAAAGGTTGAAGCCAACCTGGGCCAATTCTTGACTGAAAAGAGATACCCCATTGATCATCACCTAGATTTAATTTCTCAGCGCATAATTTTGAGGTTACTCTAACTTGATGCCTATAACAAAATTTATGAGCCTCTGACTCTTGTTCACAACAATCACTATTTATTAAACAATGAGAGGTTGTTGGATCCATCTTTCTTACATGTCTCTCAGGAATGCCGTGATAACTAAATAATAGATAATCAAAATCTTCAGGAAGATAATTACTTATGCTTTCAGATAAAGAGTGAATATAATTTAATTCTCTATAAAAAGGTGGCGAAACAGATAAATTAATTTTTGGATTAATTTCATTTATTAATCGTTTGACTTCTAATTCAGTTGTTAGTGAAGTTGATTGAGCGTAGTGAGGATATAATGGTACAGCAATAATTTCATCGCACCCTTTTTTTATTAGTTTTTTTAACCCCATTTCTATTGAAGGTTTTTGATAACGCATAGATATTTCGACAGGCTTTTTTATTTTTTTTTCTAATTTTTTAGAAATTGATTTAGTATTTAATATTAAAGGTGATCCATTCTCTGTCCATATAGATTCATAAGCTTCCTTCGTTTTTGGAGAACGAAATGGAACTATAATAAAATCAACTAAAACTTTTCTTATCAATTTTGGTATGTCTAAAACATACTCATCTGATAAAAATTCCTTTAAGTACTTTCTTATTGAAGATATCTTCAGATCTTCAGGTGAGCCAAGGTTTATAAGAAGAATTCCTTTCATTTAATAGACACCAGTTAACTTTGAGCTAATATCCCATAATTTATCAGAGTCTTCTTTATCAAGAGCCCATTTAGAGGTTTTTTCTACTTTGCAATTATAAAAATATTTTCCAGAAATATTTGAAACATTGGGTGATGAACATAGATATATCGACGTCTCAGCACCTTTCTTGGAAGTACGCATAAATGGTTTGGCAATAAAAGATAGTGCTTTGTTAATGTTGCTAGTATTATTTTGTCCGAAAGAAGTTTTAACTACACCTGGATGCAAACAGTTAACAGTAATTTTTTCATTTTCAAGAATAGTTGAAAGTTTTTTTGTAAAAAGAATGTTAGCCAGTTTAGTGTAACCATATACTTGAAAAGGTTTGTATGATTTTTCTGATTGTATATCATCAAAATTAATTCTTTTTACAAATTGATGGGCTGCTGAGGAAACATTTACAATCCTTGCTGAATTTGATTGCTTTATTTTATCTAAAAGTAAATTTGTAAGAGTAAAATATGCTAGATGATTTAATGCAAATGTTTCTTCAAAACCATCGATAGTTTCTTTTCTTTTAAAATTAATAAGGCCTGCATTATTCAATAAGACATCAAGGGGAATATTTTTATTAATATAAATTTCTGAAGCCATTTTAATATCTTTTTGAGAGGATAAATCAGCTATTATAAATGAGTTTTGACCTTGAGATATTTTATTTATATCATTTAATAAATTTTCTGCTTTATATTTATCTCTAGCAATAAATGTAATATTTGCACCCTTTTTAGCTAATGCTAAAGCCGACTCTTTTCCGATACCAGAAGTAGCGCCTGTAATTAATATATTTTTATTTTTTACATCAAACATCAAAATATCACACTTTTAAAAAAGTAATTTTACTATATATAGTTTTTCCATACTACATTTTAATATTTAATGATAAGATTATATAAAATTTATGGAACTAAAAATGAATAAATTTCCTATTTGTCCAATTTTTATACCTGCAAATAAACTTAATTATGTTGAAAAAGCTATTAAAGCTGGTGCAGACGGAATTATTTTTGATCTTGAAGATTCCGTATTATCTAACGATAAAGCAAAAGCAAGAGAAGATCTGTTAAAATATTTATTAAGCAATAATCCAAATGTAATAATTTACATAAGAGTTAATGATATAAATGCTGAAAACGGATTAAGAGATATAGAGATGCTAAGTGAATTAGATTTTACTTTTATTATTCCTAAATTTGAAAACGAAGAAGATTTCAAGAAAATATCAAAAAATATTAAGATTATTCCTTTAATTGAAACACCATTAGCAATTAACAACTTAAATAAAATTGCTAAAAATGAAAAAGTTATTGGCCTATCATTTGGAGCAGCCGACTTTAGTAGCATGATTGGATCTGAAATGAGCTGGGATGCAATGCTTTATGCTAGATCAAAAATTATAATTGAATGTTCGATAAATAATTTAATTTCAATAGATAGTCCATTTATGGATATTTTAAATACAGATGCATTTGAAAATGAAGTTAGAAAATCAAAAGCTATTGGAATGCATTCAAAAGCAGTTATTAACCCTTCACAAATTAATATTATAAAAAAATACTTTTTACCAACAGAAGAGGAAATAATAGAAGCAATAGAAATTATTGAATTATATAAAAAAAGTAACAATGGTGTTTTTTCATACAAAGGAAAAGTCGTTGATAAGCCTATAATAAAAATTATGGAAAATAGACTAATTATTTCAAAAAATAAGATTTAAACTAATAAATCTTTGTTGATGCTGGCTCATCAATAACATTGTTTTCAATAAAACCTAATTCAGAAATACTAATCTTGACTATATCACCATTTTTTAAAAATTTATCCTCGGCAACTCCAACTCCGCTAGGGGTACCGGTAAGGATTAAATCCCCAGGTTCGAGCGTAAAAGATGTTGATAAGTGCTCAATCAGTTCAAAACAGTTAAAAATTAAATTTTTGGTATTAGAGTTTTGTTTTATAATACCATTAACCTCAGTCTTAATATCGAGATTATGAGGATCTGAAATTTCTTCGGGTGTAACTATAGCCGGTCCAAAAGGACAATGAGTATCAAAAGACTTACCAATTGTAAAAGTTGGCACACGTAATTGCCAGTCTCTTACACTAACATCGTTAGAAACACAGTAACCGGCAATCACATTATGGGCTTCTTCTTTTGGGACATGCCTGGATTTTTTTCCTATAACGAAGGCTAATTCGCCTTCGTAATCTAATTTTTTAGAAACAAAAGGATCATGAATAGAGTCGTAAGGGCCTCGTGCGGAAGTTGACTGCTTATTAAAAATCATAGGTACTTCTGGATCATCAACTTTCCTTCCTAATAACCTTATTTCCTCAAGATGATCTTGATAGTTTAACCCAATGGCTAATATTTTAGGAGGCCTTAAAATAGGATTAATCAACTTACAATCGTTTAGTAATATACCATTTTTATTTTTTTCAATTACTTCTCTTGCCATATCAAGAGAGCTTTCACCAGCCTCAATAAAAGTTAACATATCGTTAGGAATATTTGAATTATTCGAAAATGGAATTACTTGACCTTCTTTTAATGCACCTATCCCAATCTTTTTTTCATAAATATAAGAAACTAATTTCATTTATTTTTTTTCCTTCTCAGGTGCATTTTATATAAACAAAAAGCAATAGGTTCATAAATTATGTTCATAAAGAAGATACAAAATCTATTATTTAATAATAAGCCTAGCCACTTAAAACCAGGTGTATTTTTCCATATCAATATAAAAGCGCTAGCGCCTACATACTCAACATCACCTTCATAGGCATGCATTCTTCTGTTATATTTATTTTCCATTAATGAAGAGTCATTGTAATCAATTCCATTGGACCTTGATTTATAAACTTCTATCTCTCTTTTACAAATTGGACAGCTATCATTGTAGTAAACATCAATTTTGCTTTTATCTTTGATTTTATTCATATTGTTACATAATATTATATTGTTTATAGGTGATGATATGGGAATTTCAGTGTGTAATACAAGTCAAAAGATTAATTTAAAAGAAAATACTATTGATAAAGAATTTGAAAAGCAAAGATTAAAAGACCAAAAATATTTTAATAAAAAAACTTTAAAAAAGGGAAAATAATGACAAGATTCAATGAAAAAATAGTTGTGATATCTGGAGGGGCATCTGGAATGGGTGCACTTACCGCAAAACGTGTAGTTGAAGAAGGTGGTACTGCAATAACCTTGGATATAAATGAGGACTTAGGTAATAAAGTTGCAAAAGAAATTGGCAATAAATGTGAGTTTTTTCACGCAGATGTTACTAAACCGGAGTCTTGGAGTGATTTAGAAAACTACCTTGGTGATAGATTTAATAAAGTTACCTCTGTAATAAATGCCGCTGGAATTAGTGAACCAGCAACTGTTGAAGATGAAACATTTGATCATTGGAATAGAACACATTCAATTAACGGTACATCAGTTTTTTTAGGTTGTCAGTTTGGTGTTAAAGCTATGAAAAAAAATGGAGGAACTATTGTTAATTTTTCTTCATCTTTAGCCACAAGACCAAAACCTTTTGTAATTGCTTATAATTACAGTAAAGCGGGAGTGCTTGCATTAACTAGGACGGTCGCTCTTCACTGTGCAGAAATGGGATATAAAATTAGATGTAATTCCGTTCAACCTGGTGCAATCAAGACTCCAATGATGCAAAGATATATTGATGCAGCAGAAGATCCAAAAAAACAACTTGCAGATTTTGGAGCAAGCCACCCCATGAACAGAGTTGGAGAACCTGATGAAGTTGTTAAAGCAGTTTTATTTTTAGCTTCAGATGATTCAGCTTTTACTACTGGTGACTCAATTTCAGTGGATGGAGGTGTTATAGCAATTTAATTATAACGGACCCTCAAAATTCACACCGTTTGAAGAAAGTCTATCTATTAAGGGTTGTCCAAGTCCAGATGCAGGCGTCAAAACACCCCCATACTCCTCTCCACCAGGTAACTCTCCACGTTCCTTAATTAATGTTAAGGCGCTTTCACAAACAAATTTAGATGTAACTTTATAACCTGGGTCTCCCTTACCATGAACACGAAATAATTTTTTTTCTCCGTTATCTAATTCTGCAGCAAAAAAACTATCAAAGAAGCCATTTTCCATAGTATCTTCGCTGGGTCCCTCACCTGGTTTTGGTAATAAAGGTCTAACTAATTTTCTAACAGGGGTCTTTAAAATTAAGCCAAACATAAGTGTTACACAAGTTACTAAAAAAGCGGTTTTAAACTTTTTATAGAAAGCATGCTCTTGATAAGTAAAGTTAACACCATAACCCTCTTGTTTCGTTTCCAAAAGAGCAGCACTTCTTCTTACTACTCTAGTATTAGATACAGCCATTATAAAGGGCCCAGTCCATGATTTAATTAAACTATTTTTTTTCAGGCCTATAGAGTCCGAGCTAAGTAATTTTTGTTCTTTTGAAACAGAATTTTCAGGATTTAAAACAAATGGATCATTCATTTTTTTTCCTAACTTAAGATCTCCCATTGAAAATCCTGTTTCTGTTGTTCCACCAGAAATGCCGCCTTGGCCAGCATGAAAAGACTCAATCCTTTTTATTGGCTCCTTTATCTTAGAATTTGCAAAAAATGTACCTAAATCAGATGGAATGGAGTCGTATCCACATGCAGGAATAATTCTCACACCTTTAGATGATGCTTCTTTATGATGTAAATCAATCATTTCCCTAATCCAAAAAAACTCACCAGTAATATCAACATAATCAGATGAATTTTTAACACACGATTTTACTAATTTTGAACTGTATCTATGGAATGGACCTGCAGTTGATAAAACGACTTGTGTATTAAGTGTGATATTATCAAGAGCATCCTCATCGTTACTTTCAGCAATAAATATATCAACATCAAGTGATAAATCTTTTTTAATATCTTCTAGCTTTTTTTTATTTCTACCTGCTATTGCCCATTTTATATCTTTTGCATTTTCAGAAAGATATCTTGCACATAGCTTTCCTGTGAACCCACTAGCTCCATATACAATTATATCGAAATTTTTTTTCATTTTTAAACATCCTTTTTTGGTAAGTATTTCTTAACTACTAATTCACCTTCAAGAAACTCAGAAAGCGCTTCTACCAGTCCAGTTTCTATTCTCCAATTCATATAGAACTCTTGATTTTCTAATTTTTCCCATTCCTCAATAAGGAGAACCGTTGAGGTTTCAATTTCATGATAGGTCTCGAGACGAATACAACCCTCATAGGCCCTTGTATCAACTAAAGTCTCCCTCATGAAGTCAAAAAAGTCTTCTATTTTATTTTTTTTTACTGGAAATTCCAAGTTAACTAAAACACTCATTTTTTTTCTCCTAATTTTTAAGATATAAAATCATCGTAATAAAAAATATTTAAACCCTTACAGTTTTTTTTCGCCATAAATTTTGAAATTATATCAAGCTTAATACCTCTATACCTTCTTAATGGGCCAACCAAAAAAGGATTTGTAAATTTAGAAAAAATATCTATCAGCCAAATTAAAAAATTAGTTCTGTTTATTTCCTTATTTGTGATTATGTGACCAGGACGAAGTATATTTATATTTTCGTAACCAAGTAATTTTATACTTTCCTCAGTCATGCCTTTTGTTTTTAAATAAAAATTTGATGATTTTGGATTTGCCCCTATTGCAGATATTATAGATATACTTTTACCCCCAAGTTTTTTTCCTTTTTTTAAAACATTAAGTATATAATCGTGTTCAATCTTATAGTGCTCTTCCCTATCTTTTTTTCTTATATACAATAATTCCCATATTTTTATTCTTCTCCCAAGACAGATATAAATATGATCCCAATTATATATTTCTTTACTTAATTCCATTGTATTAAAGTTCAAAATAATTTCTTCTATAAATTCAGATCTTTTTTTTGTTGGATTGCGCGTAAGTGAATATATCTTTTTATTTTCTTTACTTAAATAATTTAAAACAGAGCTCCCTATTAAGCCTGTACCACCAATAAATATTATATTTTTATCACTCATATTTAGTAACTAATAGCATCAAGGAATAATAACGTTAACTAATTTCCATTTTAAACCAAATCTATCCAAATGAAGCCTTATTTGTTTGTTATTTACTGTATTTATAAACACTATAAATCTATTCAATGACTGATATTTAAATTTTACACTTTCAAGTAATTTGATTTGATCACTCTCTTTATTTGTTTTATTTTTATTTCTAATTATTGAAGATGGATCCTCCCCCTTAAGCAATCTTCCTAAGCCATCTGGTGTAAGAAAAACGTCAAGGGTCTCGTCTATTACTACATCTGCTAACCCTTGAGCTAGAAAATTTAGTGGATTATCGCTTAATTTTTCTGAAATTCTTTTAGATATTGACGAGTCAATTTGATCTTTAATATTTGCTCTTAACTCGGGAAAATAAATATTACTACTTAATTTAAATGAGTTTTTATCCTCAATACTTCCTTTAATAGAGTAAAGAGTAAAAAAAGGACCCAATCCCAAAAATGAGGATAAAAGAATAATAAAAAGTATTGAAAAAATTAATATCTTCTTCATAGATTGAATTTTTAATCTATCTTTTAAAACCATTATAAGAAGATCTATGATCTTCAGTATATACTGTCATTGCTTCTTTTAATTTTTTAGATGAATTTCCTAATACTTGAAAACCTTTAACAGAAAAAGTTGACTCAAATTCACTTCTAAGCTTTCCATTCAGAAATGATATAACATGATAATAGGCATCTTCATTATTGTTATAAACTTCATATAAAGAAATTTTATTACTTGGAGATCTAAAATACTGATAAATCATTGTACCTGGTTCAGTAAATTTTACATTTTTGACCAATCTGTTAATTAAATCATCTACCTTGCTTTCCATGCCATCAATAACTTCCATATCCAAAATAAATATAATTTTGTCATCATTTGCATTTTCATGATGGGCCGCCTCTAGTGAGTTAGTCATAAAAAGACATAAAAAACTTAATAAAATGAATTTTCTCATTATTTTCTCCAAATAAATATTATGAAAGTTTAGAGTTTTGTTCTAAATTTTACAATTTAAATTATAAAGATTGTATTTATTTATAATCTTCTATTTTAATAAGCCTTCCTGAACTTACTTCGTATATAAAACCATGAACTTTAATATTGCTAGGTATAAGACTATGATTCTTAATAATTTTTAGGTCTTCAGTCATACTTTGTTTTAAACTAGAGAAAGTATACCAATTAATATTATGACCTTCTTTGGAACCAGGTTTAGAGTTTTCACTTTTAGTATTATTATTTGACCAAGATTGTCCATCAAAAGAAGCTGTTTCAAGATCATCCTCCAATAATTTTGCAATAGTCTCATCTGAAATCTTTTGCATGCCGCAATCAGTGTGCTGAATTAATATCCATTCATTGGTTGCAAGTAATTTATGAGAAATAACTAAGGATCTAATTGCATCGTCTGTAACTCTTCCTCCTGCATTTCTTATTACATGGGCATCGCCTTCTTCAAGCCCTAATGCTTTAGCAGGATCAAATCTAGCATCCATACAAGTTAAAATAGCTATATTTTTTTTTGGTTGGGCAGGAAGATCACCTTTATTAAACTCTTTGCTATACTGATTATTGGCATTAAGTATAAAATTTATTTTATCTGTCATATATACCCTTTTAAAAATAAGTGTTAACTAAGTTTTTATATCTTTTAATCTTTCAGAAAAAGCAAAACTTAAAAAAAACATACATATAATATTAACAAAAGTTATAATTTTTTGAATTATTGCCTGCTCTACCATTTGCTCAATACTCGTTAACGGACTATCACTTATAATTTGATAAACAACATATAAAAAAGTAAAAAATAATAAACAAAAAATCATTACTGAATATTTCTTACTCACACTACTTCGTATAAGAACAAAAAAATACAAAATCAACCCCGGAACAAGAAGTCTAAAAGCATTTATAGCGAAAAAAATATGTTCATCTAGATACAAATCGTATGGGGTAAAACCAACTCCAGCAAAGAAAAAAGTTCCAAAGAAAAGAAATGCAGAACCAATGATTGAAATTGTAAAACTTAAAATATCATCTCTAAATAATTTAGGAATAAACAAAAAAGAAATACCTATTAAGGTAAATAAAGTCATAGAAAAATTGAAAATTAAAAAGGAAATTAAATTTGGTAAACCCGAATGAGATTTATAGCCACCAAGATCACTTAAAAAATTATGACTAATTGAATAACCGAGCTGTGATGGATCATGAATATTCCCACCAGGGTAGAAAAACATTGATACAAAAACTGAAATAGTAAAAAAAATAGTTACAAATCTTAATACATCAACTGTCCAAAATTTGTA